>Ga0136633_1001104_pt1 | contig 20070 bp, 20 predicted proteins | sample AntDrymeUQ832206_2_FD_105494 | JGI IMG/M metagenome (GOLD analysis project Ga0136633, IMG submission 105494) | Polar desert sand microbial communities from Dry Valleys, Antarctica - metaG UQ83 (22.06) | ecosystem: Environmental > Terrestrial > Soil > Desert | place: Antarctica: Dry Valley...
CGATGATGATGATCGCGATGAGGGCGAGAAGCAGGCCGTACTCGACGAGCGTCTGACCTTCCTCGTCCTCGCTCTGGAAGCGAGCCAGAAGAGTGCTGATGAAGTCTCGAATCATTGTGTTTGGTACCTCCTTTCCGAAAGGATCGGCAAATGCAATCAGAGCCGGGTCCCCTCTAGTCCCCCGAGGGTCCGGCTGCCCATTGCTCCCCCGACGCCACGCTAACGGTCGGTGGAGTGGCACGCATCCGGAAAAGTACGGAGTGCGGTACGGACCTGCGGGTCAGTAGCCCACGCGACCGCCGCCCCCCAGGCGCCACCTCTCAGCTAGCGGGGAGGACCGGTCAGTCGGGATTGCGGCGGCTTCCGCATGCTTCGGCTCAGATGGATCGAGAGCGTGCCGAACTGACCGGACGGCGGCCCGGGTTGACAGCAACGTGACAGCCACGGGGTCACGGTGCCACCGACTGTCGGGTGGGACCGACTCTCACCTCATCGATGTATAGCACCGCTGTGCCGCTGTTGGCGAGATCGCGATATTGGCCAACGTTCAGGAAGAGAGGGTTAGAGTTGTCCATGGTCCGGGTGAAGGTCTTCGGCAGGACCAGTTCGCCGTCCATGATCACCTCTACAAATCCGATACCCTGGTCGGTACTCCACTTGTGGTGAACCAGGAAGTCGATCCAGCGGCCGCGCTCAATGGTGCCAAACGGGAATCGCGGTCGCGGATCGAGCGAGTCGGCGCCAAGGATGGCAAGTTGCTCGTTCTCGACGCTGATTTGCGAAGGCGGGCTGCCCCCATCAGCCTCCTTCCATTGCGCGATCAATGACCAGGAGCTGTATTCCGGAAAGCCCGCGTCCAAATAGACGCTCACCGCAGTCCACGTCTCGGTGCCCGCGCGGAACATGGGTTTGTCGCACGAGCCGGGGCCGTTCGCGTATTCGCTGCGCTCGGTGTCGTAGATGAGCGGGCCATCCCGGATCTCGCTCTTGAAGGCGTAACTGCCCGCCCGGACCGGACTGGTGACGACTCCGACCGGTATCGCTGAGTGGACGTAGCACCACTGATCCGTATCACCCGTCTCGGCATCGGCAACGAAGTCAGCGCCTGAAGTCGGAGGTGCACTCGCGCTTGAAGCCGGATCGTCGACGCCGTCACTACCGCTCGGTAGCGCAAGCGCAGTGGCAATCAAGGCAGCGGCCACGAGCGTCAACAATCCGCCAGCGATGAGAAAAGGCAGCCGGCTCGCTTTGCCGCGCCGCGGTCGTCCGGTGTCCAACGATTGACGGTGCATCTGGACATTCTGGCTGGATTTTCGTTGCACCAACGTCGTGGGCTGGTGCTCGCCCCTCGGTTCATGCCTGGCGCAGAGTCTTGCCAGACCGGACCGAATCAGCGACGCGGCGTCTTGGACCGCGGGCGGGCCGCGATCACCGCGATGGCGAGGGCAAGCGCACTGACCAGACCGGGTGCAACGAGGCCGACGAGGAGGAGTTCCATGGGGCGGGATCGTCGGTGCTCATCGGCCGACAACCGATAGGACGATGGTCCCTGCGGACCAGGACTGTGGTCAGCGACGTGTGCGATGAGACTCCGAAGCGTCGGACTCGTCACGGCCCTTGATGCCGGCGACAGCCAGGAGGAAGGCGGCCAGCACGCCGACGAAGCCCGCGGCTACCCCGCCAAGGATGAGCAGTTCCACCGCGCGATCCTCGCCTCATGGTGCCACGGAACCCATAGAACGATCGTCCGGGCGCACGACATGACCCGACGCTCGCTCATGCGGATGGGCACGCGTAGACTCCGACGTGGCCGATCCACGCACCACGGGCTGCCGCATCCCGACGGCGGTCAAGTCTCGTACTGAGGGTCACCGCACGAAATGAGCGATCTGCGCAGCGAACTCGATCCCCTGGGCGAGGCCGCTGAAGTCGAGGCGGCGATGAGTGACGTCGTCCAGGCGATCGCCCAGTCGACGTTCGACCTCCACGAAGTCCTCCAGACGATCCTCGAGCGGGCGGCACAGCTCTGCGGCGCAGACAACGGCAACGTCGCCATACGGGATGGTGAGGTGTTCCGGGTCGTGGCCTTTGTCGGGCTCGGCGCCGAATATGAACGCCTGGCGCGCGCGCGGATCTACCGGCCGGAGCGCGGTTCACTTGTCGGTCGCGCCCTGCTCGAGCTCGGCGTCGTCCACATTCCCGATGCGCTCGAGGACTCCGAGTACGAATTGGGCGATCTGCAACAGGCCGGACGCTACCGCACGCTGCTTGCGGTCCCGATGATCCGCGAGGGGCGGCCGACGGGTGTCATCGCGGTCGGCCGCGGAGACGTTCGAGCCTTCAGCGCCCGGGAGGTTCGTCTCCTCGAGACGTTCGGAGCCCAGGCGGCGATCGCGATGCAGATCGCCACGCTGTTCAGCGACATGCGGGAGGCGCTCGAGCGGGAGAGCGCTGTCAGCCATGTCCTCCAGACCATCAGCCGCTCGGCGTTCGACCTTGACCAGGTGCTGCAGACGGTGATCCAGCGAGCGGTCGAGCTCAGCCATGCCGACTTCGGCAATATCCTGCGGCTCGACGATGCGAGCGAGTTCTACCAGGTCGTTGCACATCACGGCGAGGTCGATTCGGCCTACTGGGAGCTCGTGACCCACACGCCGTACAAACCGGACCGCGGCACCCTGATCGGCCGAACCCTGGTGGAGCTGCGCCCCGTTCACATCGTGGACGTCCTGGAAGACCCCGAGTACCGCTTCTGGGAGGCGCAGAAGAGCGGCGGCTATCGGACCATCCTCGGAGTGCCGATGATGCACGACGGTTTCCCAATCGGCATCTTCGTCGTGTGGCGCCGCGAGGTGAAGCCGTTCAGTGACCGTGAGATCTCGCTCCTCACCACGTTTTCCGACCAGGCGGCTCTTGCGATGAGAAACGTCCGCCTCTTCCAGACCGTCGAGCGGCAGCGGACGGAGCTCGCTCGCTTCGCTCCGCAGGTGGCGAGCCTGCTGAGCGACGCCGAGGGCGAGAAGCTGCTGGCGGGGCATCGCCGCGAAATCACGACGCTCTTCTGCGACCTGCGTGGCTTCACCGCGTTCGCCGAGGTGGCCGAGCCCGAGGAGGTGCTGGGGGTGCTACGCGAGTACCACACCGCGGTGGGCGAGCTCGCAATCGCAAATGATGGGACGGTGGAGCACTTCGCCGGCGACGGGCTCATGGTCTTCTTCAACGATCCGGTCCAGATCGACGAGCATCCGATCGTGGCCGTGCGTACCGCGCTGGAGATGCGCGACCGATTCGGAGAGCTCGCGCTCAGGTGGCGCAAACGCGGCTACGACCTGGGCCTGGGGATCGGCATGGCGCTCGGCTATGCGACCCTCGGCCGGATCGGCTTCGAGGGCCGCTACGACTACGGCGGCGTGGGCAACGTCGTGATCCTGGCATCTCGCCTGAGCAGTGCGGCTGCGGGAAACGAGGTGCTGGTCACCCAGCGCCTGTTTGCTGCGATCGAGGACGTGATCGATGCCGAGCCGGTCGAGCCGCTGCAGCTCAAGGGCATCAGCCGCGCAGTGGCGGCGTTCCGCATCCTCCGGCTCGCGCCAGCCAGACAGCCTCAAGGACTCCCCGAGGCCGATCCGGCGCAGCAGGTGTGAAGGTTCGCGTCGGCCGACGGCTCGGCTTGGCTATCGGATGCGGCGCCTCACCACGTTGGTGGTAACCATGACTCCGGCGAGTCCCGCGAGGGTCAGCGCGAGCATCGTCAGGTCGGTCCCGCCGCGATCGGGCGTCTCGACGGCGGTGTTCGGCATGGCCGGACACGTGACTTGCGGGTCGAACTCGGCGAAGAGCACCTGGCCATTCGGACGGAAGTAGGCGTGGAGCATGTAGTGCGGATCGGGGATACCGGGATGGCCGGGGAGCAGGGGCGCGGCCTGGCCGAAGATCGTGAAGGCGCCGGCGGCCTCCGAGGTCTCCCACTCCAGGCCGATGACCCGGGTCTGCGAACCGTCGAGAAGCAGAACGGGCGGATTGGCCGGATCGACGGCGGCTGCGCTCCCGAACTGTGCCTGGGCCAACGTCGGGTTCACGGCGTGGATTCCCATCCCGCCGGCGGGCGAGGCGATGCATGCCGGCGGATTCGCGAGGTACCCGGCCGCCTCCCATTGCGTACGAGTCATGACCTCGAAGCGAGCTCGCACGTCGGCGAACCCGTCCGGCGCGTCGATGGGCTCCTGCGCCGCGACCGGCGCAACGATGCTCATCAGCAGAACGCCGCTGAGGACTGTGGAACGCGAGAAACGTGACATGTTCCGTACCCCCGAGGGCCTCTGGCCGTCGTCGACTGTAAGCTCAGCCGTCGGGACGGCAGACGAAGAAAGTACGCTTCGGCGCCGACGGCGACAAGGGTCTGCAACCCACGTGACGCGCGCAGGAAGAACTTGCGAGGAGCCCTGAGCAGGCGTGCGCCGCGGGCTGGTTGTTCGAGTTGCCGGACGCGGTGGTCGCTAGCGCGTGCGGCCCGAAGTGGCGCGGTATCCGAGAACACCGACTGAAGCGAGTGTCACGAGCGCCAGGATGGTGACGATCATCATTCCGCCGGTCGGCTCGCTCGAGGCCGCAGCCCGCGTATTCGGCAGCTGGCTGGCACCACCGGGCGCCTGCGTCGCGGGGGCGGCTGTCGAGGGCGTGGCGGTCGGTGCCAGTGTCGGAGCCGCAGCGCACGCGGTCACCACGATGAAGACCTCGGCACTCTGGCCCGTGACGTCGACCGTGCCCACGACCAGCAGGCTGACCTCCACCGTCACCCCGACGTCCAACAATCCGCCGGCGTCGATCAGGGTTCCGTCGAAGAAGAACTCGGTTCCCCCAATGTCGACGCTGACGACGCCGGTATCGAGCAGCGTCGCGTCAAGGCAGATCGCGACCGATGCGCCGACGACGACCTCGTTGTTCGTGACCGTCACATCGAGGCAGGCCTCGGCATTGGCGGCAGCGGCAGCCTCGAGGATGTTGATGAGCTCCGCGCTGAGCAGGTCCGCCGAGATCTCGGTGCCGGCGATGGTGACTCCCTCGGCAGTCAGCACCACGCTGCCGCATAGCGAGATGTCGGCATTGAGGACTGCGGAAGGCGCCGCCAGGTCGATTGCCAGGTTGACGCAGGCATCAGCATTCGCATCCGCCGCGAGCTCGAGTGCTGCCGCGATGCTCGCGTCGCCGGCCAGGAGCGGATCGACCGCCGCCGCTTCAGCCGCTGTCAGAGCCGATCCATTGAGCAGAAGGTTGCCGCCTGCATCGAAGGTGACGTTGCAGGTGGTGACATGCGTTGCCTGGTTTGCGGCCGAGTCCGGTGCGCCGCCGGCGGGGGCGGCCAGCGCGGGCGCGAGGGCCATGAGCGTGAGCGCCATGGCGGCGATGAGTGCCGCACCCGGCGTGAGGCGTGCCCCGTGGAGCGGCACACCGAGATTTCGGGTCAACTGCACGGCGATCTCCTGGCTTCGAGGGGGTGGATTTCGCCGCTGGCTCGGCGATGGCCGGCACGGCCGGATTGCGATTCAGTGCTCCCCTGGAGGGCAGAGCGTGCTCCGATCTCGGCAGGGCGTCAAGAGAGCGGGTGCTTGCTCGTCAGCTCGCCCATACGTCGTCAGAATCCGCCTACTCGAGCCGTTCTCCCGGCCCGGAACGCACTCTGCGCGACGTCGGCGTGGCGACCGGATTCGGTCTGTCCACGGCACCGATGCCCATCGCAGCCAGGATCGGATCCTCGGTGTGGCTCAGCTGGACCGTTGGTCGGCTACCACGTGCGGCGAGTGAGACCGGCGCGCCAGGGAGTGTCTCGCCAGTTCCGGCGTGCGGTTGTTCGTCCCGGTCGCGCCCGCGGCGCGCAGCCATGAGGAGGAAGCCTCCGACGAGTCCGAGGGCGGCGATTGTTACCAGCAGCCAGCTCGGAAGAAGGCCCGTATCGGGCCGACTTGTGTTCGTCGGATCAACCCTCCCCGCACCCCCCGGCAGGCCAGACGCGGACGATCCCAAGGGCCCACTGCCGTCGGGCGACTCACTCGGATTGGCATCGATCTGGCGCGGCGTCGGGCTCGCGGCCCCGGTGCTCGAGGCCGCGGAGGTGGTTGACGTTGCCGCCGGTTGTGGAACGGGTGCGAGGGTCGTAACCGGCGCGATGGGACCCGGCGCTGCTGGCGGAGCTGGCGTAGGCGGTGGCGGGGTTGGCGGCGGGGGCGGTGGCGGCGCAACCGGGATCGGTGCCGTGACGGCGACCTTCGGCCCGGCCACCGATGGGCTGGGCCCCTGTGTAGCCTGCGCCTCGAACGTGACCGACCAATTGCCTGCAGGCAATGTCGAGGTTCCGGCATATGTTCCGCCGGTCGAGGTGCCGGAGGCCAGGCCGAGCACCACCGACCGCCCGGCAACAAGTGCCACCACGCTGGTCGCCGCGAATCCCTTTTCGGATGCATAGTCCACGGCGAACGTGAAGAGGGTCGAAGTCGACCCGCTGTCGGGCGAAACTCGTGGGTTTGCAAGCTGGTTCGGTCCGACGGCGAAGGCGGGAGCAGGAATCGCGGCGGCCATGCAGGCGGCGACGAGCATTGCGCTCAGCACTCGCCATCGCGGGCTCATCCGGCAGCCTCGCGAGGAGACCCAAAGGGACTCGGCGATGCAGAGCGCTGCTCTCGTGACCTCGGCGCCGGCTTGCGCGACTCGGCGATGATGCCGGCAACGGCTTCGCTGCCGTCGGGGGGAACCGCGTCACGATACATCCGACAGAACAGAGCCACGACGTCCGGGTCGAACTGAGATGCCGCGCAGCGCTGCAGCTCGGCCAGAGCAGCCTCGTGGGTGCGGATGGACTGGTATGGCCGCTCGTGCACCATCGCGTGGTATGCGTCGGCGACGGCCACGATTCGAGCACCGAGTGGGATGTCGCGGCCCTTCAGACCGTGCGGGTATCCCGTGCCGTTGTAGCGCTCATGGTGGTGCAGGACGATGGGAACTGCCTCTCGCAGGCTTGTCGCCTGCTCGAGCACGAGCTGCCCGATGCGCGGATGTTCGGTGACCGCCTGCCACTCGAACTCGGTCAGTGCTCCCGGCTTGTCGAGGATGTCCTGTGGTACGGCGACTTTCCCGACGTCGTGCAGGAGGCTGGCGAAGCGGATGCGCTCAATCTCGACGTCCGGCAGCCCCATCTCGGCTGCCATCTCCGTGGCGAGCGCGGCAATCATGTCCGATGGTCGCCCGCGGTGATGGGCCTCCGGCTCCAGGACCGAGGCAAGGGCCTCCGCAGTGCGGGCGCTCGCCCACCGTCCCAACTCTGCGGCGTCCTCGCGCCGTCGTCGATCTACCGGGGCACGCCGCACGCGCTCCTCCTCGTTGACCGACCGAAAGATGTAGGTCTGGTTACGTCCCAACGACTTGGCAGCGTACATGGCCGCGTCGGCGTCGGCGACGAGACGCTCGAGACGCAGCTCGCCACCCGCCTCACCGGCCACACCGATGCTGATCGTCGCGCGCAACGTCTTGCCGTCCGCGATGGTGAGGGGGGTCTGCATGACGACTGCGCGCAGCTTCTCCGCCACCTCAGCGGCCTCTTCCGGCTCGGTCCCCGGAAGGATCAGCATGAATTCCTCGCCGCCGTAGCGGCCAATGAAGTCCGTGGAGCGAACGTGGTGGCCGACGAGGTCGGCGACTTGTCGCAAGACCGCGTCGCCGGAGTTGTGGCCGTGCGTGTCGTTGATGGCCTTGAAGCGGTCGATGTCGACGAACGCCACCGACAGCGGTTGGCGGTAGCGGTTGGCGCGGGCGACCTCGGCCGCAAGTTCGGAGAGGAGCGCCTCTCGGTTCGCGACGCCGGTGAGCCGATCACGGTTGGCGCGGATCTCAACCTGCGCAAAGGCCAGCGCCGCGGAATTGAATGCACGGGCCAGGCGACGCTCGACCGGCATCCCCTTTTCGGGCATCGGCTTCGCTTCCTGCGCTTCGACGCTGCTTTCGAGCGTTCGGGTCAGGCTCGCATAGCGGTGGAACACCACGGCTGACGCGAGGAGCGCGGTGAGGCTGGCTCCCGCAAGGGCAGAGAGCCCGTTGGAGAGGAGCAACTCACGCCCCGCGGCCTGAAAGGTTCCCAGCTGGGTGCCCAACACGATGAGGGCTGCACCGACGGCGACGGGCGCCAGCCAGGAGACCAGGCGTAAGACTTGAAGCACGAGGCGCTGTCTCCCCCGGGGGGTGCGAGGTGGTTCGACAAACCGATGACCAACCCATCGTGACGCAAGGCAGGCCCCGCACCATGGGTGAATGGTCCCCCTGACTCGGTGGTCCGCCCTTCCCGTCGCCCGCGGGCCGACCGAGGTCGCAACGGATGCCAGAGCCGCTGGCCATTCAATGCGACATCTCACAGGATCCGCTCGTTGCGCCGGGATCTCGCCTGCGCCGGCCGGCGGCTGCAAGGTTCGTGGCAAGGTAGCGGCCGTAGAATGGAGACACGGAATGGCCGACCGCAGTGAGGCTGGGGGAACAAACTTCCTGCGGCCGGCCCTTCCACCCTACCTGTGACGTCAAGCGCCGTCCATCACGGGCCCTTCATCGGGCCTGGCGCACAGTGGAGAGGGCCGGCACATCTGCCGGCCCTCTCGTGCTGTACGGACGTCGGTCAGCTGATCGTGATGGTGCACCGCGCGCTCAGGCAGGGCTGACGATCAGTGGGGCTTGCTCGAAGCGGCGCCATCGTCGGTCGAGCTGCCTGCGGCTCCGCTGTCGCCGCCTTCGACGAGCTCCGCGGACGCCGTCACGTCCGGCAGCTGGAGGGCCTGTTCGATGGCATGCTCCAGGTGAGCGACCTTGAAGGGCTTGAGGACGACCTTCACCGCATTGGCGGCGAGCCACCCCTCCTGCTCCCGGACCCAGTTCGTCGCCGCGCTGCAGACGATGACCGGAATGTCCTCGGTCGGGCGGCTCATCCTCAGCTTCTGTAGGAGCGACCAGCCCTGGAGCTCGGTGGGGCCGACCATGAGGTCGAGGACGACGAGATCGGGCTGAATCTCGGTCACCTTGGCCAGATCGTCGGGCGAGAAGCTCCATGCGGTCATCCGGTGACCCATGCCTTCGAGGATGTCTCTGAAGAGATCGAGGATCTCCTCGGTGTCGTTGACGACCAGGATGTGCCGGGAGTCGTGCTCGGGACCCGCCATCGTGATGCCCCCTCTAGTGGTCCTTCCCCGCTGCGCGCAGTATGCGCGCTTGACGTCCGCCATTGCATCATCACGCATGCGGTCGCCTCGCGCGACTGCCGACGAGCGACTGCTCCAACATAATGGACGACATGCCGAAGTCCAAAGCCAGGGCGGTCGGGGCCGATGCGGGCGCAGACCCGGACAGGCTCATCCGCCAGCCTGACGGCGGTTACCGCAGCGCAGACGAGCGTTTCGTCGTCGAGCAGGCCAACGGGAGCTGGTTCGTGGCCGATCACGAGACCGCCGACGACTTCGGCCAGCCGCGCGTTGCCGGTCCATTCGCAACGCTGAAGCTGGTCAAGGACGCGATCCCGCGCGTGCGGTCGGGCCCTGCGCCGATCCGCAAGCCGATCAGGCAGGCTGCGGCGGCGAAGCCGAAGGCCGCGCCCGAGCCCAAGCCGGAAAGCTGGCTCGACCGCCTGTCGGCGGACGACCGGCGTCGGGCCGAGCGGCTCGTGCGGACGCTCGGGAAGGAAGGCCTGGCCGATGCCGAGGACGTGGCGCGCGCGCGAATCGAAGGCAAGGCCGATCCGCGCCTCGCGCGGCGGCTGCTCCAGGGTCGGCTCGATCGCCTCCTGAGCGACGCCGAGGCGGACGCGGGCGCTCGCGAGCTCGTCGCCGGCGCCATCCGGGTGCTGACCGCGGACGGCGCTCGCATCGGTCGCGGCCTTCCCGGATGGGCGCTGGTCGAGACCGATCCGACCGGTGCGCCGACCGACCGACGGATCGACCTGGACTGAGCTAGTCCGCCCGAGGTGATGGTCGTAACCGAGTAGGGGTCAGGCGGTCGCGCGGACGATCGACGCCGTTGCGGTTCGCTGCAGGCGTCGGGCCCCGGCCGCCGCTTCGGCGAGGCTGGTCGACGGCGTGGCCATCACGGCGAGCTGCACGGAGCCCGTGTTCGGCTGCGTTGTTCGGTCCATGTTGGATCGTCCTCCCAGGTCATCGGTTCTGTTCCGACGATAGGCGCCGCCTCACCCGCAGCCATCGGGCGCACGTCGGTGTCGGTCCTGCGCGAAACGACGGAGAGGTCGTGGCGGGATGACGTATCGCAGCGTCCGCTAGACTTCGCGACGGCCCGGCCCGTTGCGGGGCCTGGCCATCGGCCGTCGGCGTTCTCACCGCCGGCGGCCAGTCAGCGTGCTAGGCTTTCGCGCCATCGGCCGAGCCTGAGAGGACCGCCCCAACCCGTGACCGACGAGACCGTCGACTGCTTCAACTGCGGCCGCGCGAACCCCGAATGGGCCCAGGTCTGCCGGTCGTGCGGCGTGGCATTGCGTCACGGTGAGGAGCGCATCGCTCCGACCGGGCGCTATCCGACGGATCGCGACTCGCTCGTCTCGATTGCGGCGGTCATCGGAACGATCGCGCTCGCCGTCATCCTGGGCCTCTTCATCTCGAGCCTCAACCCGACTGATCCATCGGTCGGCCAGAGCGGTGATCCCACGCCCACCGCCACGACGAGCGCGCCGCCAAGCGAGGCGCCCTCCGTGGCCCCAACGGCGTCCGTGTCCGTGGCGCCGTCCGTGTCCGAGCCCCCCGCCCTGAGCGGCGCCGTCGTTTTCGGGACCACCCTCGACGGGGACAACCAGGTCACCGATCCGACCGAGACCTTCACCCCGGGGATGGTGTTCGCGCACTCGATCACGAACAGCGAACCGTTCGGGGCCGCCGCCATCGGCGAGCAGGTCCTGCGCATCAACGACGACGGCACGGATGGCGACACGATCGTGGGCGCGCCGCAGAACCAGCTCAGCGTCGACCCGGCGGCCTCGACCGCGGGCTTCGTCGCCGGCGATGCAGGCAACTTCGTGCGCAGCTGGGGTACGGGTCTCTACGAGATGCGCATCTTCGTCGGCGAGACTCTGATCGCGCGGGGCCAGTTCCGCCTGGCCGAGGGCTGAGCGCTCGAGCTAGCCGTCGCTGCGCGCGATCTCGTCCCATGCATCGGCATAGAGCCGGGCATGGATCGGGAGGTAACCGGGATAGTCGCGGCGCGCAGCCTCCACGACCTTCGCGTCGAGGGTGAAGAGTGCCAGCGTGTCGGTGGTCTCGACCAGCAGCTCGCCGTTCGGATCGTAGGCGACGCTCGGGCCGCCGATGATCACGCCGCCCTCCGGGTGCGGCCGGTTGACGCTCAGGACGTAGCAGCACGACGTGATTGCATTCGAGCGCCAGACCGCCTTCCAACGTTGGAGGGTGCGCTCCTCGCTGGCTCTCGGGTTGATGACCGCCACGACGCCCTGGGCACCGAGCAGCTGGGTGCCCTGCGGCCGGTTCGTGTCGGAGCACAGCTGGACGCCGATGGGCACGCCCAGCCCGTCGATCCTGCGCGGCGGCTCGCTGCCCGGCCGGTAGTGACTCGTCTCCCAGAAGCCGGGCTCCTCGGGCAGGTGCAGCTTCTCGTACGTGGCCCGCAACCCACCGGAGCGGTCGAACACGAGCGCGCGGCTCGTTCTGGTGCCATCGGCAGCCCGATAGATGATGCCGCCCACGAGGCCAATGCCGGCCTCGGCCGCCGCCTCTCCCTGGATCCGAGTCCGCTCGCCATCCATGTCCTCGGCATCCTCGTCGTGCGCATCCTTCGAGGCGGGGTGCCACGGGTTGAGCGGGAGCTCGGGCAGGACGGCGAGGTCCGCTCCCCGATCCGCGGCCTCTGCCAGCCGGCCGCGAAGGCGGGCGGAGCCATCGGGCTCCCAGAAGACCTCCGAGACCAGGGCAACCGTCAGCTTCCCGTCGTTGCGAGCCATGTTCACGGGCGCAGCGTAACGCGATCTTCTGCCAGATTCAGGCGAGGCCCGCGTTATCGAGGTGACATGCCTCTGGCGGAGCCTATTGCCGGCCAGGAGCCGCATCTGTCCCACAAACCCGCGCTTCGCCGACGTTGTGCGGCGCTTGCATGAATCTGACGGTAAGCGGGCAGTAAGGCCGAGTACGAGACCATCAACCGATGCGAACCAACGTGCCCATCGCGATGCGAAGGCTTCGGGTGCGTCGCCGATGACGCCAGCACGATCTTGGCGAGCGCGCCCGGCTCTCACGTGACACAGTCTCGCGGGCGGAGTGCGGTGAGCTCGACGGCCTCACCGTGCGCACCCTGTCGAGACTGGTCGACGCTTTGGATGCGACGCTCGTGATCGAGATCCGTTGGCAGGGCGCGGACCTCGATCGGTTGATCGACCGCGACCACGCGCATCTCCAGGAGGCTGCCGCTCACCGCCTCGGGATGCGCGGCTGGACAGCCCAGGCCGAGGTCAGCTTCAACCACTACGGCGATCGGGGCAGCTGCGACCTCGTAGCATGGCACGCCGCCACCCAAACGCTGCTGGTGGTCGAGGTCAAGAGCCGGTTGGGAAACCTCCAGGAACTGTTGCATCGGCTCGACACAAAGGCTCGGCTCGGTGAAGTGTTGGCGCGCCAGCTCAGTTGGCCCGAACCGCGCGCCGTCGTGCGTGCGCTGGTCGTTGCCGAGGATCGAACCGCCCGACGCATCCTCGCGCGCCACGCCTCGCTGTTCGGTGGGTTCGACGTCCGTGGACGGGCCGCCGTTCAGTGGTTGCGTGCGCCCTCGACGAGTACGAACGGCCTGATCTGGTTCGAGGAGCCGGCAAATTCAGGCGGGGGCCGCGCTATGACTGCTCAGCGCGTCCGAATGGGGCGTAACGAAGGTTGAGCGCCGCAGGTGACCATTGGCCCGTCTCGCTGCCGAGGTAATGCGGTTGTGGTCGGAATCTGACGAAAGTCGCCGCTCAGGCCTGGGCCACCAGCGCCACGTAGTAGGACGCGTTGCGGGTGACGCCGGAATAGTCGCCGGGCCGCAGGCTGCCGATCTGGTTGTAGCGCTCGAGGAATCGCTCGGCGGCCTTGCGCCCGTCGCTCTGGCCGTAGCCGCTCGAGGCGGGCGTGAAGAACGGGCAGTCCATGTAGATGCCGACGGTGAACTTCTTGCCGGTGATGGTCTCGAGGGTCCTGCCGTCGTAGCGGCGCGCGAGGGCCAGCAGCTCCTCGTAGGTCAACCTACTCCCCCAGGAACTCGCGGACGAGGTTCTGGAAGTGATAGACGCCGTTCTCGCGCTTGGCGCTGAAGCGGCCTGAGTCGTAGGCGCGCGACCGCAGGCCGCGCTGGACCTGCTCGCAGATGACGATGTCCTCCTGCTGGATCTCGTCGCTGAAGGCGATCGTCTGCTGCATCGACTCCCATCCCGGGCCGGTGCCGGGATCGGCGAAGAACCACTCGAAGATGGTGAGGGTCCTATCGGGTCCGAGCGGCAGGATGACGTTCGAGGACATGTTGTCCTGGTAGATGTTGAACATCGTGTTCGGGAAGAGCCAGTAGTAGAGCGCCGAGTCCTCGGCGCCGGGCTGGCGCAGGTAGCGCCGATCCACCCCCAGCTCCTCGCCCGGCTTCAGCTCCCGAATCGGCGCATGCTGCTTCGAGTAGTAGCGAAACTCCTCGACCCGATACGAGTCGTAGTCGAGCTCCTTGAACAGCTGCGGGTGCGCGATCGGCAGGTGGTAGCCCTCGAGGTAGTTGTCGACGTACACCTTCCAGTTGCACTCGATCACGTAGTCGCGCCGCTCCACCAGGCGCATGTTGTCGACGTCGTAGCCGGCGGCCGCAACCTCCCCCGGGATGGCGCCCATCATCTCGACCAGCGGAGGAGCGTCGGCGGAGAGGTTGACGAAGACGAATGGCCCCCAGCGCTCGACGCGGACCGGGACCAGCCCGAAGTCCTCCTTGCGGAAGTCCTCGGTCTCCTCCATCTCCGGGCACGCGCGAAGGGTGCCGTCGAGTCCGTAGGTCCAGCCGTGATATCGGCACTGGAGCGACTTGCGGTTACCGCGTGACAGCGCCACCTGCCCAGCGCGGTGGCGGCACACGTTATAGAAGCCGCGCAGCTCACCGTCGAGGCCGTGCGTGATGACAATCGGCTCGTCGAGGACGTTGACTGGAACGAAGTCCCCCACTCTCTGGAGCTCATCGGTGCGGGCAACCAGCTGCCACGTGCGGCCGAAGACCCGCTCCTTCTCGGCTTCGAGGATCGCCGGGTCCAGGTAGTAGCGCGACGGAATGGTCGCCGCCTGGCTGAGGGGCGGGCGCGCGGACGGAGTGGCCATCGGTCGCTCGGTCGTCGTCATGACCTGAGTGTACCGATGCCGCCGAATGCCTTGCCGCATCGAGCGCGGAAGTGCTACAACGTGCCGACCGAAAGACCAGAGACGCCGGCACCGACTCGGCGTGCCCGCATGGAGGAACAGATGGAGAAGATGCGACGCAACGCGGTCCTACCGATCGCGATGTTTCTGATGGTCGCGTGCCAGGCCGACCCGGGCGGTGGAACGGCGACCGCCCCAGCGGGCGCGTCGGAGGCGGCGCCGAGCGCCAGCCAGGCGGCGGACATTCCCGCCATCGTCTGTGTCGGCGAGGCGACCACGTACCTCGACTGGCTGAACGGCGACCTCGAGCCGGACGTCCAGGACACGATCGAAGATCCTGGAGACGCCACGGGTGACCTCCTCGAGACCATCCAGGAAAACGGCGTTCTGCGAATCTCGACCGACGCGAATTACGAGCCGCAGTCGTTCCGAGAGCCGGACGGCTCATGGGTTGGCTTCGACATCGACGTCGGAACCGAGATTGCAACCCGCCTCGGCGTCGAAGCCGAGTTCCAGCACCAGGACTGGGAGATCATCACGGCCGGAAGCTGGTCGGAACGCTGGGACATCAGCGTCGGATCGATGACGATCACGACTCCCCGCAAGGACCTCTTCAGCTTCACTCAGCCCTACTACTACACGCCTGCGGACATTGGGGCCAGCACGCGATCTGGCCTGACCAGTGTCGACGACCTTCCCTTCGAGCTTCCCGGCGACGTCGAGGCGCTGACTCGCCCGACCGATGCAAACTGCATCGAGGAGATCACCGCCGGGCGGCCGGAGTTCGACCTCTTCATCACGTCGGGCACGGTGATCGATGCCGCGACTGAGGCCGAACAACCGGTGGTCAGGATCAGCGATCCGCTGTACCAGGAGAACCTGGCAGTTGCGGTCGACAAGGCCGGACCGGCGCACGACGCCCTCTTGTTCGAGGTCGACCGAATCATCGGTGAGATGCACGAGGACGGAACCCTGACCGCGCTGAGCGAGGAGTGGTTCGGAGAGGACCTCACGCAGGATCCGTCCGGCAACTGAATCTTGACCAGGAGGACACACTGAGGGCGGGGACGCCGAACGTCCCCGCCCTCACACATTGAAGGACCATGCCATGACTGCCGCTGTTGGCGCTCCCGAGCCGCCGATCGTGGCTCGCGTTCGTGCGGCTGAGGAGCGCTCTCGAACGACGTTTCGGCTGAAGGTCGCGGCCACCTGGATAGGCCTGATCGGTCTGATCCTGGCGGGCCTTTGGATAACCGGGAACATCGACGCCGCGTTCATCGGCGAATGGGGACCGTTCATCGTGGGCGGGGCGGGCCTCACGATCATGATCTCGGTGGTGTCGATCGTGGTCGCCACCCTCCTCGCGCTCATCGGCGCGTTCGGCCGCCTGTCGCGCAACCCGTACCTCAATGGATTGGCCTCGCTGTACGTGTCGCTGGCGCGAGGCACGCCGCTGATCGTGCAGATCCTGTTCGTCTACCTCGCCCTACCGCAGGTGGGGATCGTGCTGCCGGCGATCCCGGCGGGCCTCATCGCGCTCAGCTTCAACTACGGCGCCTACATGACCGAGATCTTCCGGGCGGGGATCCAGGCGGTTCCGCCTGGCCAGCGCGAGGCGGCCGAGGCCCTGGGAATGCCGGAACGACTGGTCATGCGCCGAATCGTCCTGCCCCAGGCGATCCGCATCGTGATCCCGGCCATCGGCAACGAGTTCGTCGCGATGATCAAGGACTCGTCGCTGGTCTCGATCCTCGCGGTCGAGGAGCTGCTGTTCCGTGCACGGCTCGTGGGTCAGCAGAACTTCCGAAGCCTGGAGGCGCTGGTCATCGCCGCCGCGATCTACTGGATCCTCACGATCCTGTTCAGCCACTTCCAACAGCGTCTCGAGCGGTGGATGGCGCGAGGCGACCGATGACAGCCGGTGGCGAGGTCATCGTCCGGGTCGAGGCCATCGAGAAGTACTTCGGCGACCACCACGTGCTGCGTGGGATCGACCTGGAGGTGCGGCAGCGCGAGGCCGTGATGGTCGTCGGCCGATCCGGGAGCGGGAAGACGACCCTCCTGCGCTGCATCAACTTTCTCGAGGAACCGACAGCGGGCTCGGTCGAGATCGACGGGCTTCGACTCGAGGCCGATCCATTGCAGGCTCGAAGCCGGCGGCACCAGGAGCAGATCCGGCAGATGCGCCTTCGCGCCGGCATGCTCTTCCAGGAGTTCAACCTCTTCCCGCACATGACGGCGCTCGGAAACTGCATGGAGGCACCGATGCGGGTGCTCGGTCAGGCAAGGGCCAGCGCTCTCGACCGCGCCGATTACTTCCTCGAGGTCGTCGGCCTGGTGGACAAGCGCGACCAATACCCCTCGCGCCTCTCCGGCGGCCAGAAGCAGCGCGTCGCAATCGCTCGCGCGCTGTGCATGGAGCCGAAGGTGCTCCTCTTCGACGAGCCGACGTCGGCGCTCGATCCGGAGCTCATCGGCGAGGTGCTTCAGGTCATGGAGGACCTCGCGCACGGTGGCACGACGATGATCGTCGTCACCCACGAGATGCACTTTGCCCGCGAGGCCGCCGACCGCGTCATCTTCATGGAAGACGGCATGATCATCGAGCAGGGGCCGCCGGAGCAGATCCTCGACGCGCCCCGCGAGGAGAGTACGCGGCGTTTCCTGCGCCGCTTCCTCGACACCTGAGTGCCCCGGTGCGGGCAATGCTGATCAGACATTCACGGGGAGACTGATAACAGCTCGTCCCGTCTGGGTCTCGATCGGCAATGCACCCGTGGACTCTTAGCATCAGAACTCCGTCACCGTCAGGATCCGAGTCGCGGCCGGCGGAGCTCGATCGCGGCCGACGCGGGGCGTTTCCTCACAGTTGATCGGCCACCAGTCCCTGGGTGAATGGGTGCGAGGGAATGCCGACCGCAACCGAGCAACGCCTGGGCTAGGCCGTCGGGCGCCGAATGCGGTGAACGCCCGACGATGACGCGGTTCCTCTTCGAGCATCGGCGATGATCGAGGGCCTCGACACTGGATTGTGGGTCCCGCAGCCATCGGCGCATCGTGCGGCCATCCTGCGGGAATGCAACCCTGAGGATGGCGGCATGCGCGGCCACGCGTCGGCGGTTCGTGGGGCTGTCGCGAAGGATGATCCAGCTGCTGACGGAAGTGACCTTCCAGCCCCGCTCGCTCGCGATCCGCGGCGCCTGGCGCCGATAACGATCGACGGAGCCGATCAGGCCCTGGAGATCGACCAGGTCCGTCTTCAGCTCAATGACCAGCAGGGATCCGCGCGGTGGATGGAATGCGAGGACGTCGATCACGCCGCGCTCGCCGTAGATCGCGAATGTGGTCTCGGGCGAAAGGAGCCACGGCCGGCCGCGGAACAGCCTCGCAACTGCGACGTGCATCGCCGCGTGACCGGCGTTGAGCATGCGGTCGAGGTCGCCGCCGCGCCACCGCGGCGTCCAGTCGACCCGGATCTCGAGCGCCTCAGCGACCCGTAGAACGGCATCGATCGTCAGCACCCGGAGGTGTCCCCGTTCGATGCGGGAGACGGTCGGCTGTGAGACCCGGGCAACGGCGCCAACATCGACCTGTCTCCATCGCCTCCGCATCCTGACCGCGCGTACGACGGCTCCGAGGCGAAGAGCATCCATCGGGGGAGTGTGTGATCGCGGCTTATCGGCCGGTTACCCCACGGTTATTCACCGGACGACTGCATGGCGCCATCAGTGCCGCAATGCCGCGCAGCGATGCACCCGAGGACTGCATCTCGCCAGCAGTGCCGCAATGCCGGGCAGTTATGCACCCGAGGACTGCATGCTGAAGAATCGGGTCAGATCCGATGCCAGGCGACGGATCTCACGCTCAGGCATTCCACCATCGGGCGGTATGGAGCCCAACTTCGGCCGCCCGTAGTCCCCCGGTGAATCGGTGAGAGGAATCCACGCCTACAGCGCCGGCGCCTCCGACCCGAGCCCGTGCCGCCGCTCCTCGGCCCGGCGGCGCAGCGGGAAGACGATGTCGCGCAGCACGACGTCCGCCACCGCGACCAGCGGAATCGCGATGATCCCGCCCACGATCCCGGCGATCGAGGTGCCCGCGACCACGCCCAGCAGGACGGCGATGGCGGAGAGGTTGACGATCCGGCCCTGGATGTAGGGCGTGATGACCGAGCCCTCGAGCTGCTGAAGCACCACCAGCCAGGCGGCCATGAGCAGGCCCGTGGCGGCCGAGTCGGTGAGGGCGACGAGGACGATCGGCCCGCCGGCAATGAAGGCGCCCGCCAGCGGGATGGCGGCGGTGGCGAAGCTCAGCGCCCCGAGCGGCACGGCGAAGGGGACGCCCAGCACGAGCATGCCGGCCGAGGACCCGATACCGATGATGGCCATGACCAACAGCTGGCCGCGGACGTAGGCGCCGAGCCGCAGCAGCGCGTTGCGCGACACGCCGACCAACGCGTCGCGGTCCCGCTCGTCCACGAACTCGAGCGCCCAGCCGCGGGTGCGGTCGCGCTCGATGAGCATGAGGGCGGAGAGGAAGATCACGACGAGGGCGTTCGTCAGGATGCCCGCCAGGGTCAGGGGCACGCTGAGGAGTGATCCAAGCTCGGGCAGCGAACCCTGGGCGCCGGACGTCAGGCTATTCACGATCTCCTCGCCTCGCCCGGCACCGGCGATCCCGTCGATCAGGGAGATGGCGCCGTCCCGGAGGTCCTCCGCGATGCGCGGCGCGTCATCGACCAGCTCGACGACCTGCCGCACCAGTGGCGGGAAGATCAGGAACAGGACGAGCGCGAAGAGGCCGATGAGCAGCACATACGAGATCAGCACCGCAAGGACGCGCGGCAGGAATCGCTCGAAGAACCGGACGACGCCGTACAGGCCGGCCGCGAGGAGGATGGCGAGGAACACCAGGATGAGGAGCAGCCGCAGCTGGTAGAGCAGGTACGCGGCGAGAACCACGCCGACGACCACGAGGCTCGCCCGGAACGTGATGCCCGCCACGCTGCGCGGCTCGGCCGGCTCGACCACGGTGACCGAGGTCGTGGGCAGAGGCGGCGGGCTCATGACGCGTCCGACGGTGCCGCGCCAGAGGGCGCCCGGGAGCCGCGCGAGGCTACGGAGGATTCGACCGATCAACGGGCGCGGATGCCGTAGCCGGCGGCGCGAGGCAACCGAGCGGCCTCGTCCTCGGGGCGGACCCGCTCGGTCGCCGGTATGAGCGCGGCAGGGACGTCGGCCGGCTTGCCGCCCTCACGATCGATGAGCCAGCCCAGCCCGACCTGCGTCAGCGTGGCACCCCCGGCCGTGCCGGGCTCGATGAACGGCGCCACGACCATCTTCCGTCGCGCGAGGGACTCGACCGCCAGCTGCATCCGATACGGGTCGACGCCGAGCTCATCGGCGAGCGGCGCGAGGTCGACCGTCGCATTCGGGAAGCGACGGAGGAAGCGGAGGATGGCGGCGTCGAACTGCGCGGCGTCGATCGGCGCATCGGCTGCGGATGGCACCGTGGCGACTTCCGCGGCCTGCTTGCCCCCCGGCTTGACGGTCGAGCCGGGGTCGGCCGGCTCCGGAGGCCGCTTCGCGCGTTTCGTGATCACGCGCCGAAGGATAGCAAGCGGATCGGCGTAGACTGCGGCCCTCGTGACCGAGCTCGACCCGTATACCGTCATCGGTGTGCC
>Ga0136633_1001105_pt1 | contig 20061 bp, 17 predicted proteins | sample AntDrymeUQ832206_2_FD_105494 | JGI IMG/M metagenome (GOLD analysis project Ga0136633, IMG submission 105494) | Polar desert sand microbial communities from Dry Valleys, Antarctica - metaG UQ83 (22.06) | ecosystem: Environmental > Terrestrial > Soil > Desert | place: Antarctica: Dry Valley...
CGTCGACGCCGCGGGCGTCGTGCAGCTGCTCGAGGTGAACACCGCGCCCGGCATGACCGAGACCTCGCTGCTCCCCATGGCCGTCGACGCCGCCGGCCTGTCCCTCGGCGCGCTCCTGCGCGACCTGCTGGATCGCGCCGCCGACCGCTGACCTAACCCGAGGGGGTCGGCGCCGTCGTCGGCACCGGCTCGAGCAGCTGCTCCCCAGCAGCGGCCCGGCACGCGTCGACGAGCGCCTCGGTCTCCGCGCGCTCGGTCTGCGCCGCGTCGACGACGTCGGCCAGCTGCCGCGCATCGAGCTCGCGGACGGCGGTCACCGCGCGGTCCAGGACGCCGTACGCCGTCTCGGCCTTCTCCGCCGCCTGCACGCACGGCGCGGGGACGGTGATGCGCAGCGCTCCGGGCGACGCGGAGCCGGTGGGCTCGGAGGCGGGGCTGGACGACGGCGACGGAGCGGCCAGCGGGTCGGCCTCGTCGGAGCCGCCGAGCTGGCTGACGCCGACGACCGCGGCGCCGAGCGCCAGGCCGACAGCAAAGGTCAGCGCGGGCAGCAGCACCGACCAGCGGCGCCAGCCGGTCTCTGTCGCGGTGGAGGACGTACCGGACCTCGTGCTGCTCTGGTCGGCGCTGTCCGCGGGCGGCGGGGTGCTGTCGGACACGGTGGCTCCTGACGACGGATGAGGGCAGTGGTGCCTGCTGCCCCTGTCCCCCCGCTGCACGTCGGTCACCCGTCGGTTCGAAGACGGGACCGCCAACATCGTCCGGGTTGCCCGCGACGGGGTAGGAGGCCGCCGTGCCTCCTCCTGCTCCGTCGCGGCTGCGCACCCTCGACGGCGTCGTCGTGTTCTGGTGCGTGTTCTGGCTCGTGGTCGGCGGCTGGGTCGGCTACGAGCTGTGGCAGCTGTCCCGGCTGGGTACCTCGCTCGCCGAGGCCGGCCGGGGGCTGGACGACGCCGGCCGCGCGCTGCAGGAGCTGCGGGGCATCCCCATCATCGGGTCGACCCCGGGCTCCATCGGTGACGAGGTGCGCGCGGCCGCGCAGGAGGCCACGCTGCGCGGGATGTCCGCGGCGGGCTCCACCCGGCGGCTGGCCGTGCTGCTCGGGCTGACCACCGCCCTGGTCCCGCTCATCCCGGTGCTGTGGTTGTACCTGCCCCGCCGCCGCGCGCACGAGCGCGACGTCGCCCTGGTGCGCCTGGTGCTCGACGGCGACCCGGCCGAGGCCGACGGCTACCTGGCCTCCCGTGCCCTGCGCACCCACCGGTACGACGAGCTGCAGCGCGTGGCCGACCAGCCCTGGCGTGACTACCACGCGGGCCGGCACCGCGCGCTGGCCGACCTCGAGCTGGCCCGGCTCGGACTGCAGCGGACCCGGCCCTAAGCCGCGCGCCGCCCCATGACCGCCGCCGGGCCCGCCGCCCTCTTCGCCCGCCTGCTGGTCCGGCTGCGCTACGCGGTGATCGCAGCCTGGATCGGCATCGCCGTCGTCGCCACCACCGTGCTGCCCGGGCTCGTCGAGGGCGGTGACGACCTCGGCTTCGTCGGTCTGGACAACCCGGCCGTGGCCGCGGAAGTGCGGTCCTTCGAGCTGTTCGGCTTCCCGCTGCTGAGCCGCACGGTGCTCGTCCAGCGCGATCCCGACGGCCTGGCGCCCGCGGCGCAGGCCACGGCGGTCCTGCGCGGCGTCGGGGTGAGCCAGGGCTCCTACGACGTTGAACCGATCCTCGGCGCGCTCCCGGTGCCGAACACGCTGGGCGTCTTCCCCGGCGCTCAGGAGCGTGGCACCACGGTCCTGACCTACCTGTTCCTACCACCCAGCACCGGTTTCGCCGAGCAGCGGGAGGCAGCGACCGCCTTCGCCCGCGAGCAGCTGGACGACCCGGACGACGGCTACGTCGGCGTCACCGGTTCGATCCCGGCGCGGGCCGCACAGGCCGAGCTCGTCGAGGACGCGCTGCCGCTGGTCGAGCTGGCGACGATCGCGGGCATCGCGCTCGTCGTCGCCGTGGCCTTCCGCTCCCTGGCCGCACCGGTGCTGACGCTGCTCGCCGCCGGCAGCGCCGTGCTCGTGACGCTGCCCGTCGTGGATGTGCTCGGCAGCCTGCTGGGCGTCTCGGTGCCGGCCGACATCCGGCCGGTGATGGTCGCGCTGCTGCTCGGCATCGTCACCGACTACGCCGTCTTCTTCTTGTCGGCGCTGCGGACGGATCTGCGCCGCGGCGGCGACGACCGCTCGGCAGTCGTCGCGGCGACCGCGCGCACGACACCGATCGTCGTCGTCGCCGGCGTCACCGTCACCGCGGGCACCGGAGTCCTGGTCGTCGCGGAGTCGGCGCTGTTCCGCGGCTTCGGCCCGGCCATGGCGCTGTCTGTCCTCGTCGGGCTCGTCGTCGCCGTGACGCTCGTCCCGGCGCTGATGGCCGTGCTCGGCCGGCACAGCCTGTGGCCCAGCGCACCGGACCTGCCGCTCGGCGCTCCCGTCTCGACCAGTGCACTCGCCGTCGCCCTGACCCGGCGACGCACCGCCGCCGTCGTGACCGCGACCGCCGTCGCGGGGCTGGCGCTGGCGTCGCTGCCGCTGCTCGATCTCCGGCTGGGCCTGGGGTTCGTCGCGTCGCTGCCGGACGACTCACCGGTGGCAGTCGCCGCCGAGCAGGCGCGGCTCGGCTTCGCCGAGGGGATCGTGTCGCCGACCGAGCTGCTGCTGGAGGACGACGGCATCGGCGGGGACGCCTTCGCGCTGAGCGAGCTGGGTGACGCCCTCGCCGACGAGCCGGGTGTCGCCTCCGTGGTCGGGCCAGGCTTCCTGCCGGTGCCCGACGAGTACGACGTCTTCGTCACGGCGGCGGGCGACGCGGCTCGCTACCTGCTGGTGTGGGACTCGCCCGCGCTCGGCGCCGAGGCCATCTCGGACCTGCGCGCGCTGCGCGAGCGGCTGCCGACGCTGCTCGCCGACGCGGGACTGGACGCGCCACCGCGGCTGGCCGGCGACACCGCGCTGTCCTCGCTCGTCGTGCAGGAGACCACCGACGACCTGTGGCGGATCAGCCTGGCGGCGCTGGCGGTCAACCTGCTCATGCTGGTGCTGTTCCTGCGCGCGCTGCTGACGTCGCTGGCGCTGCTCGCGGCGAGCGTGCTCGCGCTGGGCGCATCGCTCGGCATGACCGTGCTGGTCTTCCAGGGCCTGCTCGGCGGCGGCGAGCTGACCTTCTACGTGCCGTTCGCGGCGGCCGTGCTGCTCGTCTCGCTCGGCTCGGACTACAACATCTTCGCCGTGGGCAGCGTGTGGGACGCCGCGCGCGAACGCCCTCTGCTCGAGGCGATCCGCGTCGCCGTGCCGCAGACGACGCGCGCGATCGCCGCTGCCGGGATGGCACTCGCGGTCAGCTTCGGCCTGCTGGCCCTGGTGCCACTGCGGCCCTTCCGCGAGCTGGCCTTCGCGATGGTGCTCGGCATCCTGCTCGACGCCCTCGTCGTGCGCTCGCTGCTGGTACCGGCGCTGCTCACGCTGCTCGGCGAGCGCGCGCGGCCCCGCCGGGCTCGCGATCGTGCGCTGCCTGCGCGCGTGGCGGCCGAGGCGTCCTGACGCGTCTGCCCGCTCCGAGGGCGTGCAGGAGCACCTGCCGGGCTAGGACTCCGCGCCCGGCTCGATGATCCCGACGATGCGGTGCAGGTCGTCGAGGGTGGCGAACTCGATGGTGACCTTGCCCTTGGCGCGGCCCATGTCGACCTTCACCCGGGTCTCGAAGCGGTCGCTCAACCGGTCGGCCAGCTCCGACAGTCCCTGCGGGACAGGGCGCTTCGCACGTGGGCTGCGCCCCTTGCCGTCGTCGCCGTCGGAGTGCGCGACCTGTACCGCCTCCTCGACGCCACGCACGGACAGCCCCTCCGCCACGACGCGGGTCGCCATCTCCTCCTGCGCCTCGGCGGTCGGCAGGCCGAGCAGCGCCTTGGCGTGACCGGCCGACAGCACGCCCGCGGCGACGCGACGCTGCACGGCGTGCGGCAGCTGGAGCAGGCGCAGCGTGTTGGTGATCTGCGGTCGCGAGCGGCCGATCCGCTCCGCGAGCTGCTCGTGCGTCGCACCGAAGTCCTCGAGCAGCTGCGCGTACGCCGCGGCCTCCTCGAGCGGGTTGAGCTGCTCGCGGTGCAGGTTCTCCAGCAGCGCGTCGCGCAGCAGGTCGTCGTCGGCGGTCGCCCGCACGATCGCCGGGATGGTCCCGGTCTCGGCGACCTGCGAGGCGCGCCAGCGGCGCTCGCCCATGATGAGCTCGTAGCGCGGGCCGTCGGCGTCCTCGGACACCTGGCGCACCACGACCGGCTGCAGCAGGCCGACCTCGCGGATCGACGTCACGAGCTCGGCGAGCGCCTCGGGGTCGAAGTGCGCGCGCGGCTGCTGGGGGTTGGGGGAGATCCGGTCGAGCGGCACCTCGGCGAAGTGCGCACCCGAGACCGGCTGCAGCCCAGGCGATGTCGCGTCGACGTCAACCTCGGCCGCGCTTGTGGGGATGAGCGCCCCGAGCCCGCGGCCGAGGCCGCCGGCGCGACGGGGCGCGGTCACGCAGGCGCCCCGCGCTCGGCGATCTCGCGCGCCGCCTCGACGTAGGCCAGCGCGCCGCGCGACACCGGGTCGTAGGTGATGACCGACTGCCCGTAGCCCGGCGCCTCGGACACGCGGACGCTGCGCGGGATGCTCGTGCGCAGCACCGTGTCGCCGAAGTGGTTGCGCACCTCGTCGGCGACCTGGTCGGCGAGCTTGGTGCGCGCGTCGTACATCGTCAGCAGGATCGTCGAGACGTGCAGCCCGGTGTTGAGGTGCTTCTTGACCAGGTCGACGTTCTTGAGCAGCTGACCCAGGCCCTCGAGCGCGTAGTACTCGCACTGGATCGGGATGAGCACCTCGGACGTTGCCACCATCGCGTTGACGGTGAGCAGCCCCAGCGAGGGAGGGCAGTCGACGAGCACGTAGTCGACGTCGGCGCCGGACCCGGCGCAGTACGCCTCGATGGCGCGCTTGAGCCGTGACTCGCGCGCGACGACGCTGACGAGCTCGATCTCGGCGCCGGCCAGGTCGATCGTCGCGGGCGCGCACCACAGGCCCTCGACGCCGTCGGCCGGCTGCACGACGTCGGCGATCGGCACCTGGTCGATGAGCACGTCGTAGACGTTCGGCGTGCCGGCGTGGTGCGGGACGCCGAGGCCGGTCGAGCAGTTGCCCTGCGGGTCGAGGTCGATGACGAGGACCTTCGCGCCGTGCAGCGCAAGGGCGGCGGCCAGGTTGACGGTGGTCGTGGTCTTGCCGACGCCGCCCTTCTGGTTCGCGATCGTGATGACCCGACGACCCTTCGGCCGCGGGAACGGCACGCGGCCCTGCGGGCTGCGCACGCGCACGGCGGCCGCGGCCTGCGCGCTGATCGGCAGGTCGTCCTCGTCGTCGCGCAGCGAGGCGCGCAGCCGAGCGGCCGGCTCCTCGGCCGGCACGACGGGCGGCGCCTCCGGCGCCAGCTCGACCTGCTCGACCGGCGGGTGGGCGAGCACCGGCACGGGGTCGGCGACCTCGACGGCCGCGACCGGGGCGGGGACGACGACCGGCGCCACCGGCACCTCGTCGCCGACGCGGAGCTCCTCGGGCAGCACCGCCGGCAGCGTCGGCCCGGGGTCGAGGTGCACGACCGGCGGCTCGTCCGGCGCAGGCTGGTCCGAAGCAGCCGCGCCCGGCCACCCCAGCGGCGCCGCCGGCGCGGGGGCCGCCTTGCGGCGCGGCCAGCCGAGGCCGCTCACCGGCGGGCCTTCTTCTTCTTGGCGGGCGGGCCGCCGGCGCCCCGGGTCACCAGGACCACGCGGCCGGCGGTGTCCTGCGCCTCGTCGCCCACGACGACGACCTCGGCCGACTCGGCGAACGCCGCCTTGAGCGCGGCACCGGACGAGGCCAGCTCGCCGTCGGCGCGCTCGCCCTTGAGCGCGAGCAGCCGGCCACCGGGGCCGAGCAGGGGGAGCGCCCAGCCGGCGAGCCGGTCGAGGGGGGCGACGGCGCGGGCGACGACGACGTCGACCTGGAGCTTGCCGGCCAGCTCCTCGGCGCGCGCCCGACGCACGACCGCGGTGCGCAGCTCGAGCTCGGCGACGACCTCCTCGAGGAAGGTGGCGCGGCGCAGCAGCGGCTCGACGAGCACGACGGTGACGTCGGGGCGCATCGCGGCCAGCACGATCCCGGGCAGCCCGGCGCCGGAGCCCACGTCGGCCACGACCTGGCCGGGCTCGAGGAGCTCAGCCACGCCGGCGCAGTTGAGCAGGTGCCGCTCCCACAGCCGCGGGGTCTCCCGCGGGCCGATCAGCCCGCGCTCGACACCCGCGCCGGCGAGCAGGGCGGCGTACCGCTCGAGCACCGGCAGGGCCGGGCCGAAGACGGCAGCGGCGTGCGCCGGCGCCGGCGGAGCGGGCGCCAGGGGGGCGGTGCTGGGAGACGACATCAGCTGGGCAGGACCACCACACGGCGCTCGGGCTCGACGCCCTCGGACTCGCTGCTCACCCCGTCGACCGCGGCGACGGCGTCGTGCACGACCTTGCGCTCGAACGGCGTCATCGGGGCCAGGCGCACCCGCTCACCGGAGTCGAGGGCGCGCTGGGCCGCACGGGTGCCGATCACCGTCAGCTCCTCCTTGCGGGCCGCGCGCCAGCCGCCGATGTCGAGCATCAGCCGACTGCGGACGCCGGTCTCGCGCACGACGGCCAGCCGGGTGAGCTCCTGCACGGCCTCGAGGACCTGGCCGTTCTGGCCGACCAGCGCGTCCAGGCCGTCGCCGACGATCGCGACGACGGCGCGCTCGCCCTCGACGTCCATGTCGATGTCGCCGTCGACGTCGGCGATGTCGAGCAGGCGCTCGAGGTAGTCGCCGGCGATGTCGCCCTCGCGGACGAGCAGGTCCTGCCCGCTGAGGGGCGTCTCGGTGCTGTCGGGCTCGGTCACAGGTGTCCTTCGTGCGGTGGGAGGTGGAGCGACAGGCAGGCTAGCGCCGGCCGCCGCGGCGCTTGTTCTTGCGGCTGCCCGCCGGACGGCGGTTGCCGGCCGCTGAGACGGCGGCCTTCGGGGTGGCAGCAGGGCGCGCTCCGCGGGCCGGCGCGGACGCCGGGGTACTGGCGGACGGGCCGCCCTCACCGGGGGTCCCGGTGTCCGGCGCCCCCGGCGTGCCGCCGTCGTCGTCGGCCGCCGGGCCCTTGCCCTTGCCGCCCCCACCCGGGCCCTTGTCCTTGCCCTTGGGCGGGGTCGTGCCCCCGTCGGCGGGGGGCGTCTTGCCCGGATTGAGGTTGACCGGCGGCATGCGCTTGATGACCCAGGCCTGCTGGCCCATCGACCAGACGTTGGTCGTCAACCAGTACAGGAGCACGCCGATCGGGAAGAAGACACCGGAGACAGCGAAGGACAGCGGCAGCACGTAGAGCAGCAGCTTCTGCACCATGACCTGCTGCGGGTCGGTGGTGCCGGCACGGGACATCATCTGGCGCTGGGTCCAGAAGGTGGACGCACCCATGCCGATGACCATGAGGAACGCGACGATCCGCACGGTGGTGTGGTTGGCGCCCAGGTCGTCGATGAGCGACGCGGGGCTGTTGAAGGCCGCGCTGATGGGGGCGCCGAACACCTGCGCCGCCGCGCCCTCGCGCAGCTGCTGCTCGGTCAGTCCGAACGCCGCGGACGCGTCGGTCTTGAAGTTGCGGATGACGGTGAACAGCGCGAAGAACACCGGCAGCTGCAGCAGCAGGGGCAGGCACCCGGAGATCGGGTTGGCGTTGTTCTCCTTGTAGAGCTTCATCATCTCGGTGTTCAAGGTCTCGCGGTCGCCCTTGTGGAGCTTCTGCAGCTCCTTGACCTTGGGCGCGAGCTCCTGCATGCGGCGCTGGCTCTTGATCTGCTTGACGAACAGCGGGAACAGCAGCAGCCGCACCGTGATGGTGAGGAAGACGATGGACAGGCCCCAGGCCAGCCCGCTGGCCGAGTCGATGCCCGGCAGGTTGCTGATCCCGGTGTGGATGAGCGCCAGCAGAGCGCCGACGGGTGTGGCGAGGACGTCAAACACGGGAGGGCTCCGGGGAGTCGGGGCTGGCGGGGTCGTCGGGCGTGCGGTCCATCGTCACCCACGGACGACGAACGGGCGGTACGGGATCGTGCCCGCCCGGGTGGAACGGGTGGCAGCGCGCGATCCGGCGCACGGCAAGCCAGCTGCCGCGCAGCGCGCCGTGGGCGGTGATGGCCTCGGCGGCGTAGGCGCTGCACGACGGGGCGAAGCGGCACCGCGGGCCGAGTGCGGGGCTGATCCAGCGGCGGTAGAAGGCGATCGGGCCGAGCAGCAGCCGGGCGGCCGGGCTCATCGCGGGGTCCGCGGCCGGGCGGCGGCCGCGAGCGCCCCGTCGAGGTCGACCGCCAGGGCGCTGCTCGGAGCAGCGCCGGCGCCCGGCTGGGCCCGCACGACCAGGCGGGTGCCGTCGCCGAGCGCAGCCAGCCGGGGCAGGAGCAGGTGCCGCAGCCGGCGGGCGGTGCGGTGCCGGACGACCGAGCCGCCGACCGCCTTGCTCACGACGAGCCCCGCGCGCGGCGGGGCGGCCGGGTCCCCACCGGCCAGCAGGTGGACGGTGAGCAGGGGGCGCGACGCGCGGCGACCGCGCCGGACGACCTCGGTGAAGTCGGCGGCGCGGTGCAGGCGGTGCGCGGCGGGCAGCACGGCTCGGCGGCGGCCCTGGTCCGGTGGGACCGGGTCAGGCAGACAGCTCGTTGCGGCCCTTGCGGCGGCGACCGGCGAGGATGGCGCGGCCGGCGCGGGTGCGCATGCGCAGCCGGAAGCCGTGGGTCTTGGCACGACGGCGGTTGTTCGGCTGGAAGGTGCGCTTGCTCACGACGGCTCGCTCTCGGGGAGGCTGTGCGGGGAGGATCGGGTCTGCTGGGGGCCCGCGGGACAGACCCCGCGCGGGCACAGACGGCCTCCAAGGTACAGGAGGCGGCCAGGGGGGTCGAGGAGCCCGCGCGGGACACGCCGCAACCTTCCCGGACGAGTTCTGCGGAGTGCCTTGCTCGGGGTGGGTGCTGCTGTTAGCGTCCCCGCGCCGGCCTCCCCCGCTCCGGCCGTACGGTCCTCCACCCCGAGACCCGGCCGGTCGGTGCCCCCGGTCCAGGCCACGTGCACGCGCCGCTCGGGCGTCCCCTCCTCGCCTCCACAGGCTGTGGACAGTCGTGTGGACATCGTCGTCCCCGGGCGGCAGGGTCGGTCCGGGGGCCCGCGAGCCGGGGTCGCCCCGACAGCCCAGCCGGGCTGCCGAACCGCTCCGAGCCGAGGGAACCGCGTGACCGATCCCGAACCGGGCCCACTCGCGCTCGACGAGGTCTGGACCCGCGCCGTCGCGGGGCTGGCCGACGGCGCGCTGTCCCCCCAGCACCGCGCCTGGGTCGGGCTGACCCGCCCGCTGGGCCTGGTCGAGGACACCGCGCTGCTCGCCGCGCCGAACGAGTTCGCCAAGGACGTGCTGGACACCCGGCTGCGCCCGGTGATCGCCGCCGCGCTGTCGAAGGCGTACGGCCGCGACATCCGGGTGGCCGTGACCGTGCAGCCGCCGCCCGCGGGCGACCCCGCCCCCGCGCCGTCGGCCGAGCCGGTGGCCCCGGTGGAGCTGCGCGTCGCGCCCGAGCCGGTCGACGACGGCCTGGACGGCGGTCCGGGGCCGTACGACCGGCGCGCGGACGACCGGCGCGCGGACGACCTGCGGTCGTACTCCGGGGCCTTCGGCGACGCGTACGGCCAGACCGACAACGTCCGTCCCTTCCCGGGCCGACCGCCCGGTGACGCGGGACGTCCGCCGGCCGAGCCGGCCCGGCTGAATCCGAAGTACGCGTTCGAGACCTTCGTCATCGGCGCCTCGAACCGGTTCGCCCACGCCGCGGCCGTCGCGGTCGCCGAGGCGCCGGCCAAGGCGTACAACCCGCTGTTCATCTACGGCGAGAGCGGGCTGGGCAAGACCCACCTGCTGCACGCGATCGGGCACTACGCGCAGCACCTGTTCGCCGGTGCGCGCGTGCGCTACGTGAGCTCCGAAGAGTTCACCAACGACTTCATCAACTCGATCCGCGACAGCAAGGCCGAGACCTTCCGCCGGCGCTACCGCGACGTGGACATCCTGCTCGTGGACGACATCCAGTTCCTCGAGCACAAGGAGGGGACGCAGGAGGAGTTCTTCCACACCTTCAACACCCTCCACAACGCCAACAAGCAGATCGTCATCAGCTCCGACCGGCCGCCCAAGCAGCTGTCGACCCTCGAGGACCGACTGCGCACGCGGTTCGAGTGGGGGCTGATCACGGACGTGCAGCCGCCCGACCTCGAGACCCGCATCGCCATCCTGCGCAAGAAGGCCGCGCAGGACCGGCTGGCGGCGCCGCCGGACGTGCTGGAGTTCATCGCCAGCAAGATCTCGCGCAACATCCGCGAGCTCGAGGGCGCGCTCATCCGCGTCACGGCGTTCGCCTCGCTCAACCGGCAGACCGTCGACCTGTCGCTGGCCGAGGTGGTCCTCAAGGACCTCATCCCGGCCGACGGCGGCCCGGAGATCACCGGCGCCACCATCATGGCGGCCACGGCGGAGTACTTCGGGCTGACGATGGAGGACCTGTGCGGGTCGTCCCGCTCGCGGGTGCTCGTGACGGCCCGGCAGATCGCGATGTACCTGTGCCGCGAGCTCACCGACCTGTCGCTGCCCAAGATCGGCCAGATGTTCGGCGGGCGCGACCACACCACGGTCATCCACGCCGACCGCAAGATCCGCGCGCAGATGCCGGAGCGCCGTGCGACCTACAACCAGGTCGCCGAGCTGACCAACCGCATCAAGACCCGGTCTCGCACCTCGTGACCCAGATCACCCCAGTCCTGCACAGTGTGGGGACAACCCTGTGGACAACTGTGGACGACACCCGCTGGACCCGTGGACGGCACGGGACGGCCACCCGGCCGTGCACAGCCGTCCACGGCCGCACGGGGGTCGCGTCCACAGCGGCCGCACACCGCGCCGCGCCGCGTGACCTGCGCGGATGCCGTTCGTCCACAGGGTCGCAGGCCCCTTCCACTCCTACGAGTACCTCTCCCTCAGGGACCACCCCTTGGAGTTCTGGGACCGAGGACCTGTGGAGGACCGGCGTCTGGCAACCTCTGGCCCCCACGCACAGCACGACACCCACCCCGAAGGACGCAGAGATGGAGCAGGGCACATGGAGCTGAGGGTCGAGCGCGACGCGCTCGCCGACGCGGTCGTCTGGACGGCCCGGTCGCTGCCGGCCCGTCCGCCGATGCAGGTCCTGCTCGGCCTGCTGCTCGAGGTCACCCCGGGTGCCTCAGGGACAGCTGGCGGCCTGGAGATCTCCGGCTTCGACTACGAGGTCAGCTCGCGGGTGCGCCTGGACGCCACCGCCGACGAGCCCGGCCGGGTGCTGGTCCCCGGTCGCCTGCTGGCCGACATCGTCCGCTCGCTGCCCGCCCAGCCGGTCGACCTGCGCGTCGAGGGCACCCGCGTCGTGCTGACCTGCGGCCCGGCGCGCTTCACGCTGCCGACGCTGCCGGTGGAGGACTACCCGACGCTGCCGGCGATGCCGGACGTCGCGGGCACGCTGGGATCGGACGCCTTCGCCTCCGCCGTCGCGCAGGTCGCGCTGGCCGCCGGCCGGGACGACACGCTCCCGGTCCTGACCGGCGTGCGGTTCGAGATCGAGGGCGACCAGCTCACCCTGGCCGCGACCGACCGCTACCGGCTGGCGGTGCGCACCCTGCCGTGGCGCCCGGCCGATGCGAGCATGTCCACGACGGCCCTCGTCCCGGCGCGGACGCTGTCCGAGACCGCCCGCGCGCTCACCGCCGGCCCCGAGGTCACGCTCGCGCTGGCCTCCGGCAGCGGCGCCGAGGGGATGATCGGCTTCGAGGGCGCCGGCCGGCGCACCACGTCACGGCTGCTCGAGGGCGAGTTCCCGAAGTACCGCTCGCTGCTGCCCAGCGAGAGCACCGCCGTGGCCGAGATAGCGACCGCGCCGTTCGCCGAGGCGGTCAAGCGCGTGGCGCTCGTCGCGGCGCGCAACGCGCCCGTCCGGCTGGGCTTCTCGGCCGACGGCGTGGTGCTCGAGGCCGGTGGCGCCGACGACGCGCAGGCCAGCGAGCAGCTCGAGTGCTCCTGGGAGGGCAGCGCGAGCGGCGAGCCGTTCCAGATCGCGTTCAACCCGCAGTACCTGCTCGACGGGCTCGGCGCGGTCGACAGCGACAGCACCACCCTGTCGTTCACCGGCCCCACCCGGCCGGCCGTGCTCACGGGCAAGACCGACGCCGACCGGGCGCCGGGCACCCCGGCGGAGTACCGCTACCTGCTCATGCCGGTGCGGCTGTCGGGCTGATCCGCGGGTAGGCCCGGACCGACCCGACCCGACGACCGGAGGACACGCATGGGCACGCTCGGCATGATCGGCCTGGGCAAGATGGGCGGCAACATGGCCGAACGGCTGCGCCGCGGCGGTCACGAGGTGGTCGGCTACGACCGCTCGCTTGACAGCGACCGGCAGGCCGACTCCCTCGAAGCGCTGGTCGGGCAGCTCACCGCGCCGCGCGTCGTGTGGGTCATGGTCCCGGCCGGGCAGCCGACGTACGACACGATCGACGCGCTCGGCGAGCTGCTCGAGCCGGGCGACGTGGTCGTCGACGGCGGCAACTCCCGCTACACCGACGACATGCGCCACGGCGAGCAGCTGGCCGAGAAGGGCCTCGGCTTCGTCGACTGCGGCGTCAGCGGCGGGGTGTGGGGCCTGACCGAGGGCTACGCGCTCATGTGCGGCGGCGACGACGCCCACGTCGCGGCGGTCCAGCCGTTCTTCGACAGCCTCAAGCCCGCCGGGGACTCCGGCTTCGTGCATGCCGGCAAGGTCGGCGCCGGCCACTTCGCCAAGATGGTCCACAACGGCATCGAGTACGGCCTCATGCAGGCCTACGCCGAGGGCTGGGAGCTGATGATGGCCACCGACGTCATCACCGACGTCCCGGCCGTCATCGCCAGCTGGCAGCAGGGCACGGTCATCCGGTCCTGGCTGCTCGACCTCATGGTCAACGCTCTGGGCCAGGACGCCGACCTGTCGCAGCTGCGCGGCTACGCCGAGGACTCCGGCGAGGGCCGGTGGGCCGTGGAGGCCGCGGTCGAGCACGCTGTCCCACTGCCGGTCATCACCGCAGCGCTGTTCGCCCGCTTCGGCTCGCGCCAGGACGACTCACCGGCGATGAAGATGATCGCCGCGCTGCGCAACCAGTTCGGCGGCCACGCCGTGACCTCCGCCGCCGGGTCGGTCGAGAAGGGCGCCGACGCGCCGGGCGCCGACGCGCAGGCGCCGTCCGACGCAGCGCCCGACGTGTCCGAGGGCGACGTGCGCGGCGCGCCGGGCACCCCGCCCGACGCCTGAGCCGTCGGAGCCCTGTGCACGTCAGCCACCTCTCGCTGTCGGACTTCCGGTCCTGGCCGGCCCTCGAGCTCGAGCTCGGCGCCGGCTCGAGCGCGCTCATCGGCGCCAACGGGCAGGGCAAGACCAACCTCGTCGAGGCACTGGGCTACGTCGCGACGCTCGGCTCGCACCGCGTCGCCGCCGACGCGCCGCTGGTGCGGGCCGGCGCGGAGCGCGCCGTGGTCCGGGCCAAGGTCGAGCGCGACGGCCGCAGCACGCTGGTCGAGCTCGAGCTCAACCCCGGCAAGGCCAACCGCGCCCGGGTCAACCGGGCGCCGGTGCCGCGCGCCCGCGAGGTGCTCGGGATCCTGCGCACGGTGCTGTTCGCCCCCGAGGACCTCTCGCTCGTGCGCGGCGACCCGTCCGAGCGGCGGCGCATGCTGGACGACCTGCTCGTGGCGGCCGCTCCGCGCTACGCCGGCGTGCGGGCCGACTACGACCGGGTGCTCAAGCAGCGCAACGCCCTGCTCAAGACCGCGTTCTTGGCCCGGCGCTCCGGGGGCGGCGACATGCGCACGCTCGACGTCTGGGACGCCCACCTGGCCCGCAGTGGAGCCGAGCTGCTGTCAGCGCGGCTCGGTCTGGTCGAGGCGCTGCGCCCGCGGGTGCAGACCGCCTACCGCGCGGTGGCCGTCGGCGGCGAGGGGGTGCGCGGCGAGACGACCCTGGACTACCGCTCCTCGCTCGGCGAGGCGCTGCCCGAGGGCAACCGCGACCGCGAGCTGCTCAGCGCCGCGCTGCTGTCCGAGCTGGCCCGGGTGCGCCCGCAGGAGATCGAGCGCGGTGTCTCGCTGGTCGGGCCGCACCGCGACGACCTGCTGCTCGGCCTGTCCGGCCTGCCGGTGAAGGGCTACGCCAGCCACGGCGAGTCCTGGTCGTACGCCCTGGCGCTGCGGCTGGCGTCCTACGAGCTGCTGCGGGCCGACGGCGGCGAGCCGGTCCTCGTGCTCGACGACGTCTTCGCCGAGCTCGACACCGGTCGGCGCGACCGGCTCGCCGAGCTGGTCGCCGGGGCCGAGCAGGTCCTGGTCACCGCGGCGGTGCCGGCCGACGTGCCTGAGTCGCTGGCGGGAAGCCGGTACGACGTGCACGAGGGGACGGTGACCCGTGTCCGATGAGCCCGATGTTCCACGTGGAACCGGGGACGGCGAGCCGAAGGGCCCGGACCTCGCGCGGGCCGCACTGTCGCGCGCCCGGGCCGCGGCCAAGGCCAAGGGCCTCTCGCCCGGCGCCCCGAGGCGGCGCCGGCCCGAGGCGAGCCGGTCCGGCTCCGGCCCGGACGGGCGCGACCCGGTCGTCTTCGGTGCGATGATCCGCCGCCTGGTCGCCGAGCGCGGGTGGGAGGAGACGACCACCGCCGCGGGGGTGCTGGCGAACTGGGAGCTGCTCGTCGGCCCGGAGATCGCCGACCACTGCCGCCCGCAGTCGCTCACCGGCGGCGAGCTGGTGCTGGTGGCGGCGTCCAGCGCCTGGGCCACCCAGCTGCGGCTGCTGACCCGGACCCTGCTGGCCCGGCTGGCCGACCAGGTCGGCCCCGGCGTCGTGCAGAAGATCGTGGTCCGCGGTCCGGCCCAGGCCGACTGGCGCAAGGGCCCGCGGCGGGTCCAGGGCCGTGGGCCGCGCGACACGTACGGCTGAGCAGGAGACTCTCGGCCGGAGGCCGCTCTGCGGGTCGCAGCCCAGGGTTCGTGGTCCCCCACGCGGGCGGGGCTGCGACGCGCCAGCGGCGTCCTGAGGGCCTTCCTCGCCGTCAGCACCCGTCCCGGCGGCTATGCTGCCGCTGTCGTCCCGCCGCTCGGGGTCCAGGCGCTCCGCCGGGACGCCCATGCCGGGATGCGTGCCCCAGACCCGCCGGCCGCCCGGTGGGAGAAGCGGAGAGCCACGTGCCGGAAGAGCAGTCGCCTGAGGTCCCCACGCCCGAGGTCCCCACGCCCGAGCAGGCACCGGCGAAGCTGGCCGGTCCGGGCTACAGCGCCAGCTCCATCACGGTGCTCGAGGGGCTCGAGGCGGTCCGCAAGCGCCCAGGCATGTACATCGGCTCCACCGGCGAACGCGGGCTGCACCACCTGGTCCACGAGGTGGTCGACAACGCGGTCGACGAGGCGCTGGCCGGCTACTGCGACACCATCGGCGTCACCCTGCTGGCCGACGGCGGGGTCCGGGTCAGCGACAACGGCCGCGGCATCCCGGTCGACCTGCACCCGGTGGAGCAGCGCCCGGCCGTCGAGGTCGTGCTCACCACGCTGCACGCCGGTGGCAAGTTCGACGGCGAGAGCTACGCCGTGTCCGGCGGTCTGCACGGCGTCGGCGCGGCCGTCGTCAACGCCCTGTCGACCCGGCTCGACGTCGAGATCCGCCGCGACGGCTGGGTCTGGACCCAGACCTACGTCCGCTCGGTCCCCGAGCCGTTGCTCAAGGGCGCGGCGACCGACGAGACCGGTAGCACCGTCACCTTCTGGGCCGACGCCGAGATCTTCAACGAGACCACGACGTACTCCCGGGAGACGCTGCACCGCCGGCTGCAGGAGATGGCCTTCCTCAACAAGGGCCTGCGGATCGTGCTGCGCGACGAGCGGACCGACCTGACCGGCGGCGAGGTGGTGGAGAGCGATTTCCGCTACCCCGGCGGCCTGGAGGACTACGTCCGCCACCTCAACGCCACGAAGTCGCCGGTGCACCCGACCGTCATCGGGTTCACGGAGGAGACCACCAGCGGCATGCGCATGACCGTCGAGGTCGCGATGCAGTGGAACGACTCGTACTCCGAGTCGGTCTACACCTTCGCCAACACCATCAACACGCACGAGGGCGGGACCCACGAGGAGGGCTTCCGCACTGCGTTGACCACGACGTTCAACGACTGGGCGCGCAGCAAGGGCCACCTCAAGGAGAAGGACACCAACCTCGAGGGCTCCGACATCCGCGAGGGCCTGACCGCGATCATCAGCCTCAAGATCGCCGACCCGCAGTTCGAGGGCCAGACAAAGACCAAGCTCGGCAACTCCGAGGCCAAGAGCTTCGTGCAGAAGGCCACCCGCGAGTGGCTCAAGGACTGGTTCGACCGCAACCCGGTCGACGGCAAGATGATCGTCACCAAGGCCTCGCAGGCGGCGCGCGCCCGGCTGGCCGCCCGGCAGGCCCGTGAGCTGACCCGTCGCAAGGGGCTGCTCGAGTCCTCCTCGCTGCCGGGCAAGCTGGCGGACTGCCAGTCCACCGACCCGCGCGAGTCCGAGCTCTACGTGGTCGAGGGCGACAGCGCCGGCGGCTCGGCCAAGGGCGGCCGGGACTCCAAGTTCCAGGCGATCCTGCCCATCCGCGGGAAGATCCTCAACGTCGAGAAGGCGCGCATCGACCGGGTCCTCAACAACAACGAGGTGCAGGCGATGATCACCGCCCTCGGGACGGGGATCCACGAGGAGTTCGACATCACCAAGCTGCGGTACCACAAGGTGGTGCTCATGGCCGACGCCGACGTCGACGGGCAGCACATCCGGACCTTGCTGCTCACCCTGCTCTTCCGCTTCATGCGCCCGCTCGTCGAGGGCGGCTACGTCTACCTCGCCCAGCCCCCGCTCTACAAGATCAAGTGGGGACGGGACGAGTTCCAGTACGGCTACTCCGACCGCGAGCGCGACGGCCTCATCGCCGCCGGCCAGGAGGCCGGCAAGAAGCTGCCCAAGGACGCGGTCCAGCGCTTCAAGGGCCTCGGCGAGATGAACGCCGACGAGCTGTGGAGCACCACGATGGACCCGGCCGAGCGCGTGCTGCTCCAGGTGACGCTCGACGACGCGGCCACCGCGGACGACCTGTTCGCCACGCTGATGGGGGAGGACGTCGAAGCCCGGCGGTCCTTCATCCAGCGCAACGCCCGCGACGTGCGGTTCTTGGACATCTAGTGAGCCTCGACATCTGACCGGCGGCTGTTCCACGTGGAACGGCCGCCGTCCCCGTACCGGAGCACCGGTGTTCCACGTGGAACACGCTGAGCGAGAGGACCCACCGTGGTCGACGTCCTGCCCCCGCCGCCCCCCGGCGACCGGGTCGAGCTGGTCGGCATCGAAGTCGAGATGCAGCGCTCGTACCTCGACTACGCGATGTCGGTCATCGTCGGCCGCGCGCTGCCCGAGGTGCGCGACGGACTGAAGCCCGTGCACCGGCGGGTCCTCTACGCGATGTACGACGGCGGCTACCGGCCGGACCGCGGCTACTTCAAGTGCGCTCGCGTCGTCGGCGACGTGATGGGCAACTACCACCCGCACGGTGACTCGGCGATCTACGACACCCTCGTGCGCCTGGCGCAGCCGTGGTCGTTGCGCTACCCGTTGGTCGACGGCAACGGCAACTTCGGCTCGCCGGGCAACGACCCGGCAGCCGCAATGCGTTACTGTCTGAGCGCAGAGAGCAACATCCGGCTGGCGGACGGTGGGACCTTCCGCGTCGGGGACGTCGCTCCCGACGCGGCACCGCAGAGCGATGTGCCGCTGCAGGACATCAAGCTCATGAACCGACTCGGCGAGCCGGTCACGGCGCTGACGCTCTTCCACTCCGGTGACCACCCAACGCTGCAGGTCACCACGCGCGAGGGCTTCCAGGTCACCGGGACCCACAACCACCCGCTGCTCTGCCTGGTCGACGTGCTCGGCGTCCCGATGCTGCTGTGGAAGCTGCTGGAGGAGGTGCGACCGGGCGACCGGGTCGTCCTCTACCGGGGGGCGCCGGCCCAGGAGGAGGTGCTGACCGACGCGGAGGACCAGCTCGCCGTCTTGCTGGGCGGCCTCATCAGCGAGGGCTGGTCGGGAGACACCTGGTCGGAGTTCTGCAACACCGACGTCATGTACTTCGACGAGGTGCTGCACGCCTACGACCGCATCGTGTCCCGCGCCCGCTACCGCGACGTCGCGACCACGGTCACCGGCAAGGACCTGCACCGCTTCCGCTTCGCCACGCAGAAGCTGGACGGGACCGTCGTTGAGCAGATCGTCGGTCAGCGCAGCGCAGCCAAGTGTGTTCCAGCCGTCGTGTGGATCCAGGGGCCAGCCTTCAAGCGCCGCTTCCTGCAATCGCTGTTCGAGGGCGACGGCTCCTGCAGCGGGCTGGCCCGCCGCACGGTGCAGATCTCGTACTCCACGCGCAGCGTGCAGCTCGCCAAGGACGTCCAGCAGATGCTGCTGGAGTTCGGTGTCGTCTCGCGGCGCAGCCTGCACGCCACCGGTGAGTGGAAGGTCTACATCGGCAATCGCCGAGATGCTCGCCTGTTCCGGGACCGCGTCGGCTTCTGGGGGCGCAAGCAGACCAAGCTCAACAACATCCTGGGGGTGATCCCCGAGACCAGCACGGCCATGAGCAGCGACCACGTGCCGCTCGTCGCCGCCTACCTCCGCGCCAGCGGGGCCACCTCGTACGTCGACCGGGACTGGCTGCGCAGGCACAACGTCGACCGGATCGAGCGGTGGGAGCGCGACGCCGACGAGATCTGGTCCCACGTCAGCGATTCCGAGGCGCGCGCGGTCGTCGAGCCGCTCGTCACCGGCCTGCACTACTACGCAGAGGTCGCCTCCGTGGAGACCGCCGGTGTGCAGCCGGTCTACTCGTTCCGGGTGGACAGCGACGACCACGCCTTCCTGTCCGACGGCTTCATCTCCCACAACACCGAGTGCCGGCTCGCGCCGCTGGCGATGGAGATGCTGCGCGAGATCGACCAGGAGACGGTCGACTTCACGCCCAACTACGACGGGCGCTCGCAGGAGCCGACGATCCTGCCCAGCCGGATCCCGAACCTGCTCGTCAACGGCAGCTCCGGCATCGCGGTCGGCATGGCCACCAACATCCCGCCGCACAACCTGCGCGAGATCGCCAGCGGCGTGCAGTGGTACCTCGAGCACCCCGAGGCGACCTCGGAGGAGCTGCTCGACGCACTGCTCGCCCGGGTCCAGGGCCCGGACTTCCCGACCGGCAGCCTCATCGTCGGCCGGTCCGGGATCGAGGAGGCCTACCGCACCGGCCGCGGCTCGGTCCGGATGCGGGCGGTCGTCGAGGTCGACGAGGACGCCAAGGGCCGCACGATCCTGGTCGTCAGCGAGCTGCCGTACCAGGTCAACCCGGACAACCTGGCCGAGTCGATCGCCGACCTCGTGCGCGACGGCAAGATCGGCGGCATCGCCGACGTCCGTGACGAGGGCTCGCAGCGACTGGGTCAGCGGCTGGTCATCGTGCTCAAGCGCGACGCCGTCGCCAAGGTCGTCCTCAACAACCTCTACAAGCACACCCAGCTGCAGTACACCTTCGGCTGCAACATGCTGGCCATCGTCGACGGCGTCCCGCGCACGCTGCGGCTGGACCAGTTCGTCGAGCACTACGTCGCGCACCAGGTCGACGTCATCGTGCGGCGCACCCGCTTCCAGCTCCGCCGGGCGGAGGAGCGGGCGCACATCCTGCGGGCGCTCGGCAAGGCGCTGGACCGGCTCGACGACGTCATCACCCTGATCCGGGGCAGCGCGTCGGCCGAGGCCGCCCGCAGCGGCCTGATGGAGATGCTCGACATCGACGAGATCCAGGCCGTC
>Ga0136633_1001106_pt1 | contig 20034 bp, 23 predicted proteins | sample AntDrymeUQ832206_2_FD_105494 | JGI IMG/M metagenome (GOLD analysis project Ga0136633, IMG submission 105494) | Polar desert sand microbial communities from Dry Valleys, Antarctica - metaG UQ83 (22.06) | ecosystem: Environmental > Terrestrial > Soil > Desert | place: Antarctica: Dry Valley...
GGTGGCATCGTGGCAATCCTGCTCGTCAAGGAGGCCGGCGTGCCGATTCCGGTGCCCGGCGACCTCATCGTCATCGGCGCCGGCGTGGCGTTGGCGGGCGATCCATCGCTGGCGGCCGTGGTGCTGATCCTGGTCCTCGCGGCGGGTTACGTCGGCGGCAGCATCCAGTTCCTCCTGGCCCGCAGGGTCCTCCGCCGGCCGCTGCTCGCCGCGCTGGCCCGGGTCGGCATTGGCGAAGTGCGCATCGAGGCGCTTGCGGCTCGCCTGAGACGATCGGGGGCGCGCGGGGTTGCGCTGGCACGGATGACCCCGGGTGTCCGGATTGCGGCGATCGTGGCGGCCGGCCTGGCTGCCATTCCATACGCCGCGTTCCTCACGGGATTGGTCGCGGGCAACGGTGTACTTCGTGGCCGGCCACTTCGTCCTGGGCTACGCGCTCGGAGCGTCTGCAGCCGGGGTGATCGGTAGCGCCGGCGGCGTCGGGCTGATCATCGTCGGGGCGAGCGTCCTTGCTCTCGTCGGAGCGCTGGGATTGGCGTTCGTGCGCAAGTCGCGGCGCGTGGCGGTCGAGGGTGGCCCGGCGCCCGGTGATTGGGCCGACGCCGCCTGCCCGGCCTGCCTGGCCGTGTCGATCGTGCAATCTCGCGCGGAGTGAGCGCGGCCCCGCGAAACTGGTCCGCGTCCTGCAGCCCTCGGCGTCGCAGAGCACCCAGGAGGAACGAGATGCGAGCTGTCGATTGTCCGTGCGGTGAGTACCTGGATGGGTCGAACGACACCCAGCTGTTCGAATCGGCGCGACGTCACGCCGACCAGGAACACGAGGGCAAGTACACCGATGCGGACCTGCGAATCCTGATCAGTACCGCCGCCTATGACGCCGGCCGCGAGGTGACTGGCTGAGGGATACCCGGCAATCGGGCCGGAATTCATCGTCATACTTCGGGGATGCGCTCGACCGTCACCCGGATGCACGTCGGCGGGTTCCTGGCGCCCGAGTCCTACGGGCCGAACGAGCGCCTCGTCGTCAATGCGTGGCTCGTCCGTCATCCGGAGGCGACGCTGCTGGTCGACACGGGCATCGCCGAGCACATTCCGGCGGCCGACGTCGAGGAGCTCAAGTTCGTGCGCGTCCCCATCCTCGACGCGCTGGCAGCGGCCGGAGCCGCCTCGGACGAGATCGATGCCGTCGTCAACTGCCACCTGCACGCCGACCATGCCGGGGGCAACGTCCACTTCCCGCGCGCCCGCATCCTGGTGCAGCCGAGGGAGCTGGCCGCCGCGCGCGAGCCGGACTATTCGGTGCTCGAGGATCTCGATCTCGACCGCGGCCGGTACGAGCAACGCGAGGGCGAGTACGACCTGCTCCCTGGCGTCCGCGTGATCCCGACCCCCGGCCATTCGCCGGGACACCAGAGCGTGTTGATCGAGACCGATGTGGGCCGCCTTCTCCTCGCCGGCCAGTGTTACCGAGATGCCTCCGGCTTCGCCCGTGCCCTCACGGCGCTCGAGCTGGCTCGGGCGGGCCATCCCGGCGCTCCCGAGGCGCCAGCGTGGCTGCCGCGGCTCCTGGAGCTCGAGCCTGATCGAGTGGCCTTCGGCCATGACCGCGCCATCTGGGCCGCGGACGCGTAGGGGGTACCATCTGGACCATGACGAACGCGGCGCCGGTGAATGGACGCGAGCTGCCCGGGGAGGCGGAGTCGTGGCATCGGCTGCACGAGCTCATCGACCGGATCTCCCCTGAGATGGCCGAGGTCCCGGGCTATTTCGAGGAGGGCTGGACGGCCAAGGATGCCGTGGCTCACATCGGCACCTGGATGGCCGAGGGCGCTCAGATGCTGCGTCGCATCGCGGCGGGGACCTACCGCGAGGGCGAGGTGGACGTGGATGCGGAGAACGAGCGCTTCCTGGCCGCCATGCGCGACATTCCGCTCCAGACCGTGCATCTCCAGGTCGCATCGGCGCATGCCGAGCTCCTTCGCGCCTGGGCGCAGCTGCCGGAGATCACGCCAGCCGCCGAGTACTGGGTGCGAAAGGCGGGACCGGAGCACGTTGCCGAGCACCTTCCGCGGCTCGAGACATGGATCGAGGAGGTCACGGGACGGCGTCGGTGAGGCCGGGTCGGGCGTCGTCGGTCACGGATCTCGGCGACGGAACGATCCTGCGCGAGGGCGGTGTTCCCGAGCGCGAGGCGGCGATCATGGAGCTGGCCCGCTCGCACGGCTTCCCGGTCCCGCGGGTCCATGATGTGCGGCCGGAGGCCCTCGTCCTGGAGCGCATCGATGGACCGACGATGGGGCAGGGGCTGGCGCGTCGCCCGTGGCGGCTGACCCGGGACATCCGGACGCTGGGGAAGCTTCACCAGCGGCTGCATGCCATCCCGTTCGAGGGCGCTTCGCTCGTCCATTTCGACCTTCACCCCGACAACGTGATGGTCTCGTCGCAGGGCCCCGTTGTGATCGACTGGACGAACGCGCATGCCGGCAGTCCGGACGCGGATGTGGCGATGACGTGGATCATCCTCGAGACGAGCGCAGGGCTTCCCGGCCGGCTCCTGGCATGGGTCTTCCGTCGCAGGGTCGGGCGCGACGTGGTCCAGCGCGGCCTCGCGGATGCCAGCGCCTTCCGGCTGAGCGACCCCAACGTGACCGAAGATGAGAAGGAACGGGTGCGCAGGGCGGTCGCCCATCTGTAACTGAATCGGCTGCGCAAGCGCCGAACCTGGTCCCAGAATGGCCGCGATGCAGAGCTCGATCCGCGCCGCCATCCGTCACCCATCGGCCCTCCTGCTCGCGGCCCAGCTGCTGGGGGTGGTGCTCTACCCGTTCATGGACGGGCCCGCCGGACGCGCTGCGCTGTCGCTCTTCGGGATCGTCGTCCTGGTCCTGGCGGTATGGGCGTTGCGCACGACGCCCGCTCTGACCTGGGTGTCGGTGCTGCTCGGGCTGCCGGTCGTCGTCCTCACCATCCTCGAGGCGCTCCAGCCCGCCAACGAGGGGATTGTCCTGTGGTCATCGGTGCTGCATGCCGCCTTCTACCTGTACACCACGTACGGCCTGCTCCGATACATGTTCAACGACTACGACGTGACGCGCGACGAGCTCTTCGCCACCGGCGCGACGTTCACGGTTGTGGCGTGGGCCTTCGCCTACCTGTACGTCGCCTGCCAGGTCCTGTGGCCGGGCTCCTTCACGGCCGCGATCGACCCCACCGCTCAGCGGACTTGGTTCGAGCTCCTCTTCCTCTCGTTCACGACGCTCACCAGCACCGGGCTCTCCGACGTTGTGCCCGTGCTGGCCCAGGCTCGCTCGCTCGTCATGATCGAGCAGGTCGCGGGGCTCATGTACGTGGCGCTGGTGGTCTCGCGCCTGGTCGGCCTGACGCTTGCGCGACATCGCGCCTAGCCCTCGGTGAGCTCCGTCACCACGTCTCGCAGCTCTGCGGCCGCATCGGCGACGGCTGGCAGATCACCATCGTTCACCAGGCCCTGGATCTCCTCCAGCATGACGTTGATCCGAGTGGCGTCGGCGGCATCGAGGGTCTGCAGGATCCTGTCGCGGACGTAGTCGAGCGCGAACAGGTCGCCGTTCACGGCTGCGGCGTCCTCGGCGTTTGCATCGAGGCGCACCTGGGCGGCCCACAGGCCGGAGCGCGCGAGATCGACGTCGGCCACCGGCCGGTGGCGCAGCTGCAGGTCGAGGCTGAGGCGAGCCACCTCGATCGCGTGGTGGGCGGCCGAGCCATCCTCGGCACTCACCGAGTCCACGAGCGTTGCGAGCGCATCGGTCATGAGCGGTCCGATCAGCGCGGGGACATCGCCGGTCGCGATGCCATCCCAGGCGGCGGTCACCTCGTCGACCGATCCCGACGCGGCCTCCCATTCCTCGGCTTCGACGGCGCCCAGGACGTCGAGCGCGCCCGCCTCGAGCGTGGCCAGCGCTTCCGGTACGGGCTCGTCGACGGCATCTGTCGGCACGGCAAGGGCCAGCGCCTCGGTGTCGCCGCCGCCCGACGTGGAGAACTCGCCATAGCCGGGGGCGAAGTACTTCTCTTCGATGGCCCCGTCCATGTGGAGCTCCTCGATGAGCAGTCCGCCCTCGATCGGGCCGAACGGACCGTCCAGGGGTTCGTCAACCGCCGTGACCGTGACCTCCTCGAACACGAAGCCGGGGATGTTCTCGGGCCGATACACGTCCCCGACCTGCGGGTCGGCAGGCATGATCATGGCGGCCGGGCCGTCGGTGCCCGCGATCCAGGTGCCGTGGGTGTCCACGATGGCGCCGTCGGCGAAGTTGAAGACGTCCTCGCCGAAGTACCAGACCGATCCGTCATCGGCCTGCGCGTAGAAGTCGTAGGCGACCTCGTGCAGGCGCCCGTCCAGGAAGGCGACGTACTGGCTGACGAGCGTCGCGACCTGCTTGCCCTCCCACTCGATGATGCGCGGGTCCGGCAGCAGGGTGACCTCGGTGCGGAAGGGCAGGTCGTCGACGGTGCCGACGAGCAGGACCGACGCCTGGCGCGACACCGGGAAGAGCGGGTTGGTGATGTCGGTCGGGTTCGAGAAGGCGGGCATGGTCAAGTCGACCCGCTCGCTCTCGGCGGCGACGGGGAGGCTCTCGACGGCGGGCTGGGAGATCTGCTGGCCGCCAGCGCAGCCACCGGCTGCCAGGACCGTCGCCAGCGCGAGAGTGGACAGCTGATGGCGGCGCATCTCTGGCCTCCGGTTTCAACGGTTCAGGGTGGATGGATGGTCGTCAGTCGTCGTTCGGGCCGTCCTGGTCGTTCGCGCCATCGTCGTCGGGCTCTGAGCCGATGACGGCGAAGGCGGCGTCCAGGTTGACCTCGACCACGCTGCCGTCGTCCAGTCGGATCTCGATCCCGTACGCCGCCCCGTCGTCACCGATCTCGGACTCGATCACGGTGCCGCCGCCGGTGTGCGCCAGCGCCGCCTCGGTCGCGCGATCCAGGTCGGTACCGGTCAGTGGAGCGTCGGTGTCGGTGCCGCCGTTGGCGACCACGATCGTGGCGCCGGTCGCGATGGCGACGACGGCGGCCGAGAGGGCGATCAGACGAGTTCTGCGATTCATGGCGATGGCCTCGTGCGTGGTTGGTTGCTGAGGCGATCCTGCGCCACGCTCGATGAGAGGACCGTGAGTGCACGGTGAGGTTTTCGGGGCAGTCATGTGCCCGGGCAAACCGGTCAGGCGGAGCCACGTGGAAACTGAATCACCACCGATGCCCCGCCCCCCGGACGGTTGGCGGCCACGACCGATCCACCATGGGCGTCGGCGACAGCGCGCACGATGGCCAGCCCGAGCCCGGCGCCGCCGTGCGACCGGCTGCGTGCCTCGTCCGCGCGGCCGAACGGTTCGAAGGCGCGCTGCAGAAAGCCGGCATCGAAGCCGGCCCCGGTGTCGGTGACCTCGACGGCGATCGCGCCGCTCTCGTCGCGCAGGTCGACGGTCACGCGCCCGCCGTGCGGCGTGTGGCGAACGGCGTTGTCGATCACGTTGCCGAGCGCCTGCCGCACGCGGGCCGGGTCCAGCTTGGCGTGTTGCGGGTAATCGGCGCCGGTCGTGCCGATTGAGATCCCGAGCTCGGTCGCGCGACCAGCGAAGCCGGCGACGATCTCGCGGACCAGTCGGGCCGCATCGAGCGCCTCGCGGCGTACCGGCAGGCGGCCCCCCTCGCTGCGGGCCAGGACGAGGAGGTCCTCTGCCAGGCTCGTCAGCCGATCCGTCTCCTCCGCGGCGCTGTGCAGTGCCGCGACGAGCTGGTCCGGGGTGCGAGCGCGCCGGAGCGCCAGCTCCAGCTCCGCTTTGAGATTGGCGAGCGGCGTCCGCAGCTCGTGGCTGGCGTCGCCCACGAACCGGCGCTCGCGTTCGACGGCTTCCTCGAGGCGCCCGAGCATCCGGTTCAGGCTCTCGCCGAGCCGGGCGAGCTCGTCGCCGGTGCCGGGAACCGCCAGGCGCCGCCCGTGGACGGCGCCCGAGATGGCCTCCGCCTCCAGTCGCAGTCGCTCCACGGGCCGCAGCGCTGCTCCAGCCACCAGCCAGCCGACGCCGCTGGCGAGTGCGACCGCCACGGGCCCCGCGATCAGGAGCTGGCCGAGCAGGAGTGCCAGCGCCTCCTGCTGATCCTCGAGCGAGGCGCCCACGACGAGCGTGCCGCTGCCGGCAACGGTGACTGCAAGCAGGCGGGCCGGAACCACCTCCTCGGCGGTCGTGACCAGGCGCTCGAAGACGATCTGGCCCTCGAAGCCATCGGGCGCGACGAGCGGCTCGTCCACGAGGCCGTCCGACGACTGAAGTACGCGGCCCTCGTCGTCGAGGAGCTGCGCGAAGGCTTCGTCACCCTCCACCAGTGCGCCCCCGCCGACCAGGCCGCCCTCGCCGATCCGGGCGAGGAGTACGTCGGCCCGCGAGCGCAGTCCGGCGTCCACCGCCGCGAGAAGCTCCGCCTGGACTCGCAGGAAGAGGAAGGCGCCGAGCGCGACGAGCACCGCGGCCATCAGCACGCCCGAGACGAGCGTCAGGCGGGCGCGAATCGGAAGTCGCATATCGGGGCCCTAAGCCTCGCGGAGCCGGTAGCCCGACCCGCGCACCGTCTCGATCGAGCGCCGCGCGAACGGGCGGTCGACCTTCTCGCGAAGATAGCGGACGTAGACGTCGACCACGTTCGAGTCGCTTTCGTAGGCGAAGTCCCAAACGTGCTCGATCAGGCGGGTCCGGCTCAGCACCTCGCCGGGGTGACGCAGGAAGTACTCGAGCAGCGCGAACTCCTTGGGTGTCAGCTCGATCAGCACGTCCCCTCGCGTGACGCGTTTGGTGGCCGGATCGAGCGCCAGGTCGCCGGTCGTGAGCACCGCCGGCCGTTCGCGCGGCCCGCGTCGCATGAGCGCACGCAGGCGCGCGAGCAGCTCGCTGAACGAGAACGGCTTGGCCATGTAGTCGTCCGCTCCCACGTCGAGGCCGGCCACGCGATCGATGACGGCATCGCGGGCAGTCAGCATCAGGACGGGCGCCCATCGGTTCGCCGTCCGCAGCTGGCGGCAGACCTCCAGCCCATCGAGGTCGGGGAGCATGACGTCGAGCACGATGGCGTCGTACGGGTTCTCGGTCCCGGCCCAGAGGGCTTCCCCTCCGGTGCGCGCGACGTCGACGGCGTAGCCCTCCTCCTCGAGCCCGCGCTTGAGGAGGCCTGCCATCTTCACGTCGTCTTCGGCGACCAGCACGCGCATCGGTCAAGCGTAGGGCCGATCGCATGAGAGATGGATGAGAGATCGCGCCGCCGTCGCGTCCCGATGACGAGGTTGTGTCCGGGCGGCACGAACGGACCGGTTTGGTTGGGCCCCTCCGCCGCGCATGTGCCACCGCGGCACGCTTCGGTCAGGATCGGTTGCCCTGGCGGTTGATCCGGTGGGTTCGTCGGCGGATATGTGCGGCCCACGCATGCCGACGCTAGCGACACGGCCGAATGAGCAGTCTGAATGGCCGATGCGTGCCGCCCCGGCACATGCGAAGCGCGGCCGATCGTACGGCTCAGGGTTACCGGCCGCGCCACTCGTCGGCCAGGATGGCGTACACCAGCTCGCTGACCCACTCGCCCTTCACGAACTCGTTCTCACGCAGGTGCGCCTCGCGACGCATGCCGAGCCGCTCCAACACCCGAGACGACCGTGCGTTTCGAGCGTCCAGGCGCCCGATGATGCGGTGCAGGTCGAGCTCCTCGAATCCAAGCCGCAGCATCACGGCCGCGGCCTCGGTCGCGTAGCCGTGCCCGTGGTGGTCGGGATGGAGGACGTAGCCGATCTCGCCCTGCCGATGCTCGCGGCTCGCGCGAAGGAGCGTGACGTGACCGATGAGTCTGCCCGACTGCTTGAGGACCGCGGCGAGGGCGAGGTCGTCATGATCGTCGTCGATCGCGGTCATGGTCCTGCGACGGTCGAGCAGCGAGCGGGTCGCGTCGAGGTCGAGTGGCCGGTTGTACAGGTAGCGCGCCGTCACGTCACGCCGCTCGATGTCGTGGAGATCCTCCAGGTCGTCGTCGACGTACGGACGCAGCAGCAGCCGATCGGTTTCCAGCGGATAGGCCGGGCGCAGCAACGGCTCGGTCGTGGTCATCAGTCGCGTCCGTCGGGTCCGCCCACCGCGAGGGCCATCAGGACCGCGGCAACCAGCCCCACGACCGCCGCGATGCCGAACATGACGGGCAGACCCCACGCTCCAGCCGCAAGTCCGCCCAGACCCGGGCCCACGATCATCGCCAGGCTGAACACGACCGCCGTCAGGATGCCCTGCGCCGTCGCTGCTGTGCCGGCCGGCGCGTGGCGGGAGACGTAGGTGACGCCGCCGACGAGCAGCAGCCCGAACCCTGCGCCGTGGAAGAGCATGGTGAGGGCGGCGAGCACCGGATGGGCAAGGAGCGGGAGGGCCAGCGCTCGAAGGGCGAAGGCCGACGCGCCCGCGATCAGGAGGCGCCGAGCCCCGAACCTGGTCGCCAGCGTCGGATAGGCCCACATGATCGGAACCTCGACCATGGCACCCAGCGCCCACGCGGAGCCGACCAGCTCGCCGGGCGCGCCGATGGCCAACAGGTGGATCGAGAGAAACGCGTTGATCGCCATCGATGCGGACCACACGCCGAAGGCGGCCAGCAGGAACGATCGGAGGGTGGGATGCCGCAGCACGAGACCGATGCCGGACAACCTCGGGAGGGGAGCCACCGCCCGTCCGGTGCCCCGCAGCAGGAGCGCCACGACGGCGGTGATGACGAGGAGCGGCACATACACCGTGAAGAGGCTTGCGATCCCGCTGCGCTCGATCAGGAAGCCGGTCACCCACACGACGACGACGAACCCGATGGAGCCCCACACTCGCAGGCGGCCGTAGTGCTCGTCATCGCCGCGCGCGGCTTCGAGGGCGCGGGTGTCGAGCATCGGCGTGACGCCGGCGAGCGCGACCGACGTCGCAATCACCGCCGCCGCGATGGCGACCGGCTGCCGCGCCAGTGCGAGCGCCAGGGCCGAGACTGCTGCGAGGGTCGCCGCGGCCGGCAGCAGCACGCGCGAGGTGGGGTAGCGGTCGGCCAGCGTGCCCCACAACGGTGCGCCGATGAGCCCTACCGCCGCGGCCAGCGAGCTGAGCAGCCCAATCTCCCCGAGGCTCAGCCCGACTGAGCGGTAGTAGACCGGGAGGTAGGGAAACGAGGCGCCGATCGCCCCGAAAAGCGTGGCGAAGGCCGCGCGTGCCGCGACGGGGGATGACACGGCGCACAGCGTAGACTGCCGGCGATGGACGCGTGCCGGGTCATCCTGATCGGGATGATGGGCAGCGGGAAGTCGACGATCGGGCGGCTACTGTCCGAGGCAACCGGCTGGCCGTATGTCGACAACGACGAGCTCGTGCAGCAAGCGCACGGCAAGACCTCCCGCCAGCTGCTGGCGGAACGAGGCGAAGCGGCGATGCGCGCGGCCGAGTCGCAGGCGCTGAAGCGTGGCCTCGAGGTCCCCGAGCCGACCATCATTGGCGCGGCGGCGGGCACGATCCTCGATGACACGAACCGTGAGCGGCTGCGCAGCGGAGGCATCGTCGCCTACCTCCGCGCAGATGCCGCCACGCTCGAGGCGCGCGCCGCGAGTGGAGAGCATCGGCCCTGGCTCGACGGCGCTGACAGCTCCTGGATTCGGGAGGCGGTTGAGCGGCGGGAACGGTTGTACGAATCCGTCGCTGACATCACGGTGGACACCGACTCCAGCTCGGCCGAGGCAGTGGCCGACGAGCTGGGACGGTGGCTCCTCGATCACGCCTCGTGCCGCGGTCGCGCCGGCCCCGACGCCAACCTGGTTGGCCGTGTGACCGGGGAACCGCCGAGTGGTCGGTCGTCCGCCACGTCGGGTAGCCAATTGACCGACGAAGAGCCCGATCCCGGCCGTTTGGTCGGCCCCTGAGCCCCCTCGCCGGTCACAACGCCAATTCGGTTGGCACTACCAGGGACACCGGATCAGGAGGCCGAGCGGGACTCCCGCACGGCCGCCATGAAGGCGCCGACGCGCGCCGGATCGACCGGGTTCCAGGTCTGGCCGTCGACCTTGAGGCCGGAGCCGACGATGACGCCATCGGCAACCTCCAGGAAGCGGCCGATGTTGTCGGCCCGCGCGCCGGTGTTCATGAGCACCGGCACCCGTTCCCCGACGGCCTCCTTCGCCTCCCGAACGGCGGCGAGGTCGGGCTCGGCGCCGGCCATGGGTCCCGCGATGAGGAGCACGTCGATCAGCGAGGAGGTGACGGCGCTCCGTGCTCGCTGTGCCACGGACCGTGATCCGAGGGGCGACGCGAACTCGGGCGTGATGTTGGCCATGACGAGCACGTCGTCGGCGTCCAGCAGGCGACGGTAGCGATACAGCTCGGCCGCGTCGGGCGCCCAGACTCCCATATCGCTCTCGTACGCCCCGGTCACGACCTCCCGCATGAACGACGCGCCGGTCGCCTTGGCCAGCGCCATCGCCGCCATCGGATCCCACAGGATGTCGACCCCGAATGGCCGATCGGTCGGCCTGGCCTCGGCAATGACTGCGGCCATCGTGGCCGGGATCTCCGCGCCGACGTGGAGGCTGTACGGCCGATCGTCCTCGTTGCAGAACAGGATGCCATCCACTCCGCCGGCGATCAGGTGGTCGACATCGGTCGTCACGAGTTCGGTCAGCTCAGCGATCGACGTTCCGCGGATGTGGCGCGGCGTGCCGGGCAGCGCCGGGAAATGCGCCATGGCGATGACGGGCTTCGCGACGCCGAACAGGTCGGCCAGCCGGGAGCCGGTCATGCGCGTGAGCCAAGCGGGGGAGTCAGCGCCAGACCGCGACGATGACCGCACGATGAGGATCCCGAGGGCGTGGTACGTGCCGTTGATCGCGAACCACGTCCACGGCTCCGGCTTGTTCGGGTCGAAGGTCGCGTCGACCATCGTGTGCATGAGCGAGAGTCCGATGCCGAGGGTGAGCCCCAGGACGATGCCCTCGACGACGGTGTCGGTGCCGGTCGCGGCCGCCAGCAGCCCGACGGCGACCGCCATCACGAGGTAGGCGAGCGCCGGGATCGCGTAGGTGGTCGGCTTCATCTGCGGCAGTGTCTTCTCCGGATCCCAGCCGATGGATCGCTGCCACCGACGCCCGAGGAAGGCCGGCGCGTACCACAGCGCACCGAGCAGGAAATAGATGAGCGCGCCGACGATCACTGCGAGCCAGTTCAGCTGGCCCAGGAAATCGAAGCTCACGAAACGCTCCTCCGTCTTGTCCGATGCGGTCCGCCCCGCATACAGCCTACGGGTGTGCGCAAGCGCGTGGTCGATCACCTACCGTATCGGGCCATGCCGGCCAGGAAGGTCCTCACCCGCCGCGACCTGAACCGGTCGCTCCTCGAGCGGCAGATGCTGCTGCGCCGGGTGGATCGTCCGGCGCTCGAGGTCGTCGAGCGCCTGGTCGGCATGCAGGCGCAGGTCCCAACGGATCCGTACACGGCGCTCTGGTCGCGGATCGACGGCTTTCAGGCGCACCAGCTGTCGGAGCTGATCGCCGAGCGGCTGGCGGTTCGCGTGGTCGGACTCATGCGGACGACGATCCACCTCGTCTCCGCCCGTGACGCGCTCGCCATCCGGCCGCTTATGCAACCGGTGCTCGAGCGGGCGTGGCGCTACAGCCCGTTCTCCCGGCGCCTCGCCGGCGCCGACGTGGACGAGGTCGTCGCGGCCGGGCTCGAGCTGCTCGCCGAGCGGCCATACGTCGCGACCGAGCTCGGCAAGCGACTCCAGGAGCGCTGGCCGGAGGCCGACGCGAGCTCGATGGGCTACGCCATCCGCCACCTGGTGCCGGTCCTGCAGCCGCCGCCGCGCGGCCTCTGGGGCCATGGCGGCCTGGCACAGGTCGAGACGATCGAGCGATGGCTCGGCCGTCCGCTGGATTCGAATCCATCCATCGACGCGCTGGTGCTGCGCTACCTCGCTGCTTTCGGGCCGGCCACGGCCAAGGACGTCCAGGTCTGGTCGTGGCTGACCGGCATCCGCGAGGTGCTCGAGCGGCTGCGCCCCCGCCTCCGCACGTTCAGCGACGAGAACGGCCGCGAGCTGTTCGACGTGCCGGACGCGCCCTTCCCGGACCCCGACACGCCCGCTCCGGTGCGCTTCCTGCCGGAGTACGACAACATCGCGCTCTCGCACGACGACCGGATCCGGCTGATCGACCGAAGATTCAGCGAGGCGATCTGGATGCGCGGCTCGATCCTGGTCGACGGCTTCGTGCGCGGAACGTGGCGCATCGACACCAAGCGCAATCAGACCGTCCTCCAGATCGGCCTGTTCGACTCGCTGACCGACTTCGACTGGGCCGAGGTCGAGGCAGAGGCGGGCCGGCTTGCCGAGTTCCTGGTGCCGGATGCTCGAACGCGCGACATCCGCATGGGCGAGATCGGGTGACCGGCACCGATCCTGCCGCCGGGCAGCGCAGGCAGCAAGGAGAGCACGAATGGCGCAGGCGACAGGCGAATTCACGGTGACCGACTGGAAGGAGGAGAGCTACACCGAGCGCGAGTCGGGCAAGCTCACCCGAGCGACGGTGACAGCCGAGTTCAGCGGCAATATCGCCGGCAGCGGCCGCATCGAGTGGCTCATGTGCTATCGCGGTGACGAGACGGCCGACTACGTCGGTTTCCAGGACATCGAGGCCACGCTCGACGGTCGGCGGGGTGGTTTCGTGGTCACCTCGACCGGAACGTTCGACGGCAAGGTGGCAGAAGGTCCGTGGACGATCGTCGAGGGCTCTGGCCGCGGCGACCTGGCCGGTATCTTCGGCAGCGGCCACTTCAGCGCCCCGCTGGGCGGTGGTGCGACGTACCGGCTCACGTACGAGCTGACCTGACCGCGGGGTTAGACTCGCTGCCATCGCAGGTCCCGACCGAGGATTCCGACGCCGCTCATCGACACGTACGCCGCCGCGTTCGGCGAGACGGCCCTCGTCGCTACCGAACAAGGGCTGTTCGAGGCATTGGCCGATGGGCCGCGCGACGCCGCGGGAGTCGCATCTGAGGCGGGCACCGACATGCGCGCCACCGAGAAGGTCCTCAATGTCCTGACCTCGATGCGCTACCTCCGCTACGGCCGCGACAGGCGCTGACCGCGCTCGCGCGCCGATTTCTGCTGGCGGACGCGCCGTCGTCGGTCCGCGATCTGGTGCTCATGCGCCGTCTGGAGCTCGCCTGGATCGACCGTCTCGGCGAATTCCTGCGTTCCGGCGAGCCGCTCGACGTGCACGGGACCATGACTGACGTCGACTGGGGCCTGTACCAGCGGGGCATGCGTGCTCAGGCGGCGCTCTCGGCGTCGGAGGCGACGCGGCGCACACCGGTGCCGAAGCGTGCCCGCGACATGCTCGACATCGGCGGATCGCACGGGTACTTCTCCGTTGCCCTGTGCCGCCGGCACCAGGGATTGCGATCTACCGTGCTCGACCTGCCGCAGGCGGTCGAACACGCGGCCCCCATCCTGGCGCGTGAGGCATGGGAGAGCGCGTGGCGCTGCGGGCCGGCGACGCGCTCACCGACGACCTTGGCACGGACGCTTACGACCTGGTGATCATGTGGAGCCTGGTGCACCACTTCGATGACCCGGCCATCCGGTCGCTGGTCGCCAGGATTGCTCGCGCGCTGCGTCCTGGCGGCGTGCTCGTCATCGGCGAGGCGATCCGTCCGGCGTCACCGGCCAGGGCGGCCCAGTTCAGCAGCTTCCTGGACCTCTATTTCGCGCTCATCAGCGAGGCGGGCACCTGGACGTTCGAGGAGATGGCCGAGTGGCAGCGCGCCGCGGGGCTCGTGCCGAGGCGTCCGATCAAGATGGTCATTGCGCAGGGGATCGGGATGCAGGCGGCCGCACGGCCGGTCGGCTAGCGTACGAGGGTGCGCGAGGATGTCAGTCGGCGCCCGCTGCCGTGGATCCGGCGACCCGTTCGACGCGAGGCCGCCGAGCGTTACCTGCTGGTCACGCTCGTCAGCTTCGCGGGTACCGTCATCGGCACGCGCTGGTTCCTGACGATCACCGGGTTTCCCGCGATCGGCGGCGGCGACCTGCATATCGCGCACGCCCTGTGGGGCGGGGCCGCCCTGTTCGCCGCGTCGCTCCTGCCCATCCTCCTGGCGGGCCGCTTCGTGTACCTGCTCTCGTCCTTCCTGGCCGGCGTCGGAATCGGCCTCTTCATCGACGAGGTCGGCAAGTTCATCACTGCGGAGAACGACTACTTCTACCCGGCTGCCGCGCCGATCATCTACGCCACGTTCCTCCTCGCCGTCCTGGTCTGGCTCCGCGCGCGCGAGCCGCACGACCCCGATCCCCGCAGCCAGCTGCTCACCGCGCTCGAGCTGTTCGAGGAGTCGGTCGAGGGTGACCTTCAGAAGCGCGAGCGGGACATGCTGCGCGACCGCCTGGCGGTCGCGGCCGCGAAGGCGGCCCAGCCGGAGCAGCGTCGCCTGGCTGCCGATCTGCTCGCCTTCGTCGAGGCAGAGGAGCTCTCCGTCGCGCCGGACCCGGCCGTTCGTTTCGGCGGCCTCCGCGCTCGCCTGAGCGCCGGGTCGCGGAGCTGGCTTGGCGGACGCGGGCTTCGGATCGTGCTCATCGTCGCGCTCGTCCTGACCGGAGTCGGCCAGGTGCTGGCCCTCGTCGGGATCGGCTCGGAGGTGAGGTTCGATCTCTCGCAGCCGATGAGCCCGTTCACCCTGTTCCAGCTCGGCCACCTCGTGGTCGAGGGTGTTGCCGGAGCGCTCCTGTTGGCCGGTGGCATCCTGGTCGGGCTGGTCGGCCGGCACCGGCTGGGCTGGACGCTCGCCTATTTCGGCCTGCTGGTGGCGCTGACGCTGGGCGACCTGATCAGCTTCTATATCCGGCAATTCGACTCGATCGAGGTCGCTCTCTGGCACCTCGTGCTGCTGGCCGCGGTGGTCGGTTATCGCGTGGAGCTGCGCACGGAATCCCTGCAGTCACGCTGAGGAGATGGACCGATGAGGATCGCTCGAACATTCGAGACCGCCCTCGAGCCGATGGCGACCGACACGTTTTCCGGCACCGTCCGGCGGCGCGACCTCGGACGCATCGAGGCGCTCGAGGGCACCGCGCTGGCCGTCAGCTTCGAGGCCGGTGTGCGCACCCACTGGCACCGCCATAGCCGTGGCCAGGTCCTGTTCGTCATCGAGGGAGCGGGCCGCGTCGGCACGCGCGACGGCCAGGTCGCGGCGATCCACGCCGGCGATCTAATGGAGGCACCGCCGAACGAGGAGCACTGGCACGGCGCAGCGGAGGATGGGTCGATGACGCACCTGTCCCTCGCTTTCGGGGAGACGCTCTGGCTGGAGCCCGTCAGCGGCGAATGATCGCTCCTCCAGCCAGCGTCGCGAGGCGGCTCGCGGCCTCGGCCAGTGTCTCTTCACGCTTGGGGAAGGCGAAGCGCACCTTCGTGCGCCCGAGCTCCGGACGTGAGTAGAACGACGAGCCCGGGACGGAGGCGACCCCCGGGCGCTCCGTCAGCCGTCGCGCGAAGGTGACGTCGTCCTCGTCCGTGACGCCGCTGATGTCGGTCATGACGTAGTACGCGCCGTCCGGCACGAATGGCCGCAGCCCGGCTGCCTCCAGGGAGGGCAGGATCAGATCTCGCCGGCGACGGTAGCCCGCGGCGAGGCTCGCGTAGTAGTCGTCCGCCAGCGCCAGCGCCACCGCCCCTGCCGCCTGGAGCGGTGCGGCCGCCCCGACCGTCAGGAAGTCGTGCACCTTGCGGATCGCGTCCGTCAGCGGCGCCGATGCCACGACCCAGCCCACCCGCCAGCCGGTGACGGAGTACGTCTTCGACAGCGAGTTGACGGCGACCGTGCGCTCCGCCATGCCGGGGAGCGTCGCCATCGGGATGTGCTCGCCGGTGAAGACGATGTGCTCGTAGATGTCATCGGTCAGGACGAGGGCGTCGTGCTCCTGCACGAGCCCGGCGATGAGCTCGAGCTCGGCGCGGTCGAACACCTTGCCGGTCGGGTTGTGCGGCGTGTTGAGGATGATGGCGCGAGTGCGCGGCCCGAAGGCGACACGCAGCTCGTCGGGCTCGATGCGCCAGTCCGGCTCGTGCAGGGTGACGTAGCGCGGAACGGCGCCGGACAGGATCGCATCCGGCCCGTAGTTCTCGTAGAACGGCTCGAACACGATGACCTCGTCGCCGGGATCGACCAGCGCCAGCATGGCGGCGATCATTCCCTCGGTCGCGCCGCAGGTGACGGTGATATCGGTCTCGGGGTCGACCGTCCAGCCCGGGTACCAGCGGGAGGTCTTGGCCGCGATCGCCTGGCGGAAGTCCCGGGCGCCCCAGGTGATGGCGTACTGGTTGATGTCCGCGTCGATCGCCGCCTTGGCCGCCTCCTTGAGCTCGGGCGGGCATGGGAAGTCCGGGAATCCCTGCGCGAGGTTGACGGCTCCGTGGAGCGTCGCGTGGCGCGTCATCTCGCGGATCACCGACTCGGTGAAGCTCGCCGCGCGCGCGGAGACGCGCCCGGATGCGCGACTCGGGTCGACCGTCTGTGTCATCGGAGCATTGTGCCCGTGTTGACGTCGGTTTCGCATTCGAGAACGCGGCTGGCATCGATGCCTTAGGCGTATCCTCCGGGGCATGCGGATCTCTGGCCTGCTGGGCACGGATGAGCCGCGCTACCCCGCTCCCGACGGCCCGCTCCGTCACGCCGCCGAGGGTTGGCTGGCCCGGGTCGACCCGCAGCGTCTGCGAGGGCTGGTCGAGCAGATCCCCGGTCCCCGAAACCGCGTTGGCGCGGCCGAAGCGATGGAGCGAACCGATGCGCTCCTGCTCGCGGCCTGGCGCGCGGCCGGATGGCGCACCGGCCGCCAGCGGCTCCACCTGCGGAATCTCCGCGCGCTGGCCTACGGCCGCGGCGACCGGCCGAGCGGCCCGAACCGGTCGGAAATCTGCCCGGAGCTGAACGGGATGAACCTCGTCGCCATCGCCGAGGGCGAGAGCGACGAGGCGATCGTCGTCGTCGCTCACCACGACACCGTGCACGGCTCGCCCGGTGCCGACGACAACGGCGCCGGCCTGGCCGCCCTGCTCGAGCTGGCGAGGCTGTTCGAAGGGAGACGATTCCGCCGGACCGTCATCCTGGCCACGCCCGACTTCGAGGAGATCGGTCTCGTCGGGTCACGCTACCTGGTGAATTGGCTGCGGCGCCGCTACCGGGTGCGCGGCGCCGTCGTGTACGACCCGATCGGCTACATGAACGCGGCGCCGGGGAGCCAGCGCGTGCCATCCGGGATCGACCGGCTCTACCCCGGGCAGATCGAGCGCCTGGCGGAGCGTGGCAATCCGGGCGACACGGTGGTCGCGCTCTACCGGCGGATATCGATCGGACTCGTGAGCGAGTGGGCGCGCTGCCTGGCGGCGACGATCGGTCCGGAGCGCGTGCTGCTGCTGCGCGACCCGCTGGACCTGCCCCTCATCGGTCCGGCGCTGGTTGCGGTGCCGGTGGCGCGCAACTTCAGCAGGAGCGATCACGTTCGGTTCTGGCTGCGCGGCCTGCCGGCGATCCAGGTCACGAACACCGCCAACTTCCGCAACCCCAACTACCACCGGCCGACCGATACGCCAGATACCCTTGACTACTTCACACTTGCGAAGATCGTGGCGGCCACCGCGCTGCTCGTGGAGCGTCTCGCGGATGGAGGGCGTTGACGCGACTTTGCCTGGGGTTTGACACGCGGTTCGCATTCGGGCCCGAGGTTGAGGGCATGATCGACGACTTCGACGCGGTCCTGCCCCCGGCCGATCAAGACGCCGACGTCGAGGACGGTTCCCGGGCCTAGCCTGCGCGCGAGCCCGATGACCGCGGGGAGTGGCGTTCCGAATTCCGCTCCTACCTGGACGACCCCGCGTGAGGCGCCTCCGGAGCTGGTGGCTGCGCATCACGATCGGCTTCTGGCTGCATCGCGCCTGAGCCTCCGGCGCACGGGCGACGATTGGCGTAGGCGCCATCGGCGCATCGGACGTTGGCGATTCGCAGCCCGAAGGCGACGCTTGAGCCTCATCACCACGCTCAAGGAGTCACACCGATGCGCGCAGCCGCCTTCCTCTCCGTCGCCATCATCGCGATCGGCGCCTACCTCATGATCGCCGCCTCGCTCAATCTCACCACGACCGCTGTTGCGTTCGGGGTGCTCGCGATCGCCACCACGACGGCCATTGCCATCGTCGGTGCCCAGCCGCGCTCCACCCTGACGCGATAGATCGACGTCAATTCCCACGACGGCAGCTCGAAGCGTCATTCCCGCGATGGAGTGAGGCCGGGCTCGCGCGAAGCGCACGCCGGCGCGTCACTCGTGCGGTCTCAGCCTCGATCGACCGTGGGAATCGCGCCCGCCGCTCGTCTCACGGGAATCGGCCTCGATCAAACGAGCGTCTCGGGGCACCGGATCCAATCCGCCGAGGCGCGTAAAGCGCCGGCACTACACTCGCCGGCATGCTCCGCACCGTCGACATCACGCGCTACATCACGCCCCTGCGCGAGGGCAGCTCGCTGCCGGCGCTGGTCGAGGCCGCTGACGAGCGCGAGTACGTCATCAAGTTCCGCGGTGCCGGGCACGGCGAGAAGGCGCTGATCGCCGAGCTGGTGGTGGGGGAGATCGGTCGCGCGCTGGGACTCCCGGTGCCGGAGATCGTGCTTGCCACGCTGCCCGAGGAGAGCGCCCGGGCGGAGTCGCACGACGAGATCCGCGACCTCCTTGGGTGGTCCGTGGGCCTCAACATCGGCCTGGCCTTCGTCCAGGGCGCGCTTGCCATCGACATGACGAAGGCGCCGGCCGAGGGCCCCGACTGGGCGGCCGACGTCGTCTGGTTCGACACGCTCACCATCAACCCCGACCGCACGCCGCGCAACGCGAACCTGATCGTGGATCACGGGCGGACGTGGCTCATCGACCACGGCTCCGCGCTGTACGTCCACCACACCTGGAATGAGCCGGATGCCCATGCGGGTCGCCCGTTCGACCGCATCGGGGAGCACATCCTGCTGCCGTTCGCCGCTTCCATCGCCGACGCCGATGCACGGCTGGCGCCTCGCCTGGACGCTGCGACGCTGAGCGGGATCGTCGACGCCATCCCGGAGACGTGGCTGAACGACAGCCGGTTCACCCGACCGGTCGAGGAGCGCGACGCGTACCGGCGCTACCTGGCCACCAGGCTCGATGCGCGTCCGGTCTGGGTCGCCGGCGCCGAGGCGGCTCGGCGCGAGGTGCAGCGTGACGCCGTCGCGTAGTCCGTTCGCGTACGCCGTACTGCGCGTCGTCCCGGACATCGAGCGCGAGGAGTTCCTGAATGCCGGCCTCGTCCTCTTCTGCCGATCCCTCCGCTACCTGGCCGCGCGCACCTCCCTGGATGCCGAGCGCCTTGCCGCGTTGCAACCGGACGCGGACATCGGCGCGCTTCGCGACCAGCTGGTGCTCGTCGAGCGGATCGCCGCGGGCGAGATCGCCAGCGGTCCGCTGGCCAGCATGAGCCAGTCAGAGCGCTACCACTGGCTCACCACGCCGCGCAGCACTGCCGTCCAGCCCGGACCGACCCATGGCGGCATGACGGACGATCCCGCAGCCACCTTCGAGCACCTGTACACGACCCTGGTCGATGGACCCGACAGCAGAGAGGAGTCCTGAACCGATGGAACGCAGCGAGCTCCTGGACCGATACCGAAGCGGCTACGCGGCCGTCGAGGAAGCCCTGGCGGAGATCACCGACGAGGACCTCGATCGGGCAGGCCCGGACGGCGGCTGGTCCGCGCGCCAGGTCGCGCACCACCTTGCGGACTCCGAGGCGACGGCCTACGTCCGGCTGCGACGCCTCATCGCAGAGGACGAACCCATGATCGTCGGGTACGACGAGCCCGAGTACGCGCGACGACTCCACTACGACCGCCCCATCGATTCCTCCCTCGCCGTCCTGCGCGCGGTCCGGACCGCCAGCCTGGA
>Ga0136633_1001107_pt1 | contig 20034 bp, 21 predicted proteins | sample AntDrymeUQ832206_2_FD_105494 | JGI IMG/M metagenome (GOLD analysis project Ga0136633, IMG submission 105494) | Polar desert sand microbial communities from Dry Valleys, Antarctica - metaG UQ83 (22.06) | ecosystem: Environmental > Terrestrial > Soil > Desert | place: Antarctica: Dry Valley...
ACGTATGGCGAGAATCGGTGTTTATCCTCAGGCGATTGGGAATCGCGGCCGCCGGCTTGTAGGGCGGTGACGGCGTGCCACGTTCGGTCCCACGGAGCGACAGCCTGGGTCACATCCCGAGCGCTTCGAGTCCAGGCGCCGTCATCCTGCCGTCGCTGACCATTCGAGCGCCCAGCGCCACGTTGCGTGTCGAGGTCGTGCCTGGTGTTTGCCGAGGTGTGAATCGCTGCAAGTACGAGGTGTCATCGAAGCGTCGCCGCTGGCTCTCGCTCCAGCCGAAGCAGATCCCCTCCTCGCGACGGCCCGACACGAGCGGAGCGACTTCGTCTACCGAAACGAGATCCTTGCCATGCTGCACGCCGTCGCCGGCGCCCCCAGCGCGCCGGTCAGGCAACGGCTCGTCGAGACGCGCGATGACTTCCGGGCGGGGATCAGGGTCACGGCCGATCTGCTGCGCACCATGGCCGCGTCGGGACCGGTACTGCCGTCACGCGCGCACGTCACCGCGCTGCTCGGTCGACTGCACGTCCGTGGATTGATGATGATGCACGACTGGATCCAGGAGGCGATCGAGTCGTTGGACGAGGTCGGTGACGGCGATCGCGCCGCGTTCGCCGTCGCGGAGTGGACGCGCTTGGCCGACACCATCGACCAGGTCGCGGCGTCATGGGATGACAGCAGCGCGAGAAGTGACGACGAACTTCGCCGAACTTCGTTGGCCAGTGCCGAGACACGCCGGGCAAGTTTCAACCCGTACAGCTGAGTCGGCCGCTTCGAAGTGCGGCGATGATGCCGCACCTATCGCGCCCGCCGAATACCACGATGCCGCGCACCCCGTTCGTCAGAGAACGGCGCGTAATCATCGGCCGAGGTCAGATTCTCGTGACGCCTCGGCGGGGACCGAGGGTTAGGTTCCGTTCGTGAACGCTGGCACCGAGTTCATGGATCTTCACCGCTCAGGCACGTTTGTGATGGTGAACGTCGCCGACGCTGGAACCGCGAGGGCCGTGAGTGAGGCAGGTGCTGTGGCCGTGGCCACGACGAGCGGAGGTCATGCCGCCACGATCGACCGTCGCGACGCAGCCGGAGACGTGACGATGGAGGAACACGCCCGGCACACCGAGATCATCGTGAGAGCAGCATCCGTCCCCTGCAACGTCGACGCCGAGAACGGCTACGGCCACGAGCCCGAGGACATGGCAGCTGCAGTGCAGCGCTTCGCCGCGACCGGAGCCGGCGGCATGGGAATCGAGGACTGGTCCGGCGACCCACAACTCGGGCTCTACGACCGCGCCCACGCCATAGCCCGGATCGAGGCCGCGGTCGAGGCAACGCGAGCACTCGATCGGCCCTTCGTGATCACCGCACGAACCGAAGTGCTCTTGTACGACCTCGATGGAGGGATCGACGAAACACTCGCTCGTCTCCAGGCATTCGCTCAGGTCGGCGCGCACTGCTTGTACGCACCAGGTACGTGGGAGCTCCCAGTGATCAAGACGATCACCGAGGAGGCCGGAGGGCCGGTGAACATCCTCGTTCCGCTCTCGGAGGTCAACCCGCAGGGACCAGTCTCGTTTGGACTTGCTGAACTGGTCGAGCTCGGGGTGCGTCGAATCAGCCTCGGGGGGTCGCTGTATCGAGCACAGGTCGCTCACGCCGCCGAACGGGTGCGCTCCCTGCTCGCTGAAGGCTCGCTCTGACGCCGCACAGATCGCCCGCCCGGTAATCCGACGAGATCGATGCCGGAGCCAGCGCTATCGGCGCATAGCGAACGGTCAGGTGAGGTCGAGGACGACGCCATCGTGTCGCTCGTCGAGGACGGCGGTGATGATGCGTGCCGCCGCGAGTGCGGGGGTGACGATCTCGCCGCGTTCGCGCCGGCCACGTGACTCGATGACCCCGGGGAAGACGCCGGGCTCTTGGCCGAGGAGTTCCTCCTGCATGTCGGTGCCGATTGACGGCGGGATGACCACGACGGTCCGCAGGCCGGCGTCGCTCTCCTCGGCGGCGACCGCCAAAGTGAGGGCAATGACGGCAGCCTTGGTCGCGCTGTAGGCGGCGAGTCCAGGTGCCGCGCTCACGCCGGCACGAGACGCGAGGTTCACGAGAGTCCCGCGGCTTGCGTGATGGGCGAGGAACGCTCGGCAGCCGTTGACGGTCCCGAGGAGGTTGGTTTCGACCGCAGCTACCCAGCCGACGGCGCTGCTACTTCGAAGAGGCCCGATGGGGCCGACGACCCCGGCGTTGTTGATCCACAGGTCAATCGGCCCCAGCTGGTCATGGACCCTCGTCGCGAACCGTTCGACCTCGACGGCACCGCCGACGTCGACTGCCTCTACGTCGGCGGCGCTACCACGCCGGGAGCAACCTGCGACCGCAAAGCCGCGGGAGGAGAGCTCCTGCACCAGCGCCTGGCCCAGTCCCCTGCTTGCTCCTGTCACCACGGCGACCGCCACGCCGACATCCTCGCGGGGTGGCCATCGCCGCACCTATCGCTTCCGCCGAACGCCACCTGCCAGCCGACGAGATCGCGTCCCTATCTACTCGTCGGGCGCGTGCTGGATCCGGCTCACGGTCCTCAGCCAGTCCTCAATCAGTCCTCAGCAGGACGAGAATCGAGGGGTCGGCGGGAAATCGCTGGGAACCAGTCGGAGCTCGCCGAGCTGCGCAATCCCTGGTCAGACCGCGAAAATCGCCTACAGGCCTACAAGCCTGGGTGGTGGTGACGGTGAGCCGGCTTGTAGGCGGGGTTCTGTGCCTTGGTTTCCTTGCGGTCACCGAGGTGGTGGCCATCCATCTGTGCGGTCTACCTGGGGAGATCGGCCGGACCGGCCCTCCCACGTTCGACCTTGCTCCGGGTGGGGGTTGCCTAGCCGCCGAGGTCGCCCTCGACGCTGGTGCGCTCTTACCGCACCGTTTCACCCTTGCCTGTGCCCGGTTGCCCGGGCCATCGGCGGTCTGCTCTCTGTTGCCCTGAACCGACAGGTCACCCCGTCCTGGCTCGCACCAGCACCCTGTCCTTTGGAGCCCCGACCTTCCTCGACGTGGTCACGCCACGCCGCGGCCACCAGGCCGGCTCACCGTCCGTACCAGTCTCCCGACACCCGGGGGTGGAACGCAAGAGGAGCCGACCCCGAAGGGTCGGCTCCACTCGCCCATGGGGAGGATTGCTCGACTAGGCGGAGAGCACCGCACCGTCGATACCAGCGAGCGGGTTGTCGCCGGGGAAGAAACCACGCCCGTCCGGGAAGACGTCCAGGGGCGAAGCGCCCTGGGCGGCCACCTGGAGCACAGCGGCGTGTCGGGCCTCGATGCCGCCGATCGTCATGATCGTCGATCGGAGTGCCGGCACGCTGAGGGCGCCACCGGCGAAGGCGTAGGTCTGGGCCGCCGCCAGCTCGAGGTCGAGGTCGATCTTGACGATGTCGGCCTCGGCCTTGGCGGCCATCACGGCCGGCTCGATGAGCGCCTTGAACACGGCCTCGTTGGCCTCGGTGACCTCTTCGCCGCCAAGGCTCGAGATCGCCCCGTTGAGGGCGTCGAGGTGTGCCTGGTGGTGCGACTGGAAGAGCGTGGCCGCCTCGCCGATGGCGGCGGTGGTGACCAGGCCCGAGTCGATGCCCACTTGGTAGGTGTCGACCGCGAGCTTCTCGAGCGACGCTGCGGTGCGGGCCAGCGGCATGTCCATCTCGCCGCTGGGGGCCTCGCCATCGGTGCCTGAGGCGCCGGTGGTGTCGGAGCTTCCGCCTTCGTCGTCGCTGCCACATGCCGCGAGCACGGCGGCACCCATGATGGTGGCCCCGCCGATCTTGAAGAACTGACGCCGACCTGGAGCCGGCACGCCCAGGAGGGCGGCCTTCTCGTCGGTCGACATCTTGGTGCCGCCGCCAACGATCTGGCGGAGGGCGTCGTACCACTTGGGCATGATCGCCTTGTTGTCTGCGTCGATCGCCTTCAGCTCTCGACGCAGCTCGTCACGGTTGAGATCCATGTGTCTTGTTGTCCTCTCGTGTCAGTGGGCGTCGGGGGGTCAGGCGAAGACGGCCGGGTCGAAGCCAGCCAGCGGGTCGGTGCCATCGCCGAGGGCGGCGGACTCGAACGCTTCGGTGGGGAACCACATGTCCGGGCCCTCGCCGAGGGCGAGGGACAGCACAGTGGCGTGCTGGGCCTCGATCGGGAGGATCGTGGACGTGGCGGCCGCGTAGGCTGGGTCGGTCAGGAGCGTCAGGGCGGCGGCGTAGGTGTACGCAGCCTGGTTCTCGACGCCCTTGGCGAACCCAAGGATCTGCGCGGTGAGCGCTTCGCTCGGCTCCGCCTCGCCCACGGCCGTGAGGGTGGGGGTGACCAGCGCCACGAGAGCCGGGTTGGCCTCGGGACGGGCATCGTCACCAGCGACGGCGCCGAAGGCGTCGGCGTGCTCCTGGTGGTGGCCGGCGAACAGCGTGGCCACGGCCAGCACGTCACCGGACAGCTTGGGAGCGGCGGCCATGTACGCGGCCACTGCAGCAAGCTCGACGCTCTGGGCGTAGCCGGCGATCATCGTGTCGGTGAGGCCGTCCTGCGCCGCGGCCACGCCGCCGAGGCGGGTGAAGGTGGCGAGCCCGCCACCGGTGGTGAGCAGAGCGCCCCCTACTGTGGCCAAGCCGGTCTTCTTCATGAAGGACCGGCGAGCGCCGCGAGCGGCACCCAGGTGCAGCTCGGCTGCTTCCTCCTTGAAGGACCGCATTGCTTCGTGGTGCATGTCATCGACATCGTTCGCCAGATGACGGAGCTCCTTGGCGCTGATCTGCACGCCCTTACCTCCTGTTTGTTGTTGGATGAGATTCATGAGACCTCGACCGTGCCCTTCATGAAGGGGTGGAGGGCGCACATGTAGGTGAACTCGCCGGGGGTGTCGAACACGATCGGCTCGCTCTGCGAACCGGGGGCGATGTTGTTCGTGCTCCAGCTGAAGCCGGCGTTGCCGGTCGACGTGTGGGCCTGGTCGTGCGTGTTGCTCCACACGATCTCGTCGCAGGTGGACACTTGCACGGGGTTGGGGTTGAACTCGAAGTCCGGGATCTCGACGGTGACCGCGGAACCCGGGGTGGCCCCGCAGTCAACGGCATCCCCGCCGGCGGTGGAATCGGTGGTCTCCGTGGCCTGGGTGGTCTCGGCGGGGGCGGCGTCGTTGCCCGAGTCGTTGCTGCAGGCACCGAGGCCGACGAGGCCAGCAAGGGTGAGCGCTGCAAGGAGGGACTTTGTGGGGCGGATCATCGCCGGCATTTCGGAGCCACCGAGTACGCGGGATGAGTCGATCTACGTTGATCTCTAGTGTTAGGATATCTTTACAGACCGGTCAGAAGGACAGCGACGACAGCTCGGGGATCCAACCGGCCGCTCGGTCGCAGGCCTGTCTCCAACGGTCCCGGTCGAATGCGCCGGCGGGCTCGATCACCTGCTTCGGGTTCCAGGTGGCGGCGATGTCGTCCCAGCCAGCCCAGGTGCCCACGGCCAGGCCGGCGAGGAAGGCGGCCCCAAGTGTGGTGGCCTCCTTCACGGGCGACACCTCCACCGGGCGTTGGGTGGCGTTGGCGAGGGCCTGTACGAAGGTGAGGTTGTCGGTCATGCCCCCATCGACCCGCAGCGACGGGATGCTGAGTCCGGTGTCGGTTTCGGCGGCCTCGACCAGGTCGGCGCCGCGCTGGGCCACGCCCTCGAGGACGGCGCGCACGATCTGGGGGCGCTCGCTGCCGCGCGTGAGGCCCAACAAGGTGCCGCGGGCGCCGTAGTCCCAGCGGGGGGTGCCGAGGCCGAGCAGGGCGGGGACGTACACGACGCCGTCGGCTGTCTCGCAGCGGCTGGCCACGTCATGGCTCTCGGCCGCGGTGGCGATGATGCCGAGGTCGTCGCGCAGCCATTCCACGTTGGTGCCGGCCGAGAGCATCACGGCCTCCACCCCCCAGGTGGTGGTGCCACCGCGTCGCCAGGCCACGATGGGGAAGCAGCCGCCTTCGCCCTGGCGGTCGAAGCGGGGGCGCTCTTCGCCCAGGTGCAGATCGAGCATGCCGCCGGTGCCGAAGGTGATCTTGGCCAGGCCCGGTCGCACGCACCCCTGGCCGATCAGGCTTGACTGTTGGTCCCCCACCAGGGCCGTGATCGGCGGAGCTCCCTCGAGGGCGGTGGCCTGCCCGACGATGCCCGAGCTGTCGACCACCTCGGGCAGGAAGGCACGAGGGATGCGCAGGGCGCTGAGCACCTTGTCGTCCCAATCGGTGGCGTCGCCCTTGAGGAGGCCGGTGACAGCCGCGTTGGTCGCGTCGGTGACGTGTGCGGCGCCTTCGGAGAGGTGCCAGGCGAGCCAGGAGTCGACGGTGCCGATGCACAGATCGCGGGAGCGGTCGGGATCGGCCTCGTCGAGCAGCCAGCCCGCCTTGGTGGCCGACGCGTTGGGAGCCACCCGGATGCCCTCGGCCTGGAGCACGAGGCACATCCCGGCGGTGCGCAGGTCTTGCCAGCCGATCCCGGGCCCGACCGGCTGGCCGGTGGCGCGATCCCACACGATGGTGGAGGCCCGTTGGTTGGTGATCCCGACGGCGTGGACCGGACCGCCTTCGGCGAGCACCGCCCGGGCTACATCGAGAGCGGCGGCGGCCATCTCCATCGGGTCGAACTCCACGAAGCCGGGCTCGGGCGACGAGGGGAGCAGCTCGCGGTGCTGGTCGGCGGCGATGGTGGCGTCGGGTCGCACCACGGAGGCCCGCAGCCCCGACGTGCCGACGTCGATGACGAGGATGCTCATAGCCGCGTTCTAGCAGCCCGCAGCTGGGCGCGGCGTCCGGCGGCGGCGCCCGCGGCTCCCAGGCCGGCGCTGAGCCCGAGGAACACGGGAACGCCCGACCATGCCACCTCTTCGTCGGCCACGAGCTGGCGCACGACACCGAGGCCAAGCACCACGGAGATGGCCACCAAGCCGGCCAGCGCGCCGTTGGGCACGGGCCGCGGGCCGGGACGCCGGCCCACCACCCACCCGCCGACCGCCATCGCGGCCAGGATCACCGGTACGAACGCGTAGACGACGACGGGTGGATCGTCGCCGTCGGCGAACACGTCGATCAGCTGGGCGGAGAGCGATGCAGGGAAGGCCACGGCGAGGGCGGCGCCAGCGCCGAGGGCCATCACCCGCAGCCGCGGCATCAGTACCCGGAGGGGCCGAAAGGGGAGGGGAGGCCGAGCTTGCCCGGGTTGAGGATGCCATTGGGGTCGAGAGCGGCCTTGGTGGCCAGCAGCACGTCGAAGGCCGGACCCAGCGCGTCGGAGACGAACCGGCTCCGGTTGAGTCCGACGCCGTGGTGGTGCGACAGCGCGCCACCGGTGGCCAGCACGGCGTGCGTGCCGGCATCCCAGACGGCCCGGTAGTAGCGATCGCGATCGTCGGCCTCCACCTTGGCCGCGAAGGTGAAGTAGAGGCAGCCGCCATCGGTGTAGCTGTGCGACTGGTGGGCGGAGGCCGACACGGTTCCCTCCACCCCGTTGAGAGCGGTGGTGGTGGCGGCGTAGATGGCGGGTAGATCGCGCCAACGCCCGACCACTTCCATGGTGTCGACGACGTACCCGCGCGTGATGAGGGCTTCGAGGGCAGCCACGTCGTTGCGGTGTTCGAGCCAGTGGGCGACGTGCTCGACATCCTCGTGGTGGCCGTCGCGGCACTCCTCCGCCACCAGCTCCATGGTGGTGTCGACCAGCGCGGCGTCGCCCTCGTCGAGCACGAGGAGGAGGGCCCGGTCGCCGGTCTGGTAGGTGCGGTCCGCCTCGGCGGGATCGTAGAGGCGAAGCACTGCGGGGGTGCCGCCGCGCTGGAGGATGTGGCGCATGGCATCGACGCCGTCGCTGAAGGAGGCGAAGCCGTAGGCGGCCCTCCGTTCGTGGGCGGGGGCCGGGTGCAGGCGCAGCCGGGCGCCGGTGATGATGCCGAGGGTGCCCTCCGAACCCACGAAGAGCTGGTTGAGGTCGGGTCCTACTGCGGCGCGGGGCGCGCCACCGGTGGAGATCTGTCGGCCATCGGCCAAGGCCACGTCGAGGCCAAGCACCATGTCCTCGATCTTCCCGTACCGGGTGGAGAGCTGGCCGGCGGATCGGCAGGCCAGCCAGCCGCCAACGGTCGACAGGGCCACCGACTGCGGCCAGTGTCCGAGGGTGAGGCTGTGCTCGGTGCGAAGCGTGTGCTCGAGGTGATCGCCGAAGGTGCCTGGCGCCACGTCGAGCACGAGGGATGTGGCATCGACGTCCACGATGCCCGTGAGCCCGCAGAGGTCGAGCACCACGCCGCCGTGCACCGGGACCGACGCACCACAGACACCGCTGCGGCCGGCGGCGGCAGTGACGGGTATGCGGGCCTCGTCGCAGACAGCCAGCACGGCGGCGACGTGGTCGGCGGAGGTGGGGGAGACCACCGCCGCAGCCCTGGCGGCAACCTGGCCGTCGAGAGCCCAGATCATGGCCTGGGGCCACCAGTCCCGGCTGGCCTCACCTACGGCCTCACCCTCGGTGGTGGTGGGGCAGATGGCCCGCAACTGGTCGACGACCGCATCGGGCAGCGACACGAACGTGCTGTCGAGGCGAGCCGTGGCGGAGGCGCCCCCGTCGCGCAGCGCGATGGGCGGGGTCGGCGCGCCGGGGCCGGGTTCGGGCAGGTCGTGGGGCTCGTTCATGGCTGCAGCTGCTCGGATTCCTGGCCGGTGGCGGGGAGGACGCTGGCGGGGAGGCCGGGGGCGCGACGCTCAGAGGCGACCAGGTCGACATAGTCGCTGATCTGGCGAGCCACCTCGGTGGCCGACCACCCGAGCTCGGCCGCCATGAGCTCAGCCACGAGGGGGGCGGCGGCGGCCGACGCGTCGCGGGCCTGCAACCGGGCGCGCGTGCGGCGAGCCAGCACGTCATCGATCGTGGTGGCCATCTCGTGGCGCGCCGCGTACACGGCCTCGGCCCGCACGTAGGGCAGGCCGGCGACCAACGGCTCACCGAGGTGGTGGTCGCCGTCGATCAATGCTTCAACCACGCGCGCCTCGGTGCCGTAGCGACCGGCGAGGTGGCGCGGGAGGCCGGTGGCCTTGGAGTTCACCGCCTGGGCGCCCCGGAGCTTCAGCTTGGGCGTGCGGCACTTGCGGGCGGATCGAGGCAGGCCGTCCAGCTGTCCCACGATCTCGTCGACGGTGTCCTCGGCCATCTCCCGATAGGTGGTGAGCTTGCCGCCGGTGACCGTGACCACCCCCGACTCGGAGCGGCTGACCTTGTGGCGGCGGGACAGGTCGGCGGTGCGGCCGCTGGAGGCCGCCTTCACCAAGGGCCGCAGCCCGGCCCAGGTGCCCACCACGTCGGCCTCGGTGAGGGGCTCGCGCACGGAGAAGTTGATGGCCTTGAGCAGGTAGGCGACATCCTCGGCGGTGCACTGCGGGTCGTCGAGGGAGCCGTCGTAGTCGGTGTCGGTGGTGCCGATGTAGGTGAGCTGGAACCCGCCGCCCTCGGTGGGGAGCCACGGCACCACGAACACGCTGCGCTTGTCCTTGGGCACGGGCACCACCACGGCGATGTCGTTGCGGACCCTCGACCACGGCACCGTGATGTGGATGCCCTTGGCCGGACGGATGCTGTCGGGATCGCCACCCTCGTCGAGGGCTCGCACCTCATCGCTCCACACTCCGGCGGCGTTGACGACGGCGCGCGCCCGCACCTCGATGCGGCGTCCGTCGGCCTGCACGACCGCGCCCACCGCCCGACCGCCGTCGTGGATCAGGTCCACGACGCCTGTGTGGTTGGCCACCACCGCGCCGTGGTCGAGTGCGGCGGTGTTCACCAGGGTCAGGGTGAGGCGGGCATCGTCGGCGGCGGCGTCGTAGTAGAGGTAGGCACCGGCCAGCCGCTCCTCCGGCAGGGTGGGCATGTGGGCCACCGCCTGGGCCTTCTTGAGCCGCTTGTGGAGCTTGCCGATGCGGGCGCCACCGGTGAGGTCGTACATCCACATGGCGCTGCCCAGCGCGCGAGCGACCTTCGGGTTGATGAGCCCGTCCTTGGAGAAGATCGGGATCAGGAAGGGCAGCAGTCGCACGAGGTGCGGGGCGTTATGGCGGAGCCGCTGGCGCTCCCGTAGCGCCTCGTAGACGAGACGGATGTCGCCGTTCTGCAGGTAGCGCAGCCCACCGTGCACGAGCTTCGAGCTCTTGGAGGAGGTGCCGCTGGCGAAGTCGTCTCGCTCCACGAGGGCGGTGCGCAGCCCGCGCGACGCGGCGTCAAGGGCCACGCCGGCGCCGGTGATCCCACCCCCGATCACCAGCACGTCGAAGGTGGTGTCGCCCAGCTGCTCCAGGGAGCGGGCGCGATCGAAGGACCCGAGTGTCACGCTGCGAACCTAGTGGGAGATCGTTGTTGATCAGCCGGTCGTGCCGATACCGTCACCCCCAGATCCCCACATCAAGGAGAGGCACACCCGCATGGCTGAGCTCAAGGGCACCAAGACCGAAGACAACCTCAAGGAGGCCTTCGCCGGCGAGAGCCAGGCGAACCGCCGCTACCTCTACTTCGCGCAGAAGGCAGATGTCGAGGGACAGCCCGATGTGGCGGCGCTGTTCCGCTCTGTCGCCGAGGGTGAGACGGGTCACGCCTTCGGGCACTTCGACTTCCTCGCCGAGGTCGGCGATCCCGCCACCGGTGAGCCGGTCGGCTCCACCGAGGCCAACCTCAAGTCGGCCATCGCCGGTGAGACCTACGAGTACACCGAGATGTACCCGGGCTTCTCCAAGACCGCCCGCGAGGAGGGCTTCGAGGAGGTGGCCGAGTGGCTCGAGACGCTGGCCCGCGCCGAGAAGAGCCACGCCGGCCGCTTCACACAGGCGCTCGAGACCCTCTCCTGAAGCTGGCCCTCGCTGACATCGCGGACCTGCGCGCCTACGAGCGGGAGCGGGAGGCGTTCCGCGCTCATGTCATCGCGCTCAAAAAGCGCCGTCGGGTGCACCTCGGCACCATCCTCACGCTGGTGTTCGAGAACCGTGACACGGTCCGCTTCCAGATCCAGGAGATGGCCCGGATCGAGAAGCTCCTCACCGACGAGGCGATCCAGGGTGAGCTTGACACCTACAACCCGCTGATTCCGTCGGTGGGCCAGATCACTGCCACCGTGTTCCTCGAGCTGACGTCCGATGACCAGCTGCGCGAGTGGCTGCCGAAGCTGGTGGGCATCGAGCGATCCTTGGTGCTGCGGGCCGGCGACGGCGACGCCGCCGTCGAGGTGCGGGCCGTCACGGAAGAAGGGCACCGAGCCCAGCTCACCCGCCAGGAGATCACCGCTTCGGTGCACTACGTGCGCTGGGAGCTCACTCCCACGGAGGTGCAGGCCGTCAAGCGGGGTCCGGTGCACCTCGTCGTCGACCATCCCGCCTACCAAGAGGAGACCGAGCTGCTCCCCACCACCGTGGGTGAGCTGCTCGCCGACCTGCGCGGCTGAAGGTTCGCGGCACCTGTACCCGATTGGACCCGTTGGGGAGGATCATCCGGTTGTTCGGCGTACCGATGTCGGGCACACTCGCAACACGCAGAGCCAGCGGCCGAAGGGGCCTCAGGAGGCACGGTTGGAACGGGTTCAAGGCCGGGAGGCACAGCGGGAGGAGGTCGTTGGGACTGGGGTCCTCCCCGATGGCATGGCCGGCCGCCTGTTGCGCACTCGAGAGGTGGCGCTGCTGTTCCAAGTGTCCGATCGGGCCGTCACGGACTGGGCCCGCCGGGGCCGGATCCCGTCGGTTCGCACCCCTGGCGGTCATCGCCGCTATCCCGCCGATGAGGTCCGGGCCCTTCTCCGCCGTCGCGAAGCCGGCGAGTAGCGGCTCGGCGGGGGCCGCGCCGATCGGTTTGCATCGGCGCAGCCGTCGCGCGGAGACTGCGAACAGCCCTGCCCCCCGAGACAAAGAGCTGCCCCCCGACCCATGGAACTCCTTTGGCGCCGCCACTCGGCCTGCCGTGGACTCGATCCCGACGTCTTCTACCCCGCCACCGACGAAGCGGCGATCGTGGCCAAGCGGGTGTGCGACACGTGCTCCGTCCAGGAGATGTGCCTGGAGTTCGCGCTCCAGGGTCGGGAAAAGGAAGGCGTGTGGGGCGGTGCGACGGAGAAGGAGCGCCGCCGCATCCTCCGGCAGCGCCGGCGGGCCTCGTAGCACCCTCGCTGTAGGTTTCTCACATGGCTGACCCCAGCTTTGCCGCGCACGGGGGGTGGCCCGTCGTGCTCGGCACCTTGCTGGGGGGTGACGATCTCAGCGGCGACCAGGCCCGCGCCACCATGGCCGAGATCTTGGACGGCGCGGCCAGTCCTGCGCAGATCGCCGCCTTCGTGGTGGCGCTGCGGATGAAGGGCGAGACTGTGGTGGAGCTGGTCGGCATGGTCGACGCCATGCTCGACGCGTCCACCCGGGTCGAGCTCGACCTGTCGCTTCCCATCATCGACGTGGTTGGCACCGGTGGCGATCGTGCCCACACCATCAACGTGAGCACGCTCTCGGCCATCGTCGTGGCCGGCGCCGGCGGGCGCGTGTGCAAGCACGGCAATCGAGCCGCGTCGTCGGCCTGTGGGGCCGCCGACCTGCTGGAGGCGCTCGGCGTGGCCATCGAGCTGGGCCCGGAGGGCGTGGCTCGTTGCGTGGCCGAGGCCAGCATCGGCTTCTGCTTCGCCCCCCGCTACCACCCGGCCATGCGCCACGCCGGGCCCTCTCGACGTGACCTCGGCATACCCACGGCGTTCAACATCCTGGGCCCGTTGTGCAACCCGGGCCGGGTGCGGCGGTACCTGATTGGGGTCGCGGACGATCGTATGGCCGAGCGCATGGCGGGCGTTCTCGGGGCCAAAGGGGCCGAGCGGGCGTTCATCGTGCACGGCGGTGACGGGCTTGACGAGCTCACCACCACCGGTCCCTCCACGGTGGTGGAGCTGCGCGACGGTGCGCTGTCCACCTGGGAGGTGCACCCGGAGGAGCTGGGGTTCCACCTGGCCGATCGGGAGGATCTCGTGGGGGGCGACGCCTCCGTCAACGCCGATCTGGCCCGGCGAGTGCTGGCCGGGGAGCACGGTGCCCACCGGGACATCGTGAGCCTCAACGCGGGCGCCGGCCTCATGGTGGCCGGGCTGGTAGACGACCTTCCCGCGGGTGTCGTCGCCGCGCAGGGGGCCATCGATTCGGGGGCCGCCGTAGCCTCCCTGGCGTCCCTCGTGGAGGTCTCGCAGCGGGAGGCCGAGCGAGAGGCTGGACAGCAGCAATAACGATCGTTATCGTCGTCGGGGATGACCGATGTCGCTCCCCTCGTCGCCGCCCCCTCGGATGGGGCAACAGCGGACCCGATCAGGGAGAAGCTGATCGCGGCGGCGGCCGAGGTCTTCGCCGAGAAGGGGTACGACGGGGCCGGCGTGGCCGAGATCGCCCGCCGGGCCGGCTACACGACCGGTGCTATCTACGGGCGCTTCACGGGTAAGGCCGAGCTCCTCGTCACCGCCATCGAAGCGCACTCCAACAACGAGCTCGAGGAGCTGTTCAACGAGCACCGGTTCGAGGGCAAGGTCACCGACATCCTCACCACGGTCGGGTCGCACCTGGTCACCGATGAGCCAGACCCCAGTAGCGCTCTGCTGCTGGAAGCGTTGGTCGCCTCCCGACGCGATCCCGAGGTGCGGCGACGCATGCAGGAGGCTCTCGACCTCCGAGGGGACCGCCTGGCCGAGCTCGTGACGGAGGCCCAGGCCACCGGCGCCATCGACCCCGCCCTCGATCGCGAGGCCGTCGTCCGCTTCTGCCACGCAGTGGGGTTCGGCTTCCTGCTCTTTCGCGCCGTCGACCTGCCACTCCCAGCGGCCAAGCCGTGGGAGGACCTCATTGCCCGTCTCGTGAATGCACTCGAAACCAACCATCCACCTAAGGGGACCCCGAGATGACCACCAACGAAGCGATGCTCGGCCGGGCCGACGTCAACGACCTCGAGGCGATCCTGTCGATCACCTCCAAGGACGTGGACGAGATGGTCCACGCCGTCAAGGACAACGCCGACGCCCTGTTCACCTGGAACTACGAGAAGGGCGAGCGCCCCGCGCTCAACAAGCTCTACGAGAAGGCCAAGGGCGCCCAGTGGAACGGCGAGACCGACCTGCCGTGGCACCTCGACGTCGACATCGAGAAGGTGGCCGCCAACGCGCCGCGCGACCCCGAGTCTGATCCGGTCTTCGTGGCCGCCACCGCTCCCACGGGCCCCCTGCACCACTGGGGCGAGAAGGAGTGGAACGAGTTCATCATCGAGAGCCAGAACTGGACGATGAGCCAGTTCATGCATGGTGAGCAGGGCGCGCTGGTCTGCACCGCCAAGATCGTGGAGACGGTGCCGTGGATCGACGCCAAGTACTACGCCGCCACCCAGGTGATGGACGAGGCCCGCCACGTCGAGGTCTTCGCCAAGTACCTCGACACCAAGATGAATGGGCACTACCCGCTCAATGCCCACCTCGGCATGCTGCTCGACGACATCATCGCCGACAGCCGTTGGGACATGACCTACCTCGGCATGCAGATCATGGTGGAGGGCTTGGCGCTGGCGGCCTTCGGCTTCATGCACATGCTCACCGAGGAGCCGCTCCTGAAGCAGCTGCTCCGCTACGTAATGAGTGACGAAGCCCGCCATGTCGCCTTCGGCGTGCTGTCGCTGAAGGAGTACTACGGCGAGCTGTCCGACGCCGAGATGCTCGAGCGCCAGGAGTTCGCCTTCGAGGCGGCAGTACGAATGCGCGACCGCTTCCTCCAGCAGGAGGTGTGGGAGCGCATGGGCGTGGACGTGCGCACCATGATCAAGCTCCAGCTCGAGCACGGGGGCGACAAGAACGAAGACCCGTTCCAGCAGCTGCTGTTCTCCAAGATCGTCCCGAACTGCAAGAAGCTCGGCCTGCTCGACCGCAACAGCGGTTGGCTGCGCACGAAGTTCGGCGAGATGGGCGTGATCCAGTTCGAGGACTGGGTCGACACCGGCGAGGAGTACGACAGCATGAGCCTCGAGTCCCTCGCCGCTGAGCAGCGAGCAGGCACCGGGGTCGCCTAGCCTCACGATGCCCGGTGCTTCGGGGGGAGCACCGGGCTTCTGCGCGTCAAGGGGGCTCCGCCCCCTTTGCATAACCCCCGATTGGGCACCGGTCTCGCTACCCTCGTCCTCCGTGCCACCGACCCGATACCGCTGTACCTCTTGCGGGAACCTGACTCGGTTTGATGTCACGATCACCACTCGCTTGCGTGCGTTCCACCACTACTCCGTGGGTGGAGAGCTGTCGGTCGAGGAGCCGGAGGTGCTGTCTGAGTCCGTGGACGAGGTGCTGTGCCGCTGGTGTGGCACGGGCGGCGCCGTGGAGGCTGTCACACCCCCTGCGTAGGGTCGGCCGCATGGCATCAGACCTGCGGATCAGCTGTGACGAGTGCGCGATGGAGGGAACCTCGGCCTGCGACGACTGCGTCGTCACCTTCCTGTGCGGCCGGGCGCCGGGTGACGCGCTCGTCATCGACGTGGTGGAGGCCAGAGCGCTACGGCTCCTGGCACAGGGCGGCCTGGCCCCCGCTCTGCGCCACGCGCGTCGAAGCGGCTGATCCTGGTACCAAGGGGATGCACACGCGGCTGCTACCGTCACCCGCCGGAGGCGGCGTCCGGGGAGCCGTCCCCATGCCGGCAAACCTGTGCAGAAGCTCCATCTCGTTGGCTTTACAACCGATCAGAAGGGCCTGATCCTCAGCGCCCGTAGCGGCGCGCGCTCGGGGAGCTTCCACCTTCCGCTCGACGACGCCCTGTCGGAGGCCGTCGAGGAGCTGCGGGAACGCCAGGCCGAGGACGAGGCGGAGGTGGAAGAGGTGACCGACGCTGAGGTGGCCAGGACCGCTCGGGTGGAGAGCGCACTGCCGGTGCGAGAGATCCAGGCTCGCTTGCGCCAGGGACGCACCGTGCAGGAGGTCGCCAAGGTGGCGGGCGTGGAACCGGCGTGGGTGGAGCGGTTCGCCACCCCGGTGTTCGCCGAGCAGGCACAGGTGGTGGTCAGGGTCCGGGGCATGGCGCTGCGCCGGCCGCGGCTGGGCAGGTCGTCCCACGGCATCGGCGATGCCATCCGCCGGCACCTCGCCGAGCGCGGCGTGGCCTTCTCGCCAGAAGAGTTCGCCAGCGCGTGGACCACACGCCAGCTGGCCGACGGACGGTGGGCGGTCCGCTTCCGGTTCCGGCATCGCGGCAAGGACCAGACGCTCCGGTTCGATCTGGACGAGGCTACGGGTACCGTCACCGCCGCCGACCGGCTGAGCGGTCAGCTTGGATACGTTGCCCCACCGCCCAGTGCCAGGCCTCCCGCTCCGGAGCAGCCGCGATCCCCGCGGCCAGGACGCGAAGGCCAACCCACCGCCAAGCGCGCCACCGTCACCACGGGCTTCCGGCCGGAGAAGGCGTCGGTGAAGGCGGTATCCCGGCCCGCCAAGGAACGGGAGCGGGCCACCCAGGCCATGCGCAAGGCGGCGGCCAAGGGGGCGGTCGATTCCGAGCGTGCGGCGGCCCGCAAGACCAAGGAGAAGCGGCAGGCGGCGGTCCGCAAGGAGCGCGCAGCCAAGGTCGAGGAGGCCCGGAAGGCCCGGGAGCGAAGGGCGGCGGAGAAGGCCAAGGCGTCCGCCCAGCGCGCCAAGGCGGCCGTCGCCAAGCGCTCGGCGGACGAGAAGGTGCGGCGCAAGGCGGCTCAGCTGGCGGCCGCCCAGGCCAAGCGGGCCGAAGCGGCGTTGGCGGCGGCCGAGCGGGCCAAGTCTGGAACGAAGCGGGTAGCGGTCAAGCGGGCAGCGGCCAAGGCGGCCACCGCCAAGGCGGCGACGAAGGCAGGCCCGGTCAGGCGGGGCCAGGTCGGGAAGAGGCTAGTCACGAACGGCCCGGCGAAGCGGGGCCCGGCCCAGAGGGTCGCGACGACCGAGCCCGATCGCGCGCCGGCGGTGGCCGAGCAGAGACGGACCGACGCCCTTGCCGCTGAGCGCAAACGAGCGGACGGTCGTGCGGTCTTCAGGATCGGGCTGGCCGAGGCGAGCGCTGATCGGTCGGAACGTCCGCCGGCGCCGCTTCCGGGCAACGGCATGGCACCGGCGCGCCCGTTCGGACGGCCGCGCCGCACGCGACCGCTGCGCGCCACCTGAGCGTGGCCGCCGGGACAACCGCAACGCCCTCCATCGAGGCGCTGCGTTCGGCCGGCGTCGGTGCTGGGCTGGACGTCGTCGAGGTGGCGACGGCCGAGCCGTTCGTAGAGGTGCGCCGCACGCTCGACGCCCGCAAGGCCGAAGGACTCCACGCCGGGATGGCGTTCACCTACCGACAACCGGCCAAGTCCACCGACCCAGGGGTGGCGCTGCCCGACGCCAAGGCGCTGGTGGTGGGGGCCCGCAGCTACCTCGTGGAGGGTGGGGAGATCGAACCGGCAGACGGGCCCGTCGGCCGCATCGCCCGCTATGCATGGGAGGACAACTACGCGGCGTTGAAGGACGGCCTCAAGGCGGTGGCGGGCGTCCTCAAGGCGTCGGGCTGGCGGGCGCGGGTGCTGGCCGACGACAACGCCATGGTCGACCGAGCCGCGGCCCACCGGGCCGGGATCGGTTGGTGGGGCAAGAACGCCAACCTGCTGCTGCCGGGCCTCGGCAGCTGGTACGTGCTCGGCTCGGTGGTCACCGACGCTCCGTTGGCCGCTTCGTCGGCCCCGGTGGAGGACCGCTGCGGTGGGTGCACCCGCTGCCTGGAGGGTTGCCCCACGGGTGCCATCACCGCGCCGGGTGTGGTCGACGCCCGCCTCTGCTTGTCTTGGCTGCTCCAGGCTGAGGGCCCCTTCCCGCGAGAGCTGCGGGTGGCGCTGGGTGATCGCATCTACGGCTGCGATGACTGCCAGGAGGTGTGCCCGCCGAACCGCCGAGCGCCGAGCCGGCCGGCCTCTGGGGCGGAGAGGCCCTGGGCCCACCTGCTGGCCCTGCTCGATCCCGACGACGTCAAGGTCCTGGAACGGGCGGAGCGCTGGTACATCCCCAAACGGGAACTGCGCTACGTGCGTCGCAACGCACTGGTCGTACTCGGCAACGTGGGCGACGGCGCCGCGGCCGAGGTGGTCGAGGTCCTCGAACGTCACCTGCACCATGACGACCCGCTCCTGCGGGCCCACGCCGTCTGGGCGGCCCGCCGCCTGGGACGCGAGGATCTCCTCCCGGCGGACGGTCGGGAGGTCGACCCCCTCGTTCTCGCCGAGCTGGCTGCCCCTGCCCCATGACGCACCTCTTCGTCACCAATGACTTCCCGCCCAAGGTCGGCGGGATCCAGACGATGCTCTGGGAGCTGTGGCGGAGGCTCGACCCCACGTCGTTCGCGGTGCTCACCACCGCCCACACCGAAAGCGCGGCGTGGGATGCCGAGCAGGCCTACCGGGTGGAACGCACCCGTTCGTCGGTCCTGCTGCCGACGCCGACCCTGGCTCGCCGCATCGACGCGCTGGCGGAGGAGATCGGTGCCGAGCTCGTCGTGCTCGACCCTGCCCTTCCGGTGGGGTTGCTGGGCCCCCGGCTGCAGCGCCCCTACGCCGTCGTGCTCCACGGCGCCGAGGTGACCGTGCCGGGCCGCCTGCCCGGCCCCAACCTGGTGCTGCGCCACGTGCTGCGAGGCTCGTCGCTGGTAGTAGCCGCCGGGGGTTACCCGCTGGCCGAGGGGGAGCGGGCGGCAGGGCGCCCGCTCCCCAGCGTGCTGGTGCCCCCGGGGGTGGACACGGACCGCTTCCGGCCCCTCACCGACGTCGAGCGGAAGGCCGCGCGCACTCGGCTCGGCCTGCCCGTGGAGGGCCGCCTGATCGTGAGCCTGAGCCGGCTCGTGCCCCGCAAGGGCATGGACACGCTGATCCGGGCGGCGGCCCGCCTGGCCCCGGGCCATCCCGACCTCACCGTGGCGATCGGCGGCGGCGGCCGGGATGCCGACCGCCTGGGGCGGCTCGTCCAGTCCACCGGCGCGCCTGTCCGGCTCGTGGGCCGTGTGGCCCACGACGACCTCCCGGCCTTCTACGGGTGCGCCGACGTGTACGCCATGCTCTGCCGGAACCGGTGGGCCGGTCTCGAGCAGGAGGGCTTCGGGATCGTCTTCCTCGAGGCGGCGGCGACCGGCGTGCCGCAGGTGGCCGGTGACAGCGGGGGAGCAGCCGAGGCTGTGGTGCACGGCGCGACCGGCCTGGTGGTGCGAGAGCCGAGCGATCCCGTCGCCGTCGCCGACGCACTGGCCCACCTGCTCGACGATGCCGACCTGCGGACCAGGATGGGGGTCGCCGGCCGGGAGCGGGCGGTGGCCGACTTCGCCTACGACGGGCTGGCGGCTCGACTCGGGGCCGCCCTGGCCACATGGGAGGCTGACTCCCGTGGCTGATCCCGAGGTCGACGTCGAGCCCGGAGCTGGGATCGTGAACCTGGCCTTCCTCGGCACCGGTGCGGTGGTGGCCACCAGCGTCGCTGCCGCTGCCCGTCCCGATGTGTTCGGGGTGGTGCATGCCGGCGTCTCGGCGGTGCTGTTCGCCATCGGCACCGGCGCCCTCCTCTGGGCCTACGCCCTAGGCGTGTCCCGCAGTCGCACGGTCCTCATTGGCATCCCCGGCTTGTTCCTCCTGGCTGGTGATGTCGCCCCTGCTGCCACGAAGCGCCAGATGCGCATCGCACTGGCCGTCGAGGTGGTGGCCGTGGTGGTGGCCGCCTCCATCCGGCCCTTCAGCGAGGTGGCCTTCGGGATCTTGGCGCCAATGTTCGGCCTGGGCCTGATGGGGATGTGGGGCGGCCGGCACGGCGCCTTCCCCCCCCGGCCTCCCAAGCAGGCGTCGTGATCGCGTCGCTGACGCCGTCACTGCCGCTGTTCCTGGTGCTGCTCGAGTTCCCGGTGGTGGCCGCCGTCCTCGACTGCTGGCAGCGTCCCGATGAGCACTTCCTCGAGGGAGCCGACGACCGACGGGCCTGGTTGCGTTGGCTGGCCGTG
>Ga0136633_1001108_pt1 | contig 20031 bp, 24 predicted proteins | sample AntDrymeUQ832206_2_FD_105494 | JGI IMG/M metagenome (GOLD analysis project Ga0136633, IMG submission 105494) | Polar desert sand microbial communities from Dry Valleys, Antarctica - metaG UQ83 (22.06) | ecosystem: Environmental > Terrestrial > Soil > Desert | place: Antarctica: Dry Valley...
CCGGTACGACGGTGGATGCCGGTCACCGGCGGACACGCCCCGGCATCCCTCAGCTGCACATGAACTTTCGCCTCACGACACTAGGCTGTGCACCCCGAATGAAGCCAGACTCCCTGATCATCAACCTTGCCCCCACCGGCATGGTGCCCACGAAGGAGATGACGCCGCACGTCCCGGTCAGCACCGAGGAGATCCTCGAGGACGTCGAGCGCTGCCGCGCGCAGGGCGCGGCGATCATCCACGTGCACGCCCGCGAGGCCGACGGCAAGCCGACGCACCGCGCCGAGCACTTCGCGCCGATCGTCTCGGGCATCCGCGCCATCGATCCGGAGCTGGTGGTGTGCGCGACCTGCAGCGGGCGCTACGCGGTCGACCTCGAGTCGCGTGCCGAGGTCCTGTCGCTCGAGGGCGACGCCAAGCCGGACATGGCGTCGCTGACGCTGGGCTCCAGCAACTTCGTCCGCCAGGCGTCGGTCAACGCGCCCGACATCATCCGCGGCCTGGCCGAGCGCATGCGCGAGCGCGGGGTCATGCCCGAGCTCGAGGTCTTCGAGCCGGGGATGGTGGCGTTCGGCCGTCACCTCGTCGACACCGGGGTGCTCGACGCGCCCTGCTACGTCAACGTCCTGCTCGGCAACCCGGGCACCTCGCGGCTCACGCCCGGCGCGCTGGCCGCGTTCCTCGCCGAGATGCCCGACGACTGGACCTGGGCGCTGGCCGGCATCGGCCGCCATCAGCTCGCGGCCAATGCGATGGCGATCGCGGCCGGCGGTCACGTCCGCGTCGGCCTGGAGGACAACATCTGGTGGGACCGCGCGCGCACGACCCACGCCAGCAACGAGATGCTCGTCAAGCGCGTCGCGCGGCTGGCCGAGGAGCTCGAGCGCCCGCTCGCGACGCCGGCCGAGGTGCGCAGCAGGCTCGGGCTCCCGCGGGGTTGACCGATGGGGTTCGCGGCACCCGAGCGCGTGACCGACGCGCCCACGCTGGAGGCGATCTACCACCTGCGCGCGGCGGTCTGGCGTGAGACCGGGGACATCGCGCAGGCGGCGTTCAGCGACGGCCGCTGGAGCGACGAGCACGATCCGAGCAGCCTGCACTGGGTGGTCCGCGACGACGCCGGCGAGCTCGTGGCCGCCGCGCGCCTCAGCGTGCACGAGCGTCTCGCCGACGTGCCCGAGGCCGAGGAGTACACCGGTGCCGGGCTGCAGATGGAGGGCCGCATCGCGGCTCCCGCCCGCGTCGTCGTCGCCGCCGCCGCGCGTCGCCACGGCCTCGCCGGGCAGCTGCTCGACGTGCAGGACGAGGCGGCCCGCGCCGCCGGCTGTGCGTTCGCGGTGCGCCAGTCCTCGCCGGCGATGAGCCGGCTGCTGCAGCGCCGCGGCTGGCGCGACGTCGGGCCGGCCGGCCGCGACGCGCGGTTTCCGGGCGTGCGCTTCGAGGTCATGGTGCTGGAGCTCGGACGATGACGGCCGCGAAGCGGCGGCTGCCCAAGATCGCGTTCGCCGCGGGCACGCCGGACGGCATGACCAGCCCGGAGGCCACGAAGCGCTGGAAGAAGGAGCGCCTCTCCGGCATGAGCGGTCTCTCGACGGCCCTGCTCCCGTGGCTGCACGAGCGGCGCCACCCCTTCTCCGTGCTGATGTTCGGCGCCGCGGACCCGATGACCGCCGGCCGCGCACGTCAGCTGGCCGAGCAGGCGGGCTGCCGCGTGCTGGTCAACCTCATCTGCGAGCCCGAGGTGCAGCGCGCCGCCCTGCGCCAGGTGGGCCACTTCGAGCTGGAGACTCAGCTTCCGACGGTCAACCCGCCGTGGGCCGTGGCCGCCACGACGCGCCCGCTGATCGCGCGCCGGCTGGCGCATCAGGCCGGGGTGCACGCCCCGCACTGCACGCTGTACCGTGCCGGCGCCCTGACGCTGGCCGAGCACATCGCGGCGCACGGGCACGCCTACCCGGTGCTGCTGCGCCCACCGGGCAAGCATGGGAGCGTCGGCCTCGTGCGCGCCGACGATCCCGGCGAGGCGGCGACCAAGGCGGCGCTGCTGCGGTCCTGCACGGTGACCGACTTCGTGGACTTCCGCTCGGCGGATGGGCTGTGGCGCAAGTTCCGCTTGATCTACGCGGGCGACCGCCTGTTTCGCCGTCACGTGCTCACCGATCGCGAGTGGAACCTCACCCGCGAGGCGCGCGGATTCATGATCGAGCATCCGGAGCTCGTCGCCGAGGAGCAGGAATGGATCAACCGGCCGGTGACATTCGAGAGCGGCTCGGTCGAAGCGCGGGTGATGCACCAGTTCCGCGCCCTGCAGCTGGACTTCGGCGTCATCGATTGTGCGCTGCCGGCCAACGGGGACCTGGTCGTCTTCGAGATCAACGCCTGCGTGCAGCTCACCAACCGCCTGGATGCGCAGGCCGCCGGCGACCGGCGCTACTTCGAGATGAACAACGAGGAGATCCTCGACGCGCTGCTGCAGGACATCTGCTCGCGCGTGTCCGGCTAGCGGCGACGGCACCCCGAGGTGGCCTGATCGTCCATCCGGCGAAACTTCGTGGCCGCGTACGCCGTTACTGTCGGTATGACCGCTCGCCTGCTCCTTCTGCTCACCCTCGTCGCCGCGCTCGCGGTGCCGGCCGTTGCCGCCACCGCGCAGGAGGCGCCGAACCCGCCCGACCCCTACATCGTCGAGGGCGACGCCCAGAGGGCGCTCGATCGGGCGCGTGCCCAGTGGAAGGCGGCGAGGATCAGCTCCTACCGCTACGAGGCCCGGCGCACCTGCTTCTGCCCGACGAGCGGCTGGCACACGGTCAACGTTCGCAAGGGCGTCCCGTCCAAGCGCGTGCACGCCGACGTGAAGGACATCGCCACCGTGCCGCGCCTGTTTCGCGCCATCCAGCGGGCGATCGACCGCAAGGCCCACGACCTCACGGTGACCTACGGCACCCGCGGCGTGCCGACGAAGGTCTCGATCGACACGTATGAGAACGTGATCGACGAGGAGCAGTACTTCACGATTCGCGCGTTCAAGCGGAGGTAGCCGGGATACCCTCCAGTCGGCGAGCCGCGCACGCTCGGTGCACCGCTCGCCGACCAAGCTCCGCCGGAGCCATCCGTGCGCCGCGTATCCTGAACAGCAGATGACGCTGGTCGACACGGTCAAGCAGGATCTCCACTCCGCGATGCGCAGCGGAGAGAAGGACCGCGTCGGCGCCCTGCGGCTGGTCCTCAGCGAGCTGCAGAAGGCGGCCAAGGAGGGCGGCGCCGACGAGCTCGCCGTCCTGCGCCGCGAGCGCAAGCGCCGGCTGGAGTCCGCCACGGCCTTTCGCGGGGCGGGCCGGGTGGAGCTGGCCGAGGGTGAGGAGCTCGAGGCCCGGCTCATCGAGCAGTACCTGCCGGCCGAGCTGCCCGACGACAGCCTGCGTGCGATCGTCGCCGCCGCCGTCGCCGAGACCGGTGCCCGGTCCCCGAAGGACATGGGCCAGGTCATGAAGGCCTCGATGGCGGTCGTCGACGGCCGCGCCGACGGCAAGCGCGTCTCCGCGCTCGTGCGAGAGGCGCTGTCGCACTGATGCGGTCGCAGATCGAGCTGTCCAATCAGGCCGCGACCGAGCTCGCGGGCACCGGGGACGCCGTCCTGCGGGCGCTCGAGGGGCACGTCGAGTGCGACCTCTGGCTGCGCGGCAACGTGGTCACGCTCGACGGCGAGCAGGAGGCGGTCGCCGCCGCCGCAATCGTCGTCAAGGAGCTCGCCGAGCTCATCGAGCAGGGCCATGACATCGGGCCCGGGACGATCGCCGCGGTGACCAGCGCGCTGGACCAGAAGCGCTCGCCGGCGGAGATCCTCGAGGACGTCGTCTGGAAGCACCGCTCCAAGCAGGTCACGCCGAAGACCGTCAACCAGAAGCGCTACGTCGACTCGATTCGCGAGAACATCATCACGTTCGGGATCGGCCCGGCCGGCACCGGCAAGACGTTTCTCGCCGTCGCGCTCGCGGCGGCCGCGCTGAGCCGCCGCGAGGTCAACCGCATCATCCTCACCCGGCCCGCGGTCGAGGCGGGGGAGCGCCTGGGCTTCCTGCCCGGCGACCTCATGGCCAAGATCGACCCCTACCTGCGCCCGCTGTTCGACGCCCTGCACGACATGCTCGACGCCGAGAAGGTCGCGACGTACCTCGAGCGCGGCCAGATCGAGGTCGCGCCGCTGGCATTCATGCGGGGCCGGACGCTGAATGACAGCTTCATCATCCTCGACGAGGCGCAGAACACGACGCCCGAGCAGATGAAGATGATCCTCACGCGCTTGGGCTTCAACTCCAGGATGGTCGTCACGGGCGACATCACGCAGATCGACCTGCCCAAGAACGAGGGCTCGGGGCTCGTCGTCATCAGCGACATCCTCAAGGAGATCGAGGGCATCGAGTTTGTCCGCTTCGGCGGCGAGGACGTGGTGCGCCACCGGCTCGTGCAGAAGATCGTCGCCGCCTACGCCGAGCACGCCGAGAGCCAGACCGCCGAGCTGCGCCCCGCCGATCGCCGCCGGGCTTGACCTCCTCCTCCGACCTCGAGATCGATGTCGTCGGGCCGCAGGACGGTCCGGTGTTCCTCCCGCTGGACGAGATCGACCGGCTGCTGTCGCTCGCGCTCGCCTCGGCCGGGATCGAGAGCGGCCACGTCGCCGTCGAGTTCGTCACCGCCGAGCGGATCGCCGAGCTCAACGCCGAGCACCGCGGCGAGGTCGGCCCGACCGACGTCCTGTCGTTTCCGATCGACGGCGAGGACCCCTCGCCCGGGCCCCGCGAGCTGGGTGACATCGTCATCTGCATGGAGCACACCGCCGACCTGCGCGAGGCGATCGTCCACGGTGCGCTGCACCTGACGGGGATGGACCACGAGACCGACGACGGCGAGATGCTCGCCGTCCAGCGCGAGATCCTGGCCTGGGTCTCGCCCGACCCCGCGCCGTGAGCGCGGGGCCCGCTCACGCCGGCCCGCCCCGGGCGGGCTTCGTCGCGCTGGCCGGGCGCCCGAACGTCGGCAAGTCGACGCTGATCAACGCGATCGTCGGCCAGAAGGTGGCGATCGTCTCCGACAAGCCGCAGACCACGCGCCGCGCCATCCGCGGGATCGCCATGCGCGGCAACGCGCAGCTCGTGCTCGTCGACCTGCCCGGCGTGCAGCGCCCGCGCGACGCGCTGACGCAGCGGATGCAGTCCCGCGTCGAGCGCGAGTTCGGCGACGCCGACGCCGCCCTGCTGCTGCTCAACGGCGAGCAGGGCGTCGGCCCCGGCGACCGCTTCATCGCGGGGGCCCTCGCGCGCGCCAACGTCCCCGTCGCGGTGGTGGTCAACAAGATCGACCGTCTCGACGAGGCCCACACGCTGGCCGCCCTGCAGGCGGCCGCCGAGCTCGGCGTCTCCGACGAGATCTTCCCGCTGTCGGCGCGCAAGGGGACGGGCGTCGAGGCGCTCGTCGAGTACCTCGTCGCGCTGCTGCCGCACGGCCCGTTCATGTTCGACGTCGACGACCCCTCTGACCAGACCGACGAGGTCCTCTTCGCCGAGCTCATCCGCGAGCAGATCCTGCGGCGCACGTTCCAGGAGGTCCCGCACGCCGTCGAGGTCGTCGTCGAGGAGATCGACGACTCGCGCGAGGATCTGGTCCGCGTGCAGGCCCGGGCCTGGGTGGAGGCCGAGTCGCAGAAGGGGATCCTGATCGGCGCGCAGGGACGGATGATCAAGGCGATCGGCACCGCGGCGCGCCGCGAGCTCGAGCGCCAGCTCGGGGTGCAGGTGCACCTCGACCTCGCCGTCCGCGTGCGCCGGGGCTGGCGCGGCGACGACGGCCTGCTCGACCGGCTGGGGATCGAATAGCCGCCCGGACTACCCTCCAGCGCGACGACCTTCGGAGGAGGCAGGCGCGGTGGCGTACGAGTTCTACGTGACGATCGAGGCGACGAAGCAGGGGCGGCTCGCCGGGGAGGCCGCGCGCGAGACGCAGCAGGACAAGATGGCCGGGATCGGCTTCGCCTACGAGATCACGGTGCCGTACGACGGCGCGAGCGGTCAGGCGACGGGCAAGCGCCGGCACGGCGCGCTCACGTTCACCAAGGAATGGGGCGCCGCGTCACCGCAGCTGTTTACTGCGCTCGTCTCCAACGAGGTGCTCTCGAGCGTCCTGTTCGAGTTCGTACGAACGGACGACGTCGGCGTCGAACGCGTCTTCCACACGATCGAGCTGACGGACGCGTCGGTGGTGGCGCTGCACCAGTACGTCGCCGCACAGGAGGCTGACGAGCCCCTCGAGAACGCCGAGCTCGAGGACGTCTCGCTGACGTTCCGCGGCATCGAGATGGAGAACGTCGACGGCAGATCGAAGGCCTCCGACACGGTGGGCAAGCGATGACCGAGCTGGCGGTCGACGTCCTGCTGATCGGCGGCGGCATCGCCTGCGCGAGCGCCGCCGAGGAGCTGCGCGAGCAGGGCTTCGCGGGCTCGATCCTGATCGTCACCCGCGAGATGGACGCGCCCTACCACCGCCCGCCGCTGACCAAGGGCTACCTGCAGGGCCGCGAGGACCGGCCGGCGACGCTCATCCACCCGGAGGAGTGGTACACCGAGCACGACATCGAGGTGCGCACGCGAACACCGGTGATGGACCTCGACACCACGGCGAAGACCGCGAAGCTCGGGCGCGAGCAGCTCGGCTTCGGCCAGGCGCTGCTGGCGACGGGCGGCGGCATCCGCCGCCTGCAGGTCGAGGGCGGGATGCGCGACGGGATCCACTACGTCCGCGCGCTGGGCAACGCCGACAAGCTGCGCAACGAGCTCGCCGAGGCCGAGCGTGTCGTGATCGTCGGCGGCTCCTACATCGCGACCGAGGTCGCGGCGTCGATGGTCCTGCTCGGCAAGTCGGTGACGCTCGTCATGCAGGAGGCGCTGCCGCTCGAGCGTAACTTCGGCCCGGTGGCGGGACGCTTCGCGCACGACCTGCTGACCTCACACGGCGTCGAACTCCTCGCCGAGGCCGACGTCGTGCAGTTCGACGGTGCGGGCGAAGACGACGATGCCCGCGTGACCGCCGTCGTCACCGCCGACGGGCGCCGCGCCGAGGCCGACCTCGTCGTCGTCGGCGTCGGCGCCAACCCGGACGTCATGCTCGCCCGCAAGGCCAAGCTCGACCTCGGCGAGAGCGGCGGCGTGCTCTGCGACGCCACATTGCGCACCTCGAACGAGAGCGTCTGGGCGGCCGGCGACATGTGCGAGTACGACAGCGTCGTGCACGGCCGCCGCCTGCGCATCGAGCACGAGGAGGTCGCCGCCGCGCAGGGCCGCCACGCCGCTCGCGCCATGCTCGGCTCCGACGAGCCGTACCGCGAGATCCCGTACTTCTGGTCCGACCTCGCCGACTGGGCGACGCTCGAGTACGTCGGCGGCGGCGGAACCTGGGACCAGGAGATCGTCCGCGGCGACCCCGCGAGCGGGGCGTTCAGCGTGTTCTACGCGCAGGACGGCCGCGTGGTGGGCGCCCTGGCCGTGGACCGGGGCGAGGACCTCGACGTCGCCCGCGAGCTGATCTCGTCCGGCGGCGGCGTCGACGCGCTGCAGGGCAGCTAGCGACCACGCAGCCGCACCGGGCAGCGCGCGGGGATCCAGCCGTACAGCCGCGGCCGTGCGGCGACGCCGGTACGGATCGACCAGTAGTTCCACGTCAGCGTCCCGTCGCTGCTCGGGTCGCAGCTCGCGAACGTGTCGACCTTCGCGACCCGCGTGCCGACGCGCACCATGCCCCGCGCGACGCCGCCGACCCGGACCGACGTCGTGTTCGTCATGAAGTAGACGATGTTGCCGAAGTCCGGCTTTGCGTCGTACTCCCGGACGTCGTTGATCGCGCCGTTGGAGAGGCGCGCGTGGGCGAACGGGTCGACGTTGGGGTTGGCGAGCCTGCGCACCTTGCTGATCTCGCGCCCGCTCGGCCCGCAGCCCGTGCCGCCGCCGCGCTGCTTCGCGAAGGCATCGAACGCGGCCGCGCCGAGCGCCGTGCTGCGGTCGATGGCCGCGCTGTCGAGGAACGCCTGCGTGCCGCCGCCGTTCGCCTTGCCGGCGATGATCTGGGCGAGGAAGAATCGCGCGGACTGGCCGGCGCTCGCCGCGCAGCCGTGGCCGCGCACGTTCACGGTCGTCGCCCGGTAGGTCGTGCCGTCGAGCGCGACGAGCTCGAAGCGCCCGGCGGCGTTCGTCTGCAGGCGGCCCATCGGCTGGGCGAGCGAGTCGATCAGCGGCCAGCTGCGCCCGCCGCCGGCGGCGGGGTTCGGCGCCAGCGCGTCGAACCGCTCGCTGATCGTCACCTCGGCCTTGCGCAGCGCCCGCCAGGCGGCGCGGCTGAGATCCGGCGTGCCGTGGCGCGCGAGGCGGCAGTCGGCGATCTTGTGGCCCTTCGGCGGCGCGCACTTGCGGCCCTCGAAGCCGCGCGGCGCGGCCGTCACGGCGGTCGCGGCGACGGCGAGGATGGCGAGCACGATGGTCGTGAGGAGAAGGCGCATCGGACACATAACGGTCGGGAGGAGCGCAGGATGTGCAGGCTCCTAGACTCCCACCCTCAATGCAGATCGCCTACGACAGCCAGGGTCTCGTGCCCGTCATCGTGCAGGACTGGCACAGCGGCGAGGTCCTGACGCTCGCCTACGCCAACGCCGAGGCCGTCCACCGAACGCGCGAGAGCGGCGAGCTTCACCTGTACAGCCGCTCGCGCCGGGAGCAGTGGCACAAGGGCGCGACGAGCGGCCACACGCAGGCCGTCCGGGCGCTGCGGCTGGACTGCGACGGCGACGCGCTGCTGGCGCTGGTCGAGCCGGCCGGGCCGGCCTGCCACACCGGCGAGCGCACCTGCTTTCACCACGGCGAGCTCGAGCCGCCTGCGCCGCACGAGGCGCTGCCGGCGCTGGAGCGCACGCTCGTGCAGCGCGCGGCCGAGCGCCCGGCGGGCTCCTACACCGTGACCCTGCTCCAGGACCCGCAGCTGGCGGGGGAGAAGGTGCTCGAGGAGGCCGAGGAGGTCACGCGCGCCGTGCGCGAGGAGTCCGACGAGCGCGTCGACAGCGAGGCCGCCGACGTCCTGTACCACCTCGCGGTCCTGCTGCGCGGACGCGAGCGCGCGCTCGCCGGCGCCTACGACGTGCTCAATGGCCGTCGGGGCTGACACCGCCGCCCTGCCGGTCGAGCCGACCCTCGACGAGGTCCGCGAGCTGGCGGGCGAGTACAACCTCATCGCGCTGCGCCACAGCTTCATCGACGACACCGAGACGCCGGTCTCCGCGTTCCTGAAGCTGAGGGGCGGCGAGCGGGTGCATCCTGCCTTCCTGCTCGAGTCCGCCGAGCGCGGGCAGCAGGTCGGCCGGTACTCGTTCATCGGCGGACGGCCGCGCGATGTCGTGCGCTGGTCGCTGGGCGACGACCCGGCGGATCCGTACGCCTTCGCGGCCGAGGTGGTGGGTCACTTCCGCCAGGCGCCGTGGCCGGACATGCCGCCGTTCGCCGGCGGGGCCGTGGGCTTCTTCGGCTACGACCTCGTCCGCACCGTCGAGCCGCTCGGGGAGCCGAACGTCGATCCCGTGGGCCTGCCGGACATGGCGCTCATGCTGTCCGACGTGCTCGTGGTCTTCGACCACCTCAAGCACACGATCACGCTGATCGTCAACGTCTACGTCGCCGACGGGGTGACCGACCTGGAGGGAGACTACGCCCGAGCCGTCGCGACGATCCACGAGGTGCGCGATCTTCTGGCGGGCCCGGTGCCGCGCCACCCGCCGGCGCCGCCGCGCCGGCGTCCGCAGTTCACCTCGAACATGCCACGCGAGACGTTCGAGGCCATGGTCGCGCGCATCGTGGAGTACATCCACGCAGGCGACGCGTTCCAGGTGGTGCCGTCGCAGCGCTGGTCCGCCGACCTCGACATCGATCCGTTCTCGGTCTACCGCGGCCTGCGCGTCGTCAACCCGAGTCCATACATGTACTTCCTGGACTTCCTCGATTTCCAGGTCGCCGGCGCGTCGCCCGAGCCGGTGCTCACGGTGACCGGCCGCCACGTCGCGACCCGGCCGATCGCCGGCACGCGTCCCCGTGGGGCATCGGCAACGGAGGATCTGCGCATCGCCGACGAGCTGCTCGAGGACGACAAGGAGCGGGCCGAGCACGTCATGCTCGTCGACCTCGGCCGCAACGACCTCGGGCGTGTGTGCGAGTACGGCAGCGTGAACGTCGACCAGTACATGGCCGTCGAGATCTACTCACACGTGATGCACATCGTGTCCAAGGTCTCGGGCACGTTGCGCGAGGACGTCACCGCGATGGATGCGCTGCGCTCCACGCTGCCGGCCGGCACGCTGTCGGGAGCCCCGAAGGTGCGCGCGATGCAGATCATCGACGAGCTCGAGCCCGTCAAGCGCGGCGGCTACGGCGGCGCGATCGGCTACCTCTCCTATGCGGGCGACCTCGACACGGCGATCCACATCCGCACGGTCGTCATGAAGGACGGGCGCGCGCACGTCCAGGCCGGCGGCGGCACCGTGGCAGACGCGCAGCCCGCCTACGAGTTCGCCGAGTCCGAGGCCAAGGCAAGCGCGGTCCTGCGCGCGATCGATCTCGCGTCCCAGCAGCCGGACTGGCCATGACCTCCGTGCTCGTCGTCGACAACTACGACTCGTTCACGTACAACCTCGTCCAGTTCCTCGGCGAGCTGGGCGCGCAGCTCGACGTCGTGCGCAACGACAGCGCCTCCGTCGACGAGCTGCTCGAGCGCCGGCCCGACCGCGTCCTCGTCTCGCCGGGCCCGTGCACGCCCAACGAGGCGGGCATCTCGCTGGCGTCGATGCGCCGCTTCCCCGAGGCCGGGATCCCGACGCTCGGCGTCTGCCTCGGCCACCAGTCGCTCGCCCAGGCGTTCGGCGGCTTCGTCATCCGCGGCGAGCCGATCCACGGCAAGACGAGCGAGATCACGCACGACGGCCGCACGATCTTCGCCGGCCTGTCGCCGACGCTGACCGTCGGGCGCTACCACTCGCTCGTCGTCGATCCCGAGCGCCTGCCGGACGTCTTCGAGGTGTCAGCCGAGGGCGACGGCGTGGTCATGGCGATCCGCCATCGCGAGCTGCCCGCCGAGGGCGTGCAGTTTCATCCCGAGTCGGTCCTGACCGACGAGGGCAAGCAGCTGCTGCGCAACTTCCTCGACGGGTGAGACGCGATCCCGGCGGCCTACCTTGAGAGGGATGAGCTTCCCGCTCTCCGTTCTCGATCTCGCGCCGGTCGCGGCCGGCCACAGCGCGGCCGACGCGCTGGCTGGCACGACGCGGCTGGCCCAGCGCGCCGACGAGCTCGGCTACCGGCGCTTCTGGGTCGCCGAGCACCACAACATCCCGTCGGTCGCCTCGACGGCGCCGGAGGTTCTGATCGCCCACCTGGCCGCGCGCACCGAGCGCATCCGCGTGGGGTCGGGCGGCGTGATGCTGCCCAACCACGCGCCGCTGGCGGTAGCCGAGCGTTTCGGCATGCTCGAGGCGCTGCACCCCGACCGCATCGACCTCGGTCTGGGCCGCGCGCCGGGCACCGACCAGCGCACCGCGATGGCGCTGCGCAGCACCTCGCCGGAGCGCTTCGAGGAGCAGTTCGCGCAGTTGCGCGGCCACCTCGGCGGCGGCTATGGCGGCATGAGCGCCGTGGCGGGCCAGCACACCGTCCCGCAGCTGTGGATGCTCGGCTCGACCGACGGCGGCGCGAGGATCGCGGCCAAGCTCGGCCTGCCGTTCGTCTTCGCCCACCACTTCCATCCGCACTTCACCGAGCCGGCGCTCGAGCTCTACCGCGCGCTGTTTGCGCCCTCGGACATGCTCGCCGCCCCCCGCACGATCGTCGCGGCGGGGATCGTCGTCGGCCATGACGACGACGACGCCCTGCGCCGCGCGCTGCCCGGCGGGGTCTCGATGCTGCGCCTGCGCCAGGGCCGTCCCGCGCCGATCCCGAGCGTCGCCGACGCCGAGAAGCTCGTCGCCACGCTGGGGGAGAGCGAACTCGCCGTCGTCGAGGACGCGATCGCTCGCACGATCGTCGGCGGTCCCGAAACGGTCCACGCCGGCCTGGTCGAGCTCATCGAGCGCACCGGCGCCGACGAGCTCATGCTCACGTCCCAGGTCCCGGATCCAGACGGGCGCATCGTGGGGATCGAACGCATCGCCGAAGCGTTCGAGCTCGTTCCGGCACCTTCGATGAGCCGCTGAGACGCCCCGCGCGAGGGCGCCGGCGAGCGAACGTCAGTACCGCGGACGATCCTCCGGGTACACCGGCCGCCCCTGCTCGTCGTAGTACTCGGCCCCGTCGTCGGCCTGCACCGGCCGCCCGCTCTCGTCGTACATCGGCTGGCCGTTCTGCACGACCGGCTCGCCGTCCACGTACATCGGCCGTCCGTCGGCGTCATATGCCGGCTGCCCGTACGCGTCGGCCGCTACCGGCTGGCCGTACGCGTCCGCCCCCGCCGGCTGGCCGTACGCATCGACCGCAGCTGCCCCGCCGTACGCGTCTGCAGGCATGGCGCTGCCGCGGGCTTGCAGGGCGCCGCCACCGCCCCGCCCGACCTCGGACTCGAGCGCCGACGCCTGCTGGGCATGCAGGTCCGCGGCGACCCGGTTGGCCTGCGCCTGCAGGCGCAGCTCGGCCTCGGCGGCCTCGTGCGGGTCGGTCGCCATCGCGTGACGCTCGACGGCGTCCGCCATCGGGTCGCGGCGCGACGCACGCGCCGCTCCGCGCCGCCCCCGCAGGGCGGGACCACCACGAGACGAGAAATCGGAGGCACCCTCGTTGCGAGAGCGGTACCACATGAACGCGGCTGCGGCGATGACTGCGAGGACGATGAGGACGAGAAGGATCTCCATGAGGCCCTCGTACCCGGGCGACCCCTTGCGGGAACCCGCCTGGACGGATGGCTTCGTCCTCCGGCGCGCCGTCGGCGGCCTAGAATCGCCCCCATGAGCGACCGCGAGCCGATGACCCGCACCTACCGCGCCGCGCTCGGTGTCGCCACGCCGATCGTGCGCCTCTGGGGCCGGCTCGACGTCGCGGGCGTGGAGCACATCCCGGCCGAGGGCCCGCTGCTGATCGTCGGCAACCACGACTCCTACTGGGATCCGGTCGTGATCGGCATCGGCGCGATCGAGCGCCGCCAGATCCGCGCGCTCGCCAAGTCGTCGATGTGGAAGGTCAAGGGACTCGACAAGATGCTCGACGGGATGGGTCAGATCCCGATCACGCGCGGCTCCGGCGACGCGGGCGCGCTCGACGCGGCGATCACCGAGCTGCGCGCCGGCAGCTGCATCGGGGTCTTTCCCGAGGGCACGCGCAGCCTCGGGCGCATGCTGCGCCCACGCAGCGGACTCGGCCGCCTGGTCACCGCGGTGCCCGACGCCGTGGTCGTGCCGGTCGCCGTGACCGGGACGACCGACATCACGCGCTTTCCCCGGCGCCCGCGGTTGCACGTCCGCTTCCTCGCCCCGCCGGAGGGGCTGCGCGAGGACGAATCGCCCAGCGACTACGCCGCGCGGGTCGTCGAGGAGATCCGCCGGCACGCCCCGATCGCCATCGCCGGCCGCAAGCGCCGCAGGCTCGGCGCGCCGACGGCCGAGTGATCTCTCGCCGCACGCCCGGGTGACCCACTAGGCTCCGCGCCCTAGTGACGGCCCTCGCAAGCTCCAGTGCCTGACCCCGTCCTCACGGCGGCGATCGACACGGTCGCGTCCGGCCGGCACCTCAGCGTCGACGAGGCGGCCGGGGTGCTCGAGGTGATCATGGCCGGCGACGCCTCCGAGGCGCAGATCGCGGGCCTGCTGATCGCGCTGCGCACGAAGGGCGAGACCGTCGAGGAGATCGCCGGCCTCGCGCGCACCATGCGCGCGCTCGCGGCGCACGTCACGACCTCGCGCGACGAGCTCGTCGACACCGCCGGCACGGGCGGCGGCCGGCCGACCTTCAACGTCTCGACGACCGCCGCGCTGATCGCCGCCGGCGCCGGCTGCGCGGTGGCCAAGCACGGCAACCGCTCAGCCACCGGCCGCTCGGGCTCGGCCGACGTGCTCGAGGCGCTCGGCGTGCGGATCGATCTGAGCCCCGAGGCCGTCGGCGCCTGCATCGACGAGCTCGGCTTTGGCTTCATGTTCGCACCGCGCCATCACCATGCCACGCGCTTCGTCGTCCCGGTGCGCAAGGAGCTCGCGGTGCGGACGATCTTCAACTTCCTGGGGCCGCTGACCAACCCGGCGGGGGCGCGGCGCCAGGTCGTCGGCGTCTCGGACGCGGCGTTCGTGCAGGTCATCGCCGGCGCGCTGGCGCTGCTCGGCGCAGACCGCGCGCTGGTCGTGTCCTCGCACGACGGGCTCGACGAGATGAGCATCTCGGCCCCCACCACCGTCGTCGAAGTCGACGGCCCGGACCTGAACAGCTACACCGTGTGCCCGGAGGACTGCGGGCTGACGACGAGCCCCGATCCGCAGGCCACGCTCGGCGGCTCCCCCGAGGAGAACGCCGCGACGACGCGGGCCATCCTCGCCGGCGAGACCGGGCCGCGGCGCGACCTCGCGGTGCTCAACGCGGGCGCCGCGATCTACGCCGCCGGCCGCGCCGACGACCTGGCCGACGGCGTCGCCGCCGCCCAGGCCGCGATCGACGACGGCGCCGCGGCGCGCACGCTCGACGCGCTCGTCGCCCTCACCCACAAGCACGCGGCGCAGGCCGCGCCCGCATGAACGTGCTCGACGCGGGGGAGGCCACGCCGGCATGAACGTGCTCGACCGGATCGTCGCCTCGACACGCGACGACGTGCGCCGCCGGCGTGCGGCGGTCCCGTTGTCGCGCCTGGAGTCCGAGCTGGCCGGGCGCGGTGACGACCGTCCGTTCCAAGAGGCGCTGACGCTGCCCGGCGTCTCGGTGATCGCCGAGCACAAGCGCCGCTCGCCGTCGGCCGGCTCGATTCGTGAGGGGGCGACGGTCTCCGACGTCGTGCTCGCCTACGAGCGCGGGGGCGCGGCGGCGATCTCGATCCTCACCGAGGGCAAGCACTTCGGCGGCTCGCTGGACGACCTGCGCGAGGCGCGAGCCACCTGTGCGCTGCCGATCCTGCGCAAGGACTTCATCGTCGACCCCTACCAGCTCTACGAGTCCGCCGCCGCGGGCGCCGACGCGATCCTGCTGATCGTCGCCGCGCTGGAGCCGAAGGTGCTCGTCGCCCTCTACGCCGAGGCGCGCACGCTGGATCTCGACGTGCTCGTCGAGGTCCACGACGAGGACGAGCTGAACTGCGCCCTGGAGAAGGTCGACGCCGACGTCATCGGCATCAACAACCGCGACCTGGGCGACTTCAGCGTCGACGTCGAGCGTACCTTCGAGCTGCTGGCCGACATCCCGGCCGGCAAGACCGTCGTCTCGGAGTCGGGCTTCCATTCCCGCGAGCAGCTCGACGCCCTCGAGCGCGTCGGCGTCGACGGCGTCCTCGTCGGCGAATCGCTCATGCGTGCGGCGGATCCGGAGTCGGCCCTGCGCGCGCTGACAGGCACCGAGCACGACACCGGCGAACTGTCGCTGTAGCCCGATCGCCGGGTTCTACAGTTGAGCGCCATGGCGACGCGCATCAAGCACTGCGGCATCACGAGCCTCGATGACGCCCATCGCGCTGCCGAGGCGGGAGCGTGGGGGCTGGGGATGATCTTCTGGGACGGCTCGCCGCGCCGCTGCGAGCTCGACGAGGCGCAGGTCATCGCGGCGGCACTGCGGCGCACCGTCAACCTCGTCGGCGTCTTCGTCAACGCCCGCCTGGAGGAGATCGACGTCGCCGTCCAGACGGCGGGGCTCTCGCACGTGCAGCTGCACGGCGACGAGGGACCCGTGTTCTGCAGCGAGGTCGCGCGCCGCACGGGCGCGAAGATCATCAAGGCGGTCCGTGTGCAGTCGCGCGCGACGCTGCAGGCCGCCGCCGCGTTCCACACCGACTTCCTGCTGCTCGACGCCCACGTCGAGGGCGTGCCCGGCGGCACCGGTCGCACGATCGACTGGAGCCTCGTGCGCGAGGCCAGGCTCGTCTCGCCGGTGCTGCTCAGCGGCGGCCTGCATCCCGGCAATATCGCCGCCGCGATCGCAGCGACGGAGCCCTACGCCGTCGACGTCGCCAGCGGCACCGAAGCGGCACCGGGCATCAAGGATCCGGCCAAGCTGGTGGCCTTTCACGAGGCGGTGCGCAGCGCGGACGAAGCGCCCGCCGAGGATCCGCCCGCCGAGGATCCGCCCGCCGAGCAGACCGCCGCCGGCGCCGCGCCTGCGGGAGGATCGGCGCCGTGACCGACCGCGCGCCCACGATGCAGTCCGGCGTCGAGCACCGCTTCGGCCCCTACGGCGGCCAGTACGTGCCCGAGACGCTGCTGCCCGCGCTCGACGAGCTCGAGGCGGCCTGGGTCGCCGTGCGCGACGACATCGCCTACCTCGGTGAGCTCAACGGCCTGTTGCGCGACTTCGCCGGCCGGCCGACGCCGCTGTACCTCGCCGAGCGCCTGTCCGAGCTCGCCGGCCGCGAGCTGTGGCTCAAGCGCGAGGACCTCATGCACACCGGCTCGCACAAGCTCAATAACGCGCTCGGCCAGGCGCTGCTGGCCAAGCGGATGGGCAAGGGGCGGATCATCGCCGAGACCGGGGCCGGCCAGCACGGCGTCGCCAGCGCGACCGCCTGCGCGCTGCTCGGGCTGGAGTGCGTCGTGTACATGGGCGCGGAGGACATTCGCCGCCAGGCGCCCAACGTGCAGCGCATGAAGCTGCTCGGCGCGAATGTCGTCAGCGTCGAGGCGGGGGCGCGCACGCTGAAGGAGGCCGTCAGCGAGGCGATCCGCGACTGGGTCTCGTCCGTCGCCACGACGCACTACATCATCGGGTCGGCCGTCGGGCCGGCGCCGTACCCGGCGATCGTGCGCGACCTGCAGCGCGTGATCGGCGACGAGGCGCGCCGCGAGCTGCTCGCGCGCGCCGGCCGGCTGCCCGACCGCGTCATCGCCTGCGTCGGCGGCGGCTCGAACTCGATCGGGATCTTCACCCCCTTCGTCGGCGACCCGGACGTGGCTCTGATCGGGGTCGAGGCCGCGGGCGAGGGCCTGGACAGCGGCCGCCACGGCGCGCCGCTCACCGTCGGCGGCCGCGCCGGCGTCCTGCACGGCTCGCTGTCGGCCGTGATGCAGGACGACGACGGCCAGGTCACCGAGGCGCACTCGATCTCCGCCGGCCTGGACTACCCCGGCTCGGGCCCCGAGCACGCCTACCTGCGCGACTCCGGCCGCGCGCGCTACGTCGCCGTCGCGGACGCCCACGCGCTGCGCGCCTTCCGCGAGGTGACCCGCCTGGAGGGGATCATCCCGGCCCTCGAGACGTCGCACGCGCTGCACTACGCGATCCACGAGGTCGGCGCCGGCTCGACGCTCGACCTCGTCTGCCTGTCGGGCCGCGGCGACAAGGACCTCGCCGAGGTCATCGCCAACGACGATGCGTAGACGTGGGTAAGCCCGCCCGCGACCGCGTCCCGGCGGTCCCGCAGACCGGCGAGGACCGCATCGCGGCGGCCTTCGCCCTGCGCCGCGGCAGCGCCGCGCTCATGCCCTACCTGATGGGCGGCTTTCCCGACATGGCGACCTCGCTGGCGATCGGCGAGGCCTACGCGACCAACGGCGCCGACCTCATCGAGCTCGGCGTGCCGTACTCCGACCCGTTGGCCGACGGGCCGACGATCCATGCCGCGGGCACCGTGGCGCTGCAGGCCGGCGCGACGATCGCCGGCGTGCTGGAGGTCGGCGAGGCGCTCGCGCGACGCGTCCCCGTCGTGCTCATGTGCTACGTCAACCTCGTCCTCGCGCCCGGAGCCGACGTGTTCGTGCGGCGCCTGCGCGACGCCGGGATCAGCGGCCTGATCGTGCCCGACCTGCCGATGGGGGAGGAGCCGGCGATCACCGACGCCTGCGCCGAGCACGGGGTGCCGCTCGTGCCGCTCGTGGCGCCGACGACGACCGACGAGCGCCTCGCGCTGATCGGCGCCCGGGCCCGCGGCTTCCTCTACACCGTCTCGGTCACCGGGACGACCGGCGAGCGCGGCAGCCGCGAGGCCGACTTCGCCGCGCTGCTGGCGCGCGTCAAGCGCCACACCGAGGCGCCGGTCGCGCTCGGCTTCGGCATCGCGACGCCCGAGCATGCGGCCGACGCGGCCCGCGCGGGGGCCGACGGCGTGATCGTCGGGACCCGCCTCGTGCGCGCGGCCGCCGAGGCCGAGGATCCCGCGGCGGCGACGGGCGAGCTCGTAGCGAAGCTCGCCGCCGGGCTCATCCGTTAGTCTGGCGCCGCAATGGGTCTCGTCATCGCCACCACCGTCGCATTCTGCGCCTGGATCGTCCTGTGGGCGATCGGCTGGAACGCAATGGACGCCTTCCTGATCACGACCGTGATCATCACGCTGGGCGCCACCGCCAGGTTCCTCGCCCCGCACCTGCCCGGCCGTCACGAGACGGACCACTAAAGCCTGGATGCCGGTGCCCCGCGGACTCCGCGCGGCCATCGCCTGCGTGCTCGGTGGGCTCGCGCTCTCCGCCGGCCTGACCGGCTGCGGCGCAGACGACAAGCGCAGCGCCGTCAAGGAGGGCCCCGACACCCTGACGCTGTACTCCAGCCTGCCGCTGCAGGGACCCGACCGGGGGCGGTCGCGGGACATGGTCCGCGCGATCAAGCTCGCCCTCCAGGAGACCGGCGGCAAGGTCGGCCCGCTCGCCATCACGTACGTCTCGCTGGACTCCGCCAAGCCGGGGGCGAGGACGTGGACGGGCGACAAGGTGCTCGACAACGCGCGCGAGGCCGTGCGCGACCTCAACGCGATCGCCTACATCGGCGACCGCGACTCCGCCGCCACCGCGCTGTCGGTGCCGCTCACCAACGAGGGCGACATCCTGCAGGTCAGCCCCTCGAGCACGTACACGGGCCTCACCCGCGAGAGCCGCCGGCAGGGCGAGCCGGAGCGCTTCTATCCCTCCGGTGAGCGCACCTTCGGCCGCGTCGTGCCCGCCGACCACGTGCAGGCGTCGGCGCTGCTGGGCTACATGAAGGCCGAGGGGGCGCGCAGCGTCGCCCTGCTCGCCGACCGCGAGATCTACGGCGGCGGGATCGCCGACGAGGTCGAGCGGGCCGCCGAGCGCCAGGGCATCACGGTCTACGATCGCGGGCACATCGACGCGCTGGAGGAGGATCTCTCCGGCCCGGCCAGGAACGTGGCCGAGACCGGCGCCGACGCGTTCCTGTTCGCCGGGACGACCGACACCGGCGCGGCGCGGATCTTCAAGGCCGTCGCCGCCGCCGCGCCGGCCATGCAGCTCTTCGGCCCGGCCGCGGTCGCCGATCAGTCGTTCGTCGACGCGCTCCCGGCCGCCGTCCAGCGCCGGATGCACGTCACGACCTCGGCGCTGCCGCCGCGGCTGCTGCCGCCCGCCGCGCGCGAGTTTCGCGACCGCTTCCGCACGACGTTCGGCCACGCGCCCGCCCCCGAGGCGCTGCAGGCCTACGAGGCGGCGAGCGCCGTCCTGCACGCGATCCGGGCGGCCGGCGAGAAGGGCAACGATCGCCGCGCGGTCACGGAGGCGTTCTTCGCGATCCGCAACCGCGATTCCGTGCTCGGCCGGTACTCGATCGACCGCTTCGGCGACACGAGCCTGTCGCGATATGCGGGAAATCGGATCAGTGGCTCCAAGTTCGTGCTCGACAGGCTGCTCGAGGTCCGTCGCTGACGGCGCGCCACCCGCGGCCGGTCAGATCGCTCGCCCGCCCGACCAGTCGGCCCACGAGCGCCTGCACGCCAGCGACCAAACCGCACAATCTCTCCTGCGACCCGTGTACGATCGGCCGGCTTGCAGTGTTCAGCACCACCGAGGAGGGAATCCATCTTGCGTTTCAAAGGAGCGACCGCGGCCTGGTTGCTGGTCCCCGCATTGGC
>Ga0136633_1001109_pt1 | contig 20020 bp, 19 predicted proteins | sample AntDrymeUQ832206_2_FD_105494 | JGI IMG/M metagenome (GOLD analysis project Ga0136633, IMG submission 105494) | Polar desert sand microbial communities from Dry Valleys, Antarctica - metaG UQ83 (22.06) | ecosystem: Environmental > Terrestrial > Soil > Desert | place: Antarctica: Dry Valley...
CCTCGGCGGGCAGCTACCTGCACGCGTGCCGCGAGCTCCTTGAGCGAGAACGGCTTGACGAGGTAGTCGTCCGCCCCGATCTCGAGCGCGTGCACGCGGTCGTGCTCGGTTCCCCGAGCGGAGACGACGACGATCGGCGTGCCGATTCCCTCCGCTCGCGCCTGCTCGATGACGCGCCAGCCGTCGATGCCCGGCAGCATGAGGTCGAGCACGCAGACGTCCGGTCGTTCGTAGCGAAGCCTTGCGAGACCGGTCTCGCCGTTCGCCACTGCGACCGCGTCGAAACCCGCCGCCTCGAGGTGTCGCGCCATACCGCGCGCGATGACGTCGTCATCCTCGATTATCAGGATCTTCGCCATCCGGCGAAATGATGGCGGCCCCCGGGGACGCCAGGGGCCGCCTGGTGGTAACTGTCTGGTGTACGGCCGGTGAACCCGAACGAGCGCGTCTAGCCCTCTGCCTCCGCGTCCGCGTCCGCGTTTTCGGCTTCGGCCTGCTCCGGGGAGAGGTCGACGACGAGGTAGAGCCTCTCGCATCCGTTCAGGCGGGTGAGTGGGCGCTCGCTGCGGAGCACGAACGCCTCGTCCATGCCGTCGCCGCAGTTGAGCACGTCCACGTCGCCGTCGGCTGCCAGCGCATGGAGCTTGTCGTCGCCGTTTCCGCCGGAAACGCGATCCGCTCCCGAGCCGCCGAAGAGCGAGTCGCTGCCATCCCCACCCGAGACATCGTCGCTGCCTTGGTTCCCGGAGACTCGGTCGTCTCCGTTGCCTCCGGCTGCGTTGTCGGCGTCGGATCCGCCGTAGATGCGGTCGCCACCGTCACCGCCGGAGAGGGAGTCAGCACCCTTGCCGCCGTACGCGACATCGGCGCCGTCTCCCGCGCGCACGCCGTCGTTGCCGGAGCCGGCGCGAATGAGATCGGCGCCCCCTCGTGCATAGACGGTGTCGTTCCCTCCGAATGCGCGGATCTCGTCCGCCTGCTCGGTGCCTCGCAGGACATCGTCACCCGGCGTACCGTTGACCATCGCTGCGATACCCGCCGATGCGAGCGCAAGCGTGATGGCGCCACATCCTGCTACCGCCAACGCCTTGAGTCTCATGATTCTCCTTCCATCCGCCGTTGCCTGGCGTGGTTGCCCGACGGAATGCATTCACCGACATGTGAGTTTGGGTGCGGTGTGGCAGAAGCAAGCGTTGCGCAAACCTTCTGTTAGAACCGCGGTGGTGGACGCCGATTCGATCAGGGGAAGAACGCTCGTCGACGAGAGTCGCGAGGCAGTCGTCGTGCTCGACGACGACGACCGGGTGGTGCTTGCGAGCCGGCGCGCTCGACAGGCGATGGACGGCATCCGTGAAGGCGAGCTGCTGCCGCCGGGGATCCTCACGGGCGAGCGCGGCCTGATTCCTCTCGTCGTCCCGTACGAGGTCGACGGTCGGCGGGAGCGCCTCGTCTACCTGTCTCGGGAGGGCGACCTGGCGGCATACGAGGAGCTGCGCTCCGGATTCACGGCGGCCGTGTCGCACGAGCTGCGCACTCCCCTGGCCAGGTTGCTCACGCTGATCGAGACGGCTTCGCTCCCCGGAGAGGACGTCGTGGAGGTGCTCGAACAGGCGGCGGGCGAGGTGCACCAGATCACAGAGCTGATCGACGAGGTGCTCTTCCTGAGCGAGCTCGAGTCCGGCGCTCGCGTGGTCGCGCTCGGTTCCGAGCCGGTGTGCCCGGTTCTCGGCGAGGCGCTGGATGCTCTCCAGGGACGCGCGAACCGCGCGGGTGTCGGGCTCCGGCTCGAGTGCGATGCGGGGCTCGAGCTGTCCATCCGGCCGCGCATGTTGCTGGTGGTCGCGCGGAACCTCGCCGAGAATGCGATCCGCTACGCGGGCCCGGGCGCGACATTCATACTTTCGGCGGAGCAGACCGACGACGGGTCCATCGAGCTCGTAGCTCGAGACGACGGCGTCGGTGTCGACGAGGCGGAGCTCACCCGCCTGTTCGAGCGCTTCTACCGCGCCGATCGGGCTCGCGCATCGCGCGGGACCGGACTTGGGCTCGCGATCGTGAAGCACGTCGTCACGCAAGCGGGAGGTACGGTCGAGGCCGCCGGCGGACGAGGCAGGGGGCTCGAGGTCCGCCTCCTCTTTCCGGCTTCTGCCTGAGACCGGCGCGCTTTATCGCGTGGTGCCTGGCCTCATCGGTGCACGCATTCACCGAATTGTCACCGCATCTTCACCATTAGGGCTCCCGAGCACGGCGGTCCGCTCGGGAGACTGACGGCATGTCGACGCGTCGGACGCTCGCGCTGCTCGTCTCGGCCCTCGTCGTGCTGCCGGTGGCAGCAGGCTGCGGCGGCGACGACGGAGGCGGCGGAGCTGTGATTACTGCGGATGGCTCGAGCACAGTGGGGCCGTTCGTCACGAAGGCTGCCGAGGACTTCAAGGCTGCGGACGGCGTCGACGTCACGGTCGGCATCTCAGGCACCGGCGGCGGCTTCGAGCGATTCTGCGCAGGCGAGACCGATCTCTCCAATGCCTCGCGCGAGATCGACCAAGAGGAGATCGCGCTGTGCGAAGAGAGCGGAGTCGAATACATCGAGTTCCGCGTTGCCACGGACGCGCTGACGAACGTCGTCAACACACAGAACGACTGGGCCACGTGTCTGACCGTGGAGCAGCTCAAATCGATCTGGGAGCCGAACGCGAAGGTCTCGAGCTGGAATAAGGTCGATCCGTCGTTCCCGGACGTCCCGCTGCGTCTCTTCGGACCGGGCACCGACTCCGGCACGTTCGACTACTTCACCGACGCGATCGTCGGCGAGGAGGGCGCGAGCCGGACGGACTACTCACCGAGCGAGGACGACAACGTCATCGTCCAGGGAGTAGGCGGCGAGGAAGGCGGTCTCGGCTATTTCGGCTTCTCCTATTTCGAGCAGAACCGGGAGACACTCAAAGCGCTCGAGGTCGACGGTGGCTCCGGGTGCGTGGCGCCGAGTGCGGCGACCGCGCAGGACGGGTCCTACGAGCCGCTCTCGCGCCCGCTCTACGTCTACGTGAAACGGAGCTCGTTCGACGGGAACGAGCAGGTCAGGAACTTCGTCAAGTTCATGTTCGACAACAATGACTCGATCGCCGAGGCGGCGCAGTTCGTTCCCTTGAGCACGGAGCAGATCTCCGAGGAGCAGGCGAAGCTCGAGGACGCAGCCGGGTAGCGCTTGTCGACGTCGGCTGCTCCCCTCGAGCGCGTCCTTGCGCTCCCGAAGAAACGGATCCGCTGGGGAGAGGTACTCGTCCAGGCGATCCTCTTCCTGGCCGCGGCGATCTCGGTCCTGACGACGCTCGGGATCGTCATCTCGCTCCTCATTCCGGCCGGTGAGTTCTTCGGCGAAGTGAGCCCGTGGGAGTTCCTCACCGGAACGACCTGGACCCCGCTGTTCCTCGACGGACAGTTCGGCGTGGTCCCGCTCATCGTCGGCACGTTCCTGATCTCGTTCCTCTCGGCGATCATTGCGTTCCCTCTGGGTGTCGGCGTGGCCATCTACCTGAGCGAGTACGCGAACCAGCGCGTCACCGGGTTCCTCAAGCCCGTTCTCGAGATTCTCGCCGCGATCCCGACCGTGGTCCTCGGGTACTTCGCCCTCACGTTCGTCACCCCGGTGCTCAGGGACATCGGGCTGCAAGTCGAGATTTTCAATGCGCTCGCTGCGAGCCTCGTCCTGGGGGTCATGCTCATCCCCACCATCGCGTCTCTCTCAGAGGACGCGATGGGTGCGGTCCCGCGCGATCTCCGCGACGGCGGCTATGCGCTCGGCGCGGACAAGCTTCAGGTGTCTACGCGGATCGTCGTGCCGGCGGCGATCTCCGGGATCATCGCCGCGTTCGTTCTCGGCTTCTCGCGGGCGGTCGGTGAGACGATGATCGTGCTCATCGCTGCCGGGCAGCTCGCGCAGATCACGTTCAATCCTCTCTCGTCGATCGAGACGATGACCGCGTTCATCGGCGCGACCGGCAACGGCGACGTGCCGACAGGATCCACCGAGTACAAGACGATCTTCGCGGTCGGACTGACGCTGTTCGTGATCACGCTCGTCATGAACCTTGTCTCGATACGGCTCGTGCGGAAGTACCGGGAGATCTACGAATGAGCGCAGTCCGATGACGACCTTCGAGCCCGCCGTCGAGCGCGACTACGAGCCTGCTCCCGAGGAGCACACGCGCTCGAGTCGCGCCTGGAAGAACCGCCTGTTCAAGGGGGCGATGCTCCTCTCGATGTTAGTGGCCTTCGGAACGCTCGCGGTGCTGCTCGTGGACATCGTCAGCACGGGCTGGTCTGCGCTCGACTGGAAGCTCCTGAGCAACGCGCCCTCGACGCAGCCGAGTGAAGCGGGAGCGAAGCCCGCGATCCTCGCGACGTTGTATCTCGGCGCTTTGGTGCTCCTGCTGGCGGTGCCCATCGGCATCCTCACGGCGATCTACCTCGAAGAGTACGCCGACCGCAGGCGCTGGTGGAACCGGCTCATCGAGGTGAATATCCAGAATCTCGCGGCCGTGCCGTCGATCGTCTACGGCATCCTCGGGCTCGCGTTCATCGTCCGCGGGATCGGCATCGGTCGCGTGGTGTTCGCCGGCGCGCTCATCCTCACGCTCGTTGTCCTGCCGACGGTCGTCGTCGCCTCGAGAGAGGCGATCCGCGCGGTGCCGGACTCGATCCGCCAGGGCGCGTTCGCTCTCGGTGCGACGAAGTGGCAGGTCGTGTGGCGCCAGGTGCTCCCAGCCGCGATCCCGGGAATGGCCACGGGGTCCATCCTCGCGCTGTCGCGAGCGGTCGGGGAGACCGCCCCGCTGATCATGGTCGGGGCGGTCGTGTATGTCGCTTTCAACCCCACACTGCTCGGCGAGTACACGGCTTTGCCGGTGCAGATCTACAACTGGACGAAGCAGCCGGACACCGAGTTCCAAACGCTCGCGGCCGCGGGCGCGATCGTCTTGCTCGTGATCGTGCTATCCATGAATGCGGTTGCGATCGTCGTTCGCAATCGTTATCGACGCAAGTGGTGAGGCAATGACGCAAATGGAGACGCCCAGGACTCAGATGGAGACGCCGAACATCGATACCAACCGCATCGCGCAGGCCTCGCAAGGGGCCCTCTCGAAGACCGACATCGAGCGCCGGGAGAAAGTTTTCTCCGTCGCCGATCTCGGCGTGTTCTACAGCGGTAAGCCAGCGCTCGAGGAGGTCGAGCTCGACATCCACAAGAACACGATCACCGCGTTCATCGGACCGTCGGGATGCGGAAAGAGCACGTTCATCCGCTGCTTCAACCGCATGAACGACCTCATTCCGGGAGCAGAGGTGCGCGGCACGGTGCTGTACCACGGAGCCGATCTCTACGGTCGCGACGTCGACCCGGTCGAGCTTCGGAGGCGCATCGGCATGGTGTTCCAAAAGCCGAACCCTTTCCCGAAATCGATTTACGACAACATCGCGTTCGGGCCGCGGGTGCTGAGTATGAAGGGCAGTCTCGACGAGCGCGTGGAAGGTGCCCTCCGCCACGCGGCACTGTGGGAGGAGGTCAAGGATCGCCTGAAGGACAGCGCGCTCGGGCTCTCGGGCGGACAGCAGCAGCGGCTCTGCATCGCACGCGCCCTCGCCGTCGAGCCGGACGTGATCCTCATGGACGAACCGGCCTCGGCGCTCGATCCGATCTCGACGACGCGGATCGAGGACCTCATGCACGACCTGAAGCGCGAGTACACGATCGTGATCGTCACGCACAACATGCAACAGGCTGCCCGTGTCGCGGACATGACGGCCTTCTTCAGCGTCGTCGTGAACGACGACGGAAGCGCTCGGCGTGGCATCCTCGTCGAGTACGACACGACGGCGAAGATCTTCACCTCGCCCGGCGATAGAAGGACGGAGGACTACGTGACGGGGCGATTCGGATGAGGATCGAGCTACAGCGGGAGCTCGACGCGCTCGAGGCAGGCTTCCAAGAAGCGGGCGAGATCGTGGTCAGGGCGATTCGCGGCGCCACCGACGCGCTTCGCACGCAGGATGTCGAGCTGTGTGACGAGGTGATCGCGTTCGACGACGAAATCGATGACCGGTACCTGGCAATCGAGCGCCAGGTCGAGCTCGTGCTCGCACGACAGACCCCGGTTGCGACGGATCTGCGCCTCGTTCTTGCGCTCCTTCACTCGGGGCTCCATCTCGAGCGCATGGGCGACCAGTGCGTGACGATCGCGAAGCTGACGAAGCTCTCGAGCCACCTCGGTGCGCAGCCGGCCGTCATGGAGAGCCTGGTGGAGATGGGCGAGCGCTCCGCGGAGATGGTCAAGGTCTCGCTCACGGCGTTTTCCATGCGGGATGTCCAGCAGGCCCGGGAGCTACACCAGCTCGATGAGCTGATCGACCGGGCGAACCGGCAGGTGTTCCACGAAGTCCTACGCTACGTCCACGACGTGGAAGCGCTCGAGTGGGGCATGAGGCAGATCACCGTGTCCCGCTGCTTCGAGCGCATCGGCGACAACGCCGTCGACATCGGCGAGCAGACTGCGTTTCTCGTGACCGGCGAGTTCGCCGAGTTCACCGACGCATCGCACGACCCGCGGCCGCTCGGCTGACGACGCCGTTCCCTTTACCACTCCGCCACCCTCCGTTCACTTCCCGTGACCCCACGGCGGCTGCCGGCGCGGCGACCATCGCACCGGAGTGGGCAAATCGACAGGAGGAGTTGGGACGGGATGAAGCAGGTACTCAGGCGCCGTGGCGTCATCGTTCTGGTGGGGGTTGTCGCGAGCCTTGCGATCGTCTCTGCCGCGACTGGAGCTGGTCCCACGTACAACCTCAAGAAGCTGACGGGCTCGGTCTCGGCCGACGGCTCGTCGACCGTTGGCCCTTACACCACAGCGGCCGCCGAGCTCTTCAGGCAGGCCGGCGCCACCAAGGTGAAGGTCACCGTCGGGATCTCGGGCACGGGCGGCGGCTTCCAGCGCTTCTGCAAGGGAGAGACCGACCTCTCGGACGCATCGCGGCCGATGCGCCAGAGCGAGGCGAAGGCGTGCAAGGACGCGAACATCGGCTCGTGGCGGGCATTCACGGTCGCGAACGACGCGTTGACGGTGGTCGTCAACCAGCAGAACACGTGGGCGCAGTGCCTTACCGTGCCCGAGCTGAAGAAGATCTGGGAGCCGGGCTCGAAGGTGAACAACTGGAAGGACGTTCGCTCGAGCTTCCCGGACGTGCCGCTCAAGCTGTTCGGCCCCGGAACGGACTCAGGCACGTTCGAGTACTTCACGGAGGCGATCAACGGCAAAGCCCGTGCGAGCCGCACCGACTACCAGGCGAGTGAGGACGACAACGTGCTCGTCCAGGGTGTCTCCGGCGAGCGAGGCGGCATGGGCTACTTCGGCTACTCGTACTACGTCGAGAATCAGAGCCGGCTCAACGCCATTCAGGTGCGGAACCCGAAGTCCGACCAGTGCGTCGCGCCGGGCGTCGCGACGGTGCACAACAACACGTACAAGCCGCTCTCGAGGCCGCTCTTCATCTACGCGAAGGGATCCTCGTTCAAGCGGACAGAGGTTCAGGCCTTCATCGACTTCATCTTCGACAACGAGGTCAAGATCGCCCAGCGTTCCCGCTTCGTCTCGCTTACGAAGCCGCAGCTGAAGCGCGCGCAGGCGAACTTCATCCTCGCCGTGAAGGCGTCCAAGAAGGGCTAGAGCTTCCCTCCAACCTGCCGGACGAAAGGGCGGCCCGTCGGGGGCCGCCCTTTGTCTTATGCGGGATCGTTCTCCGTCTACGAAGCGAGGGGGATGCCGAGCTCCGTAAGCAGCCGCTGCACGCGCAAGTCGATGTCGTCACGGATCGCGCGGACTTCCTCGTACGATACGGCCGCGGCCGGATCTGAGACGTCCCAGTCCTCGTAGCGCTTGCCGGGATAGAGGGGGCAAGCATCGCCGCAGCCCATGGTGACGACGACGTCCGCGGCTCGAACCACCTCGTCCGTGAGGGGTTTCGGGAATGCCTCTGCCAGGTCCACGCCGAGCTCCGCCATCGACTCCGCCACCAGCGGGTTGACGACCTCGGCCGGATCCGAGCCGGCGGATCGGACTCCCACCAGCCCTCCGGAGCGGAGCGTGACGAGACCGGCTGCGATCTGACTCCTGCCGGCGTTCTGCACGCACACGAACAGGACCTCCGGCTGGTCCTTCGTCACGAGCCCTTCAGCCTGGCCCAGTGCCCGTAGCCGCTCGCGCGCGAACCGGTGTGCCAGTACGGGGACGAAGACATTGATCTTCGAGCCGTCCAGAAGGTCGACGGACTCGGCGAGGAAGCGGCCGATCGTCTCCCGTGAAAACGTTCCGGCGAACTCGTCCTCGAGAGCTTCCGCGGCTTTCTCGACGTGGTTGCGAGTTACCGGATCCAGCATGTCGGTCATTGCATCTCCTTTGGGACTCGTACTCCCCAATCGTCGCAGCGCGGTCGCACTCAACGGTCGACACGAGGTGAAAGAGTGGAGAGAGAGAGGGCTATCCGACGTTCACCAGTCCGAGACACCTCGCGGCGGGTGCCGCACTACGCTGAGCGCAGTGCGCCGAAGCATCGAGCGTGAGCTGAAGCTTGTCCCGAGCGAGAGCTTTCGCCTTGCCGATCTCGGCGAGCCGCTCGAACCTCGCGTGTTTCAATCGACCTACCACGACACGTCTGACTTTCAGCTCGCGCGGCATGGGATCACGTTGCGTCTGCGGATGGAGGATGGCACAGGGCTCTGGCAGCTGAAGATCCCGACCGGTGCAAAGCGCATCGAGCTCGAGGTCCCCGGTCCGCCCGCGATCCCGCCCGCGGAGCTGACCGATCCGCTCGTCGTCCACCTTCGTGGGCGATCGCTTGGCAAGATCGCCCGCCTGCGCACGCGACGGCAGACTGTCCGGCGAGACGGTGCCGAGATCGTCGAGGACGCGGTCTCCGTGTTCGAAGGACCACGGGTCGTGAAGCGCTTCCGGGAGGTCGAGATCGAGCTCGTCGACGGAGACGAGCGCTCACTTCGCCGGCTCGAGGGCGAGCTGCGAGAGGCCGGAGCTGAAAGGGGAGAGTTCATACCCAAGCTCCACCGAGCACTCGACATCGCAGTCGACGGCGCGCCGGAGCTCGAGGCCGTCCGGACCCCGAGCGAGGCGCTTCGCCGCGCGCTCGCCGACCAGCGTCGTCAGCTCGTCGCTCATGACCCGGGCAGTCGGATCGGCGGCGACCCGGAGGACCTTCATCAGCTACGCGTCGCGACCCGGCGCTCACGAGCTTTCGTCCGAGCGGCGAAAGCACTGGTCGAGCCGAAATGGGCAGACGCCCTGCGAACGGAGCTCGGCTGGCTCGGCTCGATTCTCGGTCCAGCACGCGATGCCGACGTGCTCCTCGAGTACATGACCCAAGCCACGGTGGCGCTCGGCGACGAGGGGAGCGCGTCCGAGCTCGTGCGAGCGCTGGAGAAGGAGCGTGATCGAGCTCGACGCTCGGCACTCGCTGCCCTCTCCCGCAAGCGTTACTTCACGCTCCTCGATCGGCTCGCCGAGAAGCCGCCGCTGATCGACGCCGGCGACGTGCGCCTCGCTGATCTCTGGTGGCACGAGTTCAAGCGCACGCGAAAGGCCTTCGAGAGGCTGGACAAGCGGTCGCCGGACGAAGAGCTTCATGCTGGTCGGATTCGGGTGAAGCGCGCTCGCTACGCGGCCGAGTTGGGCGGGCATGAGCTCGGTACGGCAGGCGAGCGGTTCGTGTCAGCGGCGAAGACGCTCCAGGATGTTCTCGGCGAGCACCAGGACTCGACTGTTGCGTCCGAGTGGATCGAGGGATGGGGCGAGCAGAATCCCGAATCTCGTCAGCTCGTGCAGCGCCTGCTCGAACAGGAGCGGAAGCGGCGAAAGAGCGCCCGTCGAGCCTGGCCACGAAAGTGGGAGCGGCTCGTGCGGAGGGCGCGCGAGGCGAAGCCGTGACGCGGGTTGTTCGGGCGGCGGGAGGCGTCGTCCTCAACGATGCGCTCGACGTGCTGGTCGTGCACCGAGAGCAATACGACGACTGGTCGTTCCCGAAGGGCAAGGCCGAACGGGACGAGCGCGACGAGGACTGCGCGCTCCGGGAGGTCGAGGAGGAGACCGGTCTCCGCTGCGCGCTCGGCGACGAGCTCCCGGCTACGGAGTACGTCGACGCAAAGGGCCGCCCGAAGCGCGTCCGCTACTGGCTGATGCGTCCAATCGGCGGAGAGCTTGCTTATCGTCACGAGGTCGACGACGCTCGTTGGGTCTCGTACGACGAGGCTCGCGACCTGCTCACGTACCAGCGTGACGTGGCGGTGCTCGACAGCATGACCGGCTCGGCTTGACCTGAGCTTCGACAGCGCGCGAGAATCGCGCCTCGGGTCAGAGAGAAGGGTGGGTGATGCTGTTACTGAGGCATGCGACCGCGGGCGAGCGGCTCTCGGCGTCGGCCCTCGATGCTGCGCGCCCGCTCGATCGGGCTGGGCGTATGCAGGCGGCGCAGCTCGCCGAAAGCCTCGCCGGGCATCGGATTGCGCGAATCGTCTCGAGTCCGCTCGCCCGTTGTGTCGAGTCAGTGCGTCCTCGCCCGCGCTCTAGGCGACCGCAGCTTTGTCGTGCGCCAGCGCGAGCGCAGCACCCTCACGAAGCCCGCCCCGTCCGACCTCGAGTGGAGTCTCGAGCAACCGCGCCAGCTCCGCGAGAACGAGCGTGCCGCCGAGCAGGGTCTCTCCGCGCTCCGGAGTGATGCCCGTTCCGGCGACCACCTTGTTGGCGCCCTTGCGGACGATCGACTTGGCGAGCTTTGCGAGCTCGTCCTCGCCGAATCGCTTGCCGACGAGCCTGCCCACAGCCCGCGCGGTGCCGCCGACTGCCAGTGCCGTCTCAGGGCGAGGCGGGTCGAGGCCAGCCAGAAGGACGAGCACCTGCGTGCGGGCGGCCGCGACGTCTTCCTGGGACGGGCTGTCCGAGGGCAGGAACGCTCGCGTCACGCGCAATGCGCCCGCGTCGCGTGACTCGACCCATGACGGCCCACGTCCGGGTTCCCCTACCGCCACCTCGCACGAGCCGCCGCCCAGATCCACGACAGCAACCGTGCCAGGAGGGTCGCTGAGACGGCTCACGGCGCCGTGCCAGGCCAATCGCCCTTCGTCCTCGGCACTCAGCACGACTACCGGGGCGCGAGTTGCCCGGGCGAGGATGTCCACGAGCTCGTCGCCGTTCTCCGCCTGGCGCCCGGGCGCGGTGACGATCGTCTCCAGGCGCTCGCAGCCGGCCCTGCGAGCCAGCCGCGAGTACCGGCGGGCGACCTCGCTCGTCTGGGCGAGTTTCTCGATCCCGATCCGGCCGAGGCGGTACGCGTCGTCACCGAGCCGCAGATACTCGCGCTCACGCCCGAGCTCCTTGACGTCGCCCCGCTCGACCCGAGCGACGAGCAGGCGCACCGAGTTCGAGCCGACGTCGATGACCGCGACCTTCACAGCCAGCATTGTTCCCGTGCCTTCGGCTGGCTAAGCACCGCGGCGATCGCGCTCTCGGCGCTTCGCCCGCGCTCGAACCCGACGCATCATCGTCTCCTGATGCGACCGCCGCTTCTCGGAATCCCCCTGAGAGACTCGCGCCCACGTCCCGTCGGAGGACAACTCCCAGGCGTTGGTGTTGTCAGCGAGAGCACTGTCGAGGATGGCGCCTGCCTCGTGGCGTATGCGTGCGCTCTCGACGGGAGCCAGCACCTCTATGCGGTGGTCGAGGTTGCGGGTCATGAGATCCGCGCTTCCCATGTAGACGGCGCTCCGCTCGCCCGCCTCGAATGCATAAATCCGGCTGTGCTCGAGAAAGCGTCCGACGATGGAGCGGACGCGGATGTTCTCGGAGAGTCCTTCGACTCCGGGCCGGAGCGCACAGGTTGTTCTCGCGATGACGTCGACCGACGCGCCTGCCCGCGAGGCCGCGTAGAGCTCCTCGACGATTCCTGGGTCGACGAGGTGGTTGACCTTGAGTCGGATACGAGCCGTCTCTCCAGCCTCCGCGGCAGCGGCGACGCCGCGGATCTCCTCCACGAGACCGCTACGCAGCGTGAAGGGCGCGACGAGCAGCTTGCGAAACCGCCGCGGACGGCCGAAGCCGGTGATGTAGTTGAAGAGGTCGGCGACGTCCGCCGTGATGTCCTCGTCGGCGGTGAAGAGCCCGAAATCCTCGTACAGGCGCGCCGTCGCCGCGTGGTAGTTGCCCGTCGCGATGTGTGCGTAGAGGCGCAGGCTGCCCCGTTCCCGGCGAACGATGAGCGTCATCTTCGCGTGGATCTTGAGATCCGGGAATCCGTACGCGACGTGGACTCCGGCTTGCTCGAGGGCGCGAGACCACTCAATGTTTCTTCGCTCGTCGAAGCGGGCTTTGAGCTCGACCAGGCAGACGGACTGCTTCCCGTCCTGCGCGCACTGGATGAGCGAGCCGACAAGCACGCTGTCGTCGCTCGTGCGATAGACGGCCGTCTTCATCGCAATCACATCCGGATCACGGATGGCTGCCTGCGCAAAGACCTCGAAGCTCGCCCGGAACGACTCGTACGGCTGGTGGACGGCAAGGTCGCTGCGTTTGATCTCGTCGAAGATCCGGGGCATGTGGCTCTGCGCCCCCTCGAGACGAGGCGGCACGACCGGAAGCCACGGCTCGTGCTTCAGCTCCGGGCGCGGGAGCAGGTGGAGCTCGGCGAGGTCAGCGAGGTCGAGGGGGCTCTCGATGCGGTAGATCTGGGTATCGTCCGCGTCGAGGCCGCGGGTTAGGCGCTCGACCATCTCGGCGGACGCCGACGTGCTGACTTCGAGTCGAACGACGTCGCCGAAACGCCGCTTCTGGAGCTGGGTCTCGACGGCCTCGAGCAGGTCTGCGGCGTCGTCAGAGACCTCGAAGTCCGCATCGCGCGTGACTCTGAACGCGGCTCGCTCGACGATCGTCACCCCTGGGAAGAGCGTGGGGAGGAAATGGGCGATGATCTGCTCGAGCGGAACGTAGAGCCCGCGACCGTTGATCTCGTGGAAGCGCGGCAGGCCCTCGGGAATCTTGACCCGCGCGAACCGTTCCTCGCCCGTCTCGGGATCGGCCACGAAGACGGCAAGCGAGAGCGAGAGGCCGGAGATGTACGGGAACGGCTGCCCCGGTCCGACCGCGAGTGGGGTCAAGACCGGGTAGATGTCGCGCTCGAAATGCCGCTCGAGCTGTTCGAGCTCTTGCTCGCCGCAGTCCTCGATCCCGCCGACGACGATGCCCTCCGCCGCCAGTGCCGCCCGCAGCTCGCGCTTCCAGAGCCGCGACTGCTGCGCCGTGAGCTCGAGTACGCGCTCACGAATACGCGCCAACGCCTGCTGGGGCGTGAGCCCGTCCGGCGAGCGAACCGTGAGACCCGCTTCTGCCTGACCGAGCAGGCCGGCAACGCGGACTTGGAAGAACTCGTCGACGTTCGACGAGAAGATCGAGCAGAAAAGCACACGCTCGAGCAGCGGCACCGACGCGTCCCCCGCGAGCTCGAGGACTCGCGCATGGAAGTCGAGAAGCGACAGCTCCCGGTTGAGCAGGCGTTCTGCCGGTTCGTTGAGCGTGCGTGTCGCCACAGCGTCTCATCATCCACAGAGCAGGCCCCGTTGTGTGGTGATGATCTGGTGAAGGCTGCGAGTCGGCCCTAGGCCGTCGCCGGAACGAGGCGCCGTCTCGTGTCGTAGCTCCGGCCGAGGAACGCCGTCGCGGCGATGGCGATCGCGAGCACCAAGACGACCACGCTACCTCCCTCGACTCGCGTGATCAGCTCCATGAGGCCACCGACGAGGCCCGCCATCGGGATGGTGAAGATCCAAGCGAGGAGGATGTTGCCGGCCACGCCCCAGCGAACGGCCGAGAACCCCCGAATCGCTCCGGCCCCGAGCACGGATCCCGAGACCGTGTGCGTCGTCGAGACGGGAAATCCGTAGTGCGCGGTTCCCCACAGGATTCCCGCGCATGCGGTCTGCGCCGCGAAGCCCTGCGGCGGGTCGATCTTCGCGATCCGCTGGCCCAGCGTCCGGATGATGCGCCAGCCGCCCACGTACGTTCCGGCAGCCATCGCGAGCGCAGCGGAGACGATGACCCAGAGCGGAGGACGGTCGAAGCCCGGCGAGAGATGGCCGGAGGCCACGAGCGCTAGCGCGATGATGCCCATCGTCTTCTGTGCGTCGTTCGTGCCATGGGTGAAGGCGACGAAGCCTCCCGAGACGAGCTGCGCTCGCCGGAAGTACCGATTCACCTTCGAAGGAGCGCGACGCGCGATCAGCCACGTGATGAGAAAGATGAGAAGAAACGCGATCACGACGCCGGCGAATGGGGCAACGAGCGAAGGGATGAGCACTTTCTCCCTGATTCCTCCCCACTTCACGACGTCCCAGCCGGATGCGAAGACGGCTGACCCGAGCATTCCGCCGATCAACGCGTGGCTCGAGCTCGACGGCAGCCCGAAGAACCATGTCACCAGGTTCCAGGTGATTGCCCCGACGAGGCCCGCGAGGATGATGTCCAGCGTGATCGCGTTCTGGTCGACGATCCCGTTCGCGATCGTCGCGGCCACCTCGAACGAGACGAATGCGCCCGCGAAGTTGAGCACTGCAGCCATCGCGACTGCCGCCCGCGGGCTCAGCGCGCGCGTCGAGACGCTGGTGGCAATCGAGTTGGCCGTGTCGTGGAAGCCATTCGTGAAGTCGAAGAAGAGCGCAACTCCGACGACGGCGACGAGCGTTGCGTCCACGAGGGTCTAGGCGTTCTTGACGACGATGTTTGCGATGACGTTCGCGGCGGTCTCGCACGCGTCGAGCGCTTTCTCGAGCCCTTCGTAGATGTCCTTCCAGCGGATGACGATCAGCGGGTCGATCCGCTCGTCGCGAAAGAGCGACCCGAGCGCGTCGCGCAGGATCTGGTCGCCCTCGTCCTCGAGCCGCTTGAGCTCGACGAGTGCCTCCTGGACTCCGCGCATGCCCTTGAGGTTCTCGCACGCGAGCGCGAGCTGCTCGCAAGCGCGAACGATGACTGCGCACTGCTCGACCGCGTGCCGGGTCGGCATCTCGACGCCGTACAACCCGAGACGATCGGACGCCTCTTCCAGGTAGTCGACGACATCGTCGATCTCGGTTGCCAGCAGGAAGATGTCCTCCCGGTCGAAGGGAGTGATGTACTGGGTATTGAGCAGCGTGATGAGCTCGCGCGTGATCGCATCGCCGTTTGTTTCCTCGGCCTTAACCTGCTCTTGCGCGACCCCGGAGTTCGGATGCTCGCGGAAGCGTCGCTCCACGAGCCGAGCCGTCTCGAGCGAGTTCGCCCCTGCGCGGGCGAACAGCGTGAAGAACTCTTCCGTCCGGGGCGTAAGGGCGATGCGCACGGGCGCGCGGGACGTTAACCGAATGGACTCATTCGGCGCGTCGCGCGCCTCCTTCCCGGTGTCCGCGACACCTCCGCGTGCCTCGCCGAGTCAGGCGAGCGCGTCGAGGATGAGCGCCTGGAAGTGCGCGACGAGCTGCTCGGACTGCGGCATGAGCCGGCCCTCGTCGAGCAACCCGGACCGAACTCCCGCCTGGACCCGCTCCACGAGGACGCGATCCTCCGCGCCGACCTGAGCGTCGAAGGAGATCATCTCCTCGATCCAGCTCTCCTCGGCGTCGGGCGCGACGAAGTAGTCGAGGAAGCGGTAGGTGCGCTCGGGCGCGAGCGGCACGATCGGGCCGATTGAGAAGTTCGGCCGCCCGGGCATGACGTTGACGACGGTTCCCGGAAAGAGGAGGTGAAACTGCCCGCGCTCGACCTCGCCGGTGAGGTCGTAACCGCTGCGCGGCTCCGGCCGGGGCGGGCTCACCTGGGTCATCCGCAAGCTGCCCGTCTCGAGCAGATACGCGTCCGGGGAGACGTCCATGGCCGCCGAAAAGCCCGGATGCGCGACCGCGCAGTGATAGCACTCGAGGAAGTTCTCCGCGCATATCTTCCAGTTCGCCTCGTATTCGGATTCAGCGCGCGAGAGAAACCGCAGTGCGTTCACGTCTACCCCTGCGGCCTCGATGCGTTCGGGCACGTCCTCCAGGGCCTCCGCGAGCGGTGAGGCATCCGGATCAGGGTTGACGAAGACGAACGGCCCCCATGTCTCCACCTGGAGCTGGACGAGCCCGAGCTCGTCTGCATCGAATCCGCCTTCGCGCTCGGAGCGCGGTGCCTTCAGGAGCCGACCGTCGAGGCCGTACGTCCACGCGTGATACGGGCACTGGAGCGTCTCGCGCTTCCCGGAGCCCCTGCAGACGATCGAGCCGCGATGCCGGCAGACATTGAGAAAAGCGCGGAGCTCGCCCTCACGGTCGCGAACCAGCAGGACGGGGATGTCGCCCGCGCGCGACGTGTGGAACGTCGCCGGCTCGGGGATCTCGTCCGTGCGCGCGACGTACTGCCAGTAGCGACGGAAGATCCGCTCTTGCTCGAGCTGGAAGACGGCCTGATCGACGTACCAGCTCCACGGAAGCGTGCGGGTTTCGGTGATGCTCACGACGAGTCGAACGCTACAAGACCGGTCAGGCGGCTCGGCGAGAGGCCTCCACGTCGAAGCGAGCGAGGTAGACCGGGCGCCGGGAACGAAGGTACTTGACGACGGCCGACTCGAGCCGGTCGCAGGGAATGAGCGTCTTCCAGCCGCCCAGATGCTCGACGCGGTGAAAGTCGCCTGTCGCCACGCTCGCGCGACCTGAAGCGGCGACCCATGAGTAGAGCTGTGAGCGATTGAAGAGCTCGTAGCGATGGACGAGCGCGCCCAGCCCGTCAGGATCGGCGGCGAAACCCAATGTCGGATACGACCGGGACGTCGCCCCGACGTCGTCGTCGGGATGTGCCCCGATGAGCGCCGCCCCGGCCGCGTCGGCCCGCTCGATCGCCGTCCGGAGCCCGTCGGTGAGGGAGACGTGCTCCCGGAGCCCGACGGCGACGGCGTGGGCCGAACGCCTGGGATCGAGATCGTTGTAGGTGAGCTCCAGACCGGGGATGAGGAGCAGCCCGTACTGCTCGAGAGCACGAGCCGCCTCACGTTCGATCTCCGTCAGGTAGTCGGTGTACGTCTCCGGACGCGGCGAGCGCGCGTGGTGACGACCGGGTCGTCCTCCCGATACGCGTGATCGGTGATGCTGAGGACGTCGAATCCCGTCGAGCCGTAGAGGTCGACCAGCTCACGGATCGACAGGTCGCCGTCGCTCCAGGTCGTGTGCGCATGGAGTTCCGCGAGAAGCGGCGAGAGCTTGCGGTGCATCTCGTTCAATGGTGACGGCTCTCTGCGGACCAGAAGGAGAAATGTGGTCGCTTTCCAGCGAGAAAGAAGTGATTGGGAAGACCGTGGTTCGGGTATTCTCGACGCCGATGGCGGGGGCTGGAGGGGGCACTCAGGGTGCGGCGGACGTCGCTGCGCTCGTGCAGGAGGTCGAAGATTCCATCGAGCCTCTCAGCTGCGATCACAACCTCGCCTGGTGGAACGTCAACACGGAGGCGACCGAGGAGAACGAGCGCCAACGGGCCGAGACGGCGCTTGCTTACTCGAACAGGCTCGCCGACGCCGAGCAGTTCGAGGCGATCGTGCGCGCACGAGAAAGCGGCGCGAACGGCCCGATCGGGCGCCGCCTCGACCTACTCCACGACCTCATGCTCCCGCACCAGGTGCCGGCCTCACTTCGCGAGCGGATCGTCGAGCTCGAGACCTCGGTCGAGGGGCGGTTCACGCGCCACCGCGGCGTCGTTCGTGGCGACGAGGTGGACGACATCGAGATCAAGCGGATCCTGCGCGAGAGCGATGACGTAGCAGAGCGCCGAGAGGCCTGGGAAGCGTCGAAGACGGTGGGCGCCGCGGTCGCCGACGACGTCCGCGAGCTCGCTCGTCTGCGCAACGAATCCGCGCGCGCGCTCGGACACCGGGATTGGTACGCCCTCTCCATCGCCGTCAGCGAGCTCGACGAGACGAAGCTCTTCGAAACGCTGGCGGCGTGCGACAAGGCGACGGCGAAGCCGTTCGCGCGCTGGAAGGCGACGCTCGACAGGCGCCTGGCGGAGCGCTTCGGTTGCGAGACGGCGGAGCTTCGGCCATGGCACTACGCCGATCCCTTCTTCCAGGAGACGCCTCCGGATGGCGCGGTCGACCTCGACCCGTTGTTCCGCGAGCGCGACATCGTCGAGCTCGGCAAGCAGACCTTCGCCGGCATCGGGATCGACGTCGAGGACACGCTCGCGAGAAGCGATCTCTTCCCGCGCGCGGAAAAGTGCCAGCATGCCTTCTGCATGGACGTCGACCGCGCCGGTGACATCCGCGTATTGATGAACGTGACCGACAACCACGACTCGATGGACACGCTGCTCCACGAGCTCGGTCATGCCGTGTACAGCCTCGGGTTCGACGGCGCGCTTCCTTGGCTCCTGCGGGACACGCATCTCATTACGACCGAGGCGTCGGCGTTGCTCTTCGGCTCGCTTGCCGGACAACGCGACTGGCTCGTCCAGGTACTCGGGCTCGATTCCGCTGAAGCTGCCGCCCTCGCCGACAAGCTGCGGGCGACGCGCGCCGCCGAGCTCTTCGTCTTCACGCGCTGGGTACTTGTGATGACGGGCTTCGAGCGCGAGCTCTATGCAAATCCGGACGCCGACCTCGACGACGTCTGGTGGAAGCTCGTCTCACGCCATCAGCTCGTGACTCCACCTGACGGACGTCGAGCGCCGGACTGGGCGGCAAAGATCCACGTCGCCCTCGCACCGGTCTACTACCACACGTACCTCTACGGCTCGATCGTCGCGCTCCAGTTACAGGACGCGCTGCGGCGCGAGGCAGGCGGGATCGTCGGGACCCCCGCGGCGGGTCGAATACTCGAAGAGCGCCTCTACGCGCCGGGGCTGGCTGCGCGTTGGGACCGGCTCGTCATGCAGGCAACTGGCTCGCCCCTCTCGGTCGACTCGCTCGCCCGTGAAGTCTCAGCCAGCCACTGAGTGCTCCCCGGCGCAAATACGCCCATGCTTCGCGCGGCTGCGAACGCTTCGCATGCCGTCGTCCTCAGTCGCGCCAATACTCTCGAATATTGGCGCTCCCTGCGTCCTAGGCCTGCTCGGTTCTCGCCGGCGAATCACGACCGTATTTACGCCGGGAAGCACTAAGGAAATCGCCTCGGCGCCGGCCCGTCCGGGACCAGCCTGCCTAGACGACCGCGGTTGCGAGCGACGACGTCGTACGTGGATTCGAGCATTGCATCCGGCAACGCCTCGACTAGACGTGCCGCGCTGTCGAGGCCTATCGCGCGGAGCACTCCCCGCGCTCCACTCCCTCGGCCGGAGAGGGTGCCGTCGGGCTCAGCCAGCCGCCAGCTCGAGAAGCGCTCGGTCTCTGGAAGCGGCTCGAGCAATGGAGCTGCCTCCTGCGAGCTAAGGGGAAGCAGCGCGAGCCGGTCGCCGCGATCGAGACGAACGACGACGCGTGCGGCGAAGCGACAGAGCCGGCAGTTCGGGTCGTAGAGGAGGACGGGCCGTTGTACGCGGGTCACGAGGACGTGAACCGGTACTCGGCGGCGACGTCCGGCTCGAGAAAGGCCGCCGTCGGGCTGCCCGCCGGAGTGAAGACTCCAACGATTGTCAGCTCCCGGTCGGGGCTCGCGTTTTCGACGATGTGCACCTCCCGCGGCCGTAACCGAAACGCCGCTTCCGGCCCGAGCTCGCGGACGTCGTCGCCCAGGTGCAGCCTGGCCGGACCCTCAGGGATCCAGACGATCTCGTCGTAGAGGTGGTAGTGCCAGGGTGCGCGGCCTGGAGGTACGAAGCCGACGAAGAGCGTGGCGCGCGTCGAGCCGTTGTGCGGGCCGAAAAGGATCTGGAACGACCTCGAACCCGTAGCCGCGGAGATCGCCGAGCTGTCGAGTCGCGCGACGGTCTCGCGCGGCCCGAGCGGGGCGTGTCGATCGGTTTGCGCGCTGACGTTGGCGACGACG
>Ga0136633_1001110_pt1 | contig 20008 bp, 20 predicted proteins | sample AntDrymeUQ832206_2_FD_105494 | JGI IMG/M metagenome (GOLD analysis project Ga0136633, IMG submission 105494) | Polar desert sand microbial communities from Dry Valleys, Antarctica - metaG UQ83 (22.06) | ecosystem: Environmental > Terrestrial > Soil > Desert | place: Antarctica: Dry Valley...
GCCGACCCGCTCGGCGTCATGGACCTCGCCACGCACAAGGTGCCGATCGACGAGGCCCCGCACGCCTACGAGATCTTCCAGAAGAAGCAGGACGGCGCGATCAAGGTCCTGATCCAGCCCTAGCTCGCTCGAGGACTACCCGCCCGAGCCGCGTCCGCCTCGAGGCTCAGCGCGTATGCACGACGACGGTCGCCCCGGCGTAGGCGTTGGACTGCGTACGGGGGTCGATCTCGGGGGCACCCAAGGACACCCTCGCGCGTTCGCCGTTGCGCCACCGCTGCGACCGCCTGCAGTTCGCGGCTCCCGAACAGGCGTAGTAGCTGCGTGGCCAGCGAAACCGGTAGCGCAGCTGCCCGCTGGCCGGGACGACCCGCGTCCTCCCGATCCCGATGCCGCAGCAGTTGCCCGAGCGCGCGGGGCTCAGCGACAGGCTCATGTGAAAGCCCGGATTCAGCCCGGTGCCGGTCATACTCACCGGCCGTCCGGTGGTGACGTCACGCCGGATGACGATCCGGGCACGAGGGCTGCTCGAGTGGCCCTCGTCAGCTGCGAGCCCCGTCCCGGGCGACGAACCGGCCCCGGCCGGCCATGCCAAGGCTGCGAGCGCCAACCCGAATCCAAGCGTTGACGACATTCGATCCATGGGTGTCATGCCGCGAGCGCCCACACCGTGGCACCATAGTCCATGGTCCGTCTGCCGGACGGATGCGGCGATCGATGCGCGCCTCGAGCGCCTGGCGGCCCAAGCGCGTGGTGAGGTCGGGGGCCCACGGGGTGGGCTCCCGGCTCATCGCACGTCGAAGCGGTCGAGCCGGCGGACTTCCGTCGTACGGATGAGCGCTGACCTGCGAAACGACTGCGTGACCGTCCGCATGGTTCCTGCCTTCTCGGGCCGAGGCCCGCTGGGTGGCCGTCGGGAGGCAGCTTGCGCTCTGACGGCCTTCGCTCCCAGCCCCGCTGTGGGTGGTCCGCACCACCCCCGCGGCGGCAAGGGACGCGCGAGCCGGCTGCTTCCCGATGCGGTCAAGGGCCAGGGTGCACGCCCTGATGGCGAAGCCCGGCTCGGCCGGGCGGCTCGAGCGCCGCATCCCCGAGCCGACCAAGGCGACCGCGCACGGCATCGCCGACCGGGTTCGCGCCCGTCTTGGCTGACGGCGCTCTGCGGGCTTTATCCTGAGGGGGCCGAGCCAAGACGCGGCGACCGACGTCAACGGGACGACGTCAAAGGAGGGCAATGCCTGCAGAAGAAGCGTTCGAGGAGGAGGAGGCGGCCTGTCGCGCGGCGATCGCGGCGGGAGACATCGGCGCCTGGTTTCACCTCGGCCTCGTGCCGGTGGTGAAGCGGCCGGGAGGCCGCACCCGCGATCCCGAGCGCTAGCGGTCGGCGCCGGGTCGCCATGGGGCGCTGGCTGATCTGGCTGGCATGCGGCGTCGCCTCCGCGACCGTGTGGGCGTCGTACGTGCCGGCTCCCGCTCGCGGCAGGCTGGACGCCTTCGCGCCGTTCACGCAGCTGCTGGCGGTGCGCCCGGCGCTGGCGACCGGTCTGGCGCTGATCGCCGCCGCCGGCCTCGCGCTCACGCGGGGCCGGATCGCCGCCGGTGCGCCGTTCCTGCTGCTGCTCCTGTGCGCTGCCCTCGCCTGGGCGCAGATGGCGCCGCGAGCCATCTCGGACGCGCCGGCGGACGCGGAAGCGCAGGACGGCATCACCGTGCTCACGGCCAACACGCTGCGTTCGAGCGTCGCGCCGCGCGTCATCGTCGGCCTCGTCCGGCGCACGGACGCCGATGTCGTCTCGCTGCCGGAGACCAACGCCCTGCTCGCGCGGCGGATCGCCCGCGCGCTGACCGCCGGCGGCGACGAGCGGTGGCAGGCCTTCGACGATCGCGTCACGCGCCCGGATGACGAGCGCGCACGGCCGACGTCGCTCGTCGTCCGAGCGGCGCTCGGGGCGCGCCGGCTGCCGGAGGGCGCGCGGGCACCCCACGCTCATGGCCAGGTTCGTGTCCGCCTGACCCGCATGCGAACGCGTTCGGGTCGTCGCGGGGGCCCTGCCCTCGTCGCGGTGCACGCGCTGCCGCCGGCTCCCGTCGCCACGCAGCAGCACTGGCGCCGCGACGTCCTGGCGCTGCGGCCGCTGTGCCGAGCGGGGTGGGTGGTCGTCGGGGACCTCAACGCGACGCTCGATCACTCGCCGATGCACGCGCTGCGCGACGCCGGCTGCGCCGACGCCGGCGCGGCGACCGGCCAGGGCCTGAAGACGACGTGGGTCGCCGGGCCGCTGGGCGTCTTTCGTCTCGTCATCGATCACGTGCTGACGAGCGGCCGCTGGCGTGCGACGGCCTCCGGCGTCCTGCCGATCGCCGGCAGCGACCACCGCGCGGTCTGGGCCCGGATCGCGGAGCGGCGACCCGGCTGATCGCGGAGTGCGCTAGCCCCGGACGAGCTTGCGCGCGAGCTTGCCGATCGCGACGACGGCCGGCGCGTTCGGTGCGAAGTCGATCGGCGCCACCGCCGCGCGCTCGGCGTGGTAGAAGCACTCGTCGTAGGGGATCGAGCCGATCAGGCCGAGGTCGTGCTCGTCGGCGAACTGCTGGACGATTTCGAGCTCGCCGTCGCGGACCTTGTTGGCGAGCAGCGCCAGGTGCTCGATGCCGAGGTCGCGCGCGAGCGCGAGCACCCGCCGGCCGGACTCCATCGACTTGAAGTACGGCTCGACGACCGCGTACAGCACGTCGACGTGCTTGGCCGTGCCGACCTTCAGGTGCTCCGTCGATGCCTCCGTGTCGAGGATGCAGATGTAGTTCTGCGAGTTCTCCGCCCCGCCGACGACGGCGCGCATGGCCTGGTGATAGCGGCCCATGCAACCCGTGTCGGCCTTTTTGGGCTCGTGCGCGACGAGCACGGTCACGCCGTCGGGCGCGTCCATCGCATGCGCCGCGCGGATCTCGTCCATCGTCTGTGTCAGCTGCATGCGCCCGTCGACCATGCCGACGATGTCCGGCGACAGCGTGGGCATGTCGCTGAGCTGCTCGGCGGGGATCCCGACCGTCAGCGACAGGTTGGGGTTCAGGTCGTTGTCGAGGGCGAGGACCTCGTAGCCCTGGCGCGCGAGCTGGCGGGCGAGCGTTCCGGAGATCGTCGTCTTGCCTGCCCCGCCTTTGCCGGCGATTGCGAGTTTCATGCCCCGAGACCCTATGGCACGCAAGTTGTGCGCACAACAGCCGGGCAGAGCGCCGCTCAGCCTCTGGTCCGCACGACCCTCTCGCAGTTGCGCACGCGGTCCTCGCGCGCCGCTCTGACGACGTCGCGCCCGGAGCCGCAGTCGAGGGTGTCGCGGCCGCTGCCCCCGGTCAGGTCGTCGTTGCCGGCTCCGCCGAAGATCGTGTCTGCCCCGCTGCCGCCCGTCAGCCAGTCGCGGCCGGACCCGCCGTCGATGCAGTCCGCGCCGCCGCCGCCTTGGACGCGGTCGTTGCCCCCGCGGGCGAGGATCACCTCGCTGACCGGCCCGCCGAGGACGCGATTGGCGCGCGGCGTTCCGAGCACGAGCTTTGAGGTTCTAAAGCGCTCGAGCTTGCAGCGGCCGGCAGGGATCCCCGTGAGGACCGTGCCGGTCGGTGCAGCCGGTTGCAGGTTGCCGAGCGGCGGCTGCGCCGGTACCGGCACGGGCGCCGCGAGCGGAGCAGGCGGCGGCATCGTGGCCGCGGGTGGTGGCGGTGGTGGCGGCACGGGCGGTGGCGGCGGTGGTGGTGGCGGCGCTGGCGGCACGGGCGGCGGCGGAGGTGGCGCTGGTGGCGGCAGGGGCGGCGGCGGAGGTGGCGGCGGTGGCGGAGCGGCCGCCCCGGCCCGGAACTCGAAGGCGCCTCGCAGCGCCGCCGCCGCCCCTTCGCAGTGCTGCTCGAACGTCGCGCCGAAGGTGCGCAGGGTGCCGTCGGGCTCAAAAGACGCATCGGTGACGGTGAACTGGCCCGTGAGCGTGTTGCAGCCCCGCCCGTTGCCGCTGACCTCGAGCCCGGGGCCCGTCCCGTTGAAGGGCCAGCGGGTCGCGGCGAGATAGGTCCCGGGGGCGAGGATGTCGCCCTGCGGTGCTGCGAAGTCGGCGTACCACCAGCTGCCGTCGGCACCGTCGATGCTGAAGCCGACGTGCTGCCTGCTGCCGCTCGCCCGGATGTTCGCGGTGGCCGGCGAGTAGGACCACGGCTTGCCCCCACCGATGTAGTCGCCGGGGTCGCTGGTCATGACGACGCGCGTGCTGCCGTCATAGGCGAGCCCCGCGAGCTGGACGTCGTCGAACGCGTTCGTGCCGTCGACGATGCGCAGCGTTGCCGTCCGCTGCCCCGCGACCGTCGGCACGAAGCGCACCCACACCTGGCAGCTGCCGCCGGCGGGCAGGCTGCGCCCGGAGCACTCGTCGAGGCGGATCGCGAAATCGGCGGTCTCGGGCCCGAGGATCGACGCGCCGGCAAGCTGCGTCGGCGCCGACGCGAGCACCGTCACCGGCACAACGGTCCCGCCGCGGCCGATGTCGAGGCCGGGCCAGCGCACGGCGGCCGGCGCGGGATCGGAGGAGCCGTCCGCGACCGGCACGTTGATTCGAACCTCGCCGAACAGCGCCGGGACGCCGCCTTCGCAGTGCTGCTCGTAGACGATCCACAGGCGGGTGATCGCCCCTCCGGCGCCGGTCTCGAGCTGCTTGACGTCGAAGCGCCCGGCGATGATGTTGCAGCCGCGGCCGTCGCCGCCGATGTCGATTCCCGGGCGGCCCGCCTCCCGGAACGGCGCTCGCTGCGCGCGTTCGTAGGCGCCGACCGCGAGCGCCTGGCCGGGCGGCGCGGCGAAGTCGAGATCAAAGGAATCACCGCTCGTCCCGCCGCTCACGCTGACGCTGACCTGACCTGCACCGGCTCCGACCGTGACCGAGCCATTGCCGGGGTGAAACAGCCGATGCTCGCCGGCTCCCACCCAGTCGCCGGGGTCGCTGAACATGACGACCGACGACGTGTTCGCGGCCTGCGCGCTCGCGCTGAACACGGCGGCGAGCATCCATGCCAGAGCCGTCAGCGCAGCGACGGCCGGCCATGCTCGCCTCCCCAGACACACACTCATGACGGTGACTATCCGCGTGCATCGCGCCGATTACAAGATGCAACCGATGATCCGTGTCCCCGCCGGCTCCGAACAGAGTGTCAAATTCCCTTCCGGAGGTGGTCACATGCAGGACAAGACACTCGCGCAGGTCTATGCCATGGTGCTCGGCGCCGTGCTCGTGCTCGTCGGCCTGCTCGGCTTTCTCGTCGAGCCGAGCTTTGGCATCGGCGACAACGCGGAGCGCGGCACGCTGATCTTCTTCGACATCAACGGCTGGCACAACGTCGTGCACCTGCTGTCGGGCATCGTCGGGCTCGCGATGGCGGGCACGGCGGCGAAGGCGCGGCTGTTCGCGATCGGCTACGGCGCCGTCTACGTGCTCGTGACGATCCTCGGGTTCATCGTCGGTGACGGCGGGCTGCTGCTGTCGATCATCCCGATCAACACGGCCGACAACCTGCTGCACATCGCGATCGCCGCCAGCGGCATCGCGATTGGCCTCGCGAGCCCCGCGGTCGGTACGCGGCACACGGCCACGGCCTGACACCGGACGCCGGCCGGGGTTGCGAGCAGCAGCCCCGGCCGCCGGCGGCCACACAACAGCCATGTTCGTCATCGCACACGCCGACCATTGGGCGCTCGCCCTGCTCGAGTTCTTCCCCCTGATCGCCGTGGTGGCGGTCCTGACGTGGAAGATCTACACCGACCGCAAGCGCGTCGTCGGCGACGGGTAGCCGCGACCGAACCCGGGCCGCCCTGCGCTACACCCCAGGCACGGGCGGTGGCTTCGAAGTCCGCCGCCCACCCCGCGCGCTCTCGTCGGCCCCGTCGCCCGCGTCGAGCGGCTCGACCGCCTCGGCTGCCACGACCCGCAGCCCCGCCACGCCCGCGCGGCGCTCCATGCGCGGCACGCCGCGCATGATCACGTCGATGTCGCCGCGCTCGAGCACCTCGCGCTCGAGCAGCGCCCGCGCGAACTCCTCGAGCTTGCCGCGCTGTGCCCCGAGCAGCTGCAGCGCAGCGCGCTGGGCCTCGTAGGCCAGCGCCTGCTGCTCCTCGTCGCGCACGCGGCGAAACTGCTCTGAGTGGCCGTTGTCGCCCTCGTGCACGGCACTCTGCGATGCCGACGGCGAGCCCATCGCGTAGTCGTAGACCATCGCTCGAGCGACCTGCGCGACGCGCTTGAGGTCATCCGACGCGCCGGTCGTCACCTCGCCGAAGACGATCTGCTCGGCGACGCGGCCGCCCAGCAGCACCGTCATGTGGTCGATCAGCTCCTCGCGGGTCTTCAGGTAGCGGTCCTCGTCGGGCAGGTTGAGCGTGAAGCCCAGCGCCTTGCCGCGCGGGACGATCGAGATCTTGTGCACGCGGTCGACGCCCGGCAGCAGCTCCGCGCACAGCGCGTGGCCGGCCTCGTGGAAGGCGACGACCTCCTTCTCGTGCGCGTTGAGCACGCGTCGCGACTGCACGCCGGCGATCACGCGCTCGAGCGCTTGGTCGAAGTCGTCGTCGTTGAGCTCGTCGCCGCCGCGCCGACCGCAGTGGATCGCGGCCTCGTTGGCGAGGTTCGCGAGGTCCGCGCCCGTCAGGCCGCTGGTCTGCGCGGCGACCTTGCCGAGGTCGACGTCGCTCGCCGGCTTGTCGCGGGTGTGCACCTCGAGGATCCGCTCGCGACCCTCGACGTCGGGCGGCGAGACGAACACCTGGCGATCGAAGCGGCCTGGGCGCAGCAGCGCGGTGTCGAGCTTCTCGAGCAGGTTCGAGGCGGCCATCACGACGAGGTCGCCGCTGGTGTCGAAGCCGTCCATCTCGACGAGCAGCTGGTTGAGCGTCTGCTCGCGCTCGGCCGAGAAGTCAGAGCCGCGGTGCCCGCCGACGGCGTCGAGCTCGTCGATGAAGATGATCGCCGGCGCGTGCTTGCGCGCCTCGCGAAACAGGCGCCGGATGCGCGCCGCGCCGAGCCCCGCGAACATCTCGACGAACGATGCCGCCGACTGCGAGAAGAACTGCGCCCCGGACTCGTGCGCGACGGCCTTCGCGAGCAGCGTCTTGCCGGTGCCGGGCGGGCCGTGCAGCAGCACGCCCTTGGGCACGCGCGCCCCGAGCGCACCGAAGCGCTTGGGGTCGCGCAGAAAGTCGACGACCTCGATCAGCTCGTCCTTGGCCTCGTCGACGCCGGCGATCTCGTCCCAGCCGATCGAGGACTTCGTGTCCGGCTTGATCTGCACCGGCTTGGTCTTGGGCATGAGCTTCAGCGTTCTCCACAGAAAGAACGCGATGATGAACATGAAGAGGATCGTGAAGGCGCCGGCCCAGTTGGTGCCGAAGTCTCGGATCTGATCTAGGAAGGTGGGACCGTTCACGCCCACCTCATCGGCACGTCGCGACGATGCCTGCAGCCGTTTGGACGAAGGGCCTCTTCATCAGGCCGCAGCTGGCGCCTCGACGCGCAGGATCTCGGCGAGCGCGGCGCGCCCGACCTCGAGCTGCGCCTCCGACGGCTCGCGCGTGCCGAGCAGGCGCTGAAGCTCGTGACCCGGCCGGCGCAGCATGCGCGCGACGGTGCTCGACGCGTGGCGCTCGGACCACACGAAGACCTCGACCGCGACGCCCAGCGACGCGACGGAGACCGCCATCTGCGCGGCCGCACCCGGCCGGTCGAGCACGCGGCGCAGCAGCGCAGCGCCGGCGAGGTTCGAGGCCAGCAGCGGCGCCATCAGGTGCGAGCCGCAGCGATCGTGCTCCTTGGCGGCGTCGGCGGCGTCGGGCTGGTCGTTCTCGTACGCGGCGATCGCCTTGTGCTCGACGCCGTGGTACTCCGCGAGCTCGCCGCCGCGCAGGGCGACGAAGCTCGGCGCCAGCGACACGGCGCCGATGACCGTCTCCGTGACCATCCCGCCTTTCATCGTGCCGCGCAGCAACCGCCCGCCGGCCGCGGCGGCGGCCATCGTCCCGAGCACCTTGACGTCCTGAAAGGGCAGCTTGGCCGCCGGCAGCGCGCGCTTGACGAGCGGGATCACGAGCATCGCCTCGCCGAGGCGCACGACGCCGCGCAGGCCGGCGATCTTCTCGACGCCCTTGACGCGGGGCTTGTGGCCCGACGCCGCGACGATCGTGCCGTCGCTCTTGCGCACCGCGGCGGCCCAGTGCGTCGGCCCGTGGACGAGCAGGCCGTTTCGCAGGGCCATGCCGCCGAGGCGCAGCTTGGGCGCCTCGCCGGGCGCTCCTTCGTCGCGCGAAGGGTCCGTCGGGGTCGAGTTCGTGTCGTCAGTCATTGAGCATCGCTTTCGTGATGTCGCGGAAGAAGTTCGCCGCGAAGCCGAGGTCGCGCACGTCGATGCGCTCGTCGGCGGAGTGGATCAGCGGCGACGTCTCGTAGAACGTCATGTGCCGCTGCGGAAAGAACCCGTACGCGACGCAGTCGGGAAAGGCGTCGCGAAACGTGCGCGAGTCGGTGAAGCCCGGCAGCACCGTCGGGACGACCCGCGCACCCGGGTCGTGCTCGCCGATCCAGTCCGCGATCGCGTCCATCAACGGCGACGTCACGGGCGACTGGTTGCCGATGACCTGCTCGGTGAACTCCAGCCGGTAGCCGTCCTCGCCGAGCACCTCGCGGATGCGTCGCAGCGCCTGCTCCTCGCCCATCCCGGGCGGGATCCGGCAGTCGACGCTCAGCACGGCGCTCGCGGGGATGACGTTGATCTTCGGTGACGCGGAGATCTTCGTCGGCGCGAGCGTCACGCCGAGCAGCGGCTCGACGAGCAGCGCGAGGCCCGGGTCGCGCGCGCGCAGGCGCTCGAGCGCGGCCGCCGGATCGCCGTCGGGCTCGAGCTTCAGGCCCTCGAGCAGCGCGCGCGGCCCGTCCGTGAGGTCGAAGCCCGGCTGGCGGGCGTCCATGGCAGCCAGCAGCGGCGCCATCTTCAGCAGCGCGTTGTCGCCGATCTTCGGGATCGAGGCATGGCCGGCGACGCCGACGGTCGTCAGGCGAAAGCGAAAGACGCCCTTCTCCGCGACGCAGACGCCGTACAGTCGCTCGTCGTCGTAGGGGATGACGGCCCCGCCGCCCTCGTTGAGCAGGTAGTCGCAGCGCACGAGCTCGGGGTGGTGCTCGCAGATCCACATCGCGCCGAGGCCGCCGCCGGTCTCCTCGTCGGCGAGCACGACGACGAGCAGGTCGCCGCTCGCCGGGCGCCAGCCCTCGCGCGCGAGCGACAGCGCCGCGGTCACCTCGGCCGCCGTCTGGGACTTCATGTCCAGCGCGCCACGGCCCCAGACGCAGCCTTCGGCGATGTCGCCAGACCACGGGTCGTGCGTCCAGTCGGCGGCCGTCGCGAGCACCGTGTCGACGTGCGACAGCAGGCACAGCGTCGGCCCGTCGGCCATTCCGCGCAGCCGCGCCACGAGGTTCGGACGCTCGGGCGAGGATCCCACGAGGTCGATCTCGAACCCGGCCTCGCCGAGCTCTGAGGCCAGCATTTCGAGCGCCGCGCGCTCGTCGCCGGGAGGATTGACGGTGTTCTTGCGGATCAGCCGCTGGAGGAGCTCGGTCGTCTCCTGCTGCAGGTCGGCCATCAACGCCATGCTAGACCGTTGATTGCCCGGCCCGGCCCGGCCGTCACCGGTCAGGCGCGCGGGGCGACGACGCCCGCGCCCTCCAGGCACGAGCGGTTGTAGCGCCCGCTGAGCTTGCGGCACGCCGCGCGCAGGTTCTCCTGCGTGGACTCGAGTGCGGCCATCACGGAGCCGACGCCCGAGTAGCAGCGGCTGCGGTGGCGCTCTCGCAGCTGGGCGCAGAAGCGCCCGCCGCGCGGGCCGGCGGCGTCGGAGTTGACGATCTCGCGCACGACGCCGTACAGGCAGTCCTCCTCGTTGCGGCCCGCCAGGCGGCAGCTCGCGCGCGCCTTGGACGCGCTCTTGCCGGCGATCCCCGAGACGTCGCGCCCGAAGGACTCAAAGCAGATGTCCAGCCAGTCGGGCTCGCTGCGGCGGCAGCCGTCGGCGGCCTGCTGCTGGTCGTAGCCGGTCGTGCGCAGGATGTTCGCCGTGACAAGGCCGTAGCACTGGGCTTTGTAGCGCTCGGCGACGCGGTTGCAGGGGTAGATCGGGTCGTTCTTTCGGAGGTACTTCGACGTCACGCCGTAGGAGGAGTTGAAGTTCTCCATAAAGACGCCGCCGGAGCAGGAGATCTGGTCGAAGTCCTGCTGCAGCCCGTCGCAGGTCCTCAGCGAATGGGGCATGTCATAGCCCGTGTAGATCATCAGCCCGTGTCCGAGCCCGTGGATGCACTGGTAGAGCAGAAAGCGCTGGTCCTTGATCTGCTCGTCGCTGCACAGCTGCCGCGTGACGACCTTGAGCTTGTTGATCGGCTGGCCCAGGAACGCGCGCTCGATGATCCCGTGGTAGTAGCCCGACGCGCAGATCGGCTTGCCCGCGATGAACGCGGGCGCGACCTTGTCCTTGAAGCGCGTCAGCGCGGCGGAGCCCATCTTGTGGGCGATGCGGTGGCAGTTGCCCGCGACGGCGGTGTTCGACGTCGTCATCGTCTGCAGGCGGGCGAGCGCGATCTTCGGGCCCTCGTTGTAGGTCAGGTTGCCGAACGCCTGCTCGAGGCAGGAGAAGTTGCCGTCGCCGCAGTCCGACAGCCGCTTGCTGTCGGCGCGAAACGGCGCCGCGACCGCCTTGCCGGAGCTGTTGGAGGCGCCGACGAAGGCGGCGAGGTTGCGCTTCTCGCTCGCCGAGAGCTTGTCGGCGAAGCTCGGCATCAGCCCGCCCGGGTGCTCGAGCTGGCGCATGACCTTGCCGGCGCTCGGGCTGGCGGCGTCGAGGTCCGGGCCCGTGGTGCCCTTCGAGGCGGCCGCCTTGAAGGAGTGGCAGCCGTCGCAGCCCGACTCGGCGAACAGCTGCTTGCCCGCGACGGGGTCGCCCTTCGACGCGCCCTGATCGCTCGAACAGGACGTCAGCAGCAGCGCGGCCAGGAGGGTGAAGGCGGCCATCATCGGCAGGCGTCCGCGCGTCATGACAGCGACGATAGCGGCGCTCCGGGCGGTGCGCGACGGTCCGTGCCCCCGATGCCCCGGCGCCTGCGCCGGGCGCGCCGTTTGACTGCACGCTGCACCGTGGTTGAATGCTCACCCCACAGAGAGGAGTCTGCCGATGAGGTACATGGTCCTTCGCGATCTTCGGCGCAGCCGCGTGTCCGACCCCTTCGGCGGCGGACGCCGCGACTTCGGCGCCGCCTTCACCGCCGCCGCGCCGCCGGAGCCCAGGATCGACGTCGAGGACCTCGATCTCAAGACGCGCAACGCGCTCATCCGCGATCCGGCGGTCGTGGCGATCACGCGCCCGATGCCGATCAAGCTGATCGAGCCGCTGCCGCAGGCCGACGATCCCCCCCCGCCGGCGGCCGGCGACGCCTGGGGCATCGCCGCCGTCGGCGCCAACCGCTCTGCCTACACGGGCACCGGGTCGGTTGTCGCGGTGCTCGACACCGGCATCGACAGGACGCATCCCGCGTTCGCCGGAGTGACGCTCGTCGAGCAGGACTTCACCGGCAGCGGCGACGGCGACCGCGCCGGACACGGCACGCACGTCGCCGGGACGATCTTCGGCCGCGACGTCGAGGGCGCGCGCATCGGCATCGCGCGCGGGGTGACCCGCGCGCTGATCGGCAAGATCCTCGACGACCGGGGCAACGGCTCGTCGGAGTCGGTCATGCGCGGGATGAGCTGGGCGACCGATCAGGGCGCCGACGTCATCTCGATGTCGCTGGGCTTCGACTTCCCGGGACTCGTGCGGCAGTGGATCGACCAGGGCTGGCCCGTCGAGCTCGCCACCGCGGTCGCGCTGGAGGCCTACCGCGGCAACCTGCGGATGTTCGACGCGATGATGGCGATGGTCCGCGCGCAGGAGGTCCTGGCGCCGGGCTGCGTCGTCGTGGCCGCGGCCGGCAACCAGAGCCGCCGCGATCAGGACCCGACGTGGGAGATCGCCGCGTCCCTGCCCGCGGCCGCCGAGGGCGTGCTGTCGGTCGGCGCGGTCAGCCAGCAGCCGACGGGCTGGACGATCGCACCCTTCTCGAACACGTTCCCGCAGCTCGTCGCACCCGGTGTGGCGATCAAGTCGGCCGCGCTCGGCGGCGGGACGCGCGAGATGATGGGCACGAGCATGGCCTGCCCGCACGTCGCGGGCGTCGCGGCGCTGTGGTGGGACTTCGTGCGCGGCGCAGGGCTGCCGCCGCGGGCGACGAGCGTCGTCGCAAAGACGCGCGCGACGGCGCGCGTCGAGGGCTTCGCGATCGAGACCGACATCGCCGACCGCGGCGTCGGGATGGTCACCGCGCCCTGACGGCGGCGGAGCGCGCTGTGCCCTGCTGCTCGGCGGGCTGCGCAGCGCGTGTGCGCTCGCCGCTTGGAAAGCGCGCGTGTCCTCGCCGCCTGGCGGCGGGCGATACTGGTCGCGTGGAAGGCCAGCTGTTCGCTCCCGATGACGGCCCGCAACGCACCCGCACGGGCGTGCCGGCGCGCGAGGCGCCGCTCGCCGTGCGCCTGCGCCCGCGCACGGTCGACGAGGTCGTCGGCCAGGGGCACCTGCTCGGCGAGGGCACGGCGCTGCGGCGCGCGCTCGCCAGCGGCCGGCCGCACTCGATGATCCTCTACGGTCCGCCGGGGACCGGCAAGACGACGCTCGCGCGCCTGGTCGCGGGCACGGCGAGCGCCGCCTTCGAGGAGCTCAGCGCCGTCGAGGCCGGCCGCGCCGAGGTGCGCCAGGTGCTCGAGCGCGCGACGCACCGGCGCAAGGCGACGGGCGAGCCGACGGTCTTCTTCCTCGACGAGATTCACCGCTTCAACAAGGCGCAGCAGGACCTCCTGCTGCCGGCGGTCGAGGAGGGCCTCGTGACGCTCATCGGGGCGACGACGGAGAACCCGTACTTTGAGGTCAACAGCGCGCTGCTGAGCCGCACTCAGATCTACGAGCTGCACGCGCTGCAGCCCGCGGACATCGAGCTGCTGATGCGGCGCGCGATCGAGCGTGGGGAGACCGTGGCGGCGGCCGTGCCCGACGAGGTGCTGGCGTTCTTCGCCGAGCGTTCGGGCGGCGACGCGCGCGCGGCGCTCGCGGCGCTGGAGCTCGCCTGCGTCAGCGCCGGCGACGGGGGCGAGGTCACGCTCGAGGCCGCCGAGGACGCGCTGCAGCGCAAGGCGCTGCGCTTCGATCGCGCCGGCGACCAGCACTACGACTACGTCTCGGCCTGGATCAAGGCGGCGCGCGCATCCGATCCGGATGGCGCCCTGTACTACCTCGCAGTGATGATCGAAGGCGGCGAGGACGCGCGCTTCATCGTGCGCCGGATGGTCATCCTCGCGTCCGAGGACATCGGCAACGCCGACCCGCAGGCGCTCGTCGTCGCGACGGCCGCGGCCGCGGCCGTCGAGCACGTCGGGATGCCGGAGGCGATCCACGCGCTCTCGCAGGCGACGATCTACCTCGCGCTGGCGCCGAAGTCCAAGGCGGCCACGACTTCGATCGCCGCCGCGATCAACCACGTGCGCGACCACGGCGCCGCCGCGCCGCCGCCGCAGATCCGCTCGCACCCGGTCGGCTACGACAACCCGCACTCACACCCCGGACACGTCTCGCCGCAGGAGGTCGCGCCCGACGAGCTCGCCGGCACGCGCTTCTACGAGCCCGACGACGCCGAGGCGGCGATGCGCGAGCGGCTCGAGCAGATCCGCCGCGCCCGCGGGCGCCCGTGAGCGCCGCGCGCCCGCCGTCGCCTGCGCGGCAGTGAACGCTGCGGCGGCTCGCAGTTGCGGCGATGGCGCCCGGCAGCCGCTTAGAATCGCCCGGATGCCGCCGCCGGCGCCCGCCACCGCCGCCGCCTCGATCGCGTCGCGCAGCCCGATCGACGGGGCGCACCTCGCGAGCGTGCCGGCCACAGACCCGGCGCACGTCGCCGCGGCCGTCGCGGAGGCCGCCGAGGTCCAGCAACTGTGGGCGCAACTGCGCCCGTCGGACCGCTCGCGCTACCTCGTGCGCGCCGCGCAGGCGGTCATCGACGAGTGGGACGAGCTCGTCGAGGTGATCGTCGCCGAGCAGGGGCGCCCGCTCGCCGAGGCGCAGAGCATGGAGCTGCTGCCGGCGGTCGAGACGCTGCAGTGGCTCGCCGAGGCCGCCCCGCGAGCGCTGGCGCCCGAGCGCGTCGGGCTGGCGCGCTCGCTGCAGCCGGTCAAGCGCGCGCGGCTGACGTTCGAGCCGCTCGGCGTCGTCGCCGTGCTGACGCCCGGCGCCGAGCCGTTCGCCACGCCGCTGGGCGACATCGCCGTCGCGCTCATGGGCGGCAACGGCGTCGTCCTGCACCCTTCGCCGCTTGCGGCGCTCGCGGCCGAGCGCATCGGCCGCGTCTTCGTTCGCGGAGGCCTGCCGGAGGGACTCGTGCAGATCGTCCACGGCGGTCCGGAGACGGCGCGGGCGCTCGTGTCGGCGCCGGAGGTCGCGCACGTGCGCTTCACGGGCTCGTCGGTCGCCGGGCGCGACGTCGGCGAGGCGTGCGCGCGCGAGCTCAAGCGCGCGACGATCGAGGTCGGCGGCAAGGACCCGATGCTCGTGCTCGCCGACGCCAACGTGCCGCGGGCCGTCGCCGGCGCGCTGTGGGGCGCGTTCGCGAATGCCGGCCAGTCGGGAGGAAGCCTCGCCCGGGCCTATGTCCTCGACGAGCTCGCCGAGCGTTTCACCGCCGGCGTCGTGGCAGGCGCGCAGGCGCTGCGCGTCGGCCACCCGCGCGAGGCTCACACCGAGATCGGCCCGCTGCTGGCAGCCGACCGGGTCGAGCGCCTCGTGGCGCTCATCGACGAGGCCGTCGCAGACGGCGCCACGCTGCACTGCGGCGGTCCGCGCAGCGTCGGCTCGTTGTCGGGCGCCTTCTTCGCGCCGGCGGTGCTGACCGGCGTGCGTCCCGACGCGCGGCTGCTGCGCGAGGACGCGCCGGGCCCATGGCTGGCGATCGCGGCCGTCGACTCCGAGCAGGAGGGGATCGCGCGCTGCAACGAGGGCGGCGCGGGCCTCGGTGCGTCGGTGTGGGGGGCCGACCAGCACAAGTGCGCACGCGTCGCGCAGGAGATCCGCGCCGGGATGGTGTGGATGAACGACCACGTCGTCTCGCGCTCGGAGCCCCAGCTGCCGTGGGGCGCGGTGCACGGCGCGGGAATCGGCCGCGCCCGCGGCGTCGCCGCGCTGCGCGCCTCGGTCGAGCCGAAGCTCGTCAGCTGGGACCCGCCCGCGGGCCGGATGCCGTGGTGGCAGCCCTATGACACCTCGCTCGTCGACGCCTGGCGCGCGCTCGCCCGCCTGCGCTCCGCGCGCGACTCCGACCGCGAGCTCGGTTGGCGCAGCGGCGCCCGTCCGCTCGCGCGGGTGGCGCTGCGCTCGGTGCGGGCGGTGCGGCGGCGGTAGCGTTCGTCGTCGTCGTCGTCGTCGTCGTCGTCGTCGTCGTCGGCGTCGAGCGGGCGCGCGGTGTGGCGTGCGACGGTCAGTCGGATGCTCGTGGCACCTGTGCCGCTCTATGCGCTGCAGAGGTGCCACAACTGTCGACCGCCGCGAACGAAGCGGGTGATCGTGGCAGGCTGCTTTCCTCGCCTCGGACCGTGCGTCGGATCACCGCCACGACGGTCGACCTCACCTGCGGCATGGTCCCGGGCCCATGACCGCGCGGGCGGCGCGGCCCTACGCGGCGCGCGCGCTGGGCACGTAGCGCAGCCCCTGCGGGGCGAGCGGCACGAGTACGCGCTTGGCGTACTCCGCGCCGCCGCGCAGCGCCAGCGAGCGCAGCGGGTCCCAATGCAGCCCGTACTGGCGGCGCAGGCGCCCCGGCAGCAGCCCGACGGTGATGAAGTTCACGAGCTCGAGCGCCGGGCGGCGGATCAGCGGCACGGGCGGGCGCATGACGATCTCGATCGCCAGCTCACGCGCCGCGGCGGTCACGCACAGGTCGTCGCCGCAGATCATGTCGTGGATGTAGTCGTCGAAGGCGTCGATGTCGGCGGGCATCTCGTCGTCCGCCAGCCCGAACAGCCCGCCGACGACGCGGTAGTCCTGCCAGTAGGCGTCGCGCTCGGCGTGCGACAGCGAGCCGACGTAGCGGTCATAGACGACGAGCGCCGAGTCGACGAGCGACGCCAGCACCCACAGCAGCAGCTCGGGATCGTCGGCGGCAAACGGCGTGCCGGCTGCAAAGCGCCCGGCCGGCTTGTCGAGCACGCCGCGCACGCGCTTGTGCATCGCCCGCACGCGCCGCGTGGCGCGGTCGGCTTCCTCGCGCGAGCCGAACGCGATCGTGTCCATCACCTTCGCGGTGCGGGCGAGCCGCTCGTAGGGCTCGTCCATCGCGCCCGTGTGCGCGAAGAAGCCTTCGAAGGCGACCGGATGCGTCGCCTGCATGAGCAGCGCGCGCGGCCCGGAGAAGGCCACGGCCCACTCGCGGTGCACGCGGCGCAGCATCGAGTCGTCGGTGAAGTAGGAATCCATCTCAGGGGAAAACCGTAGGGGTCAACACAGCGGTACGTGCCACTACCCTGGTTGGTTCATGCCCGCTCAGGCCTACGCAGGAAAAGATTGCGTCTGCCAGCTCCGCAAGGGGATCTGCGACCAGTCCTGCGTGCAGGGCATGCTCGACACGCCGTTCTACATTGCGTGCCTGAAGCTTTCCGGGCGACGCTGCCTCGTCGTCGGCGGGGGCGAGATCGGCCTGGACAAGGTCGAGGGGCTGCTGGCCTGCGACGCGACCGTGCGGCTGGTCTCGCCGGACGCCGTGCCCGGGCTGCAGGCGCTCGCCGCCGAGAACTCGATCGAGTGGGAGCGACGCGACTACGAGCCACCGGACCTCGAGGGCGCCTTCATGGCGATCGCCTGCACCGCCGACACGGAGATCAACATCCGCGTCTACGAGGACGCCGAGCGCCGCGCGATGCTCGTCAACATCGTCGACGTGCCGCCGCTGTGTAACTTCATCCTGCCGGCGATCGTGCGCACCGGCCCGCTCGCGATCGCGATCTCGACCGCCGGCGCGTCGCCCGCACTCGCCAAGCGCATGAAGCGCGAGATCGGCGAGCTGTTCGGCGACGAGTACGCGCGCCTGGCGATCATGCTCAACGATACGCGCGGCTGGGCGAAGGGCACGCTGCCGACCTACGGGGACCGCAAGCGCTTCTTTGAGTCGATCGTCAACGGCGAGCCCGACCCGATCGACCTGTTGCGCGCCGGCGACGAGCGCGCGGTGCTCGACCTGATCGCCGCCGCGCAGCGCACGCACGCCTCCGCCTGACGGCGCCAAGCCAGCCGACGCGAGCCCGAGATCGACTACGTCGAGGGCTGCGCCTGACCGATGGGCTCGGGCGCGCGTGCTGTGCCGTTGGTGGACCCGCCGGGCGGGGCGCCGCCCTCGCGCTCGAGCTCGAGCTGCGTGACGGTCAGGCCGGCCACGCGGCGCGCCGCCTGGCGGTAGAACGCGAGCTGGCGCGAACGGCCGAGCAGCCGGTAGCCCAGGCGCAGCAGCAGCGGCCCGCTGGAGGCCATCCGCGAGTAGGCGCGCAGGCGAAACTCGACCGCGCCGGTGTCGAGCCACTTCCACACCTCGTAGTGCAGGCGACCCGCCTCGAAGTGGCCTTGAAGCGTGCCGTAGTCCCAGCCGAAGACGCGCACCTGGCGCCCGTCGATCGTGCGGACCTCGTCATAGTCGCTGCCGATCCGCACGCCGACGTGGAAACGCGCGATGCCGGCGAAGCGGATCTGCAGCACCATGTCGCGCCCGGTCAGCGGCGCGTCGCGGCGATAGGTCGCTCGCACGAGGTCCGGGTCGGCGACCTGGTAATCCGTCATCAGCCGCCGGGCGGTCTGCCAGCTGCCGCCTTCGACGGGCGCGCCCGACGGCTCGCCGGGCAGATCGCGCGTGACCTCGTCGACGTGCCAGCCGTCCTCGCGCGAGTGCTCGCCCTCGGGGTCGAAGTTCAGCTCTCGTTTCGCCAGGCCTTCGAGCCTGCGCCGGCTGCGCGGGTCGCTCGGCCCGCTCAGCGGGGAATCCGGGTCTGGCGCGGCCTCGGCGTCGACGCGACGGGTGAGGATCGCGATCGGCCCGTGGCGGCGTCCTCGGGCGAGGTCGACGACGCGCTCGAGCACGGACGTCCACATGTGCAGCTGCACCTCCTTGGATAGGCGCAGGTGCGTGTACATGAGATCGGACAGGCGGTCGCCGCTGCGCGCCCACGACTCGATCGTGAACTCGAGCGACCCGTCCCGGTTGGCGGCGCGAAACTCGATCTGCCCGGCTTCGAGGTGGCCGTCGAGGGTGGCGAGCCGAAACGACGTCGGCGTTCGGTGCACGACGCGCACAGGCCCGTCCCAGGGTCCCGGCATGCGCACGACGTACTCGTCGCCAACGCGCATCTCGTCCTCGTCGCCTTCGAGCTTCTGAAAGCTCGCGAACTCCGATGGCGCAACACAATCGAGGTCGGCGCTCAGCGCTCGCATGATGTCCTCGGGCGACTGCGAGGACTCGCGGATGCGCACACGGTACAGGCGATGCATGAGCGGCCCCGCGCCGTCGTCGGCCGCCTGCAGATCCGCCTTCTCGGTGCCGTCGGGGAGCTCGGGCGGCCCGTCCTGCGGCAGCGATCCCGACCACTCCCAGCGTTCCACGGGGGTCAGCCGCCACAGGTAGCGCCACGCTGTCAGCGCAACCCCGGCCGGCCAGCGGGCGGCGGTGCGAAGGCGCTGGGCACGAGACTGTCGACGCGGCATGAGCCCCTCGTACCCGGCACGGCCGGAAATTCAGCGGTGGCGATGGGCGCGCCGCGGGCCGCCCTGATGGCCAAAGGACGCGGCCGCCGACGTGGCGGCGTTGATTTTGCGCCCGAATGGGCATCCTCGTCGCATGCTCACGAAGCTGCTGTACAAGCTGGGCCTGCGCAGCTGGATGTTCCACCTCGCGTCGCTGGGCTCGATCAGCCTGTGCGTCGGCCTGTGGATCCGCGCCAAGACGATCGGCGAGGACGAGCGCGGCAACGCCGAGCGGCGCGCGCTGTTCATCGGCCTGTGGCCGCCGACGTTCTGGCTCATCGGCGACAGCGTGCAGGAGCACGAGTAGCGCAGCGATGAGGTCGCGCCAGGCCGCGGTCGGGGTGTGCAGCGAGGCCGCGCACGGGTATCTCCCGCCGCCGATGAGCATCACCGACTCCAGCGCCGGCCCTCTGAGCGCGCCCGACGTGCCGGCGCGAGCGGGCACCGCGCACCGGCTCGGCTTCGCGGTCAAGGTCCTCGGCGAGCGCGGGCTGGCCGGTGCCGGCGGGCGCGTGCTCGTCCCGGCCGCCTGACGCGCCCCGCCAACGGGCGGCCGGCCGCAGGTGCTACAACCGGCGGCGATGCGCCCTGCCCTCGCCGGACTGCTGCTTGCCGCCGCGCTCGCCGGCTGCGGCGGCGACGAGCAGCCGCGGCGGACGACGCCGGCCACCTCCGGCGCCGCGCGGCCGTCGCAGACCGCGCCGGCGACCACCGCCGAGCCGGCCGGCGGGCAGCGCGACATTGCACGCAACTGCTTGGCCTGCCATCAGCTCGGAACGCGCGGCAGCACCGGCCCGGGCAACAACCTCGCCGGCATCGGGGGGCGACGAACAGGCGCACAGATTCGCGCGGCGCTGGTCGACCGCCCGCACGCCGACATACCGCAACGCCAGCTCGACGCCCTCGTCGCCTACCTGTCCGCCCTGCGCGGCGACGGGGCCGGCGGGCCGAGCTGTCCGGAGGGCAGCGACTGCGGCTAGCCGCATTTTCCGCGGTTCATCGCCGGTGCGCGCGCTCTGTGTTGGCCGGTTTGCGCCGTATTTGCGGTGCGGCGCTTGGTTTGGTGGTGTCATCGCGGCGGTCTTGTAGGGCCAA
>Ga0136633_1001111_pt1 | contig 19956 bp, 26 predicted proteins | sample AntDrymeUQ832206_2_FD_105494 | JGI IMG/M metagenome (GOLD analysis project Ga0136633, IMG submission 105494) | Polar desert sand microbial communities from Dry Valleys, Antarctica - metaG UQ83 (22.06) | ecosystem: Environmental > Terrestrial > Soil > Desert | place: Antarctica: Dry Valley...
ACGCCCGCCGGCCGCGCGGTCGAGGACCCCGCCGCGACGCCCGCGGACGCCCCGGCCGAGACGCCGACGCAGACGCCGACCGAGACGCCGACGCAGACGCCGACCGAGACGCCGACGCAGACGCCGACGCAGGCGCCGACCGAGACGCCGACGCCGACCGTCACGGTCGTCCCGACGCAGGCGCCGACCGCGACCGCCACCGCCGCGGTGACCCCTGTGCCGACCGTCGCGCCGACACCCGACGCGCGCCGGCTCGGCGGGGTCTACGTCCAGCCACGCACGTCAGCCGCGGCGTTCGCGGTGCGCGGGGTCAACGTGCGCTTCCGCTGCGTCGCGGCCTGCACCGTGCGCCTGCGCGTGGTCATGGATGCCGCGACCGCCCGCCGCATCGGCCTGCGGAGCCGCACCATCGCCCGCCGGACCGTGCGCCTGACCGCTGCGGGACGGGCGCGCGTCATCGTGCGGCACCCGCAGAGGTTCGAACGGCGCCTGCGTCGCGCCGTCGGCGGGCGCGTCACGGTTCACGCGAACACGGTCGTGCGCTCCTTCCGGCTGCGCCGTCGCTGAGCCTCCATTCCGTCGGCCCTCGCTCGAATCGAGGCTGAACCTAGGCTCGCCGTCCGATGTCCGGGCGCGCGCACGACAGGGAGATCTTCCGGCTCGCCGTGCCCGCGCTCGGGGCGCTGGCCGCCGAGCCCCTCTACGTGCTCGTCGACACCGCGATCGTCGGGCACCTCGGGACGCCGGAGCTCGCGGCTCTGGCCATCGCCGCGACCGTCCTGACCAGCGCGTTCACCGTCTTCAACTTCCTCACCTACGGGACCACCGCCCAGGTGGCGCGGCTGCACGGCGCCGGGCGGCGCGTGGAGGCGGCCGGGCTCGGCTCGCAGGCCCAGTGGCTCTCGATCGCGATCGGCATCGTCCTGCTGGCGCTGATGGTCGCCTGCGCGCGGCCGCTGGTCTCGATCATGGGCGGCGAGGGCGAGGTGGGCGCGGGTGCGGTCGTGTACCTGCGGATCGCCGCGCTCGGCGCGCCGTGCTTCATGCTCGCCGCGGCCGGCCAGGGCTTCCTGCGCGGGACGGGCGATCTGCGCACGCCGCTGCGGATCCTGATCTGGGCGCACCTCGTCAACGTGGTGCTCGAAGTGCTGTTCGTCTACGGCTTCGGCTGGGGGCTCGCCGGCTCGGCGTGGGGGACGGTGATCGCCCAGGTGGGCATGGCGGCGGCGTTCGTGCGCGTGCAGCGCCGCGCCGGCTGGGAGCGGCCGGACCTCGTGCGCATCCGCTCGCTCATCCGCATCGGCTCGGAGATCGCCGTGCGCACGACGGCGCTGCTCGCCGCCTTCCTGGTCGCGAGCGCGGTGCTCGCCCGCATCGGCGCCGACTCGCTCGGCGCCCACCAGATCGCATTTCAGCTCTTCATCTTCCTCGCGCTCGTGCTCGACGCCGTTGCGGTCGCGGCGCAGGTCATGGTGGGGCGGATGCTCGGCGCGGGCGACGCCGCGGGAGCGACCGCGGCCTCGCGGCGGATGATCGGCTGGGGCGCGGCGTTCGGCGCCGTCTTCGGCTTGATCCTGCTGGCCCTCGGCGACGTCATCCCGCGCGTGTTCACGTCCGACCCGGCGGTGATCGAGCGCGCGAGCGAGATGTGGTGGATCTTCGCTGCGCTGATGCCGCTCAACGGCGCCGTCTTCGCGCTCGACGGGATCCTCATCGGAGCCGGCGACACGCGCTTCCTGGCCCTCGGCATGCTGGGCTCGGCGGCGGTCAGCATCCCGGTGGCCGTCGTCGCCCTCGAAGCGGACTGGGGAATCGCCGGCGTGTGGGCCGCGCTGGCGGCGCTGATCGTCGTGCGCCTGGTCACCTGCGCGGGGCGCTTCGCGAGCGGGCGCTGGGCGCTGACGGGGGCGACCGCCTGACTGCTCTAGGATCGCGCCGCGATGCGCTTCCTCGTGATCTTCTCCCTGTTCCTCGCGCTCGCTCCGGCCACGGTCGCCTTCGCGCAGGGCGGGAGCCCGTTCAGCCCGCTCCCGCAGGCGCCGCCGCCACCGACCCCGACACCCGAAGCCCAGAACCGCCCCGGCGACGGCGTGACCCGCCAGACGATGTTCCTGATCGCGGCCGGCGTGATCGCGATGTTCGCCGTCGGCGGGTTCCTGCTCACGCGCGACGCCCGCCGCTCGCTCACGATCGAGGATCGCGAGAAGCTCGAGCGCCCGCCGGCCGATCCCGAGCAGGTCCGCCGCGATCGCCGCGCGCAGGAGGCGGCGCGCAAGAAGGCCCGCGACAAGGCCCGCCGCTCCAAGGCCGCGCGCAAGCGCACCAAGCGCTCGCGCTGAGTCGGCTGTCGGGCGAGGGTTCCAACAACGGCAGCATCGAGGGGCAGGTTCGGTTGGGCCAATGGCTCGCAAGGGGCCACAGTGTGCGGAGCGGCGGGCCTTCTGAGGGCCATCCGCGTGTTTCTGTCCTGGAGGGACAGCTGTGTGCGGATGGCCGATCGCAAGAGGGGTCCATCCGCACGTTCTGGCCCCTCCCCGCGCCTCGCGCGCCGCCGCCCCAACCGAGCACCTGCTCAAAGCGGCCGTTCAGCTTCGCCACGACTTCCCCGAGCGCCCGGATCGAGAGCGCCGTGATCGAAAGGCGCTCGCCTGCTACGGATGGCCCATGCTCGCGTCGTCGGCGCCGCCGCCCGCCCGCGGGTCGCCGATCCCCTCGACCTCCTCGGGATCCACGATCTCCCCCTGGGGCTCGCCCTCGGCATCGATCGGGCGCCCGTGATGGTCGCGCAGGTGGGCGTCGGAGATGCCGTAGTGCTCGTAGACGATCGCGGCCTCGTCCTGGGCGAGGTGCTCCTCGGGCGCCTCCGGGGCGTCCTCGATCTGCTCGGCGTCGTAGCGGACGATGATCTGCTCGTCCTCGATGTCGGCCTCGTCGAGCGGGACGACGACGCGCCGCTCGCCGATGTCGACCGAAGCCAGTGCCGGCCGGTCGTCGCCGCCGTGGGTGAAGATCTCGTAGACCGTGCCGACCTCCTCCTCGTTGAGGTCCAGCACCTTTGCACCATGCAGGGCCGCAGCCTGTGTCTCGTCGAGCACGTCGGTTTCGCCTTTCGGTTCTCAGTCTTCGAGGGTGTCCGCCGCCACGCGCGCGCAGTTGCGGACCAGAAGGTCTACCACTACCCGCCCGGACGGACCACGAGGTCGCGCACGTCGAAGCGCGCGTCGGCCCGTTCGACCGCGGCGATCGGGCGCTCGAACCCGTCGAATACGCCGAGGCCCCGATAGTCCGCGAACCGCGCCAGGGCGGATCCACGCACGAAGACGAACAATTCGCCGGATTCGGCGTCGTAGGGCAGGTCGCCCTTGAACTCGCTCCCGATCGCCGCCGAGATCGCGCCGCGTGAGGTGTCTTCGGCCACGATCAGCACGCGGTCCCAGCCGAAGGGCGCCAGGCGCGACAGGTCGACCGGTTGCCCGCGCTGCTCGGCCGTGGCGATCGCGCGGGTGATGCTCTCGGCGAGCTCGGAGTCCACGGCCACGCGGTCCTCCTCCCGGGTCAGGAAGACGGTCAGTCCGAGGACGACGAAGCAACCGACCAGCAGCGCCCCGACGGCGAAGAGCGCGCGCCCCATGTCCGAAGACGATAATCCTGTCCGGCCGCGCACGTACGATCGCGGCGCGATGACGCCGATCGCGGGGATCCCCCGCCTGCACGTCGACGACCCTCTCGCCCACCGCGCGCTCGACGGTCTCTTGCGCGCCGAGGCGGCGGTGCGCCGGCGCCTGTCTGCCGACCTGGAGCGCGAGGGCCTGTCCGCCGCGGGCTTCTCCGTGCTCGTGGTGCTCACGACGATGGGCGGTGAGCTCGAGCTGCGCACCCTGCGCCTGCGCCTCGGGACCGCGAAGGCCTCGGCCACCGAGGTGGTCAACACGCTCGAGACGCGCGGCCTCGTCGTGCGCACGCGCCTGGCGCACGACAAGCGCGCCGCCGTCGTCGCGCTCACGCCGCTCGGTCAGGAGCTTGTCGACCGGCTGTTCCCCGAGCACGCCTCGCGGGTCGCTCGCACCTTCGCCGCGCTCGACGAGACCGAGAAGCGCACCCTCGCCGAGCTCTGCAGCAAGCTCGCGGCCTGAACCTGAGCAAGTTGCGGGCCTGGCCGGCGTTCAAGCCGGCATGAACCTCCGTACGACTGCACTCCTGGCCGCTGCCGCCGCGGCCACCTCGCTGGCCGCACTGCCGGCGCTCGCCGCCTCACCCGAGAACGGCTCGGTGTCCAACGCGACGCCGAGAGTCGAGTGGACCGGCGAAGCCGCGGGCTATGGCAGCTCGTTGCTGAACCTGATCAGCGAGACCGCCGGCGCGGATCCGGCCTGCGAGGCGCCCGCCTGCGACACGTTCACGCTCGAAGTCGTCGACTCCAACGATCTCACCATCAGCTTCGACAACATCAAGGCATCCGGCCCGGGCTGCGATTGCCCGCGCATCGCGGTCAAGAAGCCCGACGGGTCGTTCGTGTACCTCGCGGCCGAGGCCGAGAAGCCCGTCGTGATGAAGATCAAGGCAGCGCCGAAGGGCAAGTACGAGCTCTACCTGCAGACCAACGAGCAGGCGCAGAACGACGCGAGCTACAAGGCGTCGGCGGTGCTCGCCGTCCCGGCTGCGGCACCGCCGGCCGGCGGGGAGCCGCCCGCCGGGCCCGCGCCCACGCCGGCTCCGGGTCAGCCGCAGCCGGGCCAGGCGCAGCCCCCTGCCCAGGCCGGCCCGCAGATCACCATCAAGACCAGGACGGCGTCCGCGCGCAAGTCCAAGAGGAAGCTGACCGTCGCCGTGTCCTCGAGCCAGGCGCTCTCCGGCGTCGTCGCCCAGTTGCTGAAGGGCAAGAAGGTCGTGGCCAAGGGCAAGCTCGCCACGCTCAACGGCGCCGGCAAGGTCGCGCTCAAGGGCAAGAAGCTCAAGAAGGGCCGCTACACGCTGGTCGTCACGGGCAAGGCCGCGAGTGGTGCCCAGGCGGGTGCCAGCGTGCCGTTCACGCTCAAGAAGTAGCCCTCGACGGGGCGGTGGGCCCACCGCTGCGACAATGGCGGCCCGCATGGCCGCCCACCGCCCCGTCGATTCCCGCCAGTCGTTCCCCGTGCTCGAGCAGCAGGTGCTCGAGCGCTGGCGCGAGCGCGACGTCTTTCAGGAGTCCCTGCGCCGGCGTGAGGGCGCCGAGCGCTTCGTCTTCTACGAAGGGCCGCCGACGGCCAACGGCAGGCCGGGCTCCCACCACGTGCTGGCCCGCGTCTTCAAGGACATCTTCCCGCGCTTCAAGACGATGCAGGGCTTCCACGTACCGCGCAAGGGCGGCTGGGACACGCACGGCCTGCCGGTGGAGATCGCCGTGGAGAAGCAGCTCGGCTTCAAGGGCAAGGCCGACATCGAGGCCTTCGGCATCGCCGAGTTCAATGCGAAGTGCCGCGAGTCGGTCTTCGAGCTGCTCGACGACTGGAACGCGCTGACCGAGCGGATCGCCTACTGGGTGGACCTCGACGACGCCTACCGCACGCTCGACGCGACCTACGTCGAATCGGTCTGGTGGGCGCTGAAGACGATCTGGGAGCGCGACCTGCTCTACGAGGGCCACCGCGTGGTCCCGTACTGCGCGCGCTGCGGCACCGCGCTCTCGAGCCACGAGGTCGCCCAGGGCTACCGCGACGTCGACGACCCGTCGGTCTACGTCCGCTTCCGCGTGCACGAGGGTGTCGGCCCGGTGCTCGAGGGTGACGAGCTGCTGATCTGGACGACGACGCCTTGGACGCTCGTCTCGAACGCCGCCGTCGCCGTCGATCCCGACCTCGCCTACGTGCGCGCGACCGTCGACGGCGCGACCTACGTGCTGGCGCGGGCCCGCGTGGAGTCCGTGCTCGGCGAGGCCGCGATCGTCGAGACGGAGTTCAAGGGCCGGGCGATGCTCGGCGCCCGCTACGAGGCCCCGTTCCCGTACCTGGGTCCGGACGAGTACGGCCCGCAAGGCCACTCCGTCCTGCCCGCCGACTTCGTCACCGCCGACGACGGCACGGGCATCGTCCACACCGCGGTCGCCTTCGGCGAGGACGACTTCCGCCTCGGCGCCGAGCACGGCCTCACCGTCGTCAACCCGGTCCGCCTGGACGGCACCTACGACGAGCGCATCGGCCCCTACGCGGGCCGCTGGGTCAAGGACGCCGATCCCGACCTCGTCGAGGACCTGCGCGCCCGCGGCCGACTGCTGCGCGCCGAGGTCTACCACCACGCCTATCCGCACTGCTGGCGCTGCCACACGCCGCTGCTCTACTACGCCAAGCCGTCCTGGTACATCCGCACCTCGCAGCTGCGCGACCGGCTGCTGGCGGCCAACGACACCGTCACATGGCACCCACCGCACATCAAGACCGGGCGCTTCGGCGATTGGCTCGAGAACAACGTCGACTGGGCGATCTCACGCGAGCGCTACTGGGGCACGCCGCTGCCGGTCTGGCGCTGCGAGAACGGGCACGCGACCTGCCTCGGGTCCATGGCCGAGGTCTCCGAGCGCTCTGGGAAGCCGCTCGAAGATCCCCACCGCCCGTTCGTCGACGACCACGAGTGGCCTTGCGAGGAGTGCGGCGAGCCGGTGCGGCGTGTTCCGGAGGTCATCGACGTCTGGTTCGACTCCGGCGCGATGCCGTTCGCGCAGTGGGGAGCGCCTCATCATCTCCAAGACGAGTTCGGAGCCGCCTATCCGGCCGACTTCATCTGCGAGGCGATCGACCAGACGCGCGGCTGGTTCTACTCGCTGCTGGCCGTCTCCACGCTGCTGTTCGATCGCGCGCCCTACAAGAACGTCGTCTGCCTCGGCCACATCCGCGACGAGGACAACCGCAAGATGTCGAAGTCCCTGGGCAACATCGTGCCCCCCTGGGACGTCATCGACGCGCACGGCGCCGACGCCTTCCGCTGGTACTTCTTCACCTCCAAGCAGCCGTGGGACGGCTACCAGTTCTCGATCCCGGCGGTCGGCGAGCAGGTGCGCGGCTTCCTGCTGCCGCTGTGGAACGTCTACGGCTTCTACGTGCTCTACGCGAACGCCGCGGGCGAGGGCCACGAGCGCTCCGGCCCCGCCACCGCGCTCGACGAGTGGATCCTGGCGCGCCTGGGCGAGACGGTGCAGGTCACCGGCGACGGCCTCGAGGCCTACGACGCGACGACCGCCGGACGGGCGATCGCCGCGTTCGTCGACGACCTCTCGAACTGGTACGTGCGCTGCTCGCGGCGGCGGTTCTGGGACGCCGATCCGGCCGCCTTCGGGACGCTGCACACCTGCCTGGTCACGGTGGCCAAGCTGCTCGCGCCGTTCTGCCCGTTCGTGGCCGACGAGATCTACGACAACCTCGACGGCAGCGAGCCGAGCGTGCACCTCTGCGACTGGCCCGAGCCAGCCTCGCCGGACGCCGCCCTGATCGCCGAGATGGAGCGCGTGCGCGAGACCGTCGAGATGGGCCGGGCCGCCCGCGCCCACGGCAAGGTCAAGATGCGCCAGCCGCTGCGCGCCGCCGTCGTGGTCGCTGCCGATGCCGAGCGCGCGGCGATCGAGCGCCACCAGGACCTCATCCGCGACGAGCTCAACATCAAGGAGATCCGCTTCGTCGGCGAAGCCGACCAGCTCGGCACCGTGACCGTGAAGGCCAATTACCGCACGCTCGGGCCGCGCTTCGGCAAGGCGATGCCGCAGGCCGCCGCGGCGATCGCGGCGCTGGACCCCGCGGGCATCGCCTCGGCGCTGCGCGAGGGTGCTCACATCGGGATCAGCGTGGAGGGCGCCGAGCACGAGCTCGCGGCGGACGACCTGCTGCTGGCGATGGCCCCGCTCGAGGGCTACCAGGTCGAGCGCGAGGGCTCCCACGCCGTCGCGCTCGAGCTCGAGATCGATGCCGAGCTGCACCGCGAAGGGCTGGCGCGGGAGATCGTCCACGCCGTCCAGAACGCACGCAAGGCGGCCGGGCTCGACGTCAGCGACCGTATCTCGCTCGCCCTCGACGGCGACGAGGACCTGCTGTCGGCCGCGCGCGAGCATGAGGCAGTCGTGGCCGGCGAGGTGCTGGCCACGAGCGTCGAGTACGGGGTCTCCGGCCCGGAAATGCAAGAGGCGACCGTCGAAGGCCGCCCCCTGAGGATCGGCGTGACGAAGGAGAACTAGGCCAGCGCGGGCTCGAGCTCGGCTTCCAGGCGGCGCTTGTTCGAGAAGCCCACGACGGTGTGGGCGGGCGCGCCGGACTTGAAGAGCATGATCGTCGGGATCGACATGACGCCGTACTTCGCCGCGGTCTGCTGGTTGTCGTCGATGTTGAGCTTGACGACCTTCAATTCGGGACGCTCACCGGCGATCTCCTCGAGCACGGGGGCGACGACGCGGCACGGCCCGCACCAGGGCGCCCAGAAGTCGACGAGGACGGGCTGGTCGGCCTCGAGGACCTCGGCCTGGAAATTCGAGTCGGTGACGTCGGTGATGGCCCCGGCCATGTTCGTGCTCCTTTGAAGGTGAATTGCGCTCAGGTCGCTTCAAAAAGTATAGCGAGCGATCAGGACCTGACCGCGTTCATCAGCAACGGTGTCACGTACAACTCGACGGCGGCGGCGAGGATCAGGACGGGCACCGCGACGGCCACACAGATCAGGGTCGCCGCGAGCAGCTCGTCCCACGCCTTGCGACGGCTGGCCATGGTCCACGCGGCCAGCGGCAGGAACAGCGCCGTGAGCTCCGGGATGGCGTGCGGGGTGAGCAGCAGCACGCAGACGAGGTTCGAGACGCCGAGCTGGTCGGCGAGGGTGGAGACGTTGCCGCCGGAGATGTAGGCCTGCGTGCTGAGCGAGAAGATCGTCGCGCCGATCACGAAGACGATCGCCCCCGGCCCGGCCCACTCGTGGATCTTGCGCCACAGCCCGCTGTAGCCCTGGGCCACCGCGGGCATCGAGGATCCGGCGATGAACCCCGCCACGCAGGCGAGCGCGTGAAAGGCCAGGACGAGGAAGTTCCGAGACAGGATGTACGGATAGTCGAACGGATTGCGGCCCTGGGTCACGCCGGAAAAGGGGACGCCGGAGACGTCGGAGCTCGAGGACAGCGAGATCAGCCACGCGGCCCCCAGCAGCGTGGCCGCCACGCCGAACGCCCCGGCCGCCCAGGGGATGAGGACCCGGAAGCGGGTGCTGCGGTAGCCACCGAGCGTTCGTTCGGTGGCCGCCCAGCCCTGGACCAGGGCCATCTCCTCGTGCTTCACCGGTGTTGCATCGGCCGCAGGGCGCGCTTGCGTGAGGCCGCCAGGCGCAAACCTGGCACGAGCCAGATCGCCTCGACGGCGATCCGGCCCGTCATCTTCGACTGGCCCTCGCGCCGCTCGCGGAACGTGATCGGCAGCTCCACGACCCGTAGACCGCGGCGCAGCGCGCGGTAGGTCAGCTCGACCTGGAAGGCGTAGCCCTGCGAGCGCACGGTGTCGTAATCGATCGCCTCGAGCGCGGAGGCCCGGAAGCACTTGAAGCCGCCCGTGAGGTCGCGCACGGGGACGCCGAGCACCTCACGGGCGTACCGGCAGCCGCCGCGGGAGACGGCTCGCCGCAGCCAATGCCAGTTCTCGACACCACCCCCCTCGACGTAACGCGATCCGAGCGCGACGTCGGCGCCGTCGCGGACCGCGGCCAGCAGCCTCGGGAGGTCGGCGGCGTCGTGGGAGAAGTCGGCGTCCATCTCGACGACGAGGTCCGCTCCGGCGGCCAGCGCCTCGGCGAACCCCGCGACGTAGGCCTTCCCCAGACCGCCCTTGCCGGGCCGGTGCAGGACGCGCACCCACTCGTGGGCGGCGGCCAGCTCGTCGGCCAGCGCACCCGTGCCGTCCGGCGAGCCGTCGTCGACGACCAGCACGGTGAGCCGCTCGCCGGCCAGCGCCGTGCGCGCCGTCGCGACGACGCCGGCGAGGTTCTCGGCCTCGTCGTAGGTCGGGAGGACGATCCAGACGCATTCGGCCATCGCGGCGGCTTACGCTAGGCATCCGTGTCCGCTCCCGACCTCAACAACGGCCAGATGGCCGCTGCGCTCGACGAGCTCGGCGACCTCTACGAGCTCGACGGCGCCGAGTCCTACCGCGTGATCGCCTATCGCAACGCCGCACGTGCGATCCGCGACTCCACGGTCTCCGTCGCCGAGATGGTGCGCACAGGCACGGCCACGGAGTTGCACGGAATCGGCAAGACGCTCGACGAGAAGCTGCGCGCGCTGCTGGAGACCGGCGACATCCCGGCGGCGCAGAAGCTGCGGGCGAAGTTCCCCGTGGGTCTGATCGCCGTGATGCACCTGCCGAACTTCGGGCCCAAGCGCACGCGACGCATCCACGACGAGCTGGGGATCGATTCCCTCGAGTCGCTGAAGGCCGCCTGCGAGGCGGGGCAGGTCCGCAGCCTGCGGGGCTTCGGCAGGAAGGTCGAGGAAGCGTTGCTCATCGCGCTCGAGCATGCCGGGGAGGGTCCGGCGCCGCGGGTCCTGCTCTCCCGCGCCCTCGTCCTGGGCGAGCAGATCGTCGGCGCGCTGCGGGCGGTGCCCGGCGCCGAACGCGTTGAGCTCGCGGGCTCGGTGCGGCGCATGGCCGATTCGGTCAAGGACCTCGACGTGATCGCCACCGCCGAGGATCCGCAGGCGCTGGTGAGGGCGCTGGCCGAGCTGCCGCTCGTCGCGTCCGTGGGCGGCTCGGGCGAGAACTCGGCCCGGGCGACGCTGCACACGGGGATGAAGCTCGACCTGCACGTCGTCGAGCCCGACCAGTTCGGCAACGTCCTGCAGCACCTCTCGGGCTCGAAGGCCCACAACGTCCAGTTGCGCGAGGCTGCGGTCCGCAAGGGCCTGCACGTCTCCCAGTACGGGATCCTCGACGACGCGACGGGCGAGACCACGCGCTGCGCGACCGAGCAGGAGGTCTACGACACGCTCGGCTACGCGTACATCGAACCCGAGCTGCGCGAGGGCCGCGGGGAGCTCGAGGCGGCCACCAAGAGCGCGCTTCCCGACCTCGTCAGCGTCGAGGACCTCCAGGGCGACCTGCACTGCCACACCACTGCCTCCGACGGGCGCAACGAGGTCGAGGAGATGGCTCAGGCGGCGATCGAGCGCGGCCTCGGCTATCTCGCCATCACCGACCACTCGGCTTCGCACGGATTCGGCAACCACGTCACTCCAGAGACGCTATGGGCCCAGATCGAGCGCGTGCGGGCCATCAACGCGCAGCTCGAAGGATTCGAGCTCCTGATCGGCTCCGAAGTCAACATCCTGCCCGACGGCTCGCTGGACTACGAGGACGACCTGCTGGCCGAGCTCGACTGGGTGATCGCCTCCGTGCACACCTCCTTCGGCATGGCCGGCCCGGAGATGACGGCACGGATGGTCGCAGCCTGCGAGCACCCCTGGGTCGACGCGATCGGCCACCCGACGGGGCGCAAGATCGAGACGCGCCAGCCCTACGCGATCGACGTCGGGAAGCTGATCGAGGCCGCGGCGCGAACCGGCACGATGCTCGAGATCAACTCCGCGGCCGACCGCCGCGACCTCAACGAGATCCACGCACGCGCGGCGGCGCAGGCCGGCGTCCGGATTCTCGTGGACTCCGACGCCCACGGCACCAACACGCTCGGCATCGTCCGCTACGGCATCGCGACGGCGCGCCGCGCCTGGCTGACCGCCGACCAGGTGGCCAATACGCGCCCGTGGCCCGAGTTCGCGAAGCTACGAAAACGACATCGCTGATCCGGCGAGTCCCCGTCCGCGCTAGGAGCCTCCATGACCGATCCCGATTACACCGTCGCCGCCATCTCCGAGATGGAGAACTTCTACGCCGGGCTGTTCCTGCGCGCCCGCAGCCACCTGGACGTGACGTCCTTCGGCCTCGCCGTCGTGGAGCTCGAAGCCGGCTCCGACGCCCACCCCGACCATTCTCATCCCGACCAGGAGGAGGTCTACATCACCCTCTCCGGCGAGGGCATCCTGGAGGTCGAGGGCGAGAAGGTCGCCGACCTGACGCCCGAGACGATGGTCCGCATCGGCCCGGACACCAAGCGCCGCATCGTCCCCACCACGGCGATGCGCCTGGTCGCGATCGGCGGCACCCCAGGCAAGGCCTACGAGGCCCCGGGGTACTCCGAAGTCGGCGCGCCGGATCCGGCGGCGGGCTAGGCGTCTCAAGCCGCGCACGCCCCGGTCGATTACCGGGGCGTGTTCGGTACCTCCCCACTGCTCGACCGAGGCCACGACCAGCCCTGCACCTGTGCTGCCGGTGCTCGCGCCCGTGAGCACGAGCAGGCCCCCGAGGGCGTCCTGCACAAGCTCTGGCGCCAGCGCGACCGCGGGTTCGAGACGTTCGCGCTCGTGGTCGATTCCTCGCGCAAGGCCGTGCCGGCGACCGTGACCGCCCTAGGTCCCTCGTTCGCGCCGTCACCCGTGCAGACCCCGGTGCCCCTGCGCCGCGTGGTCGCCGCGTAGTTCTAGAGCAACCGCTTCAGCAGATCGTCCGCCACCAACCGGTCCACCGCCGCCCGTCGCCAAGGTGACAGGGCGGCGGTGGCCCGCACGGCGTAGTCGGCGGCCGGCTCGTCGAGCGCGACCCGGATCGCCGCCGCCAGGTCGTCGGTGACCAGCCGCGCGTCGAGCGAGCGGGCGAGCGGGAGCGCGGCGTAGGGGCCGGGCGCCGGTGTCGTCACCAGCGGCGTCCCGTCGGCCAGTGCCTCGAGCTGGGCGATCCCGTAGTCCTCGCGCCGCGGTGCGGTGACGAACGCCCGGGCTCCGCGCACCAGCGCCCGGTAGGCCACGCGATCGAGCGCGCCGGCGAACGAGACGCCTTCGGCCGGCAGGTCGTGCTGTCGCACGTAGGCCCCCCCCGCCCGGGCATCGAGCCCGGCGACGGTGAGCACCTCGCCCTCCCGCCGGGCGGCCGCCCATGCGCGCAGCACCCGGTCCAGTCCCTTCTTGCGCGGGTTGGCCCCGTAGGTCACCACCCCGCGACGCTCGGCCGGGGTGGCTCCGCTCGGCTCGACCGGCACGGGGACGACGAGCGCGTCCGCGCGCGGCTCTGGAGCCTCGGCGAGCCCGCCCTCGCTCCACGGCAGCAGCAGCGACGTCTCTCGCATGCGCCGGCGCTCGACCGGTCGCTGCCAGACGCCGTGGCGGCCCGGGCGGTTGCCGGCGGCGGGGGCGTCGAAGCGGATCGCTCCCGGCCGCGGCCAGAGCAGCGCGGCGGTGCTCGACGAGTAGACGATCGCGCGCGGGTCGTGGTCGGCGATCCCGCGCGTCGCGGCCCGCCGAGCGGCCTTCGCCCACGCGAGCTCGATCAGCGCGTAGGTCCGCAGCTCGCGCACCCGCTCGGCTTCGACGACTTCGACGGCGGCCCCAGCCCGCCGCAGCGATGCCGCCAGTTCGGCGTCGGCATCGCGCAGGCCGAGGGTGCCGCCGAGCGAGACCAGGAGGACATCCGCACGCGTCAAGTTCAGCGACCCGCCATCAGGTCGGCACGAACCGGCCGCCGAAGCCGGGAGTCCGGACCAGCTTCATCGGCGTCAGCGGGGACGTCTTCTCGATGTAGAAGCGCGCGGCGTCGCGTTCCTCGATCGCCAGGACGGCCAGGTGCTGGCGCCGCCAGGAGAGCGCCCAGACGATCGCGAAGCCACAGGCGGCGCTCGCCACCTGCGGCATGAACGAGCCGAGGACGCCGCCGACGAACGTCATCACAAACAGCGGCCACAGGCGGTTGACGATCGTGAGCGCCGGCCGGTGCTCGGGCAGCCCGGCCTGCGCGCGGGCTTCTCGCAACAGCCGGGCGATCGGCGGGGTCATCGCCGCGCCGGCGCCGATCCGCAGGCCGATCGCGACGGCGAGCGTCCACCACCCGGCACTCAGGTAGGCCACCACGGGTTCGGCCTCGCGGGCGAGGCCCAGCACGGTGATCACCGCGAGCAGCGTCGCCGATCCGGCGCTGAGCAGGACGGTCGTCTTGAGGAAGTCCCCGAAGCGCAAGCTAGTGGCCCATCCTGCAGGGGTGGACCACTAGGCGAGCAGGGCGTACAGCAGGTCACGCACGCCGGCGGTGCCGTCGAGCATCACGTCGGCCTCCTGCTCGAGCGAGGCCGGCCCCTCGTCCGAGCGCACGCCGACCCGGATCGCGGTCTTCACCCGGCCGGACTCCACGAGCTCGGTCAGCCCGCGGAAGGCGTCGACGTCCGTGGCGTCGTCGCCGACGTAGATCGCCGCGGCGAGCTCGGAGTCCTGGAGCAGCCGGACGATCCCGACGCCCTTGTCGATCCGGACGGGCGGGCGGATCTCGAGCACCTTGCGGCCCCAGTGCGTCGTGAAGCCCGCGCTCTCGGCCTTGCGCGCGACCTCCTCGATGGCGGCCTGTGCCTCGTCCTCGTCGGGCACGCCGCGCCAGTGCAGCGCGGCGATCGCCTCCTTGTCCTCGAGGCGCACGCGCAGACGTTGCAGCGCGTCGTCGAACGCCTCGCCGGCAAAGGTCTGCACCCGGCGCGTCCAGGCCTGCAGCTCACGGTCGGTCTCCGGCGCGATCGTGCCGGCGCGCAGGATCTCCGAGCCATGCGAGCCGAGGTAGTCGATCGAGCCCAGCGAGACGATCCGGCGCGCGTCCGAGGCGCGTCGCCCGGACACGCACGCGACCACGCCGTAGCGCTTGGCGACCTCGATCAGCGGCCGTCGTGTCGTCTCGGGCATGTGCGCGTCGTCGGGTTGCTCGACGATCGGCGCGAGCGTCCCGTCGACGTCGAGCAGGACGGCGGAGCGCGCCGGGTCGGCCCGGAGGGGGGCGACGAGCTCCTCGAGTGTGGAGTCGGTCGGCGGCACCGACGTAGTATGCCCCCCGATGCGCCGCATCCTCCAGTTGGCGGCCATCGGGACGGTCGCCGGGATCTTCTCGGGCCTCTTCGGAGTCGGCGGCGGGACCGTGATCGTTCCTCTGCTCGTTTTGTGGCTCGGCTTCGGCGAGCGCGAGGCCACCGGGACCTCACTGGCCGCGATCGTCGTCATCGCCGCGGTGGCCGCCGGCGTCCAGGGGGCCTACGGGAACGTGGACGTGGCCAAGGGCGTGCTCGTCGGCGTGCCGGCCGTCGGTGGAGTCCTGGCCGGGACCTGGCTCCAGCAGCGCGTCCAGCAGGACACGATCGGGCTCCTGTTCTCGGCCCTGCTCGTGGTCATCGCGATCTCGCTGCTGATCTGATGGACGTCGTTGCGGCGATCGCGATCGGGTTCGCCGCCGGGGTCGCGGCAGGGATGCTCGGCGTCGGCGGCGGAATCCTGTTCGTCCCCGCGCTCACGCTGGCGCTCGGGCTGGGCCAACTCGAGGCGATCTCCACGTCACTGCTGGCAATTGTCCCGGTGGCGCTCGTCGGGGCGTGGCGCCAGCACGGCTACGGCAACGTCCGCGTCCGCGATGGCGTCCTCCTCGGCGTGCTGGCCGCGGGCGGAGCGGTCGCGGGCGTGGCGATCGCCAACGAAGTCGACGAGGACGCGCTGCGTGTCCTGTTCGCCGTGCTGCTGCTGATCACCGCGGCGCAGCTGGCGCAAAAGTCATGGAACAAGCAACCTGACGATTGAGGCCCGATCCCCGCCGGGGGCGTAGGATCGCGTGCGTGACTCCGGACGGCGTGTCGCCCCTGTTGCAGGCGCTCTACGAGGGACGACGTGAGGACGCGCTGATGCTGCGCGACTCGGGTGGCCCGCTCGACGTCTTCGAGGCCGCGGCGCTGGCGGAGACCCGTCGCGTGGCCGAACTGCTGGGCGCCGACCCGTCGCTCGCCGAGGCACGGTCGCCTGACGGCTTCACGGCGCTGCACCTCGCCGCCTTCCTCGGGGACGAGGAGACCGTCGGCGAGCTGCTCCAGCGCGGCGCCGACGCCGAGGCGATCGCGCACAACCCGATGGAAGTGCGCCCGCTGCATTCCGCCGCGGCCGCGCGGGCGCTCCCGTCGGTCGTCGTCCTGCTCGACCACGGCGCCGACCCCGACGCGCGCCAGCAGCGTGGCATCACGGCGCTGCACGCCGCGGCGTTGCACGGGGACTCCGAGATGGTCGCGGCGCTGATGGACGCGGGAGCGAATCCGTTGCTGGCCGACGAGGACGGATCGATGCCCGCCGCCTACGCCCGCCGTGGCGGCCACGACGACCTGGCGCGCGAGCTCGGGGGCTGAGATGACGGACACGGTGCAGGGCGACGGTTTCGCGGTCGGCTCGCTGGACGGCCTCGGCGAAGGGCACGGCTTCCGCAAGATCCGTGGCGGCCTCGGCGTGACGGCGTTCGGCGTCAACGCCCTCGTCTTCCCGCCGGGCTTCGGCGCGCCGCCGCACTTCCACGACCATCAGGAGGAGCTCTACTTCGTCCACTCCGGGACGCTGGGGATCCGCTTCGGTGGCGAGGACGGCGAGGAGCACCTGCTCGAAGCCGGAGGCCTCGCCCGTGTGGACGCCGCGACGGTGCGCGCGATCCGCAACGCGTCGGAGACCGAGGACATGGTCGTCCTGGTCGTGGGTGGCAAGGACGGTTACGTCGGTCGCGACGGTCACCGCCCCGGCGAAGCGATCCCGGGCTAAGCGCCGCCGCCTGCGATCACCGGCTGGGCGCAGAAGGCGCAGCGGCGAGCCGCGGCCGGGATGTCCGAGAGGCACTCGCCGCACGTCTGCACCGGCTTGTCGTGCTGTTGACCGGTGCCGAGGCGGTCCTGCAGCGTCTTCATCGGGCGCACGACGGCGAAGAAGACGACGGCCGAGATCAGCGAGAACGCGATCAGGGCGTTCACGAACGCCCCCCACTTGAACACCGACCCGTTGACTTCGAAGGACTCCTTGGAGAAGTCCGGCAGCCCGCCGATCGCGCCGATCAGCGGCGTCAGGAAGCCGGCGACGAACGCGGTCACGACGGCGCCGAACGCCGCGCCGATGACCACGGCCACGGCGAGGTCGACGACGTTGCCCCGCATCACGAAGTCGCGGAACTCCTTGAGCATCAGACGCGCGTCCCCATTGCGTCGAGCACTTCGGCGAGCCGGTCGACGCTCGCGAAGGACAGGCCGAGTCCGCTGACGTCGCGGTGCGCGATCCGGCCGTCCTCGTCGACGACCACGACGCCCCGCCGGATGCCGACCAGCGGCGCGGTGGCGCCGAAGGAGCCGGCGACCGCCTTGTCGGTGTCGGCCAGCAACGGGACCGGAATGCCGTTCGCGGCCGCGAACTGCTCGTGCGACGCGACGTCCTGGGCCGAGATGCCGACGACCACGGCGTCGAGCGCACCCATGTCCTCGGCGCGATCGACGTAGGAGCAGAACTGCTTCGTGCAGACCGGCGTGAAGTCGCCCGGATAGAACAGGAGCACCACCCGCTCGCCGCGATGGTCGGACAGGCGGAACGTCCCGTCGGTTCCTTCGAGCTCGAAATCCGGTGCGGGATCGCCCACCTCGAGGTGATTGGCCATTCGTGTTCGTCTCCTGGTCGCTTGCTCTGTGAAGTGGATACGGACCACCCGGTCCTGGCGGATCGGTTGCGGCGTCTACGGTGACGGTGTGTCCGCCGTCGCGCCGGAGCAATCCCTCTGGCGCCCCGGCCCGCGGCGCTTCGTACAGCTGCTGCTCGGCTTGTGGCTCTTCGGCGCCGGTGAGGCGTGCATCCTGGCTGCCGAGCTCGGCAACTCACCCTGGACGGTCGCCGCGCAGGGCGTCGCCCGCCATACGCCGCTGGGCGTCGGGATCGCGACCGTGGCGATCTCGTTCCTCGTGCTCGCCCTCTGGATCCCGCTGCGGCAGCAGCCCGGGCTCGGCACGGTGCTCAACGCGATCCTCATTGGAGTGGCGATCGACGTGACGCTGCCGCTGCTCCCAGACGACCTGGCGCCCGCGCTGCGAGCGGTCTTCCTCGCAGGGGGGATCGCCCTGGTCGCCCTCGGCAGCGGCTTCTACCTCACCTCGCGCCTCGGGCCCGGCCCGCGCGACGGGTTGATGACCGGTCTCGCCCGCCGGACGGGTCGCTCGCTCGCGCTCTGGCGCACCGTGATCGAGGGGAGCGCGTTGGTCGCCGGCATCCTTCTCGGCGGCGTTGCGGGGCTCGGCACGGTCGCCTTCGCGCTGACGATCGGCCCGGGCGTGCAGGCGGCCGTCGCCCTGGTCGACCGCGGCGACGAGCGGCCGCTGTGACGGTGCGGTGCGCGGGGGTTAGGTCCCGCGCACCGCTCCGACCGGCTAGCCGACCCGCAGCGTGCGGGTGCGGCTGATGCCCTGTGCGTGGTCGTTGTGCCCGAGGACGCGCACGCGGTACTCGCCGCTCCGCCGGACCCGCAGGCGGACGCTGTAGCGCGAGCTCTTCGAGTCAAGCTTGCGCAGCGTCGGCCGGGCCAGCGTGACCCAGCGGCCACCGGAGGCCTTCTTCTGCACGTACGCACGCCGGCCGTTGTGGGTCGGGCGGACGATGCCGAAGAAGCGCACGCGCTGGCCGCGCTTCGGGGTGGTGTCGCTGACACGGAAGCCCACGAGCGTGCGGACCTTGACCAGCAGCTCGGCCGAAGAGACGGGCGGGCTGATGTTCACGGTGACGCGGTAGGTCGTGTTCCGCGGCGGCCGGTCGACGAACTGGTAGGACCCGTTGTTGGACGTCGTCACCGAGGCGACGGTCCGATAGGTCGTGCTCGGGACGGTGCGCGCGAAGAGCGTCACGCGAACCCCGTTGCCGTCCTTGTTGACCCGGCCGCTGATCGTCACCGGCGTGCTGAAGACGGTGGGATTCAGGTTCGAGCCGATCGAGACCGGCCCGGGGATCACGTAGGGCTGAGGCTTCGGCGGCTTCTGGGGCTTCGGAGGCTTCTGGGCCGAGACGGGGCCCGCCAAGAGACCCGCGGCGAGCGCGAGCAGGGCAAAAAGGGTGATGGGGCGCTTCATGGACGGTTCCTTCGAGGTCGGGGTCGTGTGTTGAAACGCAACAGTCCCGCCAGGGTTGGCTCCTAGCGCCGCCAGCCTTGACCGCGGGGTCTAATGTTCAGTCGATGGACGACGACGAGATCCGCACGCTGGTCACCCGCCTCGCGCGGCCGCACAAGTCCGGCGGCAGCGTGATCGAGCGCGCGGCGATCCTGGCCGAAGGCGCCGACTTTGACGCGGTCATGAAGTGGATCACCGAGCGCGACGGCGTCGCCGAGGAGGTGGTCAGCACCGCGTCCCGCGGCGGCGGCCTGCACGGCGGCCGCTTCGGAGGTGGCGCGGCGCAGCTCCCGCACCGCTTCATCCTGCCGGCGGGCGCGCTGGACTGAGCGTTGCAGGACCCTCCGCTCGTGAGGCGAAACCAGCAGGCATGAGAACCTTCACGCGCCTGCCGCGGATACAGCTGTTGATCGGAACAGCGGTCGTCATCGTGATCGCCTCGCTGTTCGCGAACGTCGTCAACGTCACCGCAGACGACGACGGAGGCGCAAGCCTCGGGGGATGGATCGGTTTGTCGGTCTTCGGCATCGCCGTGACCGCCGTGCTGGTGCTCGTCGCCGTCCCCCGCATCCCTGCAGAGAGCCGCCGCATGGCGGTCCTCGCCTTCGGGATCGGGGCGGTCGTGACCGTGGTCGCCTTCTGGACCATGCTCCCGTTCGCGCTGGCCGCCGCCGCGCTCGCCGCCGCCCATCCGGGCGATGACCATGCCGAAGGCGAAGCGCCGGCCCCGGCCACCGCCGGCGTGCTGCTCGCACTCCTGGCGTTCGTGGCCGCCTTCGTGTTCTGCGTCATCGGCTGACCAGAAGACGCCCCTCTTTCACCGCGTGTGGTCCCGGGAGCGATGACCGTCTCGATATTCGATGACATCACCTCACGGGACCCGATGCGGATCCACGCCGCGGTGTGGGCGATCCTTCGACTGAGGGACGCAGAGGTGCTGGACGGGCTCGCCGCCTCGCTGCC
>Ga0136633_1001112_pt1 | contig 19955 bp, 14 predicted proteins | sample AntDrymeUQ832206_2_FD_105494 | JGI IMG/M metagenome (GOLD analysis project Ga0136633, IMG submission 105494) | Polar desert sand microbial communities from Dry Valleys, Antarctica - metaG UQ83 (22.06) | ecosystem: Environmental > Terrestrial > Soil > Desert | place: Antarctica: Dry Valley...
GCGCAGTGGCGGCGGCAGCGCAGCCCGGTGCGCGCCCGGCTGGCCAGGCAGGGGCAGGTGTGACCGGCGACGGCTTGGTCGCGACCGACCTCGAGATCCGCTACGGCGGCCATGTCGCGGTCGGTGGCGTGTCGCTGGCCGCGCCGTTGGGCCGGGTCACCGGGCTGATTGGCCCCAACGGGGCCGGCAAGACCAGCACGTTCAACGCGTGCAGCGGGCTGCTCACCCCGATCGCGGGCAGCATCCGGCTCTTCGGTGACGAGGTGATCGGGCGCAGTCCCGCGGCCCGGGCCCGGCTCGGGCTCGGCCGCACCTTCCAGCGCATCGCGCTCTTCGACTCGCTCAGCGTCGCCGACAACGTCGCGCTCGGTCGTGAGGCCGGGCTGGCCGGGTCCTCGCCGTGGCGCCAGCTCGTCGCGACGCGAGCGCAGCGCGCCGACGTGGCCGACCGCACGGCAGCGGCGATTGACGACTGCGGACTCGGCGCGTTGGCCGAGCGCACCGCCGGCTCGCTGTCGACCGGTCAGCGGCGGCTGGTCGAGCTGGCTCGGGTGCTGGCCGGCGACTTCCGCCTGCTGCTTCTCGACGAGCCCTCTTCAGGTCTCGACCGTGGCGAAACCCAGGCCTTTGCCGACGTGCTCCGGCGGGCCGTCGCCGAGCGGGGGGTCGGCATCTTGCTCGTCGAGCACGACATGGACCTCGCGCTCACCCTCTGCGAGCACCTCTACGTCCTCGACTTCGGGCGGCCGCTGTTCGAGGGCAGCCCGGCCGAAGTGCGCACCAGCCGGGTCGTGCGCGATGCCTACCTGGGCTCGGTGGCCTGATGCTCGAGCTGCGCTCGGTCACCGCCGGCTACGGCGGCGCGACGGTGCTGCGCGACGTCACCATCGCCGTGCCGCCGTCGTCGGTGGTCGCTCTGCTCGGGGCCAACGGCGCCGGCAAGACGACCCTGCTCCGGGTGGCGTCCGGGCTGCTCGCCCCGGCGTCGGGTGAGCTCGTCGTCGACGGTGAGGTGGTCCGCGACGACCCGCACCGGCTCGTCGGCCGTGGCGTGTGTCATGTGCCCGAGGGGCGGGGCGTCTTCCCGTCGCTGTCGGTGCGCGACAACCTCACCGTCTTCGCCCCGGGCGGCGAGTCGGCGGCAATCGACCGCGCGGTGACCGCGTTCCCCCGGCTCGGCGAGCGGCTCAAGCAGGTGGCGGGCACGCTCTCGGGCGGTGAGCAGCAGATGCTCGCGCTGGCCCGCGCCTACGTTCAGCAGCCCCGCTTCGTCCTGCTCGACGAGGTGTCGATGGGCCTGGCCCCGGTGATCATCGACGAGATCTACGACTTCCTCGGGCGGCTGGCCGCAGACGGTGCGGCCCTGCTGCTGGTCGAGCAGTACGCCGACCGCGCGCTGGCGCTGGCCGACTACGCCTTCGTGCTGAGCCGGGGCCGGATCGCCTTCGCCGGCGAACCGGTCGAGCTCGCCGACGCCGACCTGATGTCGTACTACCTCGCCTCTGGCAACCCCACCTCAGGGGTCGCGCGGTAAGGGGTCTGTTGCGGAATAGGCAGCGACAAATGGGGCATGTCAGCCCGGACTGCAACCAGTCCTACGAAGGGTTGATGACATGGACCAGACCCGGAGCTTGTCCGCACAGGACCTCGAGGCGGAGAGCGCCACACCGCTGCCGACCAAGGAGGTCATGTCGCTGCTTGACCTCAATGCTGATGTCGACCTTGCGCTCGACCTCGCCGCCCCAATAGACCTGGCGGTGGCGGCCAACCTCAACATCGCGGCACCGATCACCGCAGCCGCCTCGGCGAACCTCCTCTCGGTCGGGTCGGAGGCCACCGGCGTCGCCCAGCAGCAGGTGCTCATCGACCAGGGCATCTCAGGTGAGGCCATCGCCGATGCGCCGCAGACCTCCAGCATCGACCAGGGCCAGGATGTGCTCCCCGAGCAGGACGCCGTCACGGACCCGACCGAGAGTGGCGAGGTGGCCATCGGCGACATCACCGCGGGCGGCAACCTCCTCGACGTCGACCTCAACCTCGATGCCAGCATCGACGGCGCCGCCCCGATCGCGGGTGCCGTGGCCGCCAACGCCAACATCGCAGCGCCGATCGACGCCGCAGTCGCGGCCAACATCGGCTCGGTCGGGTCCGAGGCCACGGCGGTCGCTGACCAGACTGCGATCATCACGCAGGACCTTGACGACGTCACTGCGGCGGCCACGGCCGAGCAGGACTCGACGATCAAGCAGTAGGTCAGCGTTCAGTGACTCCACCTCACGGCGCGGCCGCCGCACCTGCTGTTCCTTCGGGAGCCGTAGGTGCGGCGACGCCCCGTCTCGCTGACGGTGTCGAGATCCTGGGTGAGCTCAGCGGCTCGGGCTACCACGACGCTCCGACGCTGGTACGTCGAGCCGACGGCCAGACTCTCCAGGTCACGCCGCTGCTCGCCACGCTCATAGCGCTGATCGACGGGGAACGATCCTTCGACCAGCTCGCTTCGGTGTTGTCCGAGCGGCTGGACAAGACCGCCGCGGCCGAGGACGTGCGATACCTCGTCGAGCAGAAGCTCACGCCGCTGGGGCTCATCCACGATCCTGCGGGATCCAGTGTGGTGGCGGAGAAGTCGAACCCGCTGCTCGCACTGCGGTTCAAGGTCGTTGCCTCCACACCAGAGGTGACTCGTCGGCTCACGTCGCCGTTCACTTGGCTCTTCCGATCCGCCGTCGTCATCCCGGTGCTGATGGCCTTCGCCTTCGTCTGCTGGTGGGTGCTCGCCGACAAGGGCCTTGCCTCGGCAACCCGATCTGCCTTCTACGACCCCCCGCTGCTGCTCGCCGTCCTGGGCATCACCGTGCTGTCAGCTGGGCTTCACGAGTTCGGTCACGCGGCGGCGTGCCGGTACGGCGGCGCCACGCCTGGAGCGATGGGCGCCGGCCTCTACATCGTCTGGCCCGCGTTTTACACCGACGTCGACGACTCGTACCGGCTCAGCCGGTGGGGACGCCTGCGGGTCGACCTTGGTGGCCTGTACTTCAACGCGCTGATCGCGGTCGGCATCGCAACATGGTGGTGGTTCACGAAGCAGGACGCGCTACTGCTCGGCGTCGCCTCCCAGCTGCTCCAGATGCTGCGCCAGCTCGCGCCGTACATCCGCGCCGACGGCTACCACATCCTCGCTGACCTCACCGGCGTGCCCGACCTCTTCGCTCATATGAAGCCGACGCTGCTCTCGATGCTGCCGTGGCGCTGGGGCCGTCCGTCGGGTACGCCGCTGAAGACGTGGGCGCGCGTGGTGGTCGCGCTCTGGGTGCTGCTCGTCGTGCCGATGCTGCTCGCCATGTTCCTTGCCGCCGTGCTTCTCCTGCCGCGGCTGATCTCGACGGCGGGGGACAGCGCCGGGAATCAATGGGCAGCGCTGAGCGCCTCGCTGGACAGTGGCGACGTCCTTGGGGTTCTCGCCCGGACATTCTCGCTGGTCGCTCTCTTCCTGCCGATTGCCGCGATTTCGTACATGCTTCTACGTCTCGCTCGACGTGCCCCCACCAAGGTCTGGCGGGACACCGAGGGCAAGCCGGCTGCCCGGCTGGCTGCGGCCATGGTGGGCGTCCTGCTGCTCACCGGAGTGGGCTGGGCCTGGTGGCCGGACGGCCAGTACCAGCCAGTGCAGGCCAGCGAGCGGGGGACGTTGCAGGGCCTGCTGACCCGGCCATCTGCAATCCGCCACGTGCCGCCGACGCGTGCCCGGGTGACACCGCAGACCGCGTTAGCGCTGGTGCCGCGGGCTAAGGACGGCACGCACCCCGCCGTTCTGCTGGTCAACAACGATGACGGCTCGCTGCGCACGATCTACACCGCCGGGACCGATGGCGATCCGGCCGAAGCCGGACGCGCCTTTCCGTTCACTCTCCCCGACGCGCCAGCCGAGGGCGACAACCAGGCCCTCGCGACCAACGACAAGGACGGCGCAGTCGAGTACGACGTCGCCGTCGCTTTGGTCTACGTCACCGATGGCGAGGCCGCGCTCAACACCAACGCCGCGTACGCGCTCGCCAGCTGCACTGCCTGCACCACGGTGGCCGTCGCCTTCCAAGTGCTGCTCGTCGTCGGGGAGACGGACATCGTCGCTCCGACCAATGCGGCAGTTGCTGCCAACAGCTCATGCCTTGCGTGTGCTACTGCCGCTCTGGCAGTGCAGCTGGTTGTGACATTGCGCGAGATGCCGGACGAGCAGGTGCGGGCTCAGATCGAGGCGGCGATGGCGAAGCTGGACGGTCTTGACGAGGTGACCGCATCCCTCGACGTGGGCGACGTTTACACCCAAGTCAAGGCGGTCGAGGCGGAGGTCCTCAGCATCCTCGTCACCCACGGACTCGTCGACGATGTCACCCAGACAGAGGTCACGGCCTCACCGACCGCCGCCCCCACGGCCTCGACCGCCGTGTCCGGGTCACCGTCAGCCAGCTCTGAGCCGACTGAGTCGTCGACCAGTGCGTCCTCGCCCTCGTCTGCGCCGGGCGGCACCGCATCGGCGGAGGCCTCCAGCCCGCCATCGCCGAGCGAGTCGCCGAGCTCCTCGTCGACCCCGTCCGCTACGCCATGACGGGCGACCAGCGGGTGAGCTAGCTCGACGGGACGTCGAGCAGCGACGTCAGGGCGGTCACCGAAAAGTGGGGCTTGCCGAAGAGGTACCCCTGGAGAAGTCCGCACGATCTGCCAGCGGCGACAACACGCGGTGCGAAGAAATGGTCATTGTGGGCCATTTGGCGCACCGTCCTCGGTTGCCGATGCGAGAATCGATCCCCTGACCCGGAGACCTTCCATGGTGCACCCCCGACTTCATCTGCTCGCGATCGCGGCTGTTGCCGTGGTGGTCGGGTCTCCCGCTGCGGCCGTTGCGCGGGCGCCGGACCCGCCACCGCCAGGCCGGCACCAGGCTGACCGGCTCGTCGTGATGTTCCACCCCGGAGCATCGTCCGCGACGCGCACCGCCACGCACGCCCTCGCCCGCGTCCGCCGGACCGACCGCGTTGGAGACGGCCGCAGTGACGTCGTGACGTTGCCGCCTGGCACCGACCTCGAACGAGCTGCCGGATCCTACCGGCACAGCAAGGCCGTCCTCAGCGTGGAGCGGAGCTGGCTCTACCGGACCAGCGCTGTCACCAACGACCCGGGCATGAGTCACCTGTGGGGTCTGCACAACGTCGGTCAGGAGGTGGCGAACACCGGGCAGAGCGGCCTGGCCGACGTCGACATCGACGCGCCCGAGGGCTGGGCTGCGGCGTACGGCACCGGCCGATACCCCTCGTCCGGTGGGGCGCTCGTCGGGGTGATCGACACGGGCGTCGATGCGACGCATCCTGATCTGGCCGGGAAGGTCGTCGCCTGCGCGAGCGCTATCAGCGGCACTGGCGCCGTCCTCGACGGCGTGTGCGCCGACGACAACGGTCACGGCACGCATGTGGCCGGCACGGTTGCCGCACGCGCAAACAACTCCATCGGGATCGCGGGCGTCGCGCCGGACGCGACGCTGGCAGTTTTCAAGGCCATGGACGCCACCGGGCAGGGCTCCGACGTCGACATCGCCGCCGGCATCCGTTGGCTGCGAACGCAAGGCGTCGACGTCATCAACATGAGCTTCGGCGATCCGCAGTCGTCCTCCTTGTTGAGCCGCGAGCTCACCGCGGCGACCGCCGCCGGCATCGTGCTCGTCGCGGCGGCCGGCAACGAGGGCGACGCGACCGTCAACTTCCCGGCAGCGCACCGCGACGTCATCTCCGTCAGTGCCGTTGACGCGTGGGGAACGCGCGCAGGGTTCAGCAACTGCAACTCTGACGTCGAGGTTGCCGGTCCCGGGGTCGCCATCGTCTCGACCGTGCCGGGCGGGGGGTATGCACGCTTCGACGGCACGTCGATGGCGGCGCCCCATGTCAGTGGCGTTGCTGCGCTGCTTCGTTCTGCAGCAGGGCTCTCCGCCCCGGCGACCCGTCTCGCGATCTCATCACGCGCACAGGGCTCTGGCGGGTGCAACGGAGTGGGGCTGGTCAACCTGGCGGCCGCCCTCGGCCCGGTCGCGACGACCTCCCCTTCGCCCGATCCGGCACCCGCCCCTCTTCCGTCGGCTCCCGCGCCGAGTGCCCCACCCGCCGTCTCACCAGAGCCGGTTGGCTCACCAGAGCCGGCTGTCACACCAGGGCCTGCTGGTCCGCCGGCGCTCACTGTCCCGCCGGCGTCGACGTCGACCCAGGGTGGTGGCCGCTACATCCCGTTGTCACCGGCCCGCATCGTCGACACGCGTATCGGCTTGGGCACCGCCGGCATGCCCTTCGCGCGAGGTGAGAGTCGGGAGCTCGCCATCGCCGGGCTCGGCGGACTACCAGCCGAAGGAGTGGCCGCGGTCGTCGTCAACCTCACGGCGACAGGGTCCACCACTACCACGTACCTCACTGCCTACCCGGCCGCATCGAGTCGTCCGAGCACGTCATCGTTGAACCTCTCCGCGGGTCGCTCCGCCGCGGCGCTTGTCACAGCGGGTCTGACCGCAGGTCGTCTCGCGGTCTACAACCACAGCGGCAGCGTCGATGTCGTGCTTGATGTCGTTGGCTACTTCACAGACACGTCGCGCCCCGACGGCGCCGGTTATGCGGCCGTCGACCCGTCCCGGATCCTCGACACCCGGGACGGCTCAGGTGCTTTCTCCGGCGGCGAGACCCGCGTGGTGCAGGTCTCGGGCCGAGCGGGGGTGCCCGAATCCGGCGCCTCCGCAGTCGTCGTCAACCTCACCGTCGTAGCGCCGACCCGGTCGAGCTTCGTCGCCGGATTTGCCGCCGACGCGCAGCGTCCATCGACGTCCAACGTCAACGTCGCCGCCGGTGAGACGAGGGCGAACCTCGCGGTTGTCCAGCTCGACCCGGCCGGACGCCTCGCACTGTTCAACAACGCCGGCTCGTCACACCTCGTCGTCGATGTGCTCGGTTGGTACGGCGAGGCGGCGGCCGGCCGCTTCGTGTCGGTCACTCCGCGCCGGGTTCTCGACACCCGGGTCGACGGTGGAGCTGTCTCGTCGGGCGTCAGCGTGTCGGTCGATGTCGGCGCTCCGGCGGGAGCGATTGCGGCGGTCGTCACAGTGACCGCGACGGGGCCGAGCGCTGCAGGATTCCTGGCAGCTCACCCAGCCGGTCGGGTGGCGACCACCTCGACGGTGAACTTCCTCGCGGGCGCCACCGTCGCCAACCTCAGCGTCGTACCGCTCGGTGATGACGGTCGCATCGCGGTCCGGAACGGGCCGGGTCGGACCCACGCCCTTGTCGACGTCGTGGGCTACATCACCGCGTCCTGACGCGCTCAGAGCTTCGCTAGTGTTCCGACCACGCGGAGGCGTGGGGAGCCGATGACCGAAGGACCACGAGAGCATCCGCCTGGCGCCAATCGATGGCTGGCGGAGACAGGTGGCGATCGCGGTCGTGCCTATGCGGCGAGGTTCGCCGAGCTAGCCGGGTCGGGTGCTGAGGTCCACGGCGAGGCCGACCTCGTCGCATCGCTGTCCCGGCCGGGTGCGCGGATCCTCGATGCCGGCTGCGGCACCGGCCGGGTGACGGTCGAGCTGGCGCGCCGAGGCTTTGATGTCACCGGTGTCGACGTCGACCGTTCGATGCTCGCCGTCGCGCGGGAGACAGATCCGTCACTCGAGTGGATCGAGGCGGACCTCGCCAACGCCGAGCTCGACGGCCCGCCGTACGACCTGGTCGTTGCTGCCGGCAACGTGATGATCTACCTCACCCCCGGGAGCGAAGCCGACGTCGTACGTCATCTGGCGCGCTGCGTGGCACAGGGTGGGCTGCTCGTGGCCGGCTTCTCGCTGCAACCGGCAAGGCTTTCCCTCGCCGACTACGACCAGCACTGCGCCGCAGTCGGACTGCGCCTGCGCGATCGATGGTCGACCTGGGCCCGCGAGCCGTGGTCCGCGGGGGACGACTACGCCGTCTCAGTGCACCGCCGGTAAGCCTGCACGGGGAAGTTCACCCGATTGGCCGCGTTTAAATTCGTATTTCTCCTGTTCATCCCGGTTCAGAACCGTTATGACTGAATCTCACTTTCCGAGAGGCTTCAGATCCGTGGCCTACCACACCAAAGCACGGCTAATTCCTGCCGTGCTCGTGGCCGCGCTGTATGCGGCAGCGGTGCTGACGACTCCCGACGTGGTCGAGCGCCCGTACGCCGGTCCACCTGGTGCCGTGGAGATCTCGACCGCGGGCCCCTTCGTTGCCGTCGTCGAAGGTGCGGCGGCTCCGCTTCCGGCACCTGCACGCGCCGTCCCCACCGCCAGGATCACGGGCGCGGTGCCGAGGGTCGCCGCTGTTCCCGAGCCAACGACTGCACGAGCTGCTGAGCCTCGACGAGACCGGGCGGCGCGCAGCCGCTCCCAGACGCGGTTCACGCCGGGGTGGGAGCAGCTGCACGGCGCCGAGGCGCTAGCCCGGATCACCTACCCGTGGCGAGAGATGGGCTGGGAGATCACCTTCCACTCAGCAAGGCCGGGGGTGCTCGGGCTGGCGTACGACTCCAGCCGCCATATCTACATCTTCGTGCGTCGCGATCAGTCGACGTCCGCGCTCGCCTTCACCATCGCTCACGAGATCGGCCACGCCTTCGACTACACCTATGGGTCGCGTGAGCGCCATGCCCGTTGGCGTGAGCTGCGCGGGATCGATCCCGACAGGCCGTGGAACGGCTGCGAAGGCTGCAGCGACCTGGCCACCCCCGCGGGTGATCTCGCGGAGGTCTTCGCCGTCTGGCAGGTCGGCCCGGTCGACTACCGCAGCCGGATGGCTCCCTTGCCGTCGGGGGAGCGCCTGCGGCTGCTGGCTCGGGAGTTCGGCGGCGCCTAGCCGTTCAGTAGGTGAAATGACCTGGCGGGGTCGACCCTAAGATCGGCGGTGTGACCACTCCCAGTCGACGCCTGCTCCTTGTGCACGCCCATCCCGATGACGAGTCGATCGGCACCGGCGTGACCATGGCCCGGTACGCCGAGGAGGGCGCGCACGTCACGCTCGTTACCTGCACGCGGGGCGAGGAGGGCGAGATCGTCGTCGAGGACCTCGCGCATCTGGGCACTGGCGCTTCCCTTGCCGCCGTCCGAGAGCAGGAGCTCGCTAACGCCTGCGCTGCTCTGGGCGTCACCGACCACCGGTTCCTCGGCCATCACGAGGACAGCGGGATGATCGGCACCTCACCGAACGACAAGCCCAATTCCTTCTGGCAGGCCGACCTCGACGCAGTCACCGGCGAGTTGGTCGCCATCCTGCGTGAGGTTCGGCCGCAGGTCGTCGTGACCTACGACGACAACGGTGGCTACGGCCACCCGGACCACATCCAGGCGCACCGAGTGACGATGCGAGCAGTCGACGCCGCAGCCGAGGCGACGGCGTACGTCGGCAACGGAGCACCCTGGCGGGTGTCGAAGGTCTACGCCACGGCGATCGCCAAGTCCATGCTGGCCGCCGGGATCGAGGCGTTTCGCGACTCGGACTCGCCCGGGTTCTTCGCTGGGGTCACGTCGGTCGACGACCTGCCCTTCGGCACCGACGATGCGCTCATCACGACCGAGGTCGTCGGGTCCGACCAGCACTTCGCGGCGAAGATGGCCGCGATGCGGGCGCATCGGACTCAGATCTCGGTCGACGGGCCCTTCTTCGCCCTTTCGGACAACGTCGCGTTGACTGCCTTCGGCGTCGAGCACTACGTGCTGGAGCGTGGCGAGCGAGGTCCTGCGCGGGGACCACGGGGTCGGGAGGATGACCTCTTCGCCGGGCTTGACGTCCGGCACTAGGCGACTGAGCGTGACGAGCAGTGCTCCGAGGCGCTACGCCAAACAGGTGGTCCGGCCACGGAGCGTAGTTTAGTTGGACCGACGCGTGGCATAGTCCAGTCACGGCACAGACCGCCGTACCGGATCCATCGGCACCACCGCTCGCCACCTTGAGCCTGGGGCGAAAGAACTTTTCGGGACCTGCTCCAGTCCGGCGTTGGTTGCCGCGACGAGGAGCCACCATGCAGCAGCGCGAGACCGTCGCCACGCTCTTCCAGCCCGGCGACGGAGTGCTCAGTGCTCGCACGGCTGACGTCGGCGCGAGTCGCGAGATCCGCCGCCGCCGCCGGCTCTGGACCCTCTTCGCGTGGCTGGCCGTGCCGACGGCGTACCTCTGGTTCCGAGTCTTCGACGGTCGTCCCGCCAACCTCTTCGACCTACCGAGCGTCGACCCGCTGCTCGTCGTGCCGATCCTGTTCTTCACCATGCTCATCGTGGTGATGCTCGGCAGCCACGTCGGCGCCGGCCGGTCGCCGCACGTGCTCTACCGACCCGAGCAGATCGAGACGCGACTCGACGACGTGAAGGGCATCGGGCCGGTCAAGGACGAGGTGATTCGCTCCCTCAACCTCTTCCTCGCGCACAAGACCTTCAACGAGGAGATGGGCGGCACGCCGCGCCGCGGCCTGCTCTTCGAGGGCGCGCCGGGCACCGGCAAGACTCACCTGGCGAAGGCCATGGCGCACGAGGCCGGCGTGCCGTTCCTCTTCGTCTCCGCGACGTCATTCCAGTCGATGTTCTACGGTGCGACGGCGCGCAAGATCCGGTCTTACTTCAAGGAGCTGCGCAAGGCCGCGCGCAAGGAGGGTGGCGCGATCGGCTTCATCGAGGAGATCGATGCCATCGGCATGCGCCGCAGCGGTCTGGGGATGTCTGCTCCACCCGGTGCTGTCGCCGGCTCGCGGGTCGCTGGCTTCGATGTGCCTGCCTTCCTGCCTGCGGTCTTCGCGCAGCCGGCTACCGTCGTGAACCAGCTGATGAGCGAGGGCACCGGCGGCGTCGTCAATGAGCTGCTCGTTCAGATGCAGTCCTTCGACGAGCTGTCTGGCACGCAGAAGGCTGCCGGCATGATCATCGACCGCATCAACCTGCTGCTCCCGTCGCACCGGCAGATCGCCAAGCCAGTACCGCCGTCGACCAACGTCCTGCTCATCGCCGCCACCAACCGCGGCGACAACCTCGACCCCGCGCTGCTGCGTCCGGGCCGTTTCGACCGTCGGCTCACCTTCGACCTTCCGGCTCGCGCCGGCCGGCGCGAGCTGATCGACCACTTCTTGGCCCGCAAGGCGCACGCCCCCGAGCTGGCCGGCGACGAGCTGCGCGACACCCTCGCCGCGGTGACCGGCGGCTACACCCCGGTCATGATCGAGAATCTCTTCGACGAGGCCCTCGTCTCCGCTGTGCGTCGCGGTGTGAAGGCCATGTCGTGGGAAGACGTCGAGAACGCCCGTCTCACCACCCAGGTCGGCCTCAAGCAGCCCGTCGCCTACACCGAGCACGAGCGGGTGCTGATTGCGACCCATGAGTCCGGTCACGCGGTCGCGGCGTACCTCACGCCGATCAACCGGCGGATGGAGGTGCTCAGCATCATCAAGCGTGGCGGCGCGCTCGGCCTGCTCGCTCACGGTGACGTCGACGAGGAGTACACCCGCTCGCGCAGCGACATGCTGAGCTTCATCCAGATCGCTCTCGCCGGCATGGCCGCAGAGGAGCTGTGGTTCGGCGACGTCTCCACCGGGCCCGGCGGCGACCTCCTCTACGCGACCAATGTCGCGTCGGAGATGGTCGGCTCGGTCGGTATGGCCGGCTCGCTCATTTCCTACGCCGCGATCCAGACTTCCGGACTCAATGACACCAACATCGTCGGTCGGGTGCTGGCTGACGCCGATGGCCGAGCGCGGGTCGAGAAGATCCTCGACGAGCAGAAGCAGGCGGTTCGCGAGCTGCTCGACCGCAACCGGCACCTGGTCGAGGCGCTGCGCGACGCACTGCTCGAGCGCGAGGAGCTCGTCGGGCCGGAGATCACCGACGTGCTCACTGAGGCTACGGCCGCGCACGGTCGTGTCGCCGGCGTCCAGACCGGGATGTCGCCAGCTCGCAAGGCGGCCGCAACCCGATCGCGCGCGCCCCGCCGTACGACAATCGACCTCACTGCGCTCGAGCCTGCCCCCACCCCCTCCCGACGCTAGGGCCGCCTGGCACCCGGTTAGGGTGGCCTGCGGTACGCCGGAGGGGCCGGTGCGGCCAGTCCGGGAGGTGCGGTGCGTCTCGCGACCGCCCAGCGCCTCGTCGCGATCGTGCTCTTCGGCTTCCTGTCCTTCCTCCTGTCTGTGTTCGGGGCGTTCTTCGTGCCCTACGACCCGGTGCCGGGTGTGTCGGTGGGCGTACTGGTCGCTGTGGTCGGCAACTACTGGGTGGCCATGGCCGGCCGCCGGGTCTACGACGGCCTCGCGGGCGCAGTGCTGCCTGCGCTGATCTGGCTGGCCGTGACGCTCACCCTGGCGAGCGGCCGCGCGGAGGGCGACGTGGTGCTCAGCAACAGCACCGCGAGCCTGGCCTTCATCGTGCTCGGAGCGACGTCGTCCGCCGTCGGCATCGGGCGCAGGCTGCCGCCGTCGGCGACCGAGGCCGACGCCGGCGCTGACAACGGCGCGCCTCGTTAGGCCGTTCGGCGCAGCGTCGCGCTCAAGCGAACGATCCTGCTGCCGATGCTCCAGGCATGAGCCATGTCGTCGTGCGCCTCGGAGGCGAGCGTTTCGCGCTGCCGATGGACGCCGTGGCCGAGGTGGGACGGATGCCCATGCTCACCCGGGTGCCCGCGTCACCGCCTTGGGTTGCCGGCGTCGCCAACTGGCGTGGCCGCATTCTGGGCGTCGTCGACTTGCGGGTCCTGCTCGGGTTGGCGGGGGCGTCGGACGAGCGCATCGCCACTACCCGGCTGGTGGTGCTGGCCCGGGCGCCGATCTCCGTCGGCATCATCGCTGAGCGCGTCGAAGGCGTTCTCGACGTCGACGCCGCAGCTGTCGAACCGCCGCTGCTGACGCTGCCGGGCGAGGCCGGCGCATTGCTCGAGGGACAAGTCACAGACAACGACGGGCCAGTAGGCGTCATCGACGCCGGCGCCGTCTTCGCTCTACGGCACCGCTTCGGCGCCGTACGTCGGGCTGGATGAAAGGCGCACCAACCGTGGACTTCTCCAAGAGACTCGCGCGCATTGCCGGGATTGCGACCTGGGGTGGGCTCGTGCTCGCCCTGCTGGCAGCGACGGTTATCGCCAAGGGCGAAGGTGACCGCATTCAGGTCCATCTCACGGCCGTCTACATCTGGGGAGTGTTCGGCGCAATCGACGCCCTCTTCCTATCGTTGTTGCCGGCTCTGCAGCAGCGGTCTTCCTTGGTCAACCGCCACATCACCCTCTGGCGAGTCGTGCTGCTCGTCGGCGACATGATCTTCATCACCGGCGTGGTCTCCGCCGCGGGTGGCATTCGCGGTCCGTTCTGGTTGCTCTACCTGCCGGTCGTCCTCTTCGCCGCGGTGTCGATGCCCGCAGCTCAAGCCGCGATCTTCGGTGTGACGGCATCGGCGGCCGTCGTGGGCGCGTCGTACGTCGCACACACGCTGACTCGCGGCACGCTCGGCTCGCTCGTCGTCGTCGTGCCCATGTTCCCGGCCGTCGCCTGGTTCAACTCCAGTCTCTCCAGCGCCGTGTGGAAGATGCGCAAAGACGCCAAGGCCGAGCGAGACATCTTGCACGCTCGGGTCGCAGAGCTGTCGAGCGTCCTCGAGAAGGCCGCTGCAGGGGATCTGGCTGTCGACCTCGCGGAAAGCGACATCTCGCCGGAGGACGCGGAGTACTCCCGCCCGTTGTCCATGCTGTCCACTTCGTTCAACCACACCCTGGGCAACCTGCGGGTGCTCGTCGGCCAGATCCGCTCCGGCGGCGAGCAGATCGGCGCGAGCGCCGGGGAGCTGCTGGCCACTGCGGAAGAGCACGCCGTCAGCGCTACCGAGCAGTCCTCAGCAGTGACCGAGACGACGAGCACCATCGAAGAGCTGGCTGCGACTGCAGCACAGATCGCCGACACGGCGGAGGCGGTAGCGCGCTACGCCGCCGAGACTCTGCGCTACGCCGAGCAGGGCCGCGAAGCTGTCGGTCTGTCTGTCGACTCGATGGACAAGATCTCCTACCGAGTCGAGCAGATCGCGTCGCGCGCTCTGTCGCTGGGGGAGAAGAGCCACGAGATCGGCCGCATCCTCGACGTCATCGACGACCTCGCCGACCAGACCAACCTGCTCGCGCTCAACGCCGCGATCGAGGCGGCCCGAGCCGGCGAGCACGGCCGAGGCTTCGCCGTCGTCGCGAGTGAGGTGCGCAAGCTTGCCGAGCGCTCCATGACCGCGACCAAGGACATCCAGGGCATCATCGGCGAGATCCAGGCCGAGACCAACTCCACGATCATCGCGTCGGAGGAGGGGGCCAAGGAGGTCAAGCAGGGCACCGCGCTGGCGCGCGGCGTGGTCGAGGCGCTGGAGCGCATCAGCGGCATGGTCGACGAGACCACCACTGCGGCCAAGGAGATCTCGATTGCGACCCAGCAGCAGCGCAGCGCGTCTGACCAGGTCGTCGCGGCCATGAACCAGGTCAGCGACGTGTCTCGTCAGTACGCCGTCGGCTCGAAGCAGGCCGCCGCCGCGGCCGCGCAGCTCAACGTCCTGGCAGCCGAGCTGCGCGCTTCCATCGCGCAGTTCAAGGTCGCCTGACGCCACCGAGGATCTGACGCCGATGACCGCATGGGGCGATGACCCCGAGCTGATCGCGACCTTCCGAGCGGAGGTCGAGGAGCGGCTTGCTTCGCTGTCGGCCGGCCTGCTCACGCTTGAGGCGAACCCGCGGGCACGTGAGGCTGTGGGTGGCCTCTTCCGCGACGCGCACACCGTCAAGGGCTCGGCCAAGATGCTGGGGCTCGACCACGTCGTGAGCGTGGCTCATCTGATGGAAGACCTGCTCGGCGCGATCCGGGACGGCCGGCTTTCCGCTCGAGCTGACCTAATCGGGCTGCTTCTCGTCTCGTGCGACGCCGTGGGCCGCTGCATGCCGGGTGCGTCGACGCCGCTGGACAGCACCTCCCTCGAGCCCGTGGTCACTGCGCTGCATTCGGCCATCGCCGGCGATGACCATGTTGAGATCCCCCTGCTGGCGATTCCTCTCCTCGAGGACTCTGAGGAGGAGCTCGACCACGACCTTCCGGTGCGCGGTCGCGATCAGGCTGACTCGGTGCGGGTCGCTGCGACGAAGGTCTACGACCTCATCGACATTGTCGGAGAGGCTGCCCTTGGCACCCGTCGGGTGGAGCAGACGGCACACGGCCTGGCGGCTCTGCTCGCCGAGCACGGGCGATGGACGGCTGCGCTGCGGCAGGCCGTCTCGCGCGACGACGCGCTGCCCGAGCCAGCCGCGATCGCCCTGCACCGACTGCTGTCGCTCTCCGACCAGATCACCGCCTCGACGGGCAATCTGGAGGAGTTCATCGAGTCGCAAGTGGGCCGGATGGCTCTGGTGCGCGACGGTGCGATGGGCCTGGCGATGGTGCCGCTACGACGGGTTCTCACCGCCTTTCCCCGCCTAGTGCGCGACGTCGCTATCGCGTGCGATAAGGACGTCGCGCTCGACCTCGACGGCGACGATGTCGAGCTCGACAAGCAGGTGCTCGACGGCATCGCCGACGCGCTGAAGCACCTGGTGATTAACGCTGTCGACCACGGTTGCGAGTCTCCGGCCGCGCGTGTGGTGGCCGGCAAGCCGGCGCAGGCCACCGTCCGGGTGGCGGCGCGAACCGCGGGTGGCCACGTCGTGATTGAGGTCTCCGACGACGGGGGTGGGATCAACGAGGACACGCTGCGCGCCAAGGCCATCGAGCGCGGGCTGCTGCCGGCCGACTCGACGGTGAGCGGCACCTCGCTGCTGTCGCTGCTGTTCACCCCTGACTTCTCGACGGCCAAGACCGTCACCGAGACCTCAGGTCGCGGGGTCGGCCTGGACGTGGTCAAGACGGCTGTCGACGACCTCGGTGGGTCAATCGACATCACGACGGTGCTCGGTGCGGGCACGTCATTCACGCTGACCTTGCCGGTGACCCTGGGGGTCATGCGCTGCTTGATCGCCGAGGTCGGGGACGAGCGTTTCGCGATTCCGGTGACCAGCGTCGTCGAGTCTCTCGGCCTGCGTGATGTCACGGCGACTGCCCTCGGCGGGATGCCGGTCATCTTGCGCAACGGCGTATCGCTGCCGCTGCTCGACCTCGGCGACACCCTTGAGGTACGAGGGGATCGCGCGCCGCGGGCTGCTCTCGTCGTACGCCACGGTGATCGCCAGGTGGCCTGGTCGGTCGACCGGCTCAAGGGCGAGATGGAGCTGGTCATCAAGGACCTGGGGACCTTCTTGACCCGGGTGCCGGGAGTGGCCGGTGCGACCATCGCCGGGGACGGCAACGTCGTCGTCCTGCTCGACCTCCGCGAGTTGGCAGAGCGTGCACTCGGCCTGGGCCAGCGAGGCGCGCCCGCGATCTCGAACGCTGCCCCGACCGGAGATCCGAGCCAGCCCCGGGCCCGGGTGCTCGTGGTCGAGGACTCCGTCGGGGTGCGTGAGCTCGAGCGGGTGATCCTCGAAGGCGCCGGCTACCTGGTCGAGACGGCCGTCGACGGTCTAGACGGTGCATCGCGGCTGCGGGCCGAGCCGGCAGACATCGTCATCAGTGACGTGGAGATGCCTGGCATGGACGGCTTCGCCCTGACGCGGACGATCCGGCGTACCAAGGGCTGGGAGGATGTCCCCGTCGTCATCATGACCTCGCGCAACGACGAGGAGGACCGGCGTGCGGGTCTCGACGCCGGGGCGAGTGCCTACTTGTTCAAGCAGGACTTCGATCAGGCGCAGCTCGTCGACACCGTGCGGCGCCTCGTCGGCCGGTAGGCGCGGAGCGCTTCATTCGGAGACCCGTACGACGCACTCGATAGGCTGCCTGCATGCCCGGTCGCATCGTAATCGCTGACGACAGCCCCACTCTGCGTCGCATCGTTGGATCGGTGCTGGCCAAAGAGGGCTATGAGATCACCGAGGCCCAGGACGGTGTCGAGGCGGTCCAGGCGGTCTTCCGGACTCAGCCGGATGCCGTCGTTATGGATGTGCAGATGCCGCGGGTGTCCGGCTATGTGGCGACCCGTTTGCTCAAGGATGACTGGCAGACCACGGACATCCCGGTGATCCTGCTGACGTCGCTCGACGCGGCCAGCGATCGTTACTGGGGTCGCAGCGCTGGTGCCGACGACTACCTCACCAAGGACTTCGAGGCCCCTGACCTCGCCCAGGCCGTCGTCGACGTGCTTGCTCGCGCGGCCGCTGCCCGGGGCGGTCGGCCGGCGATGAAGGCCGACCCGGTGGAGCTCACTGACGACGATGTGCTGTCGAAGGTCTGCGACCTGCTCGACCGCAAGCTCTTCGAGACCTCGGTCGCCGCGTCGGTCACCGAGCTCGCTACGATCCCCGGCTTCGAGACGACCGTCGCTGGCCTGCTCGACGTCGTACGCCGCTTCGTCGACTACCACCTCGCGGCGGTGCTGCTGCTCGAGGAGCGGGTCGCCTACGTCAGCGTCAAGCACGAGACAACGCGGTCGCACTTCGACGAGTTCGTCGGTGCTGCCGCTCGCACCGTCGGGGAGCTCTCCGGGCAGGCCTTCGACGCGGCCGGGCTCGACGCCCGGGTGGTGGACCCCGACGAGCTCCTCGACAGTGATGACGAGGGCCCTATGGCGACGTTCCTGTCCATGCCGCTGCGCGGCAGCGGCGGTCGCATCGTCGGCTGCCTCGCGCTGAGCTCGTCGCAGAAGAACGCCTTCAGCGAGACGTCGCTGTCCACGCTCAAGCTCATCGAGGGCCCGGCGGCCATCGTCGTCGACAACGCCCGCTTGTCGGTCGGCCGCGCGCTCTGACGTGACCACCCGATAGCCACGTCATGCCCAGGACGAAGATCGTTGCGACGCTCGGACCCGCCAGCACGCCGCGGGCCGTGCTGGCGGAGATGCTCCTCGCGGGTGTCGACGTCATTCGGATCAACTGCTCGCACGGCACTCGTGACGGACATCTGGACGAGGTCGCGCTCGTTCGTGAGGTGGCCGCCCAGGTAGGACGCCGGGTGGCCGTCCTCGCCGACCTGCAGGGGCCGAAGATGCGGGTCGGCACTGTTCATCCCGCCGGCCTCGAGCTGGCCGAGGGCACTCGGGTCCGGCTGCGAGCCGGTGCGGAGACCGCCGAGCCCGGTGTTATCCCGGTGACCTACCGCAACCTGGCCAACGATGTCCGCGCCGGGGACAGGGTGCTGCTGGCTGACGGCATGCTCGAGCTGCGCGTTGCCGAGGTAGAGGGATTCGAGGTCATCTGCGAGGTCGTGCACGGTGGTCTGCTGCGCAGCCGGAAGGGGGTGAACCTGCCGGGCGCGGCGGTGACGGCTCAGAGCCCCACGCTCAAGGACATTGACGACCTGTCGGCGATGGTGGAGGCCGGTGTCGACTACGTCGCGCTGTCCTTCGTCCGTACCGCCGACGACGTACGACGGCTGCGGGACGCGATCGCAATGCTCGGCGCCAGCACGATGGTGGTCGCCAAGCTCGAACGTCCCGAGGCGCTCGACGGGCTTGACGAGATCCTCGCCGTGAGCGACGCCGTGATGGTGGCGCGCGGCGATCTCGGAGTGGAGATGGGGCCTGAGCAGGTGCCGATGTTGCAGAAGCGGATCATCGCCGCTGCCAACGCGCACGCCATCCCGGTGATCACGGCGACCGAGATGCTCGAGTCGATGGTCACGCAGGTGCGACCGACGCGCGCTGAGGCCTCCGACGTCGCCAACGCCGTCTTCGACGGGACGTCCGCCGTGATGCTCTCTGCGGAGACCGCCGTCGGGGTCGACCCGGCCGAGGCGGTCCGGTGGATGTGTCGCATCATCTCCAGCGCGGAGGCGGCGCCGGAGCTCGACGCCCGGGTGGCTGCCCCGCACGGGGTGATCTCACCGGCCCGGGCGGTAGCGCGTTCCGTCGTACAGGTCGTCAAGGACCTAGGAGCCGTCGCTGTCGTGGTGCACACCCAGACCGGCTCGTCCTCGCGGCTGGTGTCGTCGTTCCGGCCCGGGGTGCCGATCCTCGCCTTGTCACCGGCCGAGTCGACGGTGCGCCTCGTGGCCCTGCACCACGGCGTGGTCGGCGACGTCGTACCGCCCGTCGAGGACTCACTGGCGCTGATGGCGCAGGCCAATGACAAGGCGCTCACGTCGGGTCTCGCTCGGGATGGCGACACGATCATCGTCGTCGCTGGCGCCCCCGGCCAGGTCGGCGGGACCAACCGGATGCTGGTGCACCGGGTCGACGCCTCGATGCCGCCGTGGGACGAGCACCCGCAGAACCGCCGCGCCACCGACCCCCGCTGAGATCCGTGACTGAAAGTAATCAAAGGGTGTCCGGCAGGAGATGTGCGACCGACGGCGAACTCCGGTCCGATGACCCAGCCCCAGGCTTCGCTGCGCCGTGCCGTCCTCGCCCTCACTGTCGCCCTCGTCGGCCTTCTTGGCGCCGCCGGCCTGACCACCTCCGCCCGGGCACAGGTGGTCAGTCCGCAACCGGGTACCGAGCCGGGCCTGCTCTACTACTCCTACCCGGCGCCGGCCGGGTTGGCGGACAGCGCTGGGGAGCCGTCTATCGGCTGGACCGGCGAGAGCGACGCCATCATGTTCCAGGCCCAGCTCGAGACGAGCGAGGTGCACTGGGACGACACGTTGACGGTGCCCGTGGCGCAGTGGACGGCTCGCCCGTCGCTGATTACCTCCAACCTCACCTCCTTAGACCCGATCCTCGCGACCGACCCTGTCCTGGGTCGGACGTTCGTCTCTCAGCTGCTCGGCGCCTGCAGCGGCGCGTCCTACACCGACGACGACGGCCAGACCTACTCGCCGTCCACAGGCTGTCCGGCTCCGCACGGTGTCGATCACCAGACCGTGGGATTCGGCCCCGCGGTGCCCGGCTCACCCGAGGCACTCGTCGCCCCACA
>Ga0136633_1001114_pt1 | contig 19946 bp, 18 predicted proteins | sample AntDrymeUQ832206_2_FD_105494 | JGI IMG/M metagenome (GOLD analysis project Ga0136633, IMG submission 105494) | Polar desert sand microbial communities from Dry Valleys, Antarctica - metaG UQ83 (22.06) | ecosystem: Environmental > Terrestrial > Soil > Desert | place: Antarctica: Dry Valley...
GACCTGCTCGCCCCGGCCAGCGCAGCCTGCCACGGGCCGGCCAGCGTCCTGCGTGCAAGGATTGTCAGGACGACGAAACCGACCTGAAGGAGCTCCGCGTGGCCCGCGAGCTGTTCGCCACCCTGCACACCACCGAGGGCACCGTCCGGGTGCAGCTCTTCCCGGACCACGCACCCAAGACGGTGCAGAACTTCGTCGGCCTGGCCGACGGCTCGGGTGAGTGGACCGACCCCAACAACGGCAAGAAGGGCGACCGCCCGCTCTACAACGGCACCGTCTTCCACCGCGTGATCAAGGGCTTCATGATCCAGGGCGGCGACCCGCTCGGCACCGGCACCGGTGGGCCGGGCTACCGCTTCAAGGACGAGATCCACCCCGAGCTCGCCTTCACCAAGCCGTACCTCCTTGCCATGGCCAACGCCGGTCCGGGCACCAACGGGTCGCAGTTCTTCATCACGGTCGCCAACACCACGCACCTCACCGGCAAGCACACGATCTTCGGCGAGGTGGCCGACCAGGACAGCCGCGACGTCGTCGACCGGATCGCCACAACGCCCACCGGGCAGATGGACCGACCGCGCACGGACGTCGTGATCGACAAGATCGACATCGAGCAGGTCGACAGCTGACCAGTCCCGACACCGGCGCCGAGGTCGAGTCGCCACCGGTCTGCTACCGGCACGGCGACCGGGAGACCTACGTCCGCTGCACCAGGTGTGAGCGCTTCATCTGCCCCGACTGCATGCGCTCGGCGTCGGTCGGGTTCCAGTGCCCCGAGTGCGTCGCCGAGGGCGCGAAGACGATCCGCACACCGCGCACCGTCTTCGGCGGTCGCATCAGCACCGACACCGGCCGGGTGTCGATGGTGCTCATCGGGCTCAACGTCGCGGTGTACGTGCTCGGCTTCGCGGCCCCCGACCTCAACCTGCGCTTCGGCAACCTCGCGCTGGCGTTCAATCCTGAGGCCGGCGAGCTCATCGGCGTCGCCGAGGGTGAGTACTACCGCCTGCTGACGTCGGCGTTCCTGCACGCCTCGCTGTTCCACATCCTGTTCAACATGTTTGCGCTGGCGCAGATCGGCCCGATGCTCGAGCAGGCGCTGGGCCGCGGTCGGTTCATCGCCCTGTACCTGCTGTCGGCGCTGGGGGGATCGACGCTGTCGTTCCTGCTGTCCAGCCCGGGTCAGCTCGGCGTCGGTGCCTCCGGCGCGATCTTCGGCATGTTCGGCGCTTACTACGTCGTCGTACGGCGACTCGGTGGCGAGACGCGCTCGATCGTCGTGCTGCTGGTCATCAACCTCGTCATCACCTTCGCCCTGCCCATCATCGACTGGCGGGCGCACCTCGGCGGGCTGGCGATCGGGGCGCTGATCGCGGCGGCGTTCGCCTACACCCCGCGTGGTCCGAGGCAGGCCCAGTTGCACGCCGCGGCCTGCGTGGGAGCCGGCTTGCTGCTGGCGGTCGCCGTACTCGCCCGCACTGCCGCTCTCACCGCCTGACCCGCCCTGAGTGCATCACCACCACCCACCGGCCCCCGGTGATCCACGGAAGCTTTCCGGCACATTCTGGCGGCGGCGAGGTCTTAAAACTGCCGGAAGGCTTCCGTCGATCATGAGGTGGGACTGGTCTTGCCGCCGGCGCCGCGGAGGGCGAGCAGGTCGGTCAGGACGTCCGCCGGGTAGCGGCCCAGTCGCGCCCGGGACAGCAGCAGCACGGTGCGGCCGATGTCGATCTCGAGCAGCTCGGCCCGCCGGTCCTTGATGACCCGCATCCGCTCGACCTGCGGCCAGGGCGCCGCGACGGTGCGCCAGCCCTGTCGTACGACGACGCGCGTGCTGTCGGCGACGAGCAGCGGGCCGCCCCGCAGCTCGCGGACCGCCACGCCCAACGCGATCACCGCGGCCGGTCCGGCCAGCAGCCGACCGGCCGAGTCGACCAGCACCGCGACCGCGGCGAGAGCAGCCGCGAGCAGCAGCATCCCGTAGCCCAGTCGCCGTACGGGCTCGATCACCAAGGTGTCCATCGTCACCACCTTGCCCTGCCTGCTGCGTCGTACGCTGAGTGAACCGCGACTCACATCTCCCGGAGGCTCCCCATGCGCGACGCCGTCATCGTCGAGGCAGTACGCACCCCCGTTGGCAAGCGCAACGGCGGCCTGGCCGGCATCCACTCCGCCGACCTGTCGGCGCACGTGCTGCAGGCCATCGTCGAGCGGACCGGCATCGACCCCGCCCTGGTCGACGACGTGATCTGGGGCTGCGTCATGCAGATCGGCGAGCAGACCTTCGACATCGCGCGTACGGCGGTGCTGTCGGCCGGCTGGCCGGAGTCGGTCCCGGGTACGACGGTCGACCGGCAGTGCGGCTCGTCGCAGCAGTCGGTGCACTTCGCCGCGGCAGGTGTCGTCAGCGGGCAGTACGACCTGGCCGTCGCCGGCGGTGTCGAGGTCATGTCACGCACCCCGATGGGCTCGTCGTTCACGGCCAGCCCGCTCGGCCCGATGTACATCGAGCGCTACGGCTCCGACTTCCCCAACCAGGGCATCGGCGCGGAGCAGATCGCCGAGCGCTGGGGCATCTCCCGCACCCAGCTCGACGAGTTCTCGCTCGCGTCGCACGAGAAGGCCGGCGCGGCCATCGATGACGGACGCTTCGTCGCGCAGATCGCACCCATCACCAACCCGGACGGCGTGCTCATCGACACCGACGAGGGCGTACGCCGGGGCGGCACCCTCGAGAAGCTCGGATCGCTGAAGGCGGCGTTCCAGGAGGACGGCAAGATCACGGCGGCGAACAGCTCGCAGATCTCGGACGGCTCCGCGGCGCTGCTCATCACCACCAGCGAGTTCGCGAAGGCGCACGGCTTGACGCCGATCGCGCGCGTGCACACCGCGGTGCTCGCCGCGGCCGAGCCGATGCCGATGCTGCACGCCCCGATCCCGGCCACGCAGAAGGCCTTGAAGAAGTCCGGCCTGTCGATCAACGAGATCGGCGCGTTCGAGATCAACGAGGCGTTCGCGTCCGTGCCGCTCGCCTGGCTCAAGGACATCGGCGCGGATGAGAAGGCGCTCAACCCCAACGGCGGCGCGATCGCACTGGGTCACCCGCTCGGCGGATCCGGCGCGCGGCTGATGACCACGTTGGTCCACCACATGAGGGACAACGGCATCCGGTACGGACTGCAGACCATGTGCGAAGGCGGCGGCCAGGCCAACGCCACCATCCTCGAGCTGCTCTGATCCGGCTGTTCTGACGGCTGCTCTGACCGCTCTGTACGCCGGGTTCGACCGGCTGGTCGGAGCCGGCACTGACGGCCCGTCAGGGTCCCCGAGCGGGCGCGATGCGCGTGCCACGATCGGCGCGTGACCACCCCGACGGGAGCGAAGCGCAGCAGCCAACTGCGCATGCCCCGGTCGCGCGGCGTCCGCGAGACGCTGATCGCGCTGCTTGCCCTGCCGGTGCTCCTGCTGGTCGGCGTGCAGGTCGGCCAGCAGCTGCGCGGCGACCCGGCTGCACCGGTTACGGGCGAACCGGCCGCCGCCTCGCCACCAGCCTCGTCACCAGCCTCGGCCGCACCGCAGCGCGCGGCGCCTGCGCCCCCGCCCGCTAACCCTGCCGCTACCCCTGTCGTCACAACGCCGCGCACGCCGGCAGCCCGCCCGCCGGCAGCCCGTCCGCCGGAAGCCCGCCCACCGATCGAGCCGGTACCGACGACCGGGGCTGCCGCCCCCGCGCCGCCGCCGCTCGCCCTCGCCCGGGGGCTGGCAGGCGCTCAGGTACGGCAGTGGCAGCAGCGGATGGCCCAGCGCGGTTGGCGGATCGCGGTCGACGGGATCTACGGCCCGCGCAGTGCCGCCGTCGCGCGGCAGTTCCAGGCGGAGAAGGGCCTGACCGTGGACGGGCTGGTCGGGCCGCAGACCTGGCGCGCGGCCTGGCGCCTCCCCGTCACGCCCTAAGCAAGGGCCCGACACAGAGGCCATCGTCCACAGTGTGGACAACAGCTGGGGAGAACTACACGTGTGTAGTTCTGCGGTCCCGTGACAGGAGAAGGGCGGTCAGCGCCACTGCGTCGACAGGGCAAAGCCCGCGACGATGAAGCCGAATCCGACCACCAGGTTCCAGTTGTCCAGGCCACCGACGACCGGCATTTCGCCCTGGGTGATGTAGAAGACCACCAGCCACAAGATCCCGATCCCGAACAGGGCCAGCATGAGAGGCGCCAGCCAGATCGGGCTGGGCTTCTTCTTGCGGACCGCACCGGGTGCGAGCGGAGGCGTGTAGACGGCCTTCTTGCGCTTCTTCGACTCGGGCACGTCGCCCTCCAGTCCTTCGTTGTGCCGACGGTTTCTCTGCAGGGGACTGCAGTCGTTAGCCGCTAGCGTAAGTGACCGACGACCGACCGGGAGGCGCGTGTGCAGGCCGAGCAGCCGCTGCGGCGGCGACCGGTCTGGCACGCCTTCGTGCCGTTGACCGCCCTGCTCGCCGGTCTGCTGTTCGCCACGAGCGCGGCCACGGCGCAGGGCACCGACCTGCGGGCCGGCCGGCGCACGCAGCTGACCGAGCTCATCTCCGAGCAGCGTCGCGAGGTCGACCGGCAGGAACGACGGGCCGCGCAGATGCGGGCGGACGTCGCGGCTGTCGAGGCGCAAGCGGCCGGCCGGGACAGCCGGGTCGCCGCGGAACGCGCCTCAGCCACGGGTCTGACCGCACCGGCGGGTCTCACCGCCGTACGCGGTCCCGGCCTCGTGGTCAGCCTCGACGACGCACCCCGCACCGCCGGCGCGCCGCCGGCGAGCGACAACCCGGACGACCTCGTCGTGCACCAGCAGGACGTGCAAGCGGTGGTCAATGCCCTCTGGGCTGGTGGCGCCGAGGCGATGACGCTGATGGGACAGCGGCTGATCTCGACCAGCGCGGTGCGCTGCGTGGGCAACACGGTGATCCTGCACGGCCGGGTCTACAGCCCGCCCTTCGTGGTGCAGGCGATCGGGGCGCCGGACGCGCTGCGCGACGCTCTTGGTCAGGAGCCCGGCGTGGCTGTCTTCCGCGACTACGTCGACCGCTTCGGGCTCGGCTACGAGGTACGCACCCGGCGGGAGATGCAGCTGCCGGCGTACGACGGTCCGCTTGAGCTGCCGCACGTGGTGACCCAGCGATGAGCGCCGTGATGGCCGGAGAGAGGGCCGGAGGGATGGACGGCGTGCGCACGGTGCTGCGCGGGATCGGCCAGACGTTGATCACGTTCGGCGTCGTGGTGCTGCTGTTCTGCGTCTACGAGGTCTACTTCACCAACGTCTACACCGACCGTGAGCAGAGTCGCCTCGGCGACGATCTGCGTTCCTCGTGGCAGGCGCCCACACCGCAACCGTCGACGGCCGCAGCGGACCCGGGCGTCCCCATCGGCCAAGGGCTGGCGGTGCTGTGGATCCCCCGGGTCGGCATCACCGGCGGGGAGGCCAAGGTCGTCGTCGAAGGGGTCGGCACAGATGACCTCAAACGAGGCCCCGGCCACTACCCCGGCACGGCGCTCCCTGGCGCTCTCGGCAACAGCGTGATCTCAGGACACCGGACGACGTACGGCGCGCCGTTCAACCGACTCGACGAGCTGCGGGTGGGCGACGCGATGGTGCTCGAGACGCGGGACATGTGGTTCACCTACCGGATGACCAAGCAGCAGATCGTCGCGCCGACCGCCGTCGAGGTCACGTACGCCGTGCCGGGGGATCGCACCGCGCAGCCGACGCAGCGTCTGCTGACCCTGACCACGTGCAACCCGAAGTACTCCGCCAAGACCAGGCTCATCATCAGCGGCTTGCTGCAGGCGACTCTGCCGAAGAGCGGCGGGGTGCGGCCACCCGCGCTCGACGGGAAGGCCTGACGTGTACGGCTGGCTGTGGCGGCTGTTCCCGGGCGGCGTCCTGGGCAAGCTGCTGTGCAGCACGGTGCTCGCGGCGGGGGTCGTGGTGGTGCTGTTCCTGTTCGTCTTCCCGGAGGTGGAGCAGTTGCTGCCCTTCCAGGACGTGACTGTTGACGGCACCGGCTCGCCGTCATCCGGTACGCCTACTCCCGGGCGGACCCCCGGACCGACCGGCGGCTGACAACGTCCGGCACACTGCACCGGTCCTTCCGTTTGTCCGGCCACTGCTCCTCGCTCGGTCAGCGCCCCGCTCACACGACCGTCTCGAAAGGCTTACCCGTGCCCGGCCCTGCCAAGAAGCCCGCCACGAAGAGCCCGGCCCGTACGGCGCCGGCGACCAAGCGACCCGCCCGCAAGGCCGCGCCGAAGGCGAGCGCGACCCGCGCGGCCACCAGCTACGCCGATCGTCCCTGGGTGGCCAGCTATCCCGAGAACGTGCCGGCGGACTACGACTTCCCGAAGATCCCGCTGACCCGGCTGCTCGACGACGCGGCCTCGTCCTTCCCGACAAACACGGCGTTGGCCTTCCTCGGCACCAAGATCAGCTACAAGCAGCTGAAGGAGGACGTCGACCGGTTTGCGACAGCGCTGGCCGACCTCGGCGTGGGCAAGGGCGACCGCGTCGCCGTCGTGCTGCCGAACTGCCCGCAGAACGTCATCGCGTTCTTCGCGACCCTCCGCCTCGGCGCCGTTGTCGTCGAGCACAACCCGCTCTACACGGAGAAGGAGCTGCGTCACCAGCTGGCTGACTGCGGTGCGAAGGTCGTGGTCTGCCTCGACCGCGTCTACGCAACGCTGGCCAAGGTCAAGGGCGACACGGCGCTTCAGCACGTGATCGTGACGTCCGTCGCCGACTACCTCCCGACGGGTAAGAAGCTGCAGCTGCGCCTGCCGCTGAAGAAGGCGAAGAAGGCGCGCGCCGAGATCACGGCGCAGCTGCCCAAGGACGCCGCGGTCAAGCAGTTCTCCGCTTTGCTGAAGGGTGCGGGCCTACCTGCGCGGCAGGCCGCCATCGATCCAGAGACCGATCTCGCGCTGCTGCAGTACACCGGTGGCACGACCGGGCTGTCCAAGGGCGCCCGGCTGACCCACTACAACCTCGTCAGCAACGCCTACATGAACCGGCTCTGGGACACCGAGGCGACCGCCGGCAAAGAGATCACGCTCGGGGTGCTGCCGCTGTTCCACGCCTATGGGCTGACCGTGGCGATGACGTCGACGGTGCTGCTCGGCGGGACGTTGGTCCTGCTGCCGCGGTTCGACCTCGACCAGGTCTTCGCCGCGATCGACGAGTGGAAGCCGACGACGTTCCCCGGCGTACCGCCGATCTACAAGGCGATCGCTGACAGCCCCAAGGTCAAGCAGCACAACCTGCGCTCGATTCGGATCTGCGTGTCCGGCGCCATGAAGCTGCCAGGTGAGATCGCCGAGCAGTTCGAGAAGATCTCCGGCGCCCGGCTGGTCGAGGGCTACGGACTGACCGAGACGTCGCCGTCGACGCACTGCAACCCGGTCAAGGGCACCCGCAAGGTCGGCAGCATCGGCCTGCCCCTGCCCGGCACGCTGTGCAAGATCGTCGATCAGGACAACGCCGCCAAGGAGGTGCCGCCCGGTGAGCCCGGGGAGCTGGCGATCCGCGGCCCCCAGGTGTTCTCGGGCTACTGGAACAACGACGACACGGCGGGCCTGTTCACCGAAGACGGTTACCTGTTGACCGGCGATGTCGCGGTCATGGACGACGAGGGCTTCTTCAGCATCGTCGACCGCAAGAAGGAGCTGATCATCGCCGGCGGGTTCAACATCTACCCGTCCGAGGTGGAGGAGGTGCTGTTCGCCCTCGCCGGCGTCGATGACGCGGTGGTCATCGGCGTACCCGACAAGTACCGCGGCGAGACCGTGAAGGCCTTCGTCGTACGACGTCCCGGCAGCGACCTGTCGGCTGACGACGTGACGACGCACTGCCAGACGAATCTCACGGCGTACAAGGTGCCGAAGATGGTGGAGTTCCGCGAGAGCTTGCCGCGTACGGTCGTCGGCAAGGTGCTGCGCCGGGTGCTGGTCGAGGAGGAGCGGGCCAAGGCGGAATCCTCCGCGTCCGCCGCACCGGCCAGCGTCCCCGGCGGCAAGCCGCGCACCGCCCCGACCACGGGGGCGCCGGTCAAGAAGGCCGCCCCGGTCAAGAAGGCCGCAAAGAAGGCGAGCCCGGCTAAGAAGGCCGCCCCGGCTAAGAAGGCAGCAGCGAAAGCGGCGCCTGCCAAGAAGTCCCCGGCCAAGAAGGCTCCGGCCAAGAAGGCTCCGGCCAAGCGGACCGGGTCCTAAGGGGCCGGTCCTCCCCACTGGCTAGCGTGGTGGTGTGACCACCACGACTGCCGCCGTACGCGTACTCGTCGTGGACAACTACGACAGCTTCGTGTTCAACCTGGTCCAGTACCTCGGCCAGCTGGGCGCCGAGTGCGTCGTACGACGTAACGACGAGGTCGGGCCCGAGGTGGTCGGTGACTACGACGGCGTGCTGCTCTCACCGGGTCCCGGGACCCCCGAGAACGCCGGCTGCTCGGTCGAGATGGTCGGCGCCTGCGAAGACCGCGGCGTGCCCCTGCTCGGCGTCTGCCTCGGTCATCAAGCGATTGCGGTGGCGCACGGAGCTCGCGTCAGCCGAGCGCCCGAGCTGCTGCACGGCAAGACCAGCGACGTTGAGCACCACGGTGCCGGGGTCCTGCACGGGCTGCCTTCGCCGTTCACCGCGACGCGCTACCACTCGCTGGCGGTCGAGGAGGGCACCTTGCCGCCCGAGCTGGCGGTGACCGGACGGACGGCCAGCGGCGTCGTCATGGCCCTGCGCCATCGTGACCGACCGGTCGAGGGCGTGCAGTTCCACCCGGAGTCGGTGCTGACGCAAGGCGGGCACACCCTGCTGGCATCCTGGCTCGGGCAGTGCGGTGACCCGGCCGCCGCTGGTCTCGCGCCGTCCCTGGCCCAGCAGGTCGAAGACAGACGACTGGCCGCGTTCGGCTGACGGGCGCGACCAGGCCAGGTCAGGCCAGTTCGGTCCAGCCCACGGGTCAGGTCTGGCTGGGTGAGGGCTGCGGGCTCGTCGTCGGCTCCGGTGGCGGAGGCGACGGGAACGGCTGAGGGCTGGGGCTCGGGCTCGTGCTCGGTGTCGGCGAAGGCGACGGTGAGGCCGGTGTCCTGGCCACGACGATCACGACGGTCGAGCCACGCGGTGCGAGCGAGTTGACCGGTCGCTGGTCGATGACCTTCCCGACCGGCTCGAGGCTGTCGCGCGGCTCGATGCCCACCGCGAACCCGAGCTTCTGCAGTGCCGCGATCGCCTCGTCCTGGGTCTTGCCGCGCAGGTCGGGCACCTGCACCTTGCCGGAGGACACCACAAGGTCAACGGTGGAGCGGGCTCTCACCTGCGAACCGGGGCGGGGCAGGACGTCGAGCACCTGACCCTCGGGCAGGTTGACATCGCGGGTGACGACGCGGTTGACCGTGAGCTTGGCGTCGCCGAGCAACGCCTCCGCCTCGGCCTGCGACTGGCCGATCACCTGTGGCACCACGGTCATCTCGACGCCGCGACTCACGGTCAGGTCGATCTCGCCACCGGTGCCGATGAGGAAGCCCGAGTCTGGGCTCTGCCCGATCACGGTGCCGGCCGGTTTCTCGGCGAACTGCATCGTCACCTCGCCGACCTGCAGACCGGCATCGGCCAGCCGCAGCGTCGCGTCCTGCTGGGACAGCCCGACGACGGCCGGTGCGGGGATCAGGCCGTCGTCGTTGCCGAGCAACCCCTTCACCAGCAGCGCGATGCCGACGACGATGGCGGCCAGCAGCAGCAGGAACGCGATGAGCAGGGGCCTGCGGCGTTTCTCCCGCGGCGTGCGCAGCGTGGACACCGACGTCGGCAGGATGTCGACGTCGGGCTCGGCGACGAACGGTACGGCCAGCACCGGCTGGCCGGTCGCTGCGCGCAACAAGTCCTCCCGCATCTCGTCTGCCGACTGATAGCGGTTGGCTGGGTTCTTGGCCATCGCCTTGAGCACGACGGCGTCCACTGCCGGCGGCATCGTCTCGTCGTACGCCGACGGCGGCGCGGCGTTCTCGCGTACGTGCTGGTAGGCGACGGCGACCGGGCTGTCGCCGGTGAACGGCGGCGTGCCGGTCACGAGCTCGTAGAGCATGCAGCCGGTCGAGTAGATGTCCGAGCGGGCATCGACGTTCTCGCCCCGTGCCTGTTCCGGCGACAGATAGGCCGCCGTACCCATCACCGCGGCGGTCTGGGTCATGGTCGAGGAGTTGTCGGCGAGAGCGCGGGCGATGCCGAAGTCCATGACCTTGACCTCGCCGCGCGGCGTGAGCATGACGTTGGCGGGCTTGATGTCGCGGTGCACGATGCCCGCGGTGTGCGCCACGTCGAGTGCGGCGCACACGTCGGCGACCACCTCGAGACCGCGCTGGGGCAGCAGCCGTCCCTCGGTCTGCAGGATGTCGCGCAGGGTCCTGCCCTCGACGTACTCCATGACGATGTACGGGACGCCGTCGCTCTCGCCGGTGTCGTAGACCGAGACGATGCACGGCGCGTTGAGCGACGCGGCCGACTGCGCCTCACGGCGGAAGCGGCCCTGGAACGACGGCTCGCGCGCCAGGTCGGCGCGCAGCACCTTGATCGCGACATCACGACCGAGGCGGATGTCGGTGCCGCGGAAGACCTCGGCCATGCCACCCACGCCGATGGTCTCGCCGAGCTGGTAGCGGTCGCCGAGCACGCGGGGCTCAGTCATCCTTGCCCTTGCCCTTGCGGCGATCCCTTTCCTCGTCGCGGGGCGCCGGGACGACATGCACCGTGACGGTGCTGCCGATCGCGAGGGGGCCGGACGGGGTCACGCTCGTGACCGTACCGGCGGGGGCGTCCTTGCCGTCGTACGCCAGCACCGGCTTCAGCCCCAGCTTGGTGAGCGCGGCGCTCACCTCGGCGGCACGCTTGCCTGTGTAGGCCGAGGACACGACGCTCACCTTCGGCCTGCCGGTCGAGACGAGCAGGGTGACGGTGTCACCGGCGGGCGTCTTCGTGCCCGCCTTCGGGTCCGTGCCGATGACCTTGCCGGCGGCGACGGTGGTGGACGCAGCGTCGCGACGCTCCACCTTCAGATCTGCCCCCTTCAGGGACGCCGTCGCGACCTCGACGGTGCTGCCGGCAGCGACGGTCGGCACAAGCGTCGTCTCGTCTCCGCCACAGGCGCGCAGCGAGAGCCCCAACACCACGACGGCGAGCAGCGCCGATGCCAACCTGACGGCGCGACGGTGGTTGTGACCGGGCGAGCGGGACCGGGAGACGGGGCGCGGTGGCAGCAGGCTGCTCGCAGCGGGCGCCACGGTCGTCAGGGCCCTGGTCATGTCCGCAGCCGGCACGGTTGCCGCGATCACCGTGGCCGGCTCGTCCCCGGGAGCGAGGGACGACCGCAGTGCCAGCGCGGTGCGGCCGAACTCCCCTGCGTGGGCAGGGCGCCGGTCCGGGTCTTTCTCCATCGCCGAGAAGACGAGCTCGCGCACCTCGGCCGGGATGTCGGCGGACAGCGGGGGTGGTACGTCGCGCAGGTGCGCCGTCGCTACGGCGATCGCGTTGTCTCCGGGGAAGGGCCGCTGTCCGGCCAGGCACTCGTACGCCACGACGCCGAGGGAGTAGACGTCGCTCGCCGGTGTCACCGCTTTCCCGGACGCCTGCTCCGGGGACAGGTAGTACGCCGTACCGACGACCGTGCCGGTGCGCGTCAGGGGGACGGCGTCGGTGGCCCGGGCAATGCCGAAGTCGGTGACTTTCACGACTCCGTCGGGACGGACCAGGAGGTTGCCGGGCTTGACGTCGCGGTGCACGACACCGGCGACATGCGCGGCCTCGAGCGCCATCGCCGCCTGACCGACGATGTCCAGGGCCTGGGTCGGCGCGAGCGCCCCCTCCCGTCGGAGCAGGGCAGACAGCGGCTCTCCCTCGACGAGCTCCATGACGAGCCAGGCGGCTTTCTCGGGCTGCACCTGCTCGCCGTAGTCGAAGACCGAGGCGATGCCGGGATGCGACAGCCCGGCCGCGTGCCGCGCTTCGGCCCGGAACCGTTCGCGGAACTCGGCGTCGTCGACGTACTCGGGCCGCAGGCACTTCACCGCGACCTCGCGGCCGAGCACGGTGTCCTCGGCGCGCCAGACCTCGCCCATGCCGCCGACGGCAATCCGCTCGTCCAACCGGTAGCGACCGGACAGGACGCCATCGACGCAACCCGCGGGGGTGCTCACTGGCCGAGCACCGCGCGCATGACGTCGCGGCCGATGGGTGCGGCGACCCGTCCGCCGGTGGCCTCGGAGCCGGCTGAGCCGCCGTCCTCGACGACGACGGCGATGGCCACCTGCGGGTCGTCCGCCGGCGCGAAGCCCACGAACCACGCGTGCGGTGCCTGCCCTGCGGCGTTCTGTGCGGTGCCCGTCTTGCCGGCGACGCGCACGCCGGGGATCTGCGCCGACGTCGCGGTCCCCTTCGCGACGACGAGCTCCATCATCGCCGTGATCTGGTCGGCGACCTCCTGGCTCACCGCATCCTTGCGATAGACCTTGGGGTCGGTCGACCCGAGCCGGCTCAGGTCGGGTGCCTGCACCTCGCGGACGAGGTAGGGCCGCATGACGTCGCCGCCGTTGGCGATCCCGGCGGCGATGAGCGCCATCTGCAGCGGCGTCACCCGTACGTCGAACTGACCGATCGCCGACTGCGCCTGCTGTGGCGGCGACAGGTCGGACGGGAACACACTCGTGGCGATCCGTCCGGGCAGCCGCAGGCTGTCGTCGCCGACGCCGAACTTCTCGGCCTGCTCGCGCTGGGCGTCGCCGCCGAGGTCGAGGCCGAGCTGGCCGAACGCTGTGTTGCAGGAGATCCGGAAGGCGTCGCTCAGGGTCGAGGTCTTGTTGTTGCCGCAGCTCCCCCCACCGAAGTTCTTCAGGTTGCGATCGGTCTGCGGAAGGTCGAGCTCGCGCGGCGACGAGATCTGCGTTTCCGGCTTGACCTTGCCGTCCGACAGCGCGGCGGCGGTGGTGACCACCTTCCAGGTCGAGCCGGGCGGGTAGGTCTGCTGCACGGCGCGGTTGAGCAGCGGATCGTCACGGTCGTCCTGCAGCTGCCGGTAGTACGCCCTGATCGACTGGCCGTTGTGGGAGGACAGCTTTGCCGGGTCGTACGACGGCGTGCTGACCATGGCCAGCACCGCACCGGTGCGCGGGTCGATGGCGACGACGGCGCCCTTCTTGCCCTGCAGCGCAGCGAAAGCCGCTCGCTGCGCAGCGGCCTGCAGGGTCAGCACGACCCGACCACCTTCGGGTTTGCGGCCGGTCACGTAGTCCGACAGTCGCCGAACGAGCAGCTTGTCGCTTTCCCCGGACAGGACGCCGTTCTCGGCGCGCTCGAGCGAGGTCGTCCCGTAGACGAACGACGAGAAGCCGGTCACGTGCGCGTACGACGGGCCGCCCGGGTAGGTGCGCAGGAACTTGAAGCGCTCCTGCGGTGTGGGCTTGTCGACGGCCAGCGGCGTAGCCCCGCCGGCCCCGCCGGACAGCACGATCGGCCCGCGCTCGTTGGCGAACGTCCGCAGCAGCGCACGCGCGTTGCGCGGGTCGTTGCGGTAGTCGTCGGCCTTGACCGTCTGCACGTAGTTGACGTTGACCAGCAACAAGCCGAACAGCACCAAGCACGCCACGGCGACCTTGCGCAGCGGGCCGTTCATCGGCGCACCACCGTGGTCTTGGCCTCCTCGAGGGCGACCCGAGCCTTGTCCGGCGCGACCGGTGACGGAGCGGGCCGGCGGGCCGCGTCGCTGATGCGCAGCAGGAGCGCGATGAGCACCCAGTTCATGACGACCGAGCTGCCGCCGTACGACAACCACGGCAACGTCACTCCGGTCAGCGGGATCAGCCCGGTGACACCACCGACGATGACGAACACCTGCAGCGCCAGCGCGAAGGACAGCCCCGTCGCCAGCAGCTTGCCGAACGAGTCGCGACAGGCCAGGCCAGAGCGCAGGCCGCGCTCGACGATGAGGGCGAAGACGAGGAGCACGGCCATGACGCCGACCAGGCCGAGCTCCTCACCGATCGATGCCATCATGAAGTCGGTCTTCGCGAACGGGACGATGCCCGGCTGGCCCTCGCCGAGCCCGGTCCCGGTGATACCGCCGGTGCCGAAGCCGAACAGCCCCTGGGTCAGCTGGTAGCCGTCCCCACCGGCGTCGCGAAACGGGTGCAGCCAGGTGTCGACGCGCTGCCGGACGTGACCGAACAGCTGGTAGGCGACGAACGACCCGAGGCCGAACAGGCCGACGCCGATGAGCAGCCAGGACGTCCGCTCTGTCGCGACGTAGAGCATCACGATGAAGATGCCGAAGAACAGCAGCGAGGAGCCGAGGTCCTTCTCGCGCACCAGCACGGCGAGGCTCGCTGCCCACGCGACCAAGATCGGGCCGAGATCGCGGGCTCGCGGCAGGTCCAGACCGGCCACCCGTCGACTGGCCAACGAGAGCACGTCGCGCTTGCTCACCAGGTAGCCGGCGAAGAAGATCATCAGCAGGATCTTGGCGGCCTCGCTCGGCTGGACGGTGATCGGTCCGAGCCGGATCCACAGCCGGGCGCCGTTGATGGTCTGGCCGACCCCGGGCAGCGCCGGCAGAAGCAGAAGGACCAGTCCGGCAGCGGCACTGGTGTAGGCGTACCGGGCCAGCCGGGTGTGGTCGCGGATGACGACGAGCACCACGACGAAGGCGGCGACGGCGATGGCGGTCCACAGCAGCTGCAGCGGCGCGTCGGCCCGCGGTAGTGCATCACTGCGCTGACGAGCCCGCTCCACCGCGTCGAAGTCGAGTCGCCGGATCATGACGAGGCCGAGACCGTTGAGCATCGCGACGCAGGGCAGGATCAACGGGTCGGCATACGGCGCGAACCGGCGTACGACGAGGTGCGCGAGACCGAAGAGCCCGGCCAGTCCGGCGCCGTAGCCGAGGGCGCCCGAGGGCACGCGCCCGTCCTGGGCGAGGCCGACGGCTGCATACGCGATCACGGCGAGGCCGACCGCGAAGCCGATCAGGGCGAGTTCGGTGCCGCGGCGGGTCGGCGCCTGCCCCGCCGGGGCGACGGTGGGGGCGCTCACGCGGGGCAGGGCGTCGGGACGGTGCGCGAGCTGCTGACGGGACTCGACGGGGCAGGGATGGGTGACCCGCTGGGCGCCGTGACCGCCGGCGGCGCCGCCGATGCTGTGGCTGTGGGGGCGGGACGGGGGATGTCCGGGCAGCGCAGGGCCAGCGTCCGCAGGCGCTCGACGATCCGCTCGGCGTCCGCGCGGTCCTTGGCCACGATGCCCTTCGCCACCCGGGCGGCATCGAGCTCGCCGAGGCGGTCGGTCTGCAGGGCGGTGCGCGACTCCACCGACGACAGGGACAGGCCGGCGACCGAGCCCGTCACGCCGCGGAACACCGCTACCTGATCGGCGTCGGTGCCGACGTAGTACTGCGAGCGGACGTAGGCCCAGCCTGCCCCAGCACCGGCGACGAGCAGGAGGGCAGCCAGGCCGACGAGTGCGGCGACCCGCCGCCCGCGCCGGGCGGGGACGGGCGCCGCGGGGGCCCTTAGCGCCCCGGCCGGTCGAGGGGCGCTGGGCTGGTCGCGACCCTCGGCGGTGCGCGCCCGGCTGGCCGGGCTGTCGGAGATGCCGGGCGGGGGCGCCTGCGGGACGTCAGCGGCAGCGCCGGCGACCACCGGGACGCCGGCCGGCAGGTGATCGGTTTCGATGGCATCCGCGACGATGACCGTGACGTTGTCGGGGCCGCCGCCACGCAGAGCGAGCTGCACCAGCCGGTCGACTGCCTCTTGCGGCTCACCTTCAGCCAAGGCGGCGGTGAGCGTCTCCCGGCTCGCGACCGGACCGGTCAGCCCGTCCGAGCAGACCAGGTAGCGGTCACCGCCGCGGACCTCCCGCACGGACAGGTCCGGGTCGAGCCCCGGACGGCCGTCGAGGACGCGGGTGATGACCGACCGCTGTGGGTGGGTGCTGGCCTCCTCCTCGCTGATGCGTCCTTCGTCGATCAAGGTCTGCACCAGCGTGTGGTCGTGCGTGATCTGGGTCAGCTCCCCCTCGCGCAGCAGGTAGCAACGGGAGTCGCCGATGTGCAGCAGTCCGAGCCGGTTGCCGGCGGACAAGATCGCGGTGAGGGTCGTACCCATGCCGTCAAGGGCCGCGTCCCCCTCGACCATGTCGCGCAGGTGGTCGTTGGCGGACAGCGCGGCCTGCCGGAGCGCATCGAGCAGGTCTGCACCTGGCGCGTCGTCGTCAAGGGGCGCCAGGGCGGCGATCGCGACGGCGCTGGCGACCTCGCCGGCGGCGTGCCCACCCATCCCGTCGGCGACGGCGAGCAAACGGGGGCCGGCGTACACCGAGTCCTCGTTGCCGTCGCGCAGCAGACCGGTGTGCGACCTCGCCGCGAAGCGCAGGGTAAGCGTCACCGGCGCAGCTCGAGCACGGTCTTGCCGATGCGGATCTGCTGACCCAGCGGAACCGGCGTGGGGCGGAGCACCTTGTTGGCGCCGAGATAGGTGCCGTTGGTCGAGCCGAGGTCCTCGACCATCCAGGCGCCGTCACCGGGTACGAGGCGTGCGTGGCGGCTGCTGGCGTAGTCGTCGGTCAGCACCAGGGTGGAGTCGTCCGCGCGGCCCAGGGTCACCGGTGACTCGCCGAGCGAGACGGTGGTGCCGGCCAGCGCCCCCTCTGTGACGACGAGCCGCCGAGCCGTCGTACGACGCGCCGACTTGCCGGACCGCGCCGGCGTCGGTGCGGAAGGGGCCGGAGAGCGAACGGCGCGGCTGCCCCACAGGTCCGAGCGAACCGTGCGCACGGCCGAGATGACGAACAGCCACAGCAGCACCAGGAAGCCGTACTTCACGATCGTGACGAGCAACGCCGAGGCCATCAGCCGGCCTCTCGGAACAGGATCTCGGTGTCGCCGACCCGGATGCGGTCGCCGTCGTTGAGGGCCGCGGTGTCGATGGGCCGGCCATTGAGCGTCGTCCCGTTGCTGGAGCCCAGATCCACCAGCCAGGTGCGCTCGTCGTCCACGCGGATCTCCGCGTGCAGGCGGGAGACCTTGATGTCGGTCAGCCGCAGGTGGGCGTCCGCGCCGCGGCCGATCACCGTCACGGGGTCGGCCAGCACGAGCACCCGACCCGCCTCGGTACCGCTGGCGAGCTGGAGCTGGGGCCGACCGTGGGACGACGCAGGATCACTGCGGCCCGCCGTCCCGGCTGGCGCTCCGGCCACCTTGCCCGCGACAACGGCGCTGCGGACCCGGAAGGTGCCGGTCGTGAGGTCATCGACCTGCTCCAGGGCGACGGTCACCGGGCCGACGAAGGACCAGCCTTGCTCCTTGGCGTGCTCGCTGACCATGTCGGCGAGCTCCTTGCGCAGGGCCTCGTCGTACTCCGCCAACCGCTCGTTGTCGGCGGCGGCGAGCTCGACGACGTAGGTGTTCGGCACCAGAACGCGACCGTGAGCGACGATGGCCTTCTTGTCGGCGGCCTCCCGCTGCAGCGCTGCGGCCACCTCGACCGGCTGCACGGCACCGCCGAAGGCGCGCGCGAAGGCACCCTCGACCATGCCTTCGAGCCGGCGCTCGAAGCGCTGCAGCACTCCCACGCCAGACCCCTTCCCTCCGTCGCGTGATCGTATCCGCGCAGCCGACGGCCCTTCGGGCGCGATTCCACGGGCAGCGCGCACGCGCCTGGGTGCTAGCGTCGTACGGGCCATCTGTGTAGGTGCTCGGGCGAGTGGCGGAATGGCAGACGCGCACGGTTCAGGTCCGTGTGTCCGAAAGGACGTGGGGGTTCAACTCCCCCCTCGCCCACGTGAAGCCCAGGTCCCTGACCTGGGCTTTCGTGCTTTCGGACAGGCCCAGCAGCCGTCGTAGGGACGACGCTGGTGCCGGGCAGCTCAGCCGCGCGAGGTGCCCGGCGCAGGGGGAACGGTTGTAGACAAAAACGCTTAGTTGTGGAACAAAGCACCTCAACTTGGCGGTGCTCGCGGCAGGACCTGCTCTGCGCACGCCAAATTCGACAGCAAACGCGGCGGCGCAGATCGCGCCTGCCCAAAGCAGGGGGACCCACGTGCATCGTTCAACCCGTCGGTGTGCCGTCGCAGGGCTGCTGGGGGCGCTGCTTGTTCTGCAGCCTGCAGCTCATGCCGCGGACGGCTCGGTCACCATCGCGCAGGTCGACGGGCAGCAGGTCGTAGACGGCCGCATCGTCCGCGAGGTGAAGGGCTCGACGCTGACGCTGTCGGGGTCGGCGCAAGCTCCGACGCAGGAGGGCCCGGCCCTCCTCGCCGACGCGGGCGACTCGTCGTACGTCCTGAGCGGCACCCGGGCATCGCTGATCGCCTCCGCGGGAGGCGGCGAGGCGCCTTACACCTTCGCCTGGTCGTACGAAGGCAGCACGAGCCGCTTTGCTGACCACACGGACTTCGACACGACGTTCGACACGAACGGCCTCACCGGCCCCCTGTCGCTGTCGCTGACGGTGACCGATGAGGCAGGGCGGTCCGCGACGGACACCGTGCAGCTGTTCGCCTACGCGCTGTCGCAGCAGACGCTGATGAAGGTCAGTGAGACCGTTGGTGCTAGCGCACTCGGGCTCAATGCGCCCAAGATCCGCAAGCCGTTCGACGTGCCGGCCGGCGTGGACACGACCGGGCTCCGCCTCGAGCTCGACTGGCAGACCAGCTACGCGCTGCCCGGCACGACCCCGCCCGACGAGGACTTCGGTGGGTTCAACCTCGAGGTCGAGGACCCGACCGGCGCCGAGGTCAGCGCGGGCCAGGGCGGCCAGTTCACCAAGCCGGAGGACGTCAACCTGAGCAAGGTCGCGCCCGGCACTTGGAACGCGGTGATCGTGCGCACGCTCACGGCTCCGGACACCTACACGCTCACCGTGGCGTCGACGTCCCGGCCGGCCGACCCGGTGCCCACGGTCGTCAGCGGTGGCCCGTACAGCTTCACGCCCGGCCAGCCGCAGATCCTGCGCGCGACGACCGGCGGCGGCACGGCGCCGCTGAGCACCGCGTGGGACCTCGACTACGACGGCGTCTTCGAGTCACCGGACACGGCGAACGGCGTGACCACCGCGTTGCCGCTCGGCGACCACCTGGTGACGGTCAAGACCACGGACGCGGCCGGTTACGAGCGCCGCGAGACGACCGCGGTCCGCGTCGCGACCGAGGTGTCGCCCGACGCCACACCTGGCCTGGTCGTGGTGGCGGTCAGCGACACCGGCCTCAACCCCTACCACCAGGACTTCCGCGCCTCGACGTTCAAGGACGCGCGGATCCTCGCGCTCACGAACAACTTCACCAAGCACCCGAGCGAGTACATCGCGGGCTACCCGACGACCGCCCCGGCGAAGACCCTGACCTTCGACGAGACCTTCGCGCCGGGCAAGTTCCACCCCGCGGCAGACGCAGCGCAGTGGACCAAGGGCGCGATGCCGCTGAACAAGCTGCACTGGATCCCCGGCACGAAGATCGTCGCCGCGGTCGACACCGGTGACAGCCAGCCGGTGAACGGCGCGCCTGACGCCGTACCGTTCCTCGACGAGGACGGGCACGGCACCGCCTCCGCCAGCGTCGCCGTGGGCAACCTGTACGGGTACTGCAGCACCTGCCTGCTGGCCTTCGGGGAAAACTTCAACTCCGACGGCTTCTACTACAACTTCCCGTGGGTCGACCTGGCCTCGAACAGCTTCGGCTCGGCCGGCAACATCGGGTTCGCGGGTCTGATCGACGCATCGCAGCCGAAGGCCAACGCGGAGCGGGGTCAGATCGCGCTGTACGCGGCCGGGAACGGCAACGAGAACGCTTTCGTGACCCCCCAGCAGACCTACACGGCCGAGAACCTGGGCGCTGACTGGCTGGTCCGGGTGGGCGCGGTCGACAAGCGGGACCGCAAGCCCATCGTCGGCACCGGC
>Ga0136633_1001115_pt1 | contig 19933 bp, 23 predicted proteins | sample AntDrymeUQ832206_2_FD_105494 | JGI IMG/M metagenome (GOLD analysis project Ga0136633, IMG submission 105494) | Polar desert sand microbial communities from Dry Valleys, Antarctica - metaG UQ83 (22.06) | ecosystem: Environmental > Terrestrial > Soil > Desert | place: Antarctica: Dry Valley...
CGCCTGCCTCCGCTGCGCTGAGGATGACCGCGAACTCGTCGCCGCCGATCCGGCCGGCGAAGTCGCTGGCGCGGATCTGTGCGCCGATCGCCGCCGCGACGTGACGCAGGACCGCGTCGCCGGCCTGGTGGCCCATCGTGTCGTTGATCTGTTTGAGGCCGTCGACGTCGACGAGCAGCAGCGTGGCGGGGCTGTCGTCACGGCGCGCGCGCGCCACCTCGCGCTCGAGCTCCTCATCAAAGCGCCAGCGCCGCGCGAGGCCGGTCAGCTCGTCCTGGCCGGCGCGCTGGGCGGCACGGTCGGCGAGCCGGCGCTGCTCCTCGACGGCGGCGCGCAGCTCCGCGCGCTGCGGAGAGGGCACGACGTGCAGCTCGAGGCGCATGACCGCGCCGACGATGAACAGCCAGGCGCCGATGGCCTGCATGCTGTGAAACACGATCTCGTGGGTCTCCACGGGCTGGCTCGGCCCAGTGAGACCCACCGCGTGCAGGAAGATGTGGATGTGGGTGGCGCCGCAGCCGATGAAGAACGCGATCGCGGCGCCGCGGATCGCCAGCACGAGGCCGGCGGGGGCGGACGGCATCTTGATGCGCGGGGCCACCACGATCGCGATCACGAAGTACCCCAGCGCGACCGAAGCGGCGAGGACAGCCAGGACGAGGTCCGCCATGTCACCTCTATCGCCAGACGAGGCCTGCACCTTGAGCGATCGGGCGCACCGGCATGCCCGGGCTCGCCCTCAGGGAGTGTTCCCGGCTTGCGAACGGCAGGGCTCCGGAGGCCGCCGCGGTGATGACGTCCTCTCCCACACGACGCCATACGAGCGGCGGGCCCTCAGAGGTCCCTGGCACGCGAGCATGGAGCGGCCGGGCCGCCGCGGTCAGCCCTCCGCGGCGAGCCGCTCGAGCAGCTCGTCGAGGCGCTGGCCTGTCAGGGGCGATCAGTTCGAATCTCGATGCTCCGTTTGCCCGCACCGCCGGTACGCTCGCGACGCGATGCTGCCGACCGACCACCTCCTCGCCTTCGTCGTCGTCGCGGTCGTGCTGATCCTCGTCCCGGGGCCGAGCGTGCTGTTCGTCGTCACGCGCTCGCTGACGCTCGGCCGCGGCGCCGGCGTCGCGACGGTCGCCGGCAACACCGCCGGCGTCTACGTTCAGGTCATCGCGGTCGCCTTCGGCCTGGGCGCGCTCGTGCAGGAGTCGATCACCGCCTACACCGTGATCAAGTTCGCCGGCGCCGCCTACCTCGTGTTTCTCGGCGTGCAGACCTTCCGCCATCGCGGCTCGCTCGTCGCCGCCCTCCACGCGCCCGTCGAGCCCAAGCTGCTGCGCCGGATCCTGGCCGACGGCTTCGTCGTCGGGATGTTCAACCCGAAGGTGATCGTCTTCTTCATGGCGGTGCTGCCGCAGTTCGTCGATCGCGACGGCGGCTCCGTGGCGCTGCAGCTGCTCACGCTGGGCGCGATCTTCTGCGCCATCGCGCTGCTGTGCGACAGCATGTGGGTGCTGCTCGCGGGGGCGGCGCGGACGTGGCTCGTCTCCTCGCCGCGGCGACTGGCGGCGATCGGCGGAGCCAGCGGGCTGACCATCGTCGGGCTCGGCGCGGGCCTGGCGGTCTCCGGCCGGCCAAAGGGCTAGGCCTGAAGCCCTACTCCTGCTCGGTCCCGGCCCAGCGGTCGATGAACTCCTCGACCTCCAGGCTCGCGAGCTCCTCGCGCAGGCGGCGCGCCCGTTTCGCCGCCTCGGGCGCGGGCAGATCCCAGAACAGCACGACCTCGCCGGAGGCGACGTCGACGACCTCGAGGTGGTCGATGCGCGTCGGATCGAGGCTCGCCGGGCGGCGGCTGGACCGGGTGTGCAGCAGGCGATAGCTGCGGTTGGCGCGCATGGGAGCGCGACGCTACGCGATCAGCGCGCGGGCTGCGCTGTCGAGCGCGTCGTCGCCGTGGAAGACGCGACCGTCGGGCAGCCAGACGGCGGGCACGTCGCGCACGCCGCGCTGCGCCGCGCGCGCGGTGGCCTCGTCGAGGCCGCGAGCCACGGAGGCGAGGCCCGCGCCCTTGGCGACGGCCTTGGGATGCAGCTCGCAGGCGGCGGCTGCGATCAGCACGTTGTCGGGCTCCCCGAGATCGCGGCCGGCGGCGAACGCCTGGCGAAACGCGGCCAGCGAGAACGCCACGGCGCGCCCGATCTGGCGGGTGTACGTCGCGACGCGCATCGCGTACGCGGTGTCGGAGGGAAACGGGTCGGGCCAGCGGACCAGCTGTAGCTCGCGGCGCGCGGCGACGCGCTCGATGCGGTCGCGGAAGGCCTCGACGTCGGTCTGGCAGCGAAAGCCCTCGAGGGTGTCCGCTCCCGGCAGACGGGGTGAGCACACCGGGATCCACTCGGCGCCGGGCAGCAGCGGCAGGATCCGCTCGGCGGCGAGGTAGGCCTCGGGGCTGCGCAGGTCGTAGTAGAAGGCCGCGCCGGTGGCGTCTGGCGGCACGCCGGTCTCAGCCGTGGATGAGCCAGGCGTCGGCGTCGCGGGCGGCCTCCATGACCGCCTCCGACAGCGTCGGGTGACCGTGCACGATGCGGGCGACCTCGCCGTAGCCGCCCTCCAGCGCGCGGACGTTGACGAGCTCCTGGATGAGCTCGGTCGCCTTGGTGCCGACGATGTGGCCGCCGAGCAGCTCGCCGTACGTGCGATCGCCGACGATCTTCACGAGGCCGGTGCGATCGCCGTAGACCGTGCCCGCGCCTATCGCGCCGAAGCCCATCTTGCCGACGACGACGTCGTGGCCGGCGTCGCGCGCCTGCTGCTCGGTGAGCCCAAAGCTCGCGACGTTGGGCAGACAGAACGTCGCGCGCGGGATGTCGATGTGCTCGAGCGGGTGCGTCTCCATGCCGGCGGCGTCCTCGGCGGCGATGATGCCCTCGTCGGATGCCTTGTGCGCGAGCGCCGGGCCGGGCACGAGGTCGCCGATCGCGTAGACGCCGGCCAGCGAGGTGCGCTGCGCGCCGTCGACGGCGACCAGCCCCGTCTCGGTGAGGGTGATGCCGGCATCCTCGAGCCCGAGGTTCTCGACGTCCGGCGCGCGGCCGGCGGCGATGACGAGCCACTCGGCGTCGGCGGGCTCGCCGGCGACCGTGAACCGGACGCCGTCCGGGCCCGACACGACGTTCTCGACGAAGACGCCGGTGCGGACCTTGATGGCCTGCTTCTTGAAGCCCCGCTCGGCGATCTTCGAGATGTCGGCGTCCTCGGCCGGCAGCACGCGGTCCAGACCCTCGTAGAGCGTGACGCTGCTGCCCAGGCGGGCGTAGGCGGACGCGATCTCGGTGCCCGACGCGCCGGCGCCGACGACGGCGAGCGTCCTGGGCAGCGCCTTGAGCGCCCACGCCTCCTCGGTGCCGATGACGCGGCCGCCGAACTGCGTCCCGGGCAGGGCGCGCTTCACCGAGCCGGTCGCGAGGATGACGAACGTCGCCTCGTACTCGGTGCCGTCGAAGTTGCTGCCGACCTTGACGTTGGCCTCGTCGGTCACGACGCCGTGACCCTCGATCACGTCGATGGCGTGCTTCTTCATGAGCCCGGCGACGCCGCCGGTCAGCGTCTTGACGACCTTCTTGCGCCGCTCGCCGACGGCGGCGAAGTCGACGGTCGGCTCGCCGACGGTGATCCCGAACGCGGCCGCGTCGCGGATCTCGCCGAGGACGTCCGCCACGCGCAGAACCGCCTTCGCGGGGATGCAGGCGTAGTTCAGGCAGCGCCCGCCGATCTCGTCGGACTCGACCACGGCGGTCTTCATCCCGAGCTGTGCGGCGCGGATCGCGGCGACATACCCGCCGGGTCCGGAGCCGATGACGATGCAGTCGTAGGAGCTTTCGGCCATCGCCGATCGAGCCTATCGACTCGATCGGTGCGTCAAATCGGCATCGTCCTCGTGACCGTTCCGCCGAAGTCGGCGGTCCAGTACCAGCCGAACGCCGAGTCGACGTTCCTCGCGCGCCCGACGCCCATGACCTTGAGCTTGGACTTCAGGAGGATCGCGCGGTGCGGCGGCGAGGCCTTCCACTGCGCGAGGGCCCCGGTGGCGGAGCTGTCTCCGGCGGCGATGTTCTCGGCCTTCGTGGGCTTGTTGTAGCCGAACGCCTCGATCCGCGCATCGAAGTCACGCCCGCGGCTGTCGGTGTGGTCGAAGTTGTCGTGGTCGGCCATGTCGTGGCTCATCCACTCGGCGGCACGGGTGAGGGCGACCGACACCTTGAGCGGCGGGTTGCCGTGCTCGGCGCGAAACGCGTTGATCGCCCTGCAGAGCGCTTTCTCCTGCGTGTCGAGCTTCGGGTTCGTGGCTGTGGTCATCGCTTCCTATCCGTGTCGCCTGGCCGATCGTCTCCGGTGATCATCGGCACCCAGGCCCCCGGACCTGTGTGCGATGCGTCACGGTTCGCGCTTGGGCGGCTCTCGCTTGGGCATCTGCAGGCGCGCCATCGCGCTGACGAGCTTCCAGAACAACCACCCGAGCAGGCCGATGGCGAAGAGCGGGATGATCGCGTCAACGAGGCTCTGCACTCCGATGAGGTACAGCGAGAAGAACACGATCTGCAGCCCGAGGATCGTCTCGAAGCCGAGCACCGCCCAGTACTGGCGCGCGAGCATGCCGAAGCCGGCGACGAGCAGCAGCGCGGTGGTGACGGCGGTCACGACCGACGGGTCGCCGCTGGCCGTGGAGATGTCGTTGCCGGTCAGCGCGGTGGCGACGTTGGCGGCCGCGAAGACGAACGCGATGATCGCCGCGAGCGTCACGACGCCAGGGCGCTCGCCCGGCGCGAGCGGCACGAGGTTCGCGCGGATCTCGTCGTCGCGGGCACGGCCGCGCGCATAGCCGCGGCGCATCGTGTCGTCGGTCGTGGCCGCCGGCGCAGGCGCAGGTGCTTCCTTGGCGCCGGCTGCCGAGCCGGAGCGCTTGCGCTTGCGGCTACGGACGCCCATCGAGCGCCTCGAGCTCGAGCACCGCGCGCAGCGCGGCGGCGGCGGCGCCTGGGTCGGCGGCCTCGGTGATCGCGCGCACGACGGCGATCCGGCGCGCGCCCGCGGCCACGACCTCCGGCAGGTTGCCTTCGTCGATCCCGCCGATCGCGAAGAACGGCACCGGCGCGTGGTAGGCAGCGAAGCGCACGAGCTCGACGCCGACGGGGTGACGGCCCGGCTTCGTCGGCGTCGCGAACACCGGCCCGACGCCGATGTAGTCGGCCTGCGTCGCGCCGTCGACCTCGTCGGGGAAGTGCGTGGACTGCCCGACGAGCGCGTCGGCGCCGGCCTGCGCCCGCGCCGCCGCGGGCTCCATGTCGTCCTGGCCGACGTGGCAGCCGTCGGCGCCGGCTTCGGTCACGAGCTCGGGATGGTCGTTCAGGATGAGCAGCGCGCCGGTCTCGTCGCACAGCCTCCGAGCCACGGTGGCGGCGCTCAGCAGCTCGTCGCGGCCGGCCTGCTTGTCGCGCAGCTGCACGACGTCGACCCCCGCGGCGAGCGCCCCCGTAAGCACGTCGGCCAGCGCGCGGCCGCCGGGGCGCAGGTCGCAGACGAGGTACAGGCGGGCGGCCCGCAGGCGCGCACGGCGGTCGTCGAGGACGGGCATGACAGCCATTGTGGCGATCGGGCGACGTCTACACTGAGATCCATACGGGAGCCCGCGCGCGCGGGCTGAGAGGGCGTTGGTGCCGACCGTCAACAGCTGATCCGGATCATGCCGGCGAAGCGAGGTGCACGTGCCGCAGGACCCATCCGCAACGACCGACGTCGCCGTCATCGGTGGGGGCGTCATCGGCCTCGCCGTCGCCTGGCGCGCCGCGGGGCGTGGCCACCGCGTCTGCGTGCTCGAACGCGGTGAGCTCGGCGCTGGCGCGTCACACGTCGCCGCCGGCATGCTGGCGCCCGTCACCGAGGCCGACGCCGGCGAGCTGGCGCTGCTCGCGCTGGGTCTGCGCAGCGCCCGGGCCTGGCCGCGCTTCGCCGCCGAGCTCGAGCAGGCCGCCGGCGCCGACCCCGGCCTGCGCCGCAGCGGCGCGCTCGTCGTGGCACGTGACCGCGACGAGGCGGAGGCGCTCGAGCGCGAGCTCGCGCTGCGCCTCGAACTCGGCTTGGACGTGCGGCGCCTGCTGCCGAGCGCGGCGCGGCGCCTGGAGCCGGCGCTCGCGCCCACCGTGCGCCTTGCGCTCGACGTGCCCGGCGATCATTGTGCCGACCCGCGCGCGCTCGTGCTCGCCCTCGCGCAGGCGGCCCGCCGCGCGGGCGTGACGCTGCGCACGGGCGCCCGCGTGGAGCGCATCGAACAGGGCCGGAGCGGCCGCGTCACCGGCGTGGGCCTGGCCGGCGGCGAGGTCGTGCGCGCCGCGCGCGTCGTGGTCGCGGCGGGAGCCTGGAGCGGTGCGATCGGCGGCCTGCCGCGCATCCCGCTGCGCCCCGTCAAGGGCCAGATCCTGCGCCTGCGCGATCCCGCCGGGGCCGGCCTGACCGAGCGCATCGTGCGCTTCGAGGGCGGGTACCTCGTCCCGCGCGGCGACGGGCGCTACGTCCTCGGCGCGACGATGGAGGAGCGGGGCTTCGACACGACCGTCACCGCCGGCGGCCTGTACGAGCTGCTGCGCGACGCGGGCGAGCTCGTCCCCGGTGTGCACGAGATGGTCGTCGAGGAGATGTCGGCCGGCCTGCGCCCGGCCACGCCCGACAACGCGCCGGTGCTCGGAGCCGCCGAGGAGCTCGCGGGGCTGCACTGGGCGACCGGCCATCACCGCAACGGCATCCTGCTCGCGCCGGTGACGGCGGACCTCGTCGTCGACGGCTTCGCCGACGCCGCCGAGCCGCTGCCACCGGCTTTCGCGGCCGCGCGATTCGGGAAGGTGACGGCGTGATCTTCGTCAACGGCGAGCCCGTCGAGACGCCGGAGCGCCCGACGATCCGTGACGTCCTCGTCGAGCGCGGGATCGATCCCGAGACGGCGGGCATCGCGGTCGCCGTGGACGCCGAGGTCGCACGCCGCGGCGTCTGGCCGACGCGCACGCTGGACGACGGCGCGCGCGTGGAGATCGTGCGGGCGGTGCAGGGCGGATGACCGCGCAGCCCCGGACCGACGGCCGGGCGGCCTCCCACCCGCTGCAGATCGCCGGGCGGACCTTCACGTCGCGGCTGCTGCTCGGCACCGGCGGGTTCGCCCGCATGGAGACCCTCGGCGACGCCATCGACGCGAGCCGGGCCGAGCTCGTGACCGTCGCCATGCGCCGCATCGACGCCTCTGCGGAGGGCTCGCTGCTGGACGTCATCCGGGCCAAGGGCGTCGACGTGCTGCCCAACACCGCCGGCTGCTTCACCGCCCGGGACGCGGTGCTCACCGCGCAGCTCGCCCGCGAGGCGACGGGGACCGACTGGGTCAAGCTCGAGGTCATCGGCGACGAGCGCACACTGCTGCCCGACGCGACCGAGCTGCTCCTCGCCGCCGAGCAGCTCGTCGACGAGGGGTTCGTCGTGCTGCCCTACACGAACGACGACCCGGTGCTCGCCCGCCGCCTGGAGGACGTCGGCTGCGCGGCGGTCATGCCGCTCGGCTCGCCGATCGGCAGCGGCCAGGGGATCGCCAACCCCGCCAACCTGACGCTGATCGTCGAGGCGGCCGGCGTGCCGGTGATCCTCGATGCCGGCGTCGGCACCGCCTCCGACGCGGCCCTCGCGATGGAGCTCGGCTGCGACGCCGTCCTGTGCGCGAGCGCGATCTCACGCGCGACCGACCCCGTCGCGATGGCGCACGCGATCCGCCACGGCGTGCTCGCGGGCGTGCTCGCCAGAGACGCCGGCCGGATCGCGCGCCGCACCCACGCGCGGGCGAGCTCGCCGCCGGCGGGCATGCCGGAGTTCGCAGAGTGACGCCCGCAGAACGGCTCGTCGCCCGCTTCGAGGCGGCGTGGTCGGCTGCCGACATGGCCCAGGAGCTTGCCGACACGTGCTCGCCGGACCTGCACTACGAGGACCCCCTGACGTTCAAGGGGCCGCTGCAGGGACCCGGCGCGCTCGCCGCCCACGCCGGCCGGCTGCGCCTGGCCGCACCCGACGCGCGCGTGGAGGGCACCGGCCCGCGGCTGTCCGACGGGCGCTTCGTCGCCGCTCCGGTGAAGCTGCTGGGCACGCACACGGGCGAGATCGAGAGCTTTCCCCCGACCGGCCGCGAACTCACCGTCCACGCCGTGCTCTACTGCGAGCTCGACGAGGCCCGGACGCGGCTCTGGCGCGTCCGGGTGTTCTTCGATCTCTACGACGCCGCGACCCAGCTCGGCGTCCTGCCCAAGCCGGGCACGCTGGGCCAGAAGGCGATGCTGCTGATGCGCGGCTTCGGCTTTCGCCCTACTTCGTGACGATCAGCTTGCCGTCCTGGCCGGGGTGGATCGTGCAGACGTAGTCGATCGTGCCGGCCTTCGTCGGCGTGTAGTCGAACGTGGCGCCCTCGTTCAGCGTGTCGGACTTGAAGTCGGCGCCCTGCTCGGCGGTGACGTTGTGCGGGACCGACTCGTTGTTCGTCCACGTGACCTTCTGGCCGACCTTCACCGCGGCCTCGGCGGGCACGAACTTGATGTCCTTCATCCCGATGCTGACGATGTCGTTGGCCTTCCCGGCCTCGCTCTGCGTGCTCGTTCCCGCCGCGGGCGTGGGGTTGGTCGTGACGGTTGCGCCGTCATCGCCCGCATCGCGGCCCATCGTTCCTTCCTTGTCGTCTCCGCACGCGCCGAGCGCGAGCGTGAGCGCGACGCAGGACACGGCGATGGTCAATCGGGGCATGGATTCTCCTGAAGTTGGGGTGCCGGCGACACCAGTGGCTCGGACGGGTCCACTGAATGGTTGATTCGGTCGTGGAATCAGCCATCTAGTGTCGTGAGGCGACACTAGTACCCGCCTGCGGGCGCCGGTACGACGGCGACGATGACCGGGGCGTGATCGGACAGCGCGCCGCGGTCGCAGATCACCGGCGCGCCCGCCACACGCAGGCCGTGGCCGAGGACGTGGTCGACGCCGTGTCCGCCGAGGAGCTCGAAGCCGGCCGCGGCCGGCGCGCGCACGTTGAAGTCGCCGCCGAGCAGCGCGGGACCGCCGCCGGCCCAGTCGAGCGTCGCCGCCGCCGCGCGGGCGATGTCGGCACCCGCGCGCTCGGGCGAGTGCACTTGCGCGTGGAGGTTCGCGCACCACGGCCCGCCGGCGACGGCCACCGCGTGGCAGACGCGGCGCTCGGGCCAGCGGCGCAGCAGCACGGTGCGGTGCTCCGTGATGCGTGGGCCTGATGCGCCGCTGCGCCGCACGAGGATCACGTTCGCGCCGCCGCCGTTTGACTTGATGAGGTCCGGGGCGCGGCGGGCGATGGCACGGCGCACCGGCAGCAGCGCGTTGCGCGAGGTGAGCGCGGTGCGCGCCTCCGCGTCGCAGGCGCGTGCGAGCGCGGGTCCCCACCACGGCGCAACCTCCTGCAGGAGCGCCACGTCCCACTCCCAGCCGGCGAGCGCGGCGGCGAACTCCCGCTGCAGGTCGCGCCCCGCCGGTGGCTGCGCTCGGCCGTGGAAGAGGTTCCAGGTCAGGACGTTCATCGCAGGCATAGACTGCCCGGCTTGACGCGCCACCTGCTCACCGGCACCGAGCTCGACCGCGACGATCTGCATGCGCTGCTCGACCGCGCCGACGCGCTGAAGGCCGCACCGCTGTCCTCGCGCGCGCTGGTGGGGCGCAGCATCGCGCTGATCTTCGAGAAGCCGTCGACGCGCACGCGCCTGTCCTTCGAGGCGGGGATCTTCGAGCTCGGCGGCCAGCCGGTCGTGCTGCGCCGCGACGACACCCAGCTCTCGCGCGGCGAGTCCGTCCCCGACACGGCGCGCATCCTCTCGCGCCACATGGCGGCGGTCGGCGTGCGCACGGGGGCCGACGCGCTGCTCGAGGAGCTCGCGGAGTTCGCCACGGTGCCGGTCTTCAACATGCTCACCGAGGGCCATCATCCGTGTCAGGCGCTCGCCGACCTCATGACCCTGCGCGAGCACTTCGGCCGGCTGGAGGGCCTCAAGGTCGCCTACGTCGGCGACGGCAACAACGTCGCGCGCTCGCTCGCGCTGGTCGGCGCCATCGCCGGGGTCGAGGTGGCGGTTGCCTCGCCGCCGCAGTACACGCTGACCGACGCGCCCGGGGCGAGGCTCACGACCGATCCGGCCGAGGCGGTCGCCGGCGCGCATGCGATCTACGCTGACGTGTGGGTCAGCATGGGCGACGAAGAGACCGCGGACGAGCGCCGTGCCGCGCTCGCGCCCTTCCGCCTCGACGACGCGCTGCTCGACCGGGCCGCGCCCGGCGCGATCGCGCTGCACTGCCTGCCGGCGCACCCCGGCGAGGAGATCACCTCCGAGGTGCTCTACGGCGAGCGCGAGCGGATCTGGGATCAGGCCGAGAACCGCCGCCACGCGCAAAAGGCCCTGCTGGAGCTGCTGGTCCGCTAGCGTCCGCGACAGGGAGTTCGAACGGGGAGGAGCGTCCCATGCCGCAGCCCAAGAAGCCAGCGCAGTCCGGTCGCAAGGCGGCGGCGCGCAAGCCCGGGCCACGCAAGCCCGCGGCGTCGCGGTCGGGCGGCCGCGCCACCCCGGCCGGCCAGAGGGCACGGGCGAAGCCGGGCACGGCGAAGGCGGCCGGCAGCCCGCCGCGGGCCGCTGCCGAGGCGAGTCGCGAAGAACAGCTGATCGCGGCGATCGCGTCGCTGCGCCACGTGCTCTCCAAGGGCGTCGTGATCACGGGGGAGCGGCTGCAGGAGACCGTCGACGAGACCGTCCGGCGCGGGCGGATGACGCGCCAGGACGCCGAGGAGCTCGTCGGCAACCTCGTCGAGATCGGCCGCCGCCAAGCCCAGGACGCGCTCGCCGAGGCGGAGAGCGTGCTCGGCCGCTCGGCGACGCAGACGCGCCGCGCAACGCGTTCCCGGGTCAAGACCGTCGGCGCCGCGGCCCGCCGCGCGCCCGGCTCGGACCGCGCGCTGCGCACCGTCGACCGCGTGCGCCGCGCCGCCGGCCTGGGACAGTCGTTTCCGATTATCGGCTACGAAGACCTGACGACCGCGCAGGTCAAGGAGCGCCTGACCGAGCTCGACGACGGCGACCTGCGCACGGTCCGCGACCACGAGCGGCGCAACGCGAACCGCAAGTCGGTGCTGTCGGCGATCGACAAGCGCCTGCAGTAGCCCGTCTCGGGGGGCGTTTGGGAGCGTTCGGGGGCGCCACCTATCCTGGGTGGTCACATGGAAGCCTCCACCTTCACGCGCCCCGAACGGGGCGCTGAGCTCGACCTGCGCATCGACGCCCTCGCCAACGGCGGCAACGGCATCGCGCGCCTGGAGGGCTACGTCGTCTTCGTCTCCGGCGCCATCCCGGGCGATCTCGTCCGCGCGGTCGTCACGAAGCGCAAGCGCGCCTACGCCGAGGCTCGCATGATCGAGGTGCTCGAGCCGAGCCCTGAGCGCATCGCGCCGCTCGCCGACCACCCCGGCGCGCCGTGGCAGGTGCTGCCCTACGAGCGCCAGCTCGAGGTCAAGCAGGAGCAGGTCCGCGACGCGCTGACGCGGATCGGCCGCCTGGAGGGCTTCCAACTCGACGAGATCGTCCCGGCGGTGCAGCAGTGGCGCTATCGCAACAAGCTCGAGTACTCCTTCGGCACCGCCGAGGACGGCACGCTCATCTGCGGCTTCCACGCGCCCGGCTCCTGGCACGACATCGTGCCGGTGACCGACTGCCTGCTGGCCTCCGAGCGCTCCAACCTCGCGCGCGAGCAGGTGCTGGCCTGGTGTCGCGAGCAGGGGTTGGCCGCGTTCGACCGGCGCACCCACACGGGCCTGTTGCGCAACCTCGTCGTGCGCGAGGGCCGGCGCACGGACCAGCTGCAGGTGCGGCTGGTGACCGGGCCGGGCGACATCGACGGCCCGAGCCTCGCGGCGGCGGTCGACTGCGAGGGCCTGTCGTGGACGACGACCGACGCGCTCGCCGAGACGACGCTCGGCGGCGAGACGATCAAGCTCGCCGGCAACCGCACGCTGGAGGAGGAGCTCTGCGGCCTGAGCTTCTCGATCGCCCCCAACGCGTTCTTTCAGACGAACACCGAGATGGCCGAGCAGCTGTACGCCATCGCCGGCGACCTCGCCGGCCTCAAGGGCTGGGAGCGCGTCTACGACCTGTACTGCGGGATCGGCACCGTCGGCCTGAGCCTCGCGGCGCGCGCGGGCGAGATCTGGGGCCTGGAGATCGTCGAGCAGGCGGTCGCCAATGCGATCTCCAACGCCAAGCGCAACGGGATCGGCAACGCGAAGTTCTTCGCCGGCGACGTGCGCCTGGCGCTGCGCGAGCTCGTCGAGACGGCACAGCGACCCGACGTCTGCGTGATCGACCCGCCGCGCGCGGGCCTCTCGCAGAAGGTCGTGCGCCGCATCATCGAGTGCGCCCCGCGGCGGATCGTCTACATCTCCTGCAACCCGACGACGCTCGCGCCCAACGCGGCGCAGCTCGTCGAGGCCGGCTACACGCTCAAGCGCGTCGTGCCGGTCGACATGTTCCCGCAGACCCCGCACATCGAGTGCGTCGCGCTGCTCGAGCGCGGCTGAGCGTCAGCGCTCCTCCGCGCGTTCGATCGCGGTGAGCACGGCGATGTCGCGGATATCGGCTTGACGGCCGCTGGCTCGCTTCATCGCGATCAGGTCGTCGAGTCCGGCGATGGCGATGGGGATGCCGTTCAGCTCGACCACGAGCGCGCGGGCGCGTAGATCGTCATAGGCGGGAGCGCCGGGGACATCGCGCAGGATATGCAGCTCGCCGTGCCGCGTCGTCAGCGGCGGCACGATCGCTGCCGTCGCGAGTGGCTCGGCCGTCGGAGGGCCAGCGCCTGGGAGGTCCCGGGGTCGCGCCTGAAGCTCGACGAGAGCGCCCTGCAGGCGCGTGAGGTTCACATGGTCGGGGGCGGGGATGACGTCCAGATCCTTCGTCGTGCGCCGGTGCCCGTGGGCCTGGACGGCGACGCCTCCAATCACGGTGTACTCGATCGCATGCCTGTGGAGGGTCGCGAGGAGCTCGCCGAGGTCCAATGCGGACGTGGGGCTGTCGGTCACCGCGGCGGCTGCGCCTTCGCTGCTGTTGCGGCGATCTCGAGTGACGTTTACCGTATCCGGTGTCGAACACCATCAAGACCCGCGAGCGTGGCGTCTTTACCCCTCTATATGGGGTCAAAGCGCCAGAGCTACCGCCCCAGCAGCGCGCGCAGCTCCGCCCGCAGCTGGACGACCTCGCCCTCCAGGCGGGCCACCCGCTCGGCCAGCGGCAGCTCCGCGGCCGCAACAGCCTCGGGCGCGGATGGCATCGGCCGGCCCGGCGCGCGCATGACCGGCCCCGGGGCCGCGGCCGCCGCCGCGCCGGGCGCGCTCGGCGGCTCGGGCGCGTCGTCGTCGCAGAGGCGATGCGCATAGCGCTCCTCCTTCTGGCCCGGGCGCCGCGGGAGCTGCGCCACGAGGTCGCGCTCGACGAGGCGCTCGAGCGTCGTGTGCACCGCGGCGAGGTCGGCGAACGGATGCATGCGGTCGCAACGCGCCTTCAGCTCGCCCGGCGTCTGCGCGCCGCGCAGCATCAGCACGCAGAGCGCCGCGAGCTCGTCGGGCGCCCGCGTGAGCGTCTCGTCGAGCAGGTGGCGGTACTTCGACGTGCGGCTGCCGGCGCCGCTGGACAGGCGCGCGAAGCGCCGGCGGTGCAGGCGGGTGACCGCGTCGCGGATCGTCGTCTCGTCGTACGCCACGACGGGGTCGCGGTTCGTCGACTGGTTGCAGGCCGCGCGCAGCGCGTTGAGCGTCAGGGGGTACGCGTCCGGCGTCGTGCGCTGCTTCTCGATGAGGCAGCCCAGCACGCGGACCTCGGCCGCGGTGAGGTCCACGACTACTCGGAGGGGGAGGAGGGCCCGCCGCTCTTGGGCGGCTTGTCCTCGTCGCCGTACTTCTTCAGCCAGTCCGAGAGCTGCTTGCCGGCGGTGTTGACGTGCTCGCCCGTCTCGCGGAACAGGTCCTTGAAGCGCTCGGAGTAGTGCGTCGCCGCGTCGGCGGCCTCCTCGCGCGCCGGGCGCTCCTGGCCGCGGCGCAGGTACTCGCCGCTGACGATGCGGTCGTACTCGCCGTCGCGCACCCATGCCAGCAGCTCGTGGACGCGCTTGACCGGCAGCGAGTGCGTCTGGCGCAGGTCGGTGAGCAGGCGCTGCAGGCGGTCCAGGCCCTCGCCGGACTCCGTGTACTCCATCGCCTGGCGCATGAAGGCATCGAGGCTGAGGTCGTCGGCCTTCGCGCCGCCGGACATCGTCATGAGCATCTTGCACACCACGCGCGGGTCGCGGGTGACGATCGCCGCCGCCCGGTCGCAGGTCAGCTCCGTCGCGCGCGACCATTCCAGCAGCGCGTGCTGAACGGCCAGCAGCGGCATGCCGGCGACCATCGGCAGGCGCTGGCTGCCGAGTCGCAGCAGAATCTGCAGCGCGGTGCGGTACAGCACGTGGTCGGAGAGGATGTGGCCGACCTCGTGGGCGATGACCGCCTCGAGCTGGTCGGTGTCGAGCAGCTCGACCGTCGCGCTGTTGAGCACGAGGATCGGCTTGCCCGCCCCCACCGCCATCGCGTTGGCGATCGGCTCGGCGGTGAGGTAGAGGTCGTACTCCTCGGGCATGTCCAGCACGCTCAGCACGTGCTGGTAGCGCGTCCAGATCAAGGGAAGCTGGTCGGTCCCGAGGCGCACGGAGGCGCCGAGGTAGGTCTGGCGCAGCGCGCGCTCGTAGCCGAACTCGATCAGCTTGCGCACGACGTAATCGAGCATCGGTATCGACGCGAGCGCCGCTGTCGCGGCACGGTCGGCCGGGTGCTCGTAGGCCTTCGGGGAGATGCCGGGAAGCCGGTAGGCCTCGGCGGGTGTCGACACGTTTCTCAGCTTAGTTGACCTGGGGGCGCGCCGGGCCGAGCGGCGTCATTACACTCGGCGGGGCATGCGCGCCGCAACGATCCGCGACGGCGAGGTCCTCGTCGATGAGCACCCCGCCCCCGAGCCCGGGACCGGACAGGTACTCGTCCGCGTGCGGGCGGCGGGGATCAACGGCGCCGACATGATGCAGCTCGCCGGTCGTTACCCCGCACCGCCCGGCTCACCGCCGGACATTCCCGGGCTCGAGCTCGCCGGTGAGGTCGCCGGCCTCGGCGACGGCGCCGCGCGCTTCGCGGAGGGCGACCGGGTGATGGGCATCGTCGGCGGCGGCGGCCAGGGCGAGCTGGCGGTCGTCCACGAGCGCCAGCTCATGCCCGTGCCCGACGCGGTCGGCTTTCCCGCCGCGGGCGGCCTGCCCGAGGTGTTCACCACAGCCCACGACGCGATCTTCACGCAGGCGGGCCTGCGTCCCGGCGAACGCCTGCTGGTGCACGGCGCGGCCGGCGGGGTCGGCACCGCTGCCGTCCAGCTCGCCCACGCGGTCGGCGCGCACGTCACCGCCACGGTCCGCAACCCCGATGCCCACGACGCCGTTGCCCAGCTCGGTGCCGACGCGGTCGTCGAGCCCGACGGCTTCGGCGAGCACGGCCCGTACGACGTCGTCCTCGAGCTCGTCGGGGCGCCCAACCTCGGCGCGAACGTCAAGGCGCTGAACACGAACGGCCGGATCGTCGTGATCGGCATCGCGGCCGGCGCCAAGGCCGAGCTGAACCTCGCGATCCTGATGGCCAAGCGCGGGCGCATCATGGCCTCGACGCTGCGCGCCCGCCCGCTCGAGCAGAAGGCCGCCACGGCCCGCGCGCTGGAGCGCGAGGTGCTGCCCGGCTTCGAGCGCGGCGCCCTGCGCGTTCCCGTCGCCGAGACGTTCGCGCTCGACGACGTCGCCGCCGCCTACGAGCGCTTCGCGGGCGGCGGCAAGCTGGGCAAGATCATCATCGAGCCCTGAGAAGAGCCTGGCCCCGTCGTCGCCGACTAGGTACGACGACGGAGCCTTGCAACAGATGTTGCGTCCTGACCCCGCTCCGCGTCAAGCCCCATGGACATCCGTCGCGTTATGGCGCGCCAACTTCCACAGCCGGTCGGCGTTCGGCAGCAGGTAGCCCGCCGCCAGCAGCGGCAGCGCCGGGATCGCCCGGTCCAGCACGACGCCGGCCACGAGCGCCCCGCCGAGCCCGACCAGCATCCCCGCGATCGTCGCGCGGCGGCGCAATCCGAACCGCCACGCCCAGGCGGCGAACAGCGACAGAAAGAACGCGTCGGACAGCCCGAGGTGCCCGGCGCTGCCCGCGTTCCCCCAGGCCGGCAGGTCGAAGCTGAGCGCGTCGACGCGGGCGGTGCCGTCCTCGAGCATCCGCGACGTCGGCCCGAGCGCGACCGACAGGATGTCGACCGCCGCGACGAACAGCGGCACGGCCAGGGCCATCGCCGGCACCGCGAGCCAGCGCGCGAACAGCAGCCCCGCCGCGCCGGCCAGCAACGCCTCGGCGACGTTGGCGCCGGCGCCCACGCCCTGCGCGTCGGCGTTGAGCGCCGCGACGAGCAGGCCGGCCCCGCACGCGATCAGCAGCGGCGCGACGAGCATCTCGTAGGCCGGCAGCACAATCAGCGCGGACGCGGCGACGAGCAGCAGCCCGATCGATCCCGCCACGAGGACCGTCACGTCGCCCGCCGGCAGCGCGGGCAGCGCCGGTGCGGCGAGAAAGTAGGCGAGCGCGGCGAACGGAGCCGCGAACGCCAGCCTGGCGGCGGTGCGGCGGTGGCGGTTGCTCAGTACGGCGGAAGGTCGGCGTACCACTCGCCGAGCACCCGAAAGGCCGACCAGAACACGCGCTTGGCAGACTCCTCGTCGAGCGCCTCGTCGATGTTCGGCACGTAGAGCGCCTCAATCGACGGGGTCATGTGCTGCACCTCGCCCGGCTGCTCGATCACCGGCCGCGCCAGCGGCAGCGAGAGGTCGTTGAGCACCTCCAGCGCGTCCTCGCCCATCACGACGATCATCTTCGGCTGCACGATCGCGATCTCCTCGGCGAGCCGGGCGACGCAGGCCGGGTCCGCCAGCGACGTGTCGGGGACCGGGCACTTCACGCACAGCGTGCCGTAGACGGCGAGCGGATCGATCGCCAGGCGCTTGAAGGCCTTCATGAGCGCGGTGCCGGCGCGGCCGTAGAACGCGACGCCCTCCTCGATCTCCGGCGGCATCGGCGCGTGCTTGAGCAGGAGGATGTCCGCCTGCGGGTGACCGGAGCCGAGGACCGGCATGAGATGGCCGCGCGGGCACTCGTGACAGTCCTGCAGCTCGCGCGTCAGCGTGTTGAGTTCACGGATCGCGCGCTCGAGGTACTTCTCGCGGATCTCGTCATCGGTCGTCGGCATGCTCGGCGGTGAGTTCGACGGCTGCGACGGCCGACCCTGCGCGTGCATCACGACTTGCGCGTCGCGCGCCGTACCCGCCGGTCGCGCACGGCGCGGCGCGCGCTCTGCGGGGTCGCCTTCGTCTCGAGGAACTTCAGCGCCTGCACGTACAGCAGGGAGGACGGCTTCGTCGTGATCACGGCCGTGCGCAGGGATTCGAGGAACTCCTGCGGACCGTCGAAGTCGTGCATCCGGACACGCACGGAGCCCAGTCCCGGTGCGACGTGCGAGTCCGAGCCGGCGCCCGCGAGGATCCGGTACTTGGCGGCGAAGCGCTGGGCCTCCTCGTTGAAGGAGCCGATCGCCACCCGCGGGTTGTAGACCTCGATCGCGTCGATGTCCTCGATGATCGTCAACAGGTGCTCGTAGTCCGGGACGGCGTGCATGCGGTCGAACGGATGGGGCACGTAGACCAGGCCGCCCTGGCGCTTGATCTCGGCGACGGTCTCGGCCAGCGTCAGCCCGCGCGGGATCCTCTCCTCGATGAAGAGGCCGATGACCTCACCCTGGCTGGCGGTCTTGACCTCCTCGGCGACGATGATCTTCACGCCGTACTGCGCCGCCTTCTCGCGCGCCTCGTGCGCCCCGGAGACCTCGTTGTGGTCCGTGACGGCGATCGCGCCCAGCCCCTGCTCGCGGGCGGTCGCCAGCAGCACCTCGACCGGCGTCGCGCAGTCGTGCGAGTGGTCGGTGTGCATGTGCAGGTCGACGTCGATGCGCGGCCGCGTACTCAGCTTGGCGGCCAGCTTCCTGTCGCCCTGCACCGGATGGCGGCGGGCCACGACGCCGGCGTACACGTCCTCGAGGTCGTCGGCGACGCGCGTCCACGTCAGCTGCTCGCGGACCGGGGCGGCGGCCGCCTGCAGCCGCTCGCGCAGCGCGACGTCGGCGACGAGCCGCTCGAGCTGGGCAGCCAGCGTCTCGATGTCGCGCGGCTCGAACAGCAGGCCGTGGGCGCCCTCGCCGATCGCCTCCTCGTAGACGGGCAGGCGCGCGGCGAGCGGCACCGCGCCGGCGTTGATCGCGCGCAGCAGCAGCCCCGGCGCGGGCGCCGCGCCGTCGGAGGCGGCGACGTAGATGTCGCTGCTCGCCAGCAGCCCGGCCTCGCTGACCTCGCCCGGCGAGACGTAGCGCACGCGCGCCTCGAGGTCGGCGCGCAGCGGCGCGCTGCTGGAGGGTCCGCGGGCGGAGAGGATCGTCGCCTCCCACGGCAGCGCCGGATCGAGGCGGCGCAGCGCGCGCAGGAACAGCCGCAGGGCGGGACGCTCCTCGTCGTCGACGAAGCCGAAGCGCACGCGGCCGTCCAGCGAGGCGACCCGTGGCGCGGGCGCGTCCGCGCCGGGCAGCAGCACGCGGTAGTCGGCGGGAAAGAAGCGCTGCATGAGGTCGCGCGTGGCCTGAAAGCTCGCGGTGCGCGCGTCGAGGCGGCCGAGCACGAGTGAGACGACCCTGCGCGCGACCTGCGTCGAGAGCAGTCGCTCGGTCGGCGCGTGGAAGGTGCCGACGTTCAGCGCGCGCGAGTGGCGCAGCGCGGCGCTCGAGGTCGACGGCGCGAAGGGCTCGTGGACGTGGCAGACGTCGAGCGGCAGGATCGTCAGGAGGTTCTCGATCGTCCGCGAGACGTCGACCGGCAGCGCGGGGGCGCGGCGGGCGCTGCCCGGCAGGTCGGGCAGGGCGTCGCCGACGGCGAGCACGCGCGGCGCGCCACCGGGCTCGGGCAGCAACGACGCCGGATCCTCGCGCGCGGCGTTCAGCGCCTGGCGCATGTCTCGCACTGCCTCACTGGAGCGCGAGGGCGCCACGATCAGCACCTGGTGGCCGCGTGCGGCCAGCTCGGCGGTCGTGCGCTCGACGTAGGTGGTGATCTCGTGGTGGCCGGCGCCCCACGGATGCGGCGTCACGTGGGCGATCACGAGGGGTGTCTCCAGCACGCCTTCAGCATACGAAGCGCGCGGCGCCGGCTCGGGACCACGGGGGGCGACGGTCCGCCGCCGCCCAGATCTCAGGACTTCTGGTCGTACAGCGCCACGAACTCGGCCTTGTAGCGCTCGTAGACGACGTTGCGCTTGACCTTCAGCGTCGGCGTGAGCTCCTCGTCCTCCTGTGAGAGGTCCCGCTCGAGGATCGTGAACCGCTTGACCTGCTCGATGCGCGCGAACTTGCGGTTGGCCTCGTCGACGGCCCCCTGCAGCTCATCACGGACCGCCGGGTCCTTCGCGAGATCGGCCGGGTCGTGCGAGGACGCGCCGACCTTCTCGGCCAGCGCCTTGCACTCGTCGGCGTCGAGCGTCAGCAGCGCCGTGAGGTACGGCTTGCGGTCGCCGAAGACGACCGCCTGCGAGATCCAGCGGCAGAGCTTCAGGGCGTTCTCGATGTTCGACGGCGAGATGTTCTTGCCGCTCGAGGTGATGATGAGGTCCTTCTTGCGGCCGGTGATCGAGAGGTAGCCGTCGGCGTCGAGCTCGCCGAGGTCGCCGGAGTGC
>Ga0136633_1001116_pt1 | contig 19932 bp, 18 predicted proteins | sample AntDrymeUQ832206_2_FD_105494 | JGI IMG/M metagenome (GOLD analysis project Ga0136633, IMG submission 105494) | Polar desert sand microbial communities from Dry Valleys, Antarctica - metaG UQ83 (22.06) | ecosystem: Environmental > Terrestrial > Soil > Desert | place: Antarctica: Dry Valley...
AGCCGTTCCGGCGGCCGCCAAGGCCCGCCAGGCCGCGGCGCTGTGGTTGGAGGTCGACGCGAAGCCATCCGGATCGCAGACCCCGGCGTCTACCGCCGCCACCCCGGACGGCGCGACGCCAGACCCGCTGTTCCTGGGCACCTACCTGTCGCCGGATGAGGAGTCGTTCCTCCGAATCGAACCGGGCGAGGACTCGGCCCTCGTGGCCGCGTTCGGCTCCATGAAGGCCCCCTTGCAGGCCGTAACCGCCGACAAGCTCGCCGGACCGATGGGCACGGAGCTCGAGCTCACCTCACAGGGGGTGGCCCTACGCGCTCCGGGGTCGGATAAGCCGACCGTCTACCGCCGCGTTCCTCCCGCACCTGAGTCCTCCCACGATGACCTCGTCGGCCGTTACCGCAGTCGCGAGCTCGACGCAGTGCTCGAGATCGCGACGGGGGCGGACGGAATGACCATCGCCTGGCCCCGGTCGCGACCCCTGTCGCTCACGCCGGCGGGCGAGGACCTGTTCATCGCCACTGCTTCCGTGATGGGCATGGAGATCGCCACCCCGTTGCGCGTCCTGCGCGACGCCGGCGGCGCGCCGGAAGCGCTTCAGATCAGCACGGGCCGGGCCCTGAACAACCGCTTCGATCGGATCGGCTAACTCCGCCTTACGCCGATTGGGCGGGATTCTCGGGTCGGGCGGGATTCTCCGGCTCAGCGCGGGAAAATGCCACCCATTCGGGAAAATGCCGCCCGACCATCTGGTCTAGGCCAGTAGCGAGAGGTCGAGGTTTCCGCCGGAGAGGATGAGACCGATCTGGCGGCCGGTCACGACTCCTGCCAGGACGGCAGCGAGGCCCGCCGCTCCCGCGGGCTCCACCACTAGCTTTGCCCGGCTGGCCAGCAGCTTCACCGCGTCGACAATCGGATCGTCTTCGACCTGCACGAGCTCGTCGACCAACGCCTGCACATGCGGAAGCGTCACCTCGCCGGCCATCGGAGCCTTCAATCCGTCTGCCACCGTCGTTACCGAGGCGTCCCGCAACGGCTGGCCCGCCGCCACGCTCTTGGGCATCAATGACGCGCCTACGGGCTCCACTCCCACCACCCGCACTCCGCGCCCGTGGACCGCGGCGGCAACGCCGCTGATCAGTCCACCTCCTCCCACCGGTACGACGACGACGTCGATGTCCGGCGCGTCCTCGAGGAACTCGAGTCCGACCGTGCCGGCGCCGGCGATCACGTCGAGGTCGTCGAAGGGATGGACCGGCACCAGACCTCGCTGGTCGCGTACCTCCTCGTATGCGGCGATCAGGTCGCCGTCGGCGAGCACCACCTCTCCGCCGTAGCCCCGCACGGCATCGACCTTCGCCTGTACCGCCCCGGCCGGCATGACGACGGTCGCGGCGGCACCGGCCATGCGGGCCGCCAAGGCGACCGCGCCGGCCGCGTTGCCGGCCGACACCGTCACGACACCGCGGCGCTTCTCCTCGTCGGAGAGTTGCAGGATCTTGTTGAGTGCCCCCCGGATCTTGAAGCTCCCGGTCTTCTGAAACACCTCGGCCTTCAGGTACAGAGCCGCTTCCGCGCGCTCGTCGAGAAGGCCACAGGTCAGAACGGGCGTCCGATGGACCAGCCCGTACAAGCGTCCCGCGGCCGCCTCCACGGCCGCACGATCGACGAGCTTCACAGGCACTCGGACAGTCTGGTGGACGACCGGGCCAGGGCGCATGTTGCGACACATTTAGCGCCCCTTCTCGGGTGAGGGCTCTCGCACAAGGCTGGTGGAGAAGGGCGGGGTACGGTCGGTCCGTGGACGCGGAAGTGTTGATCATCGGCGCGGGCGTCCACGGCGCGAGCGCGGCGTTCCATCTGGCTTCCGCCGGCGTGAGTGTCACGGTTCTCGAGCGCGGCCACGCGGCCGGGGGACCCACGGGGCGATCGAGTGCGGTCGTCCGTGCCTATTACACCAATGAGTTCCTCGCCCGGGTTGCCCGCGACGCCATCACGATGTTCGAGTCCTTCACCGCCCTGACCCACGGAGGGGAGGCGGGCTTCCATCGCACAGGCGCGCTTTGGATGCACGGCAACGACACAGCCGACGCGGCTCGGCGGAGCGCGGCGGTGCTCAACGAGCTCGACATCGCCTGCGATGTGCTCTCACCTGAAGAAGTCCGCGCCCAGTACCCGCGAATCGCGTGCGACGACGTCGGTGTCGCGGTTTGGGAGCGAGGCGCGGGCTACGCCGACCCGGTAGGGACGACGACCGGGCTGCTTGGCGCGGCCACTGCGTTGGGAGCGTGTTACCGCTCAGCCACGAAGGTCACGGGCATCGAGGAGAGGCCCAAGTCGGTGCGCGTCACGACATCCGATGGCGACTCACTCGAGGCGGGACGCGTTCTGATCGCTGCCGGCCCCTGGACCAAGCCGCTCGCGGCCCAGGTCGGCGCGGATCTTCCGCTCACCGTGGAACGCCACATCGTCGCCACATTCGCGTGCGCCGGCGCGCCCCGCCTGCCGTTCGCGTTCAGCGACACCATCCAGGGCTACTACCTCAGACCCGAGGGGGAAGACCAGTTCCTGATGGGTCCGCTCCACGAGGAGCCGCAGGCCGACGCGGAGAATTTCGACGAGAGGATCGGCGATGACGAGGCGTTGGCCCTGGCGACGAAGGCTGTCCGCCGGATACCCGATTTGGAAGATGCCGCCCCCACCGGAGGATGGGCGAGCTTGTACGACGTCAGCCCCGACTGGCAGCCGGTGATCGGTCAGATCGGGGAGCACACCTACGTCGACGCGGGCACGAGCGGGCACGGGTTCAAGCTGGCTCCGGCCCTCGGACGCCATGTGGCGGCTCTCGTGATGGGTGAAGAGACCGACTCCGGGCTCGCCGAGTTTTCGCCCGAGCGATTCGCGTCAGGCCGGCTGCTGGCCGCGGGATTCGGCCGCAGCCGCCTGCTCGGCTGAGCGACGCAGCCGGTGGTTCAGGCCGTCCCATGGCCGGAGGAACTAGATCGTGAGGCCGGTCGGATTGCAGGGATCGGACGGGCTCTGGCGGGTCGGGATGTCCTCCCGAGGGAATTGGCCCGGTAGCCGACGCAGCCCGCCTTCAAGGGCCCGGTTGCATCCGGGGTTGGTCGACTCCGGATCGTCGCCCGCGGGGTCGTACCACCAGGTCGCGAAGTCCTGGGTGCAGCTGTAACCGCCCGCCGGGTAGAAGCAGGCCGGCACTCGGGGGTCTGAAGACCGGATCCCGGGAATGGCGCGGAAACCCTTCTCCATCGACGCGGGATTCAGCTTCGGGCCGGCAACTTGGATCCCGGTCATCAGCTGCCGGATGGCGTCGTAGTCCTTGCATCCGTAGTTCCGTATGTCGATGGCCGGAGCCTCGGGATCGGTTTCCTTGGCCGCTTGGTAGCAGGGAGTGTTGGTGAACGGGTTCTTCAGCGTGTAGGCGGTGACGGCGACGGCGTGCTGCCACACGGACGGGTCCTGCCACTGGTTCTCGAGCGTCAGGTCGTTGTAGCCGTCCCCGCCGATCACGATCTCCGGGAAGTAGTTGATCTTCGCCGCCGCCCGACTGTGCCCGACTTCGAGGCCGCCCGCCCAGATGATCGTCGTCACCCCCTTCTGCCGGAACTCGGCCATGTTCTCCACTTCGTGCGTCGATTGCGGATCGCAGATGTTTCCGGCGCCGCAGTACGAATCGTGGGTGCGGTACGCGACGAAGGTGCCGCCGCAGTCTTCGATCCCCTTTTTGACTAGCCGGGCATACGCGATCAGCTGCGGATAGAACGGCCCGCCGTAATGGAGCAGCCCGAGCTTGCGGGGAGCCCCCTGGGTCTCCGCGTTGCCGCTGAAGCTCACGGGGAACGGCACGACCTGCTTGCAGACCCAGTCGATCATCGCCCGGGCCCGGGTCTCGACCGTGGGCTCGTAGCCCCAGACCAAACCTCTTGCCTTGTCGTAGTAACGCTCCTCTACTCCGCCGAGCGCCTGGGAGCCGCTCCCCAGGAAATGCATGATCCCCCACTTGGTGATGGTCTCCAGGTAGGCCTCGGATCCCGAGATGAAGTTGACCACCGCGAACGGCTTGACCTTCTTCGCGTGCTCGGCCGCCTCGGCGCGGTAGATCTCGTTCGAATAGCCCTTCGAGTAGTAGACGATGAAGTGGACGTGGCGGCCGTACGTCTGGTAGCGGTCGTTGAAGTACCGGGAGAACAGACGCATCATCCGCGTTCGGATGTACTCGTCCTCGGGCGGTCCGGGGGGCGGCTCGTCGAGATCGTTGTACTCGCCGCAGGCCCGCGGTTCATCCTGACTGGAGCCCGCGCCCGCCGCGGGTTGCCGGTACCCGTCGGGATTATTGCAGCCGATGCCGCCGTAGTAGATGAGCACCGTGATCTCGTCGCGAGTCACGCCCGCGTAGGTCGATCCCCCGTTGTCGCCGGTGAAGCTGGCCACGCACGGGGGCGACAGCGGATCCTCGGATTGGCGGGGCGGGTTCCCCACGCAGCGCTTGGTGCTCGGGGTCTTCGCCGCTCTGCCCCCCACCTCGCCTGCAGGCAGGTCGGGCGGCGGTGGCGCGCCCCCCAGGCTTCCGACCGAGCCGCTCGAGCCGAGCCCGAGCGAACTGAAGTTGCCCGCCGGCGGTGTGACGTTCTCGTCCTCGGGCGGCACCGGGGCGTACTCCAGGGTCTGGCTCGGGTTGGTCTGGGGCAGGTTCAGCGCGGAGGGCATGATCCCGAGCAGCAGCAGCATCGCCAACGCGGCGAAGACGAGCGGCGGGTAGTCCCGCGCTTTGCCGCCTCCTCGTCCGCGTTCCGCAACAGCCATCGTCAGTCGTGCTCCCTCGGGCTTATGAACTCGTGTGCGGGACCGTCCGGACCAGCCCTCGATACTCCCATCATCTCGCATGCCGAAGGCCGCGCCGCGGCGCTACTGGCCCCCTTACCGCCGCCTCCAGAGCGCCGTCGGCTATCTAGTCGGATATACTCATGGTATGGCCAAGGTCATGGTGTCCATACCTGACGACCTGCTCGAGAGGATTGATGAAGCGGCCCGCAGTCGCGAGGTCAGCCGAAGCGCGCTCCTCGCGCTCGCGGCGCGGCGCGAGCTGGCTCGTCGGGACACCGCCGTCGTCGCGGCTGCGATCGCGCGATCCGAGGCGCGGTTTGACAATGCCGGATCCTTCGACTCCGCCGCATTGGTGCGCGCCGACCGAGATACCCGACGTTGACTCACCTGCTGGTCGACACCTCGGTGCTGATCAAGTGGTTCCACAGCGAAGGCGAGCCGGAATTGCGAGAGGCCCGGGCCGTCCGCGCCGCCCACCTATCGGGTGATCTCGAGGCCCACATCGTGGATCTGGCGGTCTACGAGGTTGGCAATGTGCTGGTCCGCTCGCTCGGGTGGCCACCCGGGGAGGTGGCCGATCAGCTCGACGACCTCCTCGCCATCGTCGGAGACCCTCTCGTGTTGACCCGGGATTGGCTCCGGGACGCCTCGTTCCTGGCGACGGCGCACAGCCTTTCGTTCTACGACGCCGCGTGGGTGGCCACCGCCCGAGGCTTGTCCATAACCCTGGTCAGCTCGGATAGCCGACTCCTCGGCGCGGACCTCGCCGAATCGCCGACCGAGGTCGTTCGACGCCTCCGCCTGACATGACCCAACCGGCCGCACTTCTGGCGGGATACCCGCCGAATATGCGGCCGGTTCGTCTTCCAACAGCCCGCCTTAGATCCCGAGGCCGCTTCGGGTCGGAGGTTCAGCAGCCCAGCGCGTAGTTCACCGCGGAGCAGACGCGGTACAGCGTGTCACCACTGAGTGTGCCGACGAGGGCCGTGAGCGATGACTGGGTGATGGTGTGAATGCCGTCGCAATTGATGACGGAGTCGCGGTCCAGCCCGACCTCGCCGCGGTCGATCGCGACCTCGGTGGCCAGTCCCCGGATCGACGAAGTTACCTCGGCGACAGTGACGAGGCTGCGTACGTCGAGGACCTCGGACCTGGTCAGTATGACGACGGGTCGCTTCTTGCGCCCGACCTGCGCGACCCATATCTCACCTCGTCTCACTCGTCTGTCCAGGCTTCGGCCTCGGCCCAGAAGACGTCGACTCGCTCAGGGTGACGCTCGTAGGCGGCCCGATCCGAGTTCACCATCGCCCGCCGGACCGCAGCCGCGACCCCGTCCCGAGCGGCCGCCGAGACATTTATCCCGAGTTCCTGGGCGCGCCGGGCCAGAGCTTCGTCGAGGGAAAAGGTGGTGCGCGTCGACGCCATAACTTTATGCTAGCAACACAGATGCGTCGGCTGCAGGTCCGCCACGCTCGGGGACCCCTCGCCCGGTCCGGACGCGCCGCTCAGTGAGCCGCGGCGTTCAAGGACGTGGCTCCCCTACCCGCCGAAACGCCGGGTTCAGTCGGTCCGGTCGGGGTCCTCGGTCAGTACTGGTTGGAGAGGTTGCAGATCTGGCCGTCGCGCTGCATGTTCAGGATGTCGCCCTCCGGCCAATCCCCTGGGAGATACCGATTGCCGTCGTTGCCCATCCGGTAGCAACCGGAGAATCCCTTCGTCGGGGCTGGGCCGCCGGTATTCTCGCCGGGGGCGGAAGAGTCCCACCACTGGGCCACCGCGTCTTTCACGCACGTGTAGTCGCCCGGAAGGTAGTAGCACGACGGTTGATTGGGCCCCGTCGAAGGCTTGGGCGGGATGGCCCGGAACCCCTTCTCGATGGTCTTCGGGTGGAGCTTCGGGCCCGCTACTTGAATACCGGTGAAGAGCTGGCGAAGGTCGTTGTACACCTCGCAGGCCGTGTTGGGCTCGAAGGAGTCCTTGTCGATCGTTGGGTCTACCGACAGGTAGGCATCCAGGCAGGGCGGCTCGACCGGGATCCCGCCCTGGGCGTTCTGCAGGGTCTGGGGGGTGACGACCCACGCCCGGCTCCACACGTTCTGGTCCTGGCCTATCTGGCCCACCTCGCTGCGCTCGAAGCCCCGGTAGTCGGTGGTCAGCCATTCCGGGAAGTAGCTCACGGCATTGGCGGCCCGGGTGAGCTGGCTCTCCCAGCACCCCGGCTGCACGATTGTCGTAACGCCCTTCGACTGCATGAGTGCGATGGCGGTAGCGGCCTCGTCCTCGTTGTTGGTGACGCTCAGACCGGGGCAGGCCGGGTAGGTGGCGTCGGCGGCGTAACGAACCCCGCAGGCCTCGGTCTTCTGCCGCACCAGGCGGGCGATGGCCAGGTATTGCGGCTGAGTCTGGTTGTTGGTGCTCACGAAGCCGAAGGTGCGGGCAGTGCCGTTCTGGCCGGGGTTGCCGGAGAAGCTCGTCGGATACGGCTTGGCCTTGGTGCAGATGAAGGAGGAGAAGGTTTCGGAGAGGTACTCCGCCGGCGGGGCGAAGCTCCACATCAGGCCGGGGAACTTCCGGTAGGTCTCGGCCCGCCGGAGGTTGCGCCCGCCGAAGCTCATGATGCCGCGCCCCAGGATGGTGTCGACGAAGGGCTCGCTGTTCCAGGAGAGGTACTCGAGCACCGCGAACGGCTTGATCTCCTTCAGAACAGTCGCGGCGGCAGTGCGGCGGGCCTCGGGGCTGCCGTCACCGGGCCCCCAGTAGATGAACATCCGCACGAAGCGGCCGTAAGTCTGGTACCGCTCGTTGTAGTATCGCTGCCAGTTCCGGTACAGCTTCACCCGGGTGGGCTCCCCCTCCGCCGGAGGATCCGTGAGGTCGTAGATCTTGTTGATCGGGAGCGGTTCACAGGGCCGGGTGTAATAGCACTCCTGGCCCCCGCCGTTGAAATGCAGCACGACGCGGACCTCCTCACGCGTCACGCCGTGGTACGTCGTCCCCCCGTTGTCGCCCTGGAACGACGCCACGCAGGGCGGGGACAGCGGATCCTCGGATTGGCGGGGCGGGTTCCCCACGCAGCGCTTGGTACTCGGGGTCTTCACCGCGCTGCCCCCCGCCTCGCCGGTAGGCAGGTCGAGCGGCGCCGGCGCGGCCCCCAGGGTTCCGACCGAGCCGCTCGATCCGAGCCCCAGCGAGCTGAAGTTCCCAGCCGGGGGGTCGACCTGGTCCTCGTCCTCCGGCGGAACCGGGGCGTACTCCAGGGTCTGGCTCGGGTTGGTCTGGGGAAGGTTCAGCGCGGAGGGCATGACCGCCAGCAGCAGCACTGTGGCCAGGGCGGCGAAGAGTAACGGGGGATAGTTCCGCGCCGCGCCGCGGCGGGCTCGGAGAGGGGCTGCCACACCCCGAGGCTATGCCCGGGAGCGCCCCGAGGGCTGGCGCGCCAGGCCAAGACTTTCCCGGCCGGTTGTGTGATCCCCCAACGGCCCGCCGGCAGGAGGGCGAGAGCGGCGAACCCCGGCGACCCTGCACCGAGCCCGACACGGGACGTCGTTCGGCGAATGCTCTCGGGCGCCGCGCTGACGCTGTACGATCGCGCTGTATGTCGAGCACCCGCACTCAGGTCTATCTGACCGAAGCCCAGCGTCGACGCATCGACCGGTGCGCCAAGTCGCGCGGCTCGACCATGGCCGAGGTGATCCGGGCCGCGGTGGACGCCTACCTCCTGGACGAGCCGGACCCCACGGACGCGCTCGGTGCGACCTTCGGCGCCGCCCCGGACGCATCCGTTCCGACACGTGACGAGTGGCGCCGTGGCTGATCTCCTGGTCGATACCGATGTCTTCATCGATCATCTGCGCGGCTCGCGCGAACTCAAGCCGTCTCGGCATCGGCTGCATTACTCCGTCATCACCCGAGCCGAGTTGTTCGCGGGAACCGCTGGCTCAGATCTGGTGCAGCGGCTACTGGGGCCGTTCCGCGAGATCCACGTGGACCGGGCCATCGCCGAACGCGCCGGCCGAATCCGCCGAGAGACCGGCATCAGGCTTCCGGATGCGCTGATCGCGGCCACGGCCATCGAAGGCAAGCTCAGCTTGGCCACTCGCAACGAAAGGGACTTCAGGGCCGTGGCCAATCTCCGTCGTCGCGCTCTCCCCTGACGCCGGTGCGGCGTGACGCAACGCGTCGCGGGCGGGGCCGGGTCGCTGTCACCGCTAACCTCTTGGCGTGTACGTGGACAAGGGCGCGCCCAGCATCTTCATGGGAACCACGCCTCACTACGTGCGCGATGAGGGCTGTACGGGCCTTCCTGCTTAAGACGACGCAGACACTCAGCCCGTAATCGACGGGGCTCATGCCCCGCACCTCCCGAAAGGATCTTCCCTTGACACAGCTATCTACTGGCACCCCTCTAGTCACGACCGACTGGGTCGCCGAGAACCTCGAATCCGGTGACTTCGTGCTCATCGAGGTCGACGAGGACACCGACGCCTACGCGACCGGTCACATCTCCGGGTCGATCGCCTTCAACTGGCGCACCGACCTGCAGGACCCGGTAAAGCGCGACTTCATCGGCCCGGAAGCGTTCGCCGACCTGCTCGACCGCTCCGCCATCACCCCCGAGACCACCGTTGTCCTTTACGGCGGCAACAACAACTGGTTCGCGGCCTACGCCTACTGGTATTTCCGCTACTACGGCCACTCCGATGTACGCCTGATGGACGGCGGCCGCAAGAAGTGGGAAGTCGAAGGTCGGGCCTTCATCACCGATTTGCCCGACGTCAAATCGACCACCGGATACCGGACCGCGGGAAGCGACGACTCCATCCGGGTGTTGCGTGACGAAGTGCGTGCCGTCGTCGATGCCGGCAGCGGCACGCTCGTAGATGTCCGCTCACCCGAGGAGTACAGCGGTGAGCTGCTCGCTCCCGCCCACCTGCCGCAGGAGGCAGCCCAGCGCGGCGGGCACATTCCCGGCGCAGCGAACATTCCGTGGTCCAAGTCCGTGAATCCCGAAACGGGAGCCTTCCTCCCCGCGGACGAGCTCCGCGCGCTCTACACGGGTCAAGGAATCACGCCCGACAAGGAGGTCGTCGCCTACTGCCGCATCGGAGAACGTTCGGCCCACACCTGGTTCGTGTTGCACGAGCTGCTCGAGTTTCCCGACGTGCGCAACTACGACGGGTCCTGGACCGAATGGGGCTCGCTCGTAGGCGCGCCCATCGAGCGGTAGAGGTCGCGGGCAGTGCTCTCTGTGACGACCGCCGTGCGCGATCAGATCGTGGAGCACTGCCTCGCGGGCCGGCCCGAAGAGGCCTGCGGCCTGTTGGGCGGCACCATCAACGGCGAATCGGCCGATGCGACGGTCTGTTATCCCGGACGCAACCTCGCAGCCTCCGCCATTCTGTACGAGCTCGATCCGAAGGATCACCTCCTCGCCGATCGAGACGCTGAGGAGCGGGGCCTGGAGCTAGTGGGCGTGTTCCATTCGCACACCCACACCGAGGCCTACCCGTCGCCTACCGATGTAGGGCGGGCGCCGGACCCGACCTGGCACTACGTGCTCGTGTCGCTCCGCGACCAAGAGCCCGTAATTCGCAGCTTTCGCATCCAGGACGGGCGCATCACCGAAGAACCTCTTGAGACATCCGCCACGACTGGAGACAACTAGATGGCCGTAATCGTGAGACTTCCCACAGTTCTTCGCCCGCACGCCGGCGGTGAACGTCAGGTCGACGCGGCCGGCGCCACGGTCGCGGAGGTGATGGGCGACCTGATCGGGCGGTTCCCGTCGCTCAAGGACCAGCTCTTCGAGTCCGAGGCCTCCCTGCGTCGCTTCGTCAACGTCTACCTGAATGACGACGACATCCGCTACCTCGGAGGTCTGGACGCCGGCGTGTCCGACGGCGACCAGCTGACGATCCTTCCGGCAGTGGCGGGCGGCTGAGCCCGCGTTGTCTCCGGTCGCCAGCGTCCTCGAGCTGATCGGCAACACGCCGACAGTCGATGTCAGCGCCCTCAGCCCGAACCCTCGAGTCTCGCTGGTGGTCAAGCTCGAAGGACAGAACCCCGGCGGGTCGATCAAGGATCGCGTCGCCCTGTCGATGGTCGACACCCTGGAGAAGGAAGGCCGGCTGACCCCCGGCGCCACCATCATGGAACCCACCTCGGGCAACACCGGAATCTCCCTCGCGTTGATCGCCCGGGTCAGGGGTTACCGCTTGATCGCGGTCATGGCCGACAACACTTCGGCCGAGAGACGCGACCTGCTCGAGGCCCTCGGCGCGCAGATCATCTCCACGCCCGGCGACGAAGGGTCGAACGGCGCAGTGAAACGGGCGGAACAGCTTGCGGTCGAGAACCCCGATTGGGTCTTTCCGTATCAGTACGCCAACCCGGCCAACCCCGACGCCCATTACAGCGGTACGGGACCGGAGATCTGGCGGGACACCCCGGAGCTCACCCACCTGGTCGCGGGATTGGGGACGGGAGGCACGCTCGTCGGCGCCGGCCGGTATCTGAAGGAACAGAACCCCGACGTCCAGCTGTGGGCGGTCGAGCCTCCTGCGGGCGAATCGGTCGCCGGGCTTCGGAACATGGACGACGGGTACGTGCCCGCGGTCTTCACCGACGGCGGCGGCCCCGACCTCCTCGACCGCCGCCTGATCGTCGATCCCGAAACCTCTATCGACTGGTCCCGAAAGCTGGTGGCGCAGGGCATCCTCGCGGGACTCTCCACCGGCGCCGCCTTGGCCGGCGCGGCGCGCGCCGCCTCACAGCTCGACGAAGGATTGATTGTCGTCATTTCCGCGGACGGGATGTGGAAGTACCTCTCGTCCGGCGCCTGGGGCGCCGACCCCGATGCAGCCGCGGAACGACTCAGCAAGAGCGCTTACTTCTGACCAGTCACGCCCGTTACCCGGAGGAATAATGACCACAACCGATCTGGCCGCTCCCACTCCCGTCGCGCGGACCGCGTCGGGAGGCGGGCTGTTTTCGTTCCCGCATCCGGTAAACGAGGTGTCTGCCCGCCTGGTCGCGGGCACCGTCGTCGTGCTGAGCGTGCTCACCATCGTGCTCGACCAGCGGTGGCTGATCGCGGTGATCGCTTACGGGTTTGTGGCCCGGGTCCTCACCGGCCCGACACTGAGCCCCCTCGGCCAGATCGTCACCAGGTGGGTGACGCCCCGTCTCCCGTTCGCGCCGAAGTTCGTGCCTGGTCCGCCGAAGCGCTTCGCCCAGGTCATTGGCGCGGTGTTCTCCCTAACCGCGGCGGTGCTGGCCTTCGGCTTCGGCGAGATCGGCGCGGCCTACGTCGTACTCGGCCTGCTGGCCGCGGCGGCCGCGCTGGAGGCCGTCTTTGCCTTCTGCCTGGGCTGCAAAGTGTTTGCCCTACTGATCCGCACCGGCGTCATCCCCGCGCAAGTCTGCGCGAGGTGTGTGCAGTAGCTAGGCGCGCCGGCGGGAGAGCCAGACCACTCCCCCGCTGAGAATGAAGAAGGCGGGGATCCCGCCGGCCAGCGCGCCGCGAGCGACAGTCAGACGATAAGGGCTCAAGTTCAGCGGGCGGAAGGCCGCCAGGTTGGTCGTGACCGACACGAGGTCCTCGTCCAGGGTCAACCAATCCATCGACTGGATGAAGAAGCGCGAGTTGCCGCCCTCGCCGAGGAAGTCGTTGGTCGCCCAGTCCGCGTCACCGACCAGGATGATTCGCGTTCGCCGCACGTGATCGGGCTCCCGCTCGGACGCGTCAGTTGCCGCGGCGAGCGGGACAGGCCCGGGAATGTCCTGCCCCGCATCGAAACGAGGGTCGAGGCCGCCGGCCCCTGTGGACGCGGGCTGGAAGTCCAGGAACGACGCTGCGCTGGAAGACGCGATCACTTCGGCGCTCACACCCGCCCCGGCGTCCTCCTCAGCAGTCACGCCGAGTGCGGCGGAGAAGAGCACCGGGGGTAGACGCCGCACCGCCGGATTGACCGACCGGAAATCGCGCACCACGAGCGTAAGAACATCGTCACCCAGTCGGGCCGCACTGTCTCCTTCGATCACCAATCCCCGAGTGACACCCAGTCCGTAGGGCTCGAGGAGTGGGCCCAGGTCGGCCGTCGAGATGGGATCCGTTAGCACCAGGGCACGCCCCCCCGACGCGAGATACGAGCCGACGGCGGTCGCCGCTTCAGGGCGGAGCGGAATGGATGGGTTGGCGAGAACCAAACCGTCGCAGTCGCCCGGTATCGAGGGCTCCGCGAAGAGATTCAGGCTGCGCACGCGGTACCCATTGGCGATCAAGTTGCCGGCCGCGGCGCCCATGTCGGTGCCCCGCGCGCCGGCCGGATCGGGCTCACCATGACCTTGGGCGAAGCAGACGCCGGGTGACTCCTCCCGCAGCACGCGCGCGATGGCCGCGGTGACGTCCTGCTCGCTGGCCAGCGGAACAATCTGCGTGCGCTCGCCCATTCGAAAGTGGAGTCCCCCGAGCGCCGGGTCGATGCCCAATTGCGTGGCTTCGCCGGGCGATCTCGTGGGGTCGGCGAGGCGGAAGGCGATCCGTCCGTTCAGGTCTCGGTAGCGGTCGAGGAGGGCCGCGGCCTGAGCCCGCAACGGAGAGGTGCGCGGGATGAAGGCGGTGATCTCCAGTTTCTGATCGACCTGGCTCACCACTTCCTGGGTTTCTTGGCTGAGGGTGAGGGAAGCCTCCGCGGTCAAGTCCCACTGCCGACCGAAGGTTGCGAGAGCCCGATCCGCAGAGAGGAGCATCACCAGCGTCCCAACCGCGAGGGCAACCGGCGCAGCGGTTCGAATCCGGCTCGACCCACCGCCCTCGCGCCGAGCCGCGGCACGGCGGGACAGGGGGATGCCGGTGGCCAGGAGACCGGCCAAACACAGGACCGCCAGAAGGCCTGCGTCAGTGGAGTCGATGACCCCGGAGGCGAAGGCGCGCAACCGCTCCGATAACGAGAAGTGGCTGAGGACCCCCCCGGCGGCCCAGGACTCCGAACCGACGTGGGAGAACCACAGGAGTAGGCCCACGAAGAAAGCTACGAGTGCCGCCACCGGCTGGGAAGAGGTGATGCTGGAGGCCGCCACACCAAGGGCCGCGAGAGCGACGCTGAACAGAGCCAACCCAAAGAGTCCGGAGATCGCTGGCCCCGGATCCGGACTTCCCCACGCACTGACGAGGCCCAGCGCCACCCCGAGCGGCGCGATGACCGCCAGGGCGGATGCGGCCGTCGCCAACCATTTGCCGACCGCCAAGTGGCGCGCCCGAACCGGAATCGCAAGCAGCAAATCCAACGATCCGGTCCTGGCCTCCTCCGCGAACGTCCGCATCGACAGAATTGGCATTAGCGCCAACAGCAGAAAGCCCGCGATTGGGAAGATGGGCTGAAACAAGGCCTGGCCACGAATCTCGAGTTGCTCGACGTAGAGCACGCCGATCACGAGGTGGAAGAGCGCACCCACGACGTAGGGAAGCGGCGAAAGCCAGAGTGTCGTCAGCTCCTTTCGAAAAATGGCGATAGTCGCCCTCACTTCAGCGTCCTCACTTCAGCTCCTGCTCGCCGACGAGACGCAAGAACCGCGCTTCGAGGTCGGCGACGTCGCCCGGTCGTTCCTCGGCGACCACCTTCCCCCGCACGATCACTACGACCCGGTCGCACATGGCCGCCGCTTCGGCCAGAAGATGCGTGGAGACGAGCACCGCAGCGCCATCGGCCGCCAAGCCCTTTACGAGCTGACGAGCCTCCACCGCCTGCGCCGGGTCGAATCCCTGCATGGGCTCATCCAGGACATAGGCGGGGGGCGAACCGAGAAGGGCTTGGGCCAAACCGATTCGTTGACGCTGGCCCTTGGACAAACGGCCCAGCGGCCGGCTCCCGAGATCGGCCGCGCCGGTGGAAGTCAGACAGCGCTCGACTTCAGCGCGTCCGGCACCCTTCATGGTCGCCATGAAGCGGAGATACCCCCTCGCGGTCAACGCGTCGTAACCCGCAAACACCTCCGGCAGAAATCCCAGTTTCTCCGGAGCGTGAGCTTTGCCGCTGTCGGGCCGCAACATGCCGACCAGCATCCGCATGGTGGTCGTCTTGCCGGCCCCGTTCGGGCCGAGGAATCCGACGACCTCACCCCGGGGCACCGCGAATGAAACGTCGGATACAGCAACTCGTCCGCCAAATGAGCGGGTCAGCTGAGTGGCGCGCAGCACCCTCAGCGGGACTGTGCGGGCTCGGGCGCCGGCGGCTTGACCGCCGTCCGCTTGACCCTTTTCGCTTGAACCCGGGTTGGCTTCTGGGGCCCGGGTGGCGGCGCCGATTGCTCGAAGCCGGCCAGCCCCCGGACGATCGCTTCTCTGATCCGGAAGACCAGCCCGGCGAGCCCGCCCTGGGCTCTAACGATGACGGTTATCAGCACAACTCCGGTAGCGATGGAGACCACAAAGTCGTTCGCGAAATCGAAGAGCAGCGGCAGTCCGATCACCAGGAACGCCCCCAACGCGGGACCCATCAGTGAACCGAGTCCTCCGATCATGATGATCGATATGAGAACCAGCGAGCGGCCCGTCGTCCAGGTTGTGGATTCAGCAAAGCCCAGGTATGTCACGTACAGGGCGCCGGCCAGCGCGGCGATACCGCCGGACACCGCGAAGGCGAGCAGTTTGTAGCGCGTGAGGTCGACCCCCAGCGTGGCGGCGGCCTTCTCGTTCTCCCGTAGAGCGAAGAAGCCGCGACCGGTGCGAGTCCGCGACAGGTTGCGCGCCACGAGCATCGACAGCAAGAGCATGCCCAGCGTGAAGAGGAAGATTGGCCGGTTGGTGGTGGATCCCAGGTCGAGTGGGCCGTACTTCGGGCGGTCGACCACGATGCCCGCGGTAGAGCCGCCTACGAGCCGGCTCTTGAACAAGTAGAACTCCGCCGCAAGGTTGAAGGCCAACGTGGCCACCGCGAGATACAGCCCGCGGATGCGCAGCGCCGGAAGCCCGATCACGAGACTGACCAACATCCCGATCACCACCACGAGCGGGAGGCTTACCAACCAGGGCAGTCCCAGACGAGTGAAGAGATTGGCGATGGAGAATGCGCCGACGCCAGCCAAGCCCCAGTGGCCCAGAGATATCTGCCCAGTGAAGCCCATAAGTACCGTGAGGCTCACTCCGACCATCGCGTACACCGCGACCTCGGTGAAGATCCCGTTCGTCTTGGAGTTGGTCACCAGACTCACGAGCACCGCGAACACCACGAAGAGCGCGCCGGAGAACCTGATCGCCTTGGCCCCTGCTGTTCCCCTGAGCGTGGCGGGAAGATCCTTCAGGGTGGGGACGAAGGCCACCTTGTCCTCGGTCTCTTCCCGCTTCCCGAACAACCCACCGGGACGGAAGATCAATATCCCGATGACCATTAGGAATAGCAGCGTCTCGGGCACGCCGGGAGTGTCGTTCGTCTGCCACCTCAGTAGCGCCTCTGTCACGCCCACGAAGAGGCCCCCTACCACCGCGCCCGGCAGGCTGGTCAACCCGCCGACCAGCGCGGCGGCCAGTCCTCGAACCAGGAAGCCGGTCGAGAGGGTGGAGATGTCGAGGCTGCCCCGTACCTGCGTGATGAGGATTCCTGCGACGCCAGCCAATAGCGCGCCCACGACCCAGGTGAACTTCGAGACCCGCTCGGCTGAGATCCCCAGCAGGCGCGCCGCCTCGCCGTTCTCCGCCGCGGCACGAATGGCGATGCCGAAGCGGGCGCGAGTGAAGAAGATGGCAAGCCCGGCGCAGATCAGCGGGACGACGATCAGCACCTGAAGATCCGCGCCGGTAACGAAGCGGGTCCCGACCTTGAACGAAACATCCAGCAGAGCCGGGAGACGCTTCGGCGCGAAGTTCTGCTCCTCGTTGCGGTTGAAGAGAATCAGCGCCGTTCCGAAAGTGCCCTGAGCCAGCGCGATCGTCGCGACCAACGTCATCAGACGGGGCTGGCTCCGCAAGGGCCACATGACCCGTCGCTCCGCGCCGAACCCCCAGAGGCCGATCAGGACGAGACCGAGAACCAGAGCCAGTGCATATCTCGGCGAGGTATCCGGGTCGAAGGGCATGATCTGCACACCGAACAGCACTCCGCGGCTGGCCAACCACCAGGTGAGATAGGCGCAGAGCAGCCCGAAGAACGGTTGGGCGAAGTTGATGGTTCGGCTGCCCTTGTAGATGAGCACGATGCCCAGAGCCAGAAGCGAGTAGACCAACCCCGCGCTGATTCCAATCGCCAGATAGCCGAGCGCTTGGCTCATGAAGCCCGCTCCTTCCCGAAGCGGCGGCGGGGGCGGCGCTGGGTCCCGGCGAAGCCGGCGCTCGCGCCGGCCAGGAACACGGAGCGCAGAAGGTCGGGCCGGTTTAGCAGCCCCGACGACGGTCCGTCGTAGCGGCACTCGCCCTTTTCCAGAAAGTAGGCCCGGTCGGTGTAACCCAACGCGAAGCTGGCCTGCTGCTCCACGATCAGGATGGTGAGTCCCTCTGCTTCGTGCAGCCGTTGGACCGTTTCCATGAGCCGCTCGATGACGATCGGGGCAAGCCCCAGCGACAGCTCGTCGATCATCAGCAATTCAGGCCGGCACATCAAAGCTCGCGCCGTCGCCAGCTGTTGCTGCTCCCCCCCGGAAAGCGTTCCGGCGGGCTGGCCGAGGCGCTCCTTGATCCAGGGGAAATAGTCGATGACTCTTGCCATCTCCGGGGCGACGGCCGCGGGCGGAAGGATGTAACCGCCCATTTTGAGGTTCTCGCTCACGCTGAGTGTCGGGAACAACCCCCGACCTCCAGGGACGTGACCAAGTCCCGCACGCACCAGGGCCTCGGCGCTCATCGACGAGATGTCCTCGCCCTTCCATTTGATCTTTCCGGCCTTGAGGCCGACCAGGCCCGACGCGGCTTTGAGCACCGTCGACTTGCCGGCACCGTTCGTCCCGAGCAGAGCGACGCGTTCTCCCCGGCGAACGACCACATCTACGCCGTAGAGCACCTGCACCTTGTCGTAGGCGACGTCGACGTTCTCGACCTCCAGCAGCACCTCCGTGGCGGAGTCACTGATATCGCGCTTGGCGGTCGCCTTGCGCTGCTCGGTCGGCGTCCCTAGATAAGCCTCCACGACGCTCTCGTTCTGCTGCACCTCGGTGGGTGTTCCCTGCGCGAGGTTCTGCCCGGCGTCGAGCACGTATATCCAGTCGGCCAGTCCCATCACTAGGGGCATGTCGTGCTCGATGACGAGCATGGTCGAGCCCGTCTGCTGCTGGATGCGTCGCAGGAGGGGTCCGAGCGCTTCGGTCTCCTTTTGACTGATTCCCGACGCCGGCTCGTCGAGCAAAAGCATCTTGGGCTCGAGGGCCAGCATGCAGGCGAGCTCCAGCAGCCGAAGCGTCCCGTAGGACAACTCCGACGCGTACTTCTCCGCAAAGGCCTGCATGCCGATCAGCTCGACGAGACGCTCGGCCCGCTCGAGTATCTCCGCCTCCTCCTTGCGTGCCGCGGGGAGTTGGAATGCATGGGAGAGGACACCGCGGGACATGTGCCGGTGGAGCGCGATGCGCAGGTTGTCGACGATGGTCAGGTAGGGAAACAGCCGCACGTTCTGGAGCGTGCGCCCGATGCCGAGTCCGGCGCGGTCACCCGGGCTGTGCTTCAGGAGGTCGATGGCAGCATCCCCCCCGGGCGCGCGGTAGCGAATGGTCCCGCCGCTGACTGTCTGGAAACCCGAAATCGTCTCGAACAGCGTGGTCTTACCCGCCCCATTTGGGCCGATCAGACCGGTGATCTCACCCTCACGGACCTCGAGGTCCACGTCGGCCAGAGCCTGCAGTCCCCCGAACTGCACCGAAACGCCTGCGCACTCCAGGACCGCCGGCGCGCTAGAGCGCGCGTGCGGGATCATCCGTGTTGGTTGGGGGCGCCGCGAGCTAGGCGAGTAGGGCCGACTCAGAACTGGTCGGTGAAACCGGGGTTCACCTGGCGGTACTTGTCGGTCCCCGCTTCGTAGACCACAACCCGGTCGTAACCGTGCGAGAGGTTTTCGGAGCCGGCGAAGGTGATCGCCGACGAAACCAGGTTGTCGTAACCCCGGTAGGTCTGCAGCGCGGCCGTGAAGCGCTCGCGTGTCGGGTCCGGGCCGGCGTCCTGCATTGCCTTGGTCCACAGGTGCACCAGCTGGTAGCCGGCGGTCCCGCCTTGGCCATCCTTCTCCCAATCCCCCTGTCCGCTGTGGGCGACCCACTCGTCGTGGGCTCGCTTCAGCTGACCACAGAGCTCGGGCTTCCCCTCACTGGGTGAGAGGTAGTAGCACCCGCCCGCCAGGCCCTTCACTCCCACCCACTGGCCGGCCATCAGCTGGAGCGCCACATTGCCTTCGTGGGCGAAGTTCGAGAAGGAGTACTTCCAGGGGCACCGCTGCGCTTGGCATTCGGCAACTTCGCGTCCGGTGGTGATCGGGTCCTGGGCGGGGACGAAAATCTGCGTGCCCGCGTCGACGAGGGTCTGGATCTGACTGGCGTAGGACGTCTGCTCCGTGGGCTTTTGGACTTTCACGATCGCCACGAGCTCCAGGCCGTGCTCCTTCAAGGCGCGCCGGAACGAGACGTCGACCGAAGGCGTGATGTAAGGGCTGTCCAGCATGCTGACGCCGACCTTGGTCAACCCGGAGTAAGGAGATTGTCCCGCCGGCTTGCGGGACTCGACACCCAGGAACTCGGCTAGGAGCTCGAGGTGCGTGTCGTAGCTGCCGGCCACTTGGAACATCTTGATGTCCTTGAAGATCGACTCCGAACCGCCGCCCGCTATGTACGGAACCCCCTGCTTCCGCGCCTCCGCAGCAACTTGGAAGACCTGGTCGACGCCGAGGGTGCCCGAGACGAAGAACGCCTTGAAGTCATTGATCAGTTCGTTGGCCGCTTGCCGGCCGCCGGCCACCGTGTACCGGTCGTCGGCGACGCGCAGATCAATCTTGCGGCCGTGGATCCCGCCGCGCGCGTTCAGCGTGTCGGTGTAGATCCTCGCTCCTTCGAGCGGGTCCTCAGCCAGGTTGACGGGCTGACCGTCGAAAGTCACCGGGGCGTGCAGCCCCCACTTGATGG
>Ga0136633_1001117_pt1 | contig 19927 bp, 19 predicted proteins | sample AntDrymeUQ832206_2_FD_105494 | JGI IMG/M metagenome (GOLD analysis project Ga0136633, IMG submission 105494) | Polar desert sand microbial communities from Dry Valleys, Antarctica - metaG UQ83 (22.06) | ecosystem: Environmental > Terrestrial > Soil > Desert | place: Antarctica: Dry Valley...
GACAACCCACCAAATGTCCAAGGCGTCATAGCCTGATTAGCAGAATGGGACCCAGTTCGCGGACTCCATCAGGGCCAGCAGTCTAGAAATCGACTGCATCAACAGGCCGAACAGAAGACTGCAACCGACCAACGCCACTGCATCATTTTACTCTTGCAACGCGGGAGCCATCCACAGAGGACATTCAAGCGCCAGTTTGTTAAGGCCTTGTTTGAAGAGGCCGGCGATGCCAAGCTCCTGTCATGGCTGAGCAGTGGATTGAAGCTTCTCGAGCGTTAGAGTTAGTTGAGTCCAGATACACGCTCTGCGAACGGGCTAAGGCTGGTCTAGTAAATTCGCGTGCACGACTACTTGTGATAGGCAACCAGCGGCACGAAGAAGCAGAAATACCATCGAAATTTTGGTGGGCCGAAGGGCAAAACGCATTAGATCAGGATTGGGCGTCCGGAGATTTCTCGACTTCCCTTGAACACCTACAATGGAAAGCGTTTGGCGTAACGTTTGCGTTGTCAGGGCTATTAGAAACGCTGCCATTCGATCGTCGTGGCGTTACGGCACGATCCCTTTCGGTCGCGGGCAACCCTGCATGGATTTCCGCCACGGCGGCCAGACAGTTTGCTTATAATGAAGGCAAAGCCAACCCTGCCATGGCCGGTACTGCCGTCCTTGAACAGGCGAAGCTCGGCTTTCTCACCGCCCGTGCGGTGCTCGCCCAAGGATCGAAGGGAGAGACGGACGAAGCAGAATGGAGCTGGGAAGCTCGTGAATGGGATGTCCCCTCCTGGTTCTGGAAAACATTCGCCGATAAAGGCAGCAGCACGCAAGATTGGGCGTCAGGATGCTTTTCTGGAAAAGGAAGGGGCCCCAACGGCTTGGGGTATATCACGTTGCATGGCGTGCACTTTCTCAAGGAATCGTTGAGTGCGCTCCTGCCTGCGACTGTCGCTACGGCTGCGAACCTAGAGCCGAAGAACAAGGGAGGGAGGCCTCCAGCCGCTTTCGCCGATGATCTTATGTGCGTCATCTGGGGACTGATTCACCAAGGAGATTTTAGGCCCAAGAATCAGGCCGATATTGAACGCGCGATGCTCGATTGGACGGAACGGAATGGCCATGAGCTGGGCTCCACGGCGGCGCGCGGAAAAGCTCGGAAGGTGTACGCCGCACTCACAGGCGACGTCGAAAACCCTAGCGACTAAGGTTTCCGTTCCTTTTCGCTCCTTTCCGACCGCGATTCAACGCTGAAACGTGTTGATGCACTCCCGTGAACGCTGGCGTCCTGCCAGTGCCGATACGGAGTGACAATCATGGAAGCGCTGGCAGTTTCGATTAACGACACGGCGAAGGCATTAGGGCTGGGGCGCACGTCGATCTACGCGATGATTGCGGAGGGGCGGCTGGAGGCGTTCAAGCTGGGGCGGCGCACGCTCGTCAAAGCGGAGTCGATCCGGCGTCTGGTCGCCACGCAGGGCTGAGAGAAGTCATGTCCGCGCGACGAGTCAATCCGAGCGCCGTCAAGTTGCACCGGAGCTATAGCGTTTCCGAGCTGGCAGCTTGTTTCAGCGTGCATAAGAATACTGTGCGCCATTGGCAACGCGATGGGCTGATGCCGATCGATGGCGCACGTCCGATGCTGTTCCACGGCGCTTGCGTTCGCGCGTTCCTTATTGCTCGCCGCGCCAGCCGCAAGCGCCCTTGCGCGCCGGGAACCCTATATTGTTTCCGGTGCCGAGAACCGCGCCGACCCGCGCTCGGCATGCTCGATTTTGTTTCGATCAATGACCGGTCGGGCAACATACGCGCAATCTGCGCGACGTGCGAAACCGTGATGCACCGGCGCGCGTCGAAAGCCGCGCTGGCGTTGATTTTGCCCGATTGCGACGTCCAATTTGTGGAGGCCTTGCCACGCCTAATAGGGCGCGCGCTCCCCTCCCTAAATTGTGACACACCGAAGGACTGATCAATCATGGGAAAGCTCAACCCGATCAACGCCCGGATCAAGCGCGAGTACTTCGCTTATCTAAAAGAGGCGCAGCGCCGAAACGAAGCATCGATAGATGCCGTGGCCAAAACACTCGTGCGGTTCGAAGAGGCCAACGGGCACAAGGATTTCAAGACCTTTCGCCGCGAGCAGGCGGTGGCATTCAAGCGCAAACTCGACAATCAGCCAGCCGTTCGCACGGGCCAGCGGCTAAGTCGCGCCACGGTACATTCTACGCTTTCTGCCTTACGCGCGTTTTTCGTCTGGCTAGCAGGGCAGCCCGGTTACAAATCGCGGCTCAACTATGCCGATGCGGATTATTTTAACCTGGCCGAAACCGATGTGCGAATTGCCAAGGCGGTGCGGCACAAACCATTCCCTACGCTGGAGCAAGTTCACCACGTTCTCGCCGCAATGCCACGCGCCACCAATATCGAAAAGCGCAACCGGGCCTTGGTTGCTTTCGCCTTGTTAACCGGCGCGCGCGATGGCGCGCTGGCTTCGTTCAAACTGAAGCACGTCGATCTGGTGCAATGCCGCGTGGATCAAGATGCGCGCGATGTGCGGACTAAGGCCAGCAAGACCTTCTCGACGTGGTTTTTCCCGGTTGGTGGCGAAGCGCTCCCAATATTTCAGGACTGGTGCCGTCATCTGCGCACCGCTCTGCTGTGGGGCGATGACGACGCACTGTTTCCGCCCACCCAAATTGGCATCGGCGAAGGCGGCGGTTTCGTCCCCGTCGGTTTGCGCCGCGATGGCTGGCGCGGTGCCGGACCGATCCGCGACATATTCCGCAATGCCTTTGAGGCGGCTGGCTTGCCCTATTTCAACCCGCATTCCTTCCGGGATACGCTGGTCCAGCACGGCGAGCGCATTTGTCCGACGATCGAGACGTTCAAGGCTTGGTCGCAGAATCTGGGGCACGAGCGCGTCATGACGACCCTGACGAGCTACGGAACTGTCGCACCGCATCGCCAAGCAGAATTGATCCGGGGCTTGACCGCGAGCATACCGGCCATTGTTATCGATCCGGCCTATCTCGCGCAGGTCATAACAGCCATGCAGCAAGCCAAGGAAGGCGGGCCTTCATAACCCCTCGGCGATGAGCCGGGCCCGCCGCTACGCCTTCACGAGTGTAGGACAGCCAACCAATAAAAGCACGTGTCTCCGTCCATCGACGTAATCGCCCCAGGCGTCCAGCAGCGTGCGGCGCATCTCGAGGAACTTGCTCCGTTGATACGCGCGTACCACCGCGTCGGGTACAACGTGAGCCAGTGCAGCCTCGGCGACAGCTTCCGGCACAGTCGGCATCTTCTCCGCCGCCCACGTCCGGAAGGCCGCTCTGAACCCGTGCACAGAAAAACCCCGCCCATCAGCCTTCACAATCTTGAGGAGCGTCATGTCCGACATCGGGCGGCCACCGCTCCCCGGAAACACGAGGCAGTCCGCAAGAGTTGTTCGCAGCTTGGCGGCCTGCATGAGTACGTCAATGGCGGCCGGCGAGAGCGTAACGATATGCTGCTCAGCGCCTTTCATCAGGCTCGCAGGCCTCGTCCAAGTCTTCGCTTCGAGATCGATATGCGACCATTTTGCCGATCTCACCTCGCCAGAACGAGCGGCGGTAAGGATAGTGAAGGCGAGAGCGATGCGGCCCATCGTTTGCGACTTCGAGCGGACATCATTGACGAATGCTGGAACATCGGAGTGAGCCATGGCGGCGAAGTTTCCGGCCTTGGCTTGCTTGGAAAGAAGAGGTCGGAGCCCTTCGCGTGGCGCACCGACGGGGCGCCACTGGCGACCTTTCGCATAGTCCAGAACAGTGTTTATGCGCTGCCTCAGTTTGCGGGCTGCGGCGGGCTTCTCATGCCAGAGCGGCGAAAGGACTGCCACGATGTCATCCTCGTCAATGCTATCGACTTGGAGCCGCGCCATGCGCGGGTAAGCGTGGAGCTTCAGAGAGGCTAGGAAGGCTTCGGAATGGCGAGGCTTCCAGCCAGGGGCGCGAGCAGCGTGACAAGCCTCTACTGCCTTGGCGAAGGTCGGCGTCTCAATCTTGTCCTTGTCGCGCGCGGCGATCGGATCGCGGCCCTGCTTGGCGACCTTGCGAAGCTCGCCCGCTTTCTCGCGAGCCTCAGCCAGCGAGAGGGCCGAAATGGACCCCAATCCGATGTCCCGGCGGCGACCACCAACCTGCACCCTGAGCACCCACGACATCGCGCGGGAGTCCGAAACAAGCAGATAGAGCCCCTTGCCATCGGCGTGACGACCGGGCTTTGCGCGCTCGACATTCTTCGCCGTCAGACCGTGCAAGACGCCCATCCTCCCTCGTTTACTCCCTCACAATGCACCGGTTACGGGCGTTCGTCAACGGGCGATGGCGGACAGTGAGCAAAAGAAAATGCCGGAATAGCGGGGTAAAAATAGCCAGTGGCGAACTGGGGCGGGCAAGAGTTGTGATCCTCGTCGGGCATCCAATCTCGAGCCCTTCCGCGCTCGACCGCCTTTCGCGGGCAGCTTGTCCCGATGTGGAGCTTTTCGAACGCCGATCGTTTGACTTACGCAACGAAGTGGCGCTGATTGTCGACCATGGTGGGTTCTCGTCGATGGCGCGCAAGCGTCGCGGATCTACACTTTCCGGCTGAACGAGACATTGGTCGTCGACCGCGTGCGGGGTAACTCAGCCCTGGGTTCCCGCGATCCAATGTTCGATCCGCGTTTTCAATGAGCGCTTGGACGGGATGAAGCCCGGCTCGGCTTCGTCCTGATCCTGGTCGGGCTGATCGTACAGCGTCAGATTGACCGGCATTTTCGGGCGGAGCGTTTCGCGCCCGCGCATCATGTCTTCCGCGGCGGCGAGCGCGCGGTGCATATCCTCGGCCGTGAACGGCTTCATCAGGCAGCCGAGCGCGAGATCGGGCATCGCAAAAGGGGGTGCCTTGCCCGAAATGAAGAAGCAGGGAATGTCGAAATCCCTCATTCGGACGGCAACCGAGAAGCCGGTCGAGCCGCGCGCGAGATGGAGGTCGACCAGTGCCAGTTCGGGTCGATGTTCCGTGGCTGCGGCCACCGCGCTTTCGAGATCGTCGGCGGTCGCGACTACTCGGTAACGCGGATTGTCCTCGACAAGATATTTGAGCGTCGTCGCGAGTTGGCGATCATCCTCGACGATCAGTATCTTGAGCACCGGCGTCTCCCCCGCGCGGGACATCCAACAATCTGAACATGCTGCGCCACAAGGTGCGCGGTGCGAATCCCCCGCGGCCTCCGTTAACGCCCAGCCGGGGCCAATGGGCGACCAGCCGAGTTATGCGCGGTAGAAAATGTGTGCCCCGATCTTGTCGACCCGGTTGAGCCGCCGGCCCCAGCTCGGCGCGACATAGTCGGCATGGTACCACAGCACGTCGGCCGGGAGCATTTGCGCGAGATTATTCGCAGCAATCGCCGCGATGGCGCGGGCCTTGCGCCAGGAGTCGCAGCTGGGGTCGATGCGCGGGAAGCGACCCGAACGGACAAAGCTGAACTGCGCCTTTTGCTTGACCACCGCGCACCAATTCGAGGGGTAGCGCCCCGACCGCGCACGATTGATCACCACTTGCGCCACCGCGAGTTGCCCCTCGAGGGGCTCGCCCATGCTTTCGAAATAGACCGCGGTGGCGAGGCATTGGCCTTGCTCGTCGAGTTCGGGGCCTGCCCGTTGGGCGTCCACCAGCGCCGCAAGCGGCAACGGCGTCGGCGTCGGGCGCACCGGCGCTGGACGGAGGGGATGAGTCAAGATGTTCTGAACCGCCTTGGGTTGGACCGGCGGGGTCGAAACCGCGGCCACCACCACCGGCGGTGTCGCCTGGATCTGTTGCGCCAGTGCAGCGGACGGATCGCCAAGGCCAAGGAATATGACGGCGGCGATTGCCGACGAACCGCCGGCACCCAGGAATTTTTTCAAGTCACGCTCAAATATTGCGGACGGCCATCACTCGATCGCGAAATGGACCCTGCGGGAACCTCATGCGATCGAGGAGAGCACGTCCGTCTTGCCCTGGGCTCCGGCCTCCCCCGTACGGGGCGCTCATGGAGCCGCTCGCTCGTTATTGCTGCACTGCACATACAGGTCGCGGACGACGGGGCAAGCAATCAACGGCGAACCGAGCCCTTTTCGGGGTGGGCGCGGGAACGTTCGCGGCGCGCTGTTTCAGGCAGCCTGCTTCGATCGCGAGGCACGCTTGCGCTCGTGCGGGTCGAGGTGGCGCTTGCGCAGCCGGATCGAGGCCGGAGTGACTTCGACCATCTCATCGTCGTCGATGTAGGCGATGGCCTGCTCCAGCGTCATCTTCTTCGGCGGAGTCAGGCGAATGGTGTCTTCCTTGCCGCTGACCCGGAAGTTGGTCAGCGCCTTGGCCTTCATCGGGTTGACCTCGAGGTCGTCGGTCTTGGCATTCTCGCCAATGATCATGCCTTCGTACAGCGCTTCGCCCGGCGCCACGAACATGATCCCGCGCTCCTCGAGCGGGCCGAGCGCATAAGCGTTGGCCTGGCCCGAGCCGTTGGAGATGAGCACGCCGTTCTTGCGGCCGCCGACGTTGCCCTTGTGCGGGCCGTAGCGCTCGTACAGGCGATTCATGATTCCGGTGCCGCGGGTGTCGGACAAAAATTCGCCGTGATAGCCAATCAGCCCGCGCGACGGGGCGGAGAAGTTAATCCGGGTCTTTCCGCCGCCCGACGGGCGCATGTCGGTCATCTCGGCCTTGCGAAGCGCCATCTTGTCGATCACCGTGCCCGAATATTCGTCATCGACGTCGATCACCACGGTCTCGTACGGCTCGATCTTGTTGCCGTCGTCATCCTCGCGGAACAGTACGCGCGGGCGGCTGATGCCGAGTTCAAAGCCTTCGCGGCGCATTGTCTCGATCAGTACGCCAAGCTGCAATTCGCCGCGGCCGGCGACTTCGTAGCTGTCCTTGTCGGCGGCCTCGGTGACCTTGATCGCGACGTTGCTTTCGCCCTCGCGAAGCAGGCGGTCGCGGATCATTCGGCTGGTGACCTTGGTGCCTTCGCGCCCGGCCATCGGCGAATCGTTGACGGCGAAGCGGATCGACAAAGTCGGCGGGTCGATCGGCTGGGCGTGGAGCGGCTCGCTGACCGTCGGGTCGGCAATCGTGTCGGCAACGGTCGCGGTGGTCATCCCGGCGATCGAGATGATGTCGCCCGCGCCGGCCTGGTCGACCGGAACGCGCTCAAGCCCGCGAAACGCCATAATCTTCGACGCGCGGCCGGTCTCGACGATTTTGCCGTCAGGGTCGAGCGCGTGGATCGGCGCATTGGTCTTGATCGAGCCGGAGAACACCAGCCCGGTGAGGATGCGGCCAAGGAAATTGTCGCGGTCGAGCAAGGTGACCAGGAATTTGAACGGCCCGTCGGGATCGGCCGAAGGGTGCGGAACGTGAGCAACGATGCTCTCGAACAAAGGCGTCAGATCGCCCTCGCGAACGTCCTCGGTCGGACCGGCATAGCCGTTGCGGCCGCTTGCGTAGAGCACCGGGAAGTCGAGTTGCTCGTCATTGGCGTCGAGCAGCACGAACAGGTCGAACACTTCGTCGAGCACTTCGGCGGGGCGCGCGTCGGGACGGTCGATCTTGTTGACCACCACGATCGGCTTCAGCCCGAGCGCGAGCGCCTTGCTGGTGACGAATTTGGTCTGCGGCATCGGGCCTTCGGCGGCGTCGACCAGCAGGATCACTCCATCGACCATCGACAGGATTCGTTCGACCTCACCGCCGAAGTCGGCGTGGCCGGGGGTGTCGACGATATTGATATGGGTGACGAGGCCGGCCGCATCGGGCCATTCGACGCTGGTGCATTTGGCGAGAATCGTGATTCCGCGCTCTTTTTCGAGGTCGTTCGAATCCATCGCGCGCTCTTCCACGCGCTGATTGTCGCGGAAAGTCCCCGACTGGCGGAAAAGCTGATCGACAAGCGTGGTCTTGCCATGGTCGACGTGGGCGATGATCGCCACGTTGCGCAGATTCATTTCGATGTCCCGGATAAGAGTAAGCGCGCCCCTAGCCGAAATGGCGCAACGCAACAAGGGAGGGCGACCGCTCCGGCCCTCGCCCCGCAAGCCGGGACACCTGGGCTAGCGCGGAAGCCGCTCGAGTATTTCGATCCCGCGTTCGAGCGCGCGCAATTCGCTGGCGATGAGCTTCGACAGGCGCGTTTCGAGACCGCGTTCGGCTGGGGGAGGCGCCGCCGCCGCGGCACGACCGCTTTCGGTCAGGCGGAGGGCCAGGCGGCGACGATTGCCGGGATCGGCCTGACGCTCGACGAGGCCGCCCCGAACCAGGGCATCGACCGCGCGGCTGACCGTGGGTGCTCCTCGCTCAACAGCAGCCGCTACCTGGTTGAGGGTGGCGGGCTCGGCGCGTGCGATCGCGGTCAGCAAGTCGCGCTGTTGGCTGATCGCCTTGGCCGCCGCGGTGTCCCCGCCCAGCTGCTCGACCAGCCGCGCGAATCGCCCGGCAAGAGCCGATGCCGATGAGGTGGACCACATCATTGCAAGCTAGCAAAGATTCCTGCGAGCGCAAGATTGCGGCCGTTGGATGTTCATCCGCAACAGATGAATTGCTTCGGCGCGCGGCTCCACGCAAGGACGTCCGATGAAGAGCCGTCCCGCTTTACCCCGGACCGTGTGGGTGCTCGGTATCGTCAGCTTGCTGATGGATCTGTCGAGCGAGATTTATCACGCGCTGCTTCCCGCGTTCCTGACCGTGACGCTCGGGTTGCCCGTTGCAGCGATGGGCGCGCTCGACGGGGTTGCCGAGGCCACCGCGAACATGGCCAAGCTGGTATCGGGACGGCTCAGCGATCGCCAGCGGCGGCGCAAGCCGTGGATCCTGCTCGGTTATGGAATGGCGGCCTTGTCGAAACCCCTGTTCCCGCTCGCCGCGACCGCGCTGCCGGTGCTCGGCGCTCGACTGATCGACCGCATCGGCAAGGGCATTCGGGGTGCGCCGCGCGACGCGATGATCGCCGATGAGACTCCGCCCGAGCTTCGCGGCCGGGCATTCGGGTTGCGCCAGTCGCTCGACACCGTTGGCGCCTTTCTTGCGCCGCTTGCCGCGGTCGGGCTGATGTTCGCATTCGCCAACGACATTCGCGCGGTGTTCTGGGTCGCCGCCATCCCCGCCTTTCTCTCGTTTTTGTTCGCCTGGACAATGCTTCGCGAAGTCCGCGACCATTCGCCGATCGCCGCCAAGGCAGCGCTGGGCGGGTTTCGCAACCTCGACCCGCAGGTCAGGCGGTTGATCGCGGTCGGGTTTCTGTTCGGGCTGGCGCGCTTTTCCGAAGGCTTCCTGATCCTCAAGGCGATCGATGCCGGACTTGCCATCGCCTGGTCGCCGCTTGTGCTTGCATTGTTCAACCTGGCCTATCTTGCGCTCGCTTTCCCCGCCGGGGCGCTCAGCGACCGCATCGCCCCGCGCTTCGTCCTGCTTGCCGGGATCGCGCTGTTGATCGCTGCCGACCTGGTGCTCGCCGGCGCGGCGAGCTTGTGGATGGTCGGGCTGGGCGTGGTGCTGTGGGGAGCGCACATGGCACTGACCCAGGGCATTTTCGCAAGGATGATCGCCGATGCGGCCGGCGAGCATCAGCGAGCGACGAGCTTCGGCGCGTTCTTCTTCGCGAGCGGAATTGCGGCCTTGCTCGCAAGCATCGGGGCCGGGTTGCTGTGGGATCGCGGCGGGCCCGAGGCGACCTTCACTTCCGCCGCCGCGATCGCAGCGGTTGCCGGAGCAATGCTGTGGCTGCTTCCAGCCAGCGAGCGGGAGCGCGCTTAATCCTCGGCCGGCTTCTCTCCCGAAGGCGGACTGAACGGCGGCATCCGCCCTGCGGCCCGGTTAGGGACGACGAGATGCTTCACCGCCGCGCCGATGTGAAGGACGAGCAGCGCTAAGGTGGTGAACACAAGGATCTCGTGAACCTCGCCCGACACTTCGCCACCGTCCTCGCCGACGCCGGGGATGAGTGGCAAATAGAGCCCGAATTTGAGCGGGGTGGTCGACCCGTCGGCACCACCCGAAACGGCGATCAGGCCGGTCAGCGGCAGAGCGATCAGCAGGAAATAGAAAGCGCGATGGTTCCACACCGCGGCGAACCGCTCCCACCTCGGCAACTCCTCGGGAAACGGTGGCGGCGGATTCATCAGGCGGTAGGCAAGCCGGGCAAGCGCCAGCACCAGAATCGTCGCTCCTACGGTCTTATGCCACATGAACATGTCGCTTCGCGCGGGCCCGCGTTCCATGTCGTGGAAAGTAAAACCGATCACGACCTGCGCGACGACCAGCGCCGCGGTCAGCCAGTGCAGCGTCACCGCGACATTCGAGTATCGCCACAGCCTCGGTTGATCGGTCGCTTCAGGAACAGTAGCCATGCTTGATCCCCTTGCTGATCAGCGGGTGAATTTTTCGCCTTTTTCTGCCTTGTCCAGCAACAACTGCGAGAAGCTGAAGTCGGCCCCCAGGCGAGCTTCCTGATTCTTCAAGCCCGCGACGATCTTGTCCAGCCCCTCGGTGTCGGCCCAGAACATCGGGCCCCCGCGATAGACGGGCCAGCCGTAACCGTAGATCCACACCACGTCGATGTCCGAGGCGCGCTGGGCCATTCCTTCCTCGAGGATCTTGGCGCCCTCGTTGACCATCGTGTAGAGTGTCCGCTCGACGATTTCCTGATCCGAAATATCGCGCTTCTCGACGCCTTCCCTGGCCCGGAAGTCGTCGATGATGCCCTGCACCACCGGCGATGGCGAAGGACGGCGCTTGTCGTCATAATCATAGAAGCCCGCGCTCTTCTTCTGCCCCCAGCGCCCCTGCGCGGCGAGTGCGTCGCGGATATTCTCGATCCGGTTCGGGTCGCGGTGCCAGCCTATGTCGACTCCAGCGAGATCGGCCATCTGGAACGGACCCATCGGCATTCCGAACTCGACGTGGACGCGGTCGATCTGTTCTGGAGTGGCGCCTTCCAACAGCAGCTTGGTCGCCTCGACCTGGCGCGGCATCAGTATCCGGTTGCCGATGAAGCCGTGACACACGCCCGCGACCACGGCGACCTTCTTGATCTTCTTGGCAAGCGCCATCGCGGTGACCAGCACGTCGGGCGCGGTCTTAGCGCCGCGCACGACCTCGAGCAGCTTCATGATGTTGGCGGGGGAGAAGAAGTGCATCCCGACGACGTCCTGGGGCCGCGAGGTGCAGGCCGCGATTTCATCGACGTCGAGGTAGGAAGTGTTCGAGGCAAGGATTGCGCCGGGCTTGGCGATGGCGTCGAGTTTGGAGAAGATTTCCTTCTTGATCTCCATCGTTTCGAACACTGCTTCGATGATTAGGTCGCAATCGGCAAGCGCCTGGAAATCGAGAGTCGGGGTGAGCGCCGCCATCGCCGCCTCGACCTGCGCCGGGGTCATCCGGCCCTTGGCCGCGGTCGCCTCGTAATTCCTGCGCATCGTCGCGGTGCCGCGATCGAGCGCATCCTGCGCCATTTCGACGATCGTCACCGGAACTCCCGCCGAGAGGAAGTTCATCGAAATTCCGCCGCCCATCGTCCCCGCGCCGATCACTCCGACCCGCTTGATGTCGCGCGGGCGAGTGTCAGCGGGGATGTCGTCGATCTTCGACGCCTTGCGCTCTGCGAAGAAGAAATATTGCTGGGCGCGCGCCTGCGTCCCCGCCATCAGCCCCATGAACAGGTTGCGCTCGTCGATCACGCCCTCGGCGTAGGGCTTGGCGACCGCCGCCTCGACCGCCTTGATGTTCGCCTCGGGAGCCTCGAAGCCGCGGAACTTGCGGGCGTTGGCCTTGCGGAAATCAGCGAATAGCGACGGGTCGATGCCCTCGACCTTGTCCTGCCGCTCGGACGATTTGGGCAAGGGACGGATGTCCTTGACCTCCTCGGCATAAGCGACGCCGTGCTGCTGGAGGTCGCCCTCGATCAGCCGGTCGACGAGGCCGATGTCAAAGGCTTCCTTGGCGGAGATCATCCCGCCGCCGGTGACCATTTCAAGCGCCTTGGGGACCCCGGCGACGCGCGGCAGGCGTTGGGTTCCGCCGGCGCCGGGAAGCAGGCCCAATTTGACTTCGGGAACGCCGAGCTTGGCCGCGGGAACCGCGACGCGATAGTGGCAGCCGAGCGCGATTTCGAGCCCGCCGCCAAGCGCGGTGCCGTGGATCGCGGCGACCACCGGCTTCGAGCAATTCTCGATCCGGTCGACCACTTGTGGAAGCCACGGCATCACCGGGGGCTTGCCGAATTCGGTGATGTCGGCGCCCGCGAAGAAGGTCTGGCCCTCGCAGCGGATCACCACCGCCTTGATCGCCTCGTCGGCCTCGGCCTGCTCGATCGCGGCGACGAGGCTCTGGCGAACCGCGGCGCCAAGGGCATTCACCGGGGGATTGTTGGAGGCGACGACGAGGATGTCGCCGTGGCGGCTGGTCGAAATCGGGGTCATGATTACTCTCCAGGTCAAATGGCCGTGCGGCCATAGCTTTGATTGCTGAACGGGAGCGACGAGGACAGCCCGCCGTCGACGACCAGTGCGTGGCCATTGACGTAGGAGGAATCGTCGCAGGCAAGGAACAGCGCCGCACTGGCGATTTCGGACGCAAGGCCGCCGCGCTTGAGCGGGTTGAGGTGGCCGAGGCAATCCTCCTGACCCTTGGCGCGTGCATAATCGTAGATGAATTCGGTCATCCCGGTCTCGATCAGCCCCGGGCAGATCGCGTTGACCCGGACGTTGGAGCCGGACAATTGCTGCGCCGCGGTCCTGACCAGGCTGATCACGCCCGCCTTCGATGCCGAATAGGCCGGGCCGCCTGCGCCCGAGCGCAGGCCAGCAACCGAGGCGGTGCAGATGATCGAGCCGCCGCCGCGCGCCTTGATATGCGGCGCGGCATGCTTGATCGCCACGAATGGCCCGATCAGATTGACGCGCAGGATTTCGGCCCAGTCCGCCGGGGTCTGCTCGAAAATCGAGGCAAGGCCTCCGGCGATCCCGGCATTGGCGAAAAAAATATCGAGGCCACCGTGGCTTGCGACGGTTGATTCGACGAGCGCGGCGACCTGGTCTTCGTCGCCCGCGTCGCAAAGTTCGTCGGCGCCGTTGAGGTCGGCACCGATGACGGTTGCACCCTCGGACCGGAACAGATCGGCGGTGGCCTTGCCGATGCCCGAAGCCGCGCCGGTGACGATGGCGATCTTGTCGGCGAGGCGCATCAGATCCCTGTCGTCATTGCGAGGAGCGAAGCGACGCGGCAATCCACTGGCGCAAAGCTGGTCCGCTTCGCTTCGCCCGCAATGACGAGCAAGGTCAAAGCCCGACCCCGATCGTGCTTCCGCCGTCGACGACCATGATCTGGCCGGTCATGAAGGTCGAGGCGGGCGAGGCGAGATAGACCGCGGCGCCGGCGATCTCGTGCGGCTCGCCGATACGCCGCAGGGGTGTGCCGCGCGTGACCGCTTTCAGCGTGTCGGGATTTTCCCACAGCGCCTTGGCAAAATCGGTGCGGACGAGCCCCGGGGCGATGCAATTGACCCGCACGCTTTTGGGGCCGAATTCGGCGGCGAGGTTGCGCGCGAGCTGGAAATCGGCGGCCTTCGAGACATTGTAGGCGCCGATCGTGGTCGAGCTGGTCAGCCCGCCAATCGACGAGACGATAATGATCGAGCCCTCGCCGCGCTCGAGCATTTCGGGCGCGGCCATGCCGATCAGCCAGTGATTGGCGAGGACATTATTGTCGAGGATCTTGCGGAACTGGTCGTCGGAAATTCCCGCCATCGGGCCATAATAGGGGTTCGACGCGGCATTGCAGACGAGCACGTCGATCTGGCCGAGTTTTGCGCGGGTCTCATCGACCAAATTCTGAAGCGCCGCCTTGTCCGAAATGCTCGCGGCGATGGCGATGGCGCGGGTTTCGCCATGCTTCTCGTTAATCGCCGCGGCGACCTGGTCGCAGGCATATTGCTTGCGGCTCGAGATGACGACCTCGGCGCCGTGGGAGGCGAGCGCCTCGGCAATCGCCTTGCCGATCCCGCGCGACGAACCGGTGATGATGGCGACCTTGCCGGCGAGGTCGAACAGGTTGGTCATGTCGGGCGCCCGTCATTGCGAGCGAAGCGAAGCAATCCAGCTTGGCGCTGCTGGATTGCCGCGTCGCCTTCGGCTCCTCGCAATGAAGGTTTCACTGGGCAACCTCGGCATGCTTTGCGAACTCGATCCGTGCGATGCTCCGGTTGTGGACTTCGTCGGGACCGTCGGCGAGGCGCAGAGTGCGGATTCCAGCCCAGCTTGCGGCGAGCGAAAAGTCCTGGCTGACCCCTGCCCCGCCGTGCGCCTGGATCGCGTCGTCGATGATCTGCAGCGCCATCCGCGGTGCCTTCACCTTGATCATCGCGATCTCGGCGGCGGCGGCCTTGTTGCCCGCCTTGTCCATGCGGTCGGCGGCGAACAGGCACAGCAATCGGGTCGAGTCGATCTCGATCCGCGCCTCGGCCACGCGCTGTTCCCACACGCTATGCTCGGCAAGCGTCTTGCCGAACGCGACCCGGCCCTGGAGGCGGCGCGCCATCAGCCCGATCGCTTCCTCGGCGGCTCCGATGATCCGCATGCAATGGTGGATCCGGCCGGGGCCAAGCCGTCCCTGCGCGATTTCGAACCCCCTGCCCTCGCCGAGCAGCAGGTTCGACGCGGGCACACGGACATCCTTCAGCGCGATTTCCATGTGGCCGTGGGGGGCGTCGTCATAGCCGTAGACGGTCAGCGCGCGCTCGATCGTCACCCCGGGCGCGTCGAGCGGCATCAGGATCATCGACTGCTGCTGGTGACGGCGCGCCCCGGTGTCGGTCTTGCCCATCAGGATCGCGACCTTGCAGCGCGGATCGCCCGCGCCCGACGACCACCATTTGCGGCCGTTGATGACATAATCGTCGCCGTCCCTGACGATCCGGCATTCGATGTTGGTCGCGTCGGACGAGGCGACCCCGGGCTCGGTCATCAGGAACGCCGAGCGGATTTCGCCGCGCATCAGCGGGCCGAGCCATTGCTCCTTCTGCTCACGCGTTCCGTAGCGATGGAACACTTCCATGTTGCCGGTGTCCGGCGCCGAGCAGTTGAACACTTCGGAGGACCAGGAAATGCGGCCCATTTCCTCGGCGCACAAAGCATATTCCAAATTGGTGAGCTGTTCGCCCTCGAACTCGAAGCTTTCGTCGACATGGGCGAGCGCGCCGCCGGGCGGCATGAACAGGTTCCACAGCCCGGCGCCGTGCGCCTTGGGCTTCAATTCCTCGATCAGCTCGAGCGGTTGCCAGCGGTCGCCGCTCGCGACCTGCCGGTAATAATCGGCGACTCGCGGGCGAACGTTCGTTTCGATGAAGGCGCGTACGCGGTCGCGGAAAAAAGTCTGGCGTTCCGTAAGGTCAAAATCCAACTGGCCGATCCTTGCTGGCCGACGCCGCTCGCCGACACTTCCCGCTGCCAGAAAGTGGCCCGCCGCGCCAGTGCCGCGAGCGCCCGTTCCTGGCCGGTCAGCGACGACCCCGCCGTGCCGTTGCGGGACAAGGCCAGGCCAGCGGGGTCGGACGGCTTGGCAAGCTTCCCATTTACCTCGATGCCACTGACATGGTCATGACCCTTCTCGTCTCGCTTGCACTGGCATCGTCCAGCGCTCCCGGCGCGAGCGCGAATTTCTCAGCGCGCTTTCAGTCGGCGCGACCGTCGTCAGGCCGATCCGGATCGCACCGCCGACGCGCGCGCCGGGCGGAACGGCAATCCTGATCGAAGACGCCGCGGGCGTCGCCATCGAGGCGATTGGCGGCACCGCCCGCATGACCTCGCCCGAGACCTGGCTGGTCACCTCGAGCCACGGCTCGGCAATGACGGTCACGCTCATCTATTAACAGCGCATCGGGCTCCTCGATTCGCTGACGGGGACGCTATTGCGCTTGCGTCGGCCAGCCGATCGAAGCAGGTGAGCAAGGCCGCTCAGGGCAATGTTCCTCATTTCAGGGGCCACAAATGGCGAATCGGGATCGCGACGTCCTCGACATTTTCCGAAGTGAAACCCGCGCCTGGCTCGAGGCGAATTGCCCTCCGGAAATGCGCCTGGCCGTGCGGAGCGAAAAGGATGCGTGCTGGGGCGGGCGCAAGTTCAAGTTCCAGTCGCAAGCGCAGAAGCAATGGCTTGACGCGATGGCGGCACGCGGCTGGACGGTGCCCGACTGGCCGAAGGAGTATGGCGGCGGCGGGCTGAGCGCGGCCGAGACAAAGGTGCTCAAGGAGGAGATGGCGGCGATTGGGGCACGCTCTCCGCTGACCAGTTTCGGGATTTCGATGCTTGGGCCGGCGCTGCTCAAATATGGCACCGAGGCGCAGAAGAAGCGCTTCCTGACCGAAATCGCGCGCGGGGAAATTCGCTGGTGCCAGGGCTATTCGGAGCCGGGCGCGGGGTCGGATCTCGCCGGGTTGCAGACCAAGGCGGAGGATGCGGGCGATTTTTATGTCGTCAACGGGCAAAAGGTGTGGACCAGCTACGCCGACGAGGCCGACTGGATTTTCTGCCTGGTGCGGACCTCGAGCGAATCCAAGCACCAGGGGATCAGCTTCCTGCTGTTCGACATGGAAAGCGATGGCGTCTCGACCAGGCCGATCCTGCTGATCAGCGGCAATTCGCCGTTTTGCGAGACCTTTTTCGACGATGTGAAAGTGCCCAAGGACCAGTTGGTCGGCGAGGAAAACCGCGGCTGGGACGTCGCCAAATATTTGCTCGGGCACGAGCGCGAGATGATTTCGGGAATGGGGCTTGGTGGCGAGAAGCGGGCGCTTGGCGCGGTGTTGGGTGGGGTCTCCGACCCGCTGCTTCGCGCCGACATCGCCAGCTTCGACGTCGACGCGCTTGCCTTTTCGGCGATGAGCGAGCGGTTCATCGACCAGCTGAAGGCAGGCGAGGCGCATCCGGCTTTCCCGAGCATGATGAAATATGCCGGGACCGAGCTCAACAAGCGCCGCCACGAGCTGATCATCGCCGCTGGCGGATCGGATGCGCTCGAATGGGACAGCGCGGCGTCGAACAATGGCAAGGCGGCGCGCGACTGGCTTCGCACCAAGGGCAATTCGATCGAGGGCGGGACCAGCGAAATCCAGCTCGGCATCGTTGCCAAGCACGTCCTCCGTCTGCCGGGAGCGTAAGGCGATGATGATCCTGACCGACGACCAGCGGATGCTCCACGACAGCGTTGCGCCGTTCATGGCAAGCGAGGGCGCGATCAAGTCGCAGTTGCGGCATTGGCGCGACAGCGGGTGCAAGGACGGGTTCGGGCATGCCTTGTGGAAGCAGTTCGCCGAACTCGGGCTGACCGGGATATTGATCCCCGAGGCGCACGGCGGCGCCGGGCTGGGGATGGTCGAGGCGGGGCTCGTGCTCGAGGAAGTCGGGCGCAATTTGACGCCGTCGCCGTTCCTGACGACCGCGGTCGCGGCGGTGCGCGCGCTCGAAGGATCGGGTCAGGCCGAACGCTGGTTCCCGGGGATCGCGGCGGGGGAGAGCGTCGCCGCGCTGGCGATCGACGAAGGGCGCCATCACGACCCGGCGGGGACCGCGTGCGAGGCGCGGCGGGCGGGCAATGGCTTTGCCTTGTCGGGGGTCAAGCAGTTCGTTGTCCACGGGGCGAGCGCCGACCTGATCCTGGTCGCGGCGCGGACCGCGGGTTCGGCGGGAGAGCGCGAGGGGATCAGTCTGTTTGCGGTCGAGCGCGGTGCGAAGGGGCTCGAGATCGACAATGTCACGCTTGCCGATGCATCGAAGGCGGCTCGGCTGACGCTTGCCAATGTCGCGGTCGATGCCGATGCGGTGGTCGGCGAGGTTGACGGCGGCTGGGCGCCCTTGTCGCGCGCGCTCGACGCCGGCCGCGCCGGGGCCGCGGCGGAGCTGGTCGGCATCGCCGCCGGTGCGTCGGAAATGACCTTCGACTATCTCAAGCAGCGCAAGCAGTTCGGGCGGCTGATCGGCGAATATCAGGCGCTGCAGCACCGTGCGGCTCATCTTTATGGCGAGATCGAGATTGCTCGCGCCGCGGCGCTCAAGGCGGCACAATTGCTCGATGCGGGCGACGGGCGCGCCGAATTGATGGTCGCGGTCGCCAAGGCCAAGGCAGGGCGCACCGCCGCGCTCGCCGTGCAGGAGGGCGTCCAGATGCACGGCGGGATCGGAATGACCGACGAGCATGACATCGGGCTGTTCATGAAGCGCGAGACGGTGCTCGCCGAGTTGTTCGGAAGCGCGCGCTTTCATTCGGGGCGGGTGGCGGAGTTGAGCGGCTACTGATCCCGCTCGATCAGGAAATTGATTCGCGCGGCGGCGATCGGTTTCAAGCGGTCGCTTTGCCAGGCGAGTGCCTCGACATTGGCGATGCGGTTGCCGAGCCGCTCGACGACCGCGTCGGCGAAGGTGTCGCCGAGGCTGGCGGTGCCGCCGCGCATGTAATCGACCGTCAGAGTCACCGGCTTCATGGTCGCGCCGCCGTTCCCGAGCGCGCGCGCAAGCGTGGTGAAAGCGGCGAATTCGAGCAGCCCGGCAATCGCCCCGCCATGAAGGAAGCCGGGGCGGCCGACGACATCGTCGCTGAACGGCATCACGATCAGCGGGCCGCGCTCGGAAGTTTCAACGCGCAGGTCGAGCAGGCGGGCATAGGGCGGGAGGTCGGTCATCGGCGCGGGCTTAGCCGAGCCGGGGTGGCGGGGTAAGGCTTGCCGCCATGCCCGGTCGGCGGCATAGGAGCCGCGACCAGCCTTAACGAAAGTCCGGCCATGAAAGCGCGCGTCTTCGTCACTCTCAAGCCGGGCGTGCTCGACCCCCAGGGCAAGGCGATCCACCATGCGCTCGAAGGGCTCGGCTTCGCCGGGATCGCCGGGGTTCGCGCCGGAAAATTGATCGAGCTCGACCTTGCCGAGGAAACGCAAGATGCCGAGATCGAGGCGATGTGCACCAGGCTGCTCGCCAACACGGTGATCGAGAATTTCCGGATCGAGCGCGCTTGATGCGAAGCGCGGTGCTGGTCTTTCCGGGGTCCAATTGCGACCGCGACCTTGCCGTTGCAATCCGCGCAGTGACCGGGCGCGCGCCCGAAATGGTGTGGCACCGCGATAGCGAGCTGCCCCAGGGAACCGGCCTGGTCGCGATTCCCGGCGGCTTTTCCTATGGCGACTATCTGCGTTCGGGGGCGATGGCGGCGCGGTCGCCGATCATGCGCGCGGTGATCGCCGCGGCGGACCGCGGGGTGGCGGTGCTCGGGGTGTGCAACGGGTTCCAGGTGTTGACCGAGGCGGGGCTGCTTCCCGGAGCGCTGATGCGCAATGCCGGGCTGTCGTTCGTGTGCCGGACGGTCGGGCTGAGGGTCGAGACCGGCCAGTCGATGTTCACCAGCGCTTATCGCGAGGGCGAGGACATCGCTTTGCCGGTCGCTCACCACGACGGCAATTTCCAGGCCGACGCCGAAACGCTCGACCGGATCGAGGGCGAGGGCCGGGTCGCGCTGCGCTATACCGGCGCGGTCAATGGCTCGGCGCGCGGCATCGCCGGATTGCTCAACGACAAGGGCAATGTATTCGGCCTGATGCCCCATCCCGAACGAGCGATCGAGGACGCCCACGGCAATCGCGACGGGCGTCGGCTGTTCGAAGGACTTCTCGAAGCGGTCGGCTGATTGTTGGGCGCGCAGCTGTTTCCTCGCATAGCTCGGGCGGCCGTTCGGCCTTGCGGCGCTTGGCGCCGGGAGATCGGCTGCTTGCTATCCTCGCATAGCTCGGGCGGCCGTTCGGCCTTGCGGCGCTTGGCGCCGGGAGATCGGTTTGCTTAGGTTCCTCGCATAGCTCGGGCGGCCGTTCGGCCTTGCGGCGCTTGGCGCCGGGAGATC
>Ga0136633_1001118_pt1 | contig 19926 bp, 16 predicted proteins | sample AntDrymeUQ832206_2_FD_105494 | JGI IMG/M metagenome (GOLD analysis project Ga0136633, IMG submission 105494) | Polar desert sand microbial communities from Dry Valleys, Antarctica - metaG UQ83 (22.06) | ecosystem: Environmental > Terrestrial > Soil > Desert | place: Antarctica: Dry Valley...
GCCGACGCGTTCGTGCACGCCTTCGCCGGTGACGACGCGCTGGTCGTCGAGTACCTGCGCGACGAGTACCTCGCCGCGCTCGCGCCGCACGACCGGCAGCGGCTGCTGGAGACGAGCCTGCTCGAGCAGTTCGACGGCGAGCTGGTCGACGCCGTGACCGGCAGCACCGACGGCGCCGACTGGCTTCGTCAGACGGCGGCGGGCAACCAGCTGGTCATCGGTCTGGACGGCACCGGCACGTGGTTCCGCTACCACCACCTGCTGCGCGACCTGCTGCGCCTGGAGGCCAAGCAGGCGCTGGCCGGCAGGCTGCCCGAGCTGCACGCGCGCGCGGCCGCCTGCTTCGCGGAGCGCGGCGAGCACGGTCGCGCGGTCGAGCACCACCTGGCCGCGGGGCACGACCCGGCGGCCGCGCAGCTCATGCTGCTGCACGGCCCGAAGCTGCTCAGGGACGGCCAGGTCGAGACGCTGCGGGCCCTGCTGGACCGGCTCGGCGACCTGACCGGCCGGCTGGCCTGGTGCTCGCTGCTCTACGGCTGGTGCGAGTACCTGTCCGGCCGCTACGACAGCGCGCTCGACTGGATCCGCACGACGCTCGAGGTGGCACCCGAGGGCTTCGACGCCGTCATCGCCACGTCCCTGCTCATCAACGTCAGCCTCGGCCGAGGCGACGTCGCGAGCGCGCTGGCCCACGCCGAGATCGTCGACAGACCAGGTGTTCTCGAGGGGCACAACGCCGACCTGGCGACGGCGACCGGGGTGGCGTACTCCTGGGCCGGCCGGAGCGACGACGCACGGCGCACCCTGCTCTTCACGGAGGCGAAGGCGACGGCGGAGGACTTCCCGACCGCGCTGACCGGCGCGACGACCTACCTCGCGGTCCTCGAGCTCGAGGCCGGCCGGTACGACAGCGCGCGGAGCGCCGCAGAGCACGCGCTCACCACGGCGGCGTCACTCGGCCTGGCGGAGTACCCCGCTGTCGCGGCGGCGTACGCCGTGCGCGCCCGAACGGCCGCGGATCCCGCTCAGGCGGTCGACGACGCGCGGCACGCCGTGGCGCTGGTGAGACGGACCTCGACGAGCCTGGCCCGGGCGTACGTCCTCCTCACCGCGGCAGACGCCCTGCTCGACCGAGGTCATGCGGACGCGGTTGCGCTGCTCGCCGAGGCCCGCGGCGTGCTCGCGCCGTGCCCCGACCCCGGCATCGTGGGCGCGTGCCTGGCACGGGTCGAGGCGCGGCACGGCATCAGCAGTGCGGCACGCCGTGCGGCGCCCGCGCTCGTCGAGCAGCTCACCGAGCGGGAGCTGGCCGTGCTCCGCTACCTGCCGACGCAGCTGTCGCAGCGCGACATCGCCGCCGAGCTCTACGTCTCGCTGAACACGGTCAAGACGCACTGCCAGGCGACCTACCGCAAGCTCGGGGTCGTCGATCGCAAGGCGGCGGTCCAGGTCGCGCGGGGCCTCCACCTGCTCTGACGCCGGCCGGGGGCACCGTGCCCACCCGGACTCGGCGGTGTGCGTGTGCGCGGCGTGCGGGCCACACTGCATGTGACCTCCACCCGCGCTCCTGAGCTGCACGCCGGGTGAATCGCTGTGGATGAGGAGATCTCGGGCAACGCCCGAGCGGGGGAGGTAACGGTGCCGGAGCTGCTGCAGAGCAAGCTGCACGTCCCGCCGCTGCGCCGCACCCTGCTGCCGCGCCCGCGGCTGTCGTCGCAGCTCGACGGATCGCTCGACGCGGCTCTGACGCTGGTGTCGGCACCGGCCGGCTTCGGCAAGACCACGCTGCTGAGCGAGTGGTCGTCGCGCAGCCCACTTTCCGGCCGCTCCACGGCGTGGGTGTCGCTCGACGAGCGCGACAACGACCCCGCGTCGTTCTGGGCCTACGTCGTTGCGGCGCTGCAGACGGTCGCACCCGACCTCGGCGCTGCCGCCATGCCGCTCCTGCAGTCGCCGCAGGCGCCGGCGCACGCCGGTCTCGAGCAGCTGCTCAACGACCTGCAGGCCCACGGGCAGGACCTCCAGCTCGTGCTCGACGACTACCACGTCATCCACGACACGACCGTGCACGAGGGGCTGGCGCTCCTGCTCGACCACCTGCCGGCCCACGTCCACGTCATTCTCGGGACCCGGGTCGACCCCCCGCTCCAGCTCGCGCGCTTGCGCGCGCGGGGGCAGCTCGTCGAGGTGCGTGCGGCCGACCTGCGCTTCACCGCGCAGGAGGCCGCCGACTACCTGCAGGGCCCCATGGGCCTGTCGCTGACCGAGCAGGACGTCGCCGCACTCGACGGGCGGACGGAGGGCTGGGCCGCCGCACTCCAGCTCGCCGCGCTGTCGATGCAGGGGCGCCGCGATGTCTCGGGCTTCCTCGCCGGCTTCTCCGGCGACGACCGGTTCGTCGTCGACTACCTGGCGGAGGAGGTCTTGCAGCGCCTGCCCGAGCACGTGCGCCGCTTCCTCCTGCGCACCAGCGTCCTCAGCCGGATGAACGGCGCCCTCTGCGACGCCGTCACGGCGGAGGACGGCGGCAGGGCAGCGCTGGAGGCCCTCGACCGGCAGAACATGTTCGTCGTCCCGCTCGACGACCAGCGCCGCTGGTACCGCTACCACCACCTGTTCGCCGACGTCCTGCGCGCGCGGCTCCTCGACGAGGAGCCCGAGCTCGTTCCGCCGCTCCACCTGCGTGCGAGCGAGTGGTACGCCGCGCAAGGGGATCTCGTCGAGGCCGTGCACCACGCCGTGACCGGCGAGCACTGGGAGCGGGCCGCCGACCTGGTCGAGCGCGCCGTCCCGGCGCTGCGCCGCGACCGGCGGGAGGCCACCATGCGGCGCTGGCTCGAGGCGCTGCCGGAGCACCTCGTCCGGGCCCGACCGGTGCTGGGCATCAGCTACGTCGGGTCCCTGATGTCGACCGGCGAGCTCGCCGGGGTCGAGGCCCACCTGCAGGAGGTCGAGCGCTGGCTGGAGGGTCCCGGTGCCGGAGCGCCCGCGGACGTCGGCACGGACCCGCTGCTTCGCACCCTGCCCGGGACGGTCGCCATGTACCGGGCCGGTCAGGCCCGGCTGCTCGGCGACGTCGAGGGCACGATCGCGCACGCGCAACGAGCCCTGGACCTCGCGGGCGAGCAGGACCACCTCGAGCGCGGCGCCGCCACGGCGCTGCTCGGACTTGCGCACTGGACCACCGGTGACGTCGAGACGGCGGCGCGGTCGTACCTCGCGTCCATCGACGCCATGCAGCGCGCCGGTCACGTGGCCGACCTGCTCGGCTGCACCATCGCACTGGCCGACCTCGAGGTCGTTCGGGGTCGTCCGGCGGCCGCCCTCGCCGCCTACCGCAGGGCGCTGGCCGCCGCCCAGCAGCTGCCCGCAGTCCCGCGCGGGACCGCAGACATGCACACCGGACTCGCCACGCTGCTGCTCGAGCGCGACGAGGTCGACGCCGCCGCCGAGCACCTGCGCGCCGGCGCTGAACTCGGCGAGCACGCCGCGCTTGCGCAGGACGCGTACAGGCGGCGGCTGACCCTGGCCGCGGTGCGGCAGGTCGAGGGCGATCTCGCCGGCGCGCTCGACCTGCTCGACGAGGCCGAACGGGTCTACGACACCGACTACTCCCCCGACGTCCGCCCGGTCGCGGCAGTGCGCGCCCGGCTGCACCTCGCGCTCGGGCGGACCGAGGACGCGCTGGCCTGGGCGCGTGCGCGCGGCCTCGCGGTGGACGACGAGATGTCCTACCTGCGCGAGTACGAGCACCTCACCCTGGCTCGGATCCTGCTCCGGGAGCAGGCCGCCACCGCGCGGCCGGCCCCTGGGCTGGACCTGCTCCTCGACCGCCTGCTCGCCGCGGCGGAGGAGAGCGGGCGCACCGGCAGCGTGATCGACGCCCTTCTGCTGCAGGTGCGCGCCGCCCACGCCCGGCACGAGCCCGCCGCGGCGGCGGAACGGCTGGGCCGCGCGCTGGTGCTGGCCGAGCCGCACGGCCACGTCCGGACGTTCGTCGACCACGGGCCGGTCGTGGCCGAGCTCCTCCGCTCGCTGGTGCAGCATGCGGCGGTCGGCGCGTACGCCCGTCGGCTGCTCGACGCCGCACCCGCGAGCACCCCCGCTCGCCACGGACCCCAGGAGGGGCTCAGCGAGCGGGAGTCCGAGGTCCTCCGCCTGCTCGCCTCCGACCTGGACGGGCCGGGCATCGCCCGCTCCCTCGTCGTGTCGGTGCACACGGTGCGCTCCCACACCAAGAGCATCTACGCCAAGCTCGGCGTGAGCAGCAGGCGCGAGGCCGTGCGCCGCGCGCAGGACCTGGGACTGCTGGCCCGCGGCTCCCGGGCCTGACCGCACCGGCCGCCGGCCGTTCACCCACCGGATCACCACAGATGGGGATGCCCACTCACCCACCTCGCTCCTAGCCTGCGGCCACCGACGAGACGCCCGGCCGCCGGCCGGGCCCGCCGACAGCGAGAAGGCGGCCATGAGCCAGGGACGACGAGGCAGCCCGCCAGCGGGCACGTACGCCGTCCGGGTGCAGGGTCGGCTCGACGCGCGATGGACGAGCTGGTTCGACGGCTGGTCCCTCGACCACGACGACGACGGGACGACGGTCCTCACCGGCACCCCAGTCGACCAGGCCGCGCTGCACGGAGTGCTGCAGGTCCTGCGCGACCTCGGGCTGCCGCTGGTGTCCGTCACACCTCACGACCGCTGACGAGGAGAACGACATGAACCGGTTCATCCGTCGCCTGGGCGACACCAGCGCACGCCACCCTTGGAAGACCCTCGGCGCCTGGGCCGTCCTCGCCGTCCTGGTCGTGGGGCTCTCAGCGAGTTTCGGAGGCCGGCTCGTCGACGACTTCAGCGCCCCGGGCAGCGAGAGCGCCGAGGCGATGGAGCTGCTCGAGGAGCGCTTCCCGGCAGCCGCCGGCGGCGGCGCCCTCGCGGTCTTCGCCGTGGGCGACGGCGAACAGCTGACCGCGGTGCAGCCGGTCATCAGCGAGGCGCTGTCCCGGATCGACGGGGCCGAGCACGTGGCCGCTGTCCGTCCGCTGCGCACGTCCTCGGACGGGCGGATCGGCTTCGCCGAGATCGCCCTGGACGTCCCGTCGTCCGAGCTGGGAACCGAGCCGTTCGCCGCCCTCGTGTCCGCTCTCGAGCCGGCGCGCGCAGCGGGCGTGACGGCCGTGCTGGGCGGCGAGGCGGCCTTCCTCAACGACGAGAAGGCCCAGGGCGCAGAGGTCCTGGGCCTGCTGGCGGCGCTCGTGATCCTTCTCGTCGCCTTCGGGACGGTCGCCGCGGCACTCGTGCCGATCGCGGTCGCGCTCACCGCGGTCGGGATCGGCTTCGCCGGCGTCCTGCTGCTGGCCCGCGGCCTCGACGTGTCCAGCGGCTCGCTCGGCGTCGGGGCCTTCGTGGGGCTCGGCGTGGGCATCGACTACGCGCTGTTCATCGTCTCCCGGTACCGCGACGAGCGCGCCGCCGGCCGGTCCAACGCGGCCGCGCTGTCGTCGGCGATGGCGTCGTCCGGCACGGCCGTCCTCGTCGCCGGCGGGACGGTGGTCCTGGCGCTGACCGCCCTGCTCCTCACGGGGGTGACCTTCCTGGCCTCCATCGGGATCTCGACGGCGATCATCGTGCTCTTCGCCGTGGCGAGCGCGCTCACGCTGCTGCCCGCTCTGCTGACGCTGCTCGGCGACCGCATCGACGCCGGCCGGCTGCGCCGTCACCGTCGTGCACCGAAAGCTGTCGTGGACACGGCGTGGTGGCGGCTGGCCCACCGCATCTCCGCTCGCCCGTGGCCTTACCTGGTGGTCGGGTCGGTACTGCTGCTGACCCTGGCCGCCCCCGCCCTGTCCCTGAAGATCGGCTGGCCGGACGCCGCGGGCAGCCCGGTGAGCACCGACGAGCGCAAGGCGTACGACCTGCTCGCCGGCGGCTTCGGTCCCGGCGTGAACGGACCGCTGGTCGTCGTCGCGGACCTCAACGGCACCGGCCTGGTCGGTGCGGACCTCCCTGCACTGGCGTCGAGCATCGCGGCCGACCCGGGCGTGGCGGAGGTGGGCGATCCGCAGCTGACCGCCAGCGGTGACACCGCGGTGCTGTCCGTCCTGACGACCACGGGACCGTCCGACCCGGCGACGTCGCAGACGCTGCAGCGCATCCGCTCAACCACGCCCGACCCGGTGCGCGTGACGGGAGCGACGGCGCTGACGCTGGACCTGAACAAGCAGCTGAGCGACACCCTGCCGCTGTTCATCGGCGCGATCCTCGGCGCCTCGTTCCTCCTGCTGGTCCTGGTGTTCCGGTCGATCGTCGTCCCGCTCAAGGCGGTGCTGATGAACCTGCTGTCAGTCGGCGCGGCCTACGGCGTGATCGTCGCGGTCTTCCAGTGGGGCTGGTTCGCCGGGCTCTTCGGCGTCGAGGGCACCTACCTGATCGCGTCCCCGCTGCCCGCGATCTTCTTCGCGGTCCTGTTCGGCCTGTCGATGGACTACGAGGTGTTCCTCGTCTCGCGGATCCGCGAAGCCCACCGATCCACGGGCGACAACGCGGAGGCGGTGGCACGCGGACTGGCTTCCACGGGCCGGGTCATCACCTCCGCCGCCCTGATCATGATCGTCGTCTTCCTCGCGCTGGTCGCCAACCCCGACCCGTTCCAGAAGATGATCGGCCTGGGGCTCGCAGTCGCCATCGCGGTCGACGCGACCGTCGTCCGGATGGTGCTCGTGCCGGCGACAATGGCCCTCATGGGGCGCGCCAACTGGTGGCTGCCCGGCTGGCTCGACCGGCTGCTGCCGCACCTGGACCTCGAGGGCGACGCCGCGCCGCACACACCCGTGCTGGTGCCGGCCCAGGCGTCGGGCCGGCTCGACCCGGTGGCCCGCTGACACGAGGCGCATCGTCGTCCCGTCTGCAGCTGACCGGCTGGAGCGCGGGCGGGTCAGGTCTGCTCTGGTTCCATCACGATCGCTCCGCTCGGACACTCGGCGACGCACAGGCCGCAGCCCTTGCAGTAGTCGAGGTCGATCGCGTAGCCGTGGCCGGTCTCGACCTTGAGCACGGCGTTGTCCGGACACACGCCGAAGCAGTTGTCGCAGCCGAAGCAGTTGCCGCACGAGAGGCAGCGGCGCGCTTCGTAGACCGCGGTGTCGACGTCGAGACCGCCGACGACCTCGCCGAAGTCGGACACCCGTCGGGCCACCTCGAGGCGCGGACGCACGGCGTGCGGGGCATCGCTGAAGTACCAGGCGTTGAGCTGTCCGAACTCGACGGGCATGCCCAGGTCGACCAGCGGCGCAGGCGGCCCGGACCCGCTGCCCAGCCAGGAGTCGATGTGCTGGGCGGCCGTCCTGCCGTGCCCGATCCCGACGGTCACCGACCGTTGGGCCGGGACGACGTCGCCACCCGCGAAGACACCGGGACACCCCGTCATCATCGTGTCGTCCACCTGGACGACCCCGTCGGCGATGGAGAGCCCGGGCACGGTGTCGAGCAGACTCCGGTCGACGTCCTGCCCGAGTGCGAGCACCACCGTCTCACTGGTGATCTGCTCGAGCTCACCAGTCGGCTGCGGTACACCGTCCGCGTCCAGGCGCATCTTCTCGAGCGTGGTGACACCGTCACCGATCTCGACGATCGTGCGCAGCCACCGGACGCGCACGCCCTCGTCGAGGGCCTCGTCCAGCTCCACCTGGTTGGCCGGCATCTGGGCCTGCGTCCGGCGGTACACGACCACGGCGTCGTCGGCGCCGAGCCTGCGGGCCGTGCGGGCCGCGTCCATCGCCGTGTTGCCGCCGCCGTACACGACGACCGCACGGCCCAGCTGGGGGCGCTCGCCGTCGCTGACGGTGCTGAGGAGGGACAGGGCGTCCAAGACCTGAGCGGCCTGGCCCGCGGGGATGTACGCCCGGTGACCGAGCTGGGCACCGACAGCGAGGAACACGGCGTCGAAGGACCCCTGCTGCATCGACTGGGTGAGGTCGTTCACCCGGGTGTCGAGCTGGAGGGTGATGCCGGTGGCGAGCAGCCGGTCGATCTCGCTGTCGAGGACGTCCCGGGGCAGCCGGAAGGTCGGGATGCCGAAGCGCATCATCCCGCCTGGCTTGCTCCCGGCCTCATGGACCTCGACGGCGTGGCCGCGCTGGCGGAGGTGATAGGCCGCCGACAGCCCTGCTGGGCCGGCGCCCACGACGAGGACCCGCTTCCCGGTTGCTGGTCGGGCGGCGGGAAGCTGCCAGCCCTGCCTGATCGCCTCGTCACCGAGGAAGCGCTCCACGGAGTTGATGCCGACCGCGCTGTCGAGCTGCGCTCGGTTGCAGGCGGTCTCACAGGGGTGGTAGCAGACCCGCCCCATGACGGCCGGGAACGGGTTGTCCGCCACCAGCCGCCGCCAGGCCGTCTCGTAGCTGCCGTCCTCGGCGGAGTACAGCCACCCCTGGATCTGCTCCCCCGCCGGACAGGCGTGGTTGCACGGCGGCAGGCCGTCGACGTAGACGGGCCGCTCGCTGCGCCAGGAGCCGGTGTGGTTCGCCAGGCTCGATCGGACGTCCAACGTGATGGCGAAGGGCTTGTCCACGGTTAGTGCACCTCCTCGGGGAGCAGGCCGAACCGCGCGATGTTGCGGTCGGCGAGCAGCTGCAGACGGCTGAGGACCTCAGTGTCCGGCCGGTCGCCGAACAGGTGCGCGAACCGCTTCTGCGGCCTGAGGTAGTCCTCGACGGGAACCTGCCCTCGGATCGGCAGAGTGGACGTCACCTCGCCGTTCTCGGCTTCGTACACCGGGAACAGCCCGCTGCGCTGGGCCAGCCGCGCGAGCCGGATCGTGTCGGCCGGTGCTGACCCCCAGCCGAGCGGACAGGGCACGAGGACGTGCAGGTAGCGGGCTCCACGCAGGGACATGGCCTTCTCGACCTTGGCCTCGAGGTCGTGCAGCTCCGCGACGGTTGCCGTTGCCACATAGCTGATCTCGTGGGCCATGGCGATGCGCGGCATGTCCTTGCCGGCGCCGAAGAGATTCCCCGGACGCGGACCTACCGCCTCCGTCGTGGCGGTGCGGGCAGCTGGGGGCGTCGCCCCGGAGCGCTGGACGCCGGTGTTCATGTAGGCCTGGTTGTCGTAGCAGACGTACAGGACGTCGTCGTTGCGCTCGAACATGCCGGACACCGCGGCGAGACCGATGTCGACGGTGGCGCCGTCACCGCCCTGGGCGAGCACCCGGATGTCGTCTCGCCCGGTGGCCTTCAGCGCCGCGGCGACACCGCTCGCGACGGAGGCGGCGTTGGCGAACAGCGAGTGCAGCCACGGGAGCTGCCACGAGCTCTCCGGGTAGGGGGTCGAGAAGACCTCCAGGCAGCCGGTGCCGTTGACGGCGATGAGCTTCCCCTTGGCCGCTCGGAAGGCCGCATCGACGACGTAACGGGCTCCGAGGGCCTCACCGCACCCCTGGCAGGCACGATGCCCGGAGTTCAGGGTGTTCTGACGGTCGGGGCTCGCCTGACCGGTGCGCAGCGACTCGTCCAGCAGCCGGTTTCCTACCGCCCTGCTGCCGATCTGATAGAACTTCACGCCCTCGCTCACCGCGCCCACCTCATCCGATCCGGGTCGACGGGACGCCGGTCTCGCGCAGCAGGTGCGACGCGTGCGGGCCCGTCCGGTGCACGTCGTCGCGTCGTCCCAGCTCGCGGTCGACCAGGTCCGTGCGCAGGTCCAGGAAGCTGAGCTCCCCCAGCCGGCCTTCCTCGGCCTGGGCGAGCAGGGTCTGCACGGACGCCTTGGTGACGGCCCGTCCCCCGAGTCCAGCCACGACGGTGCTCACCCGCGCCGGAAGGCCAGCCAGGGCGGCGCGCACGTCGGCGCTGACGACACCACCCGCGCCGGGGGCGAAAGCCCGCTCCAGCACGATCACGTGGTCAGCTCCCGACAACGCAGCACGCACGGCGGCCGCGGGGAAGGGCCGGTACAGGGTGAGCGCCAGCACCCCGATAGAGGCGTCGAGCTCGTCGACGGCGTCCTTGATCGTGCCGCACACCGAGCCGAGGGCCACCACGACCGTCCGCGCACCCTCGACGGCGTAGGCGGAGAGCGCTGACAGCCGCTGCCCCGAGACTGCCGCGTACTCCCCGGCGAGCGCCGGGAAGCGGTCGTTGGCCTGCAGGAGCTGGTGGTGCGCGAGGTAACGCACCTCGGTGAACGCCTCCGGACCGACCATCGCTCCGATCGTGACCGGCTCCTCCGGGTCGAGCAGCTGCCGCGGGTGGTAGGGCGGGAGGTAGGCGTCGACGAGCTCCTGGCCGGGCAGCTCGATCGGCTCGAAGGCGTGGGTCAGGACGAAGCCGTCGACGCACACCATGACCGGGACCGACAGCTCCTCGGCCAGGCGGAAGGCCACGACGTGCAGACCGACAGCCGCCTGGTTGTCCTCGGCATACAGCTGCACCCAGCCGGCGTCGCGCTGGCTCATCGAGTCGCTGTGGTCGTTCCAGATGTTGATGGGTGCGCCGATGGCCCGGTTAGCGACCGTCATGACGATGGGAAGCCCGAGACCGGCGGCGTTGTATAGCGCCTCCGCCATGAACAGCAGCCCCTGGCTGGCGGTCGCGGTGTAGGTGCGCGCACCCGTCGCCGAGGCGCCGATCGCCGCGGACATGGCGCTGAACTCGGACTCGACGGTGAGGTACTCGCAGGGACTGAGCGTGCCCTCCTTCGCCATCGCCCCGACGGCCTCCACGATGTGGGTCTGCGGAGTGATCGGGTACGCGGGCACGACCGCCGGACGGCACCACGCCACGGCCTGGGCGATGGCCCGGGAGCCCTCAACCTGCTGGCGCACGACGGGCCTCCTTCACGATGGTGTAGGCGGCACGGGCCGCCGCGACGTTCAACTCGGCCACGTCGCTCCCGAAGCGCTGGCGAACGGCCGTGGCTATCGAGCCGAGCGACACGGCTCCCGTCAGGGCCGCGAAGGCCCCGAGGAGGCTGATGTTCGGCAGCGGTCGCCCGAGATGCTGCCTGGCCAGGTCGGTGGCGGGCAGGGTGACGAGACGGTCCGCGTCATGGCGGTCGACCAGCTCCTCGATCCCCAGCTCAGGCAGGGTCCGCACCGAGTTGATGAGGACGTAACCGGTGGGTGACAGGCCTGCGAACAGGTCGACCTGGTGCAGCAGGCTCGCGTCGAGCACCACGACCGCGTCGGGCTGCGTGACCGGCTCGCGCACGCGGATGGCCACGTCCGAGATGCGGCAGAACGACACGACCGGCGCGCCCATGCGCTCAGAGCCGAAGCTCGGGAAGGCCTGCGATTCGTGGCCGTCGACGAAGGCCGCGACCGACAGCAGCTCAGCGGCCGTGACGACCCCTTGGCCGCCGCGGCCGTGGAACCGGACATCGAGCACCGAATCAGCTCCGGGCGGCGACGAGACGGGTCAGGTCCACCAGTCGGGCGGTGTAGCCCCACTCGTTGTCGTACCAGCCGAAGACCTTGACCAGTCGGCCGCCTGCCTGGGTCAGCTCCGAGTCGAACACGCAGGAGGCTGAGTCGCCGATCACGTCGCTGGAGACGACCGGCTCGGTGGTGTAGCGCAATCGACCGGCCAGCGGGCCCGCGGCTCCGGCTGCCTCGAACGCGGCATTGACCTCCGCAGCGGTGGCCTCGCGCTCGAGCAGCACCGCGAGGTCGACGAGTGAGCCGTCGACGACCGGCACGCGCAGCGCCACGCCGTCGAGCCGGCCCTTCATGGCCGGGATGACCTCGCCGACGGCGCGGGCCGCACCCGTGGTCGTGGGGATGATGTTGACCGCCGCAGACCGGGCTCGGCGAGGGTCCTTGTGCGGCCCGTCGAGGAGGTTCTGGTCGCCGGTGTAGGCGTGCACCGTGGTCATGTAGCCCCGCTCGATGCCGAAGCCGTCGAGCAGCACCTTCACCATCGGTGCGACGCAGTTCGTCGTGCAGGAGGCGTTGGAGATGATGTGGTGCCGCGACGCGTCGTAGGTGTCGTCGTTGACCCCCATCACGATGGTGGCGTCGATGCCCTTGCCCGGCGAGGAGAGCAACACCTTCGACGCCCCCCCACGCAGGTGCGCCGACGCGGCCTCCCTGGTGCGGAACTTCCCGGTGGACTCGATGACGATGTCCACGCCGTGGTCGCGCCAGGCCAGCTGCGCCGGATCCCGCTCGGCGCTGACGGCGATCTTGCGGCCGTCGACGGCGATCGCATCGCCGAGGTCCTGGACGTCCCGGCGCAACGGGCCGAAGGTGCTGTCGTTGCGCAGGAGCCGGGCCATCGTCGCGGAGTCGGTGACGTCGTTGACCGCCACGACCTCCAACTCGGCGTCGGTGGCCGCGAGGACGTACCGCAGGTAATCCCGACCGATGCGGCCGAAGCCGTTGATACCGATCCTGGCGCTCATGGTGCTCTCCGATGCGTCGTGGTCCGGAGTCCCCGGCTCCCCTCGACCTCCTCACAGGGCGAGCGCCAGCGCCAGGGCCGAAGGTCACGAGCTGGGCGGGAGCGCGCCGGCACGTGACCTTCGGCCCGAGGCTGCGGCCAGCTCGGCGCAACGCTGTCAGCGCGCCGCGACGGGCTTCTCTACGAGCGAGACGGTGAGCGGCGGGGCGTACCTGGAGCGGATCTCCCGTGCGCGGTGCAGCGACGCCAGGCCCTGGTCGATGGTGAGCAGCGGTGTCACCCGGATCATCCGGGTCGCGCCGGACGCTCCGATCACCCGCCCGAACGCTGTCGCGTCCTCCGGGGCCGGGAAGTCGGCGACGCCGACGATCTCGACCTCGCCGAAGGCGTAGTACAGGAACTGCAGGCTCCCGCCGCAGGCCTCGATCATCGGCGTGATGCGGTCGACCGGGCTGACCGGGTTCTCGACCTGGGCGCTCCAGGACTGCGGGGTGTAGCTGGCCTCGACGAGATAGTGCGCCATGACGGCTCCTCCTGGGATCCCGCCGGCACCGGCGGGGCTCCAACGGTGATCCCAGACTCCACTGCGCGCAAGGACATCTCGGACCCGATCTGACGCCAGGGGGACTTCCGACTCTGGCACAGGCTGCCGTGGCGGCGAAAGCATCGCACGGAGAGAGGACGTGGTGACGATGACGATGGCCACCGGTGTTCGGACGCCTGACCGCCCTCCTGTGAGCCCGACCGGCAGCGGCACGGCGTCGAGCCGGCTGGCCCGGACTCTGGGGTTCCTGTTCCTGTGGACCTCGGGGATCCACATCGGCATCGTCGCGGCGGACACCGAGTTCTACCGGTCGTTCGCCGACGATGCGCTCCCGGTCGTTCGGGATGCGTGGTCGGACGTGTTCATGGCCGCGCCGGTCTTCTGGGGGCTGGCGGTTGCGCTGGGGGAGCTGCTCATCGCGCTGGCCACGCTGCGGGGCGGGCGCTGGACGCTGCTCGGTCTGTCCGGAGCGATCGGGTTCCACCTGTGCCTGATGCTGTTCGGCTGGGGGTTCTGGCTCTGGTCGGTTCCGATGCTGGCGGTGCTCGTGCTCGGCGTGGCGCGCGAAGCGCGACGCGGCTCTTGACATGCGCGACGACTGGGTCGACCTGTACTGGCTGCCGCTTGGCGCGGGTGGGCACTGCGTGCGTTGGAACGGTCGGGTCTATGAGCGGCTGGTCGCCGTCCGCGAGCGCCGGACCCGCTGCGACCTCTACCACTCGGCACTGCTGATCCGCTGCGACGGGACGACGTACGCCGTCGAGATGGGTCCGGTGTGGAACGTCGCGTCGGCGGATCGAGGCGTCGTCTGCGAAGGCCCGGTCGGGGCGCGCACTCTGGGTCGGTTCCGCGCTTTCCGCTACGAGGTGCGTTGCTGGGCCGGCGGGTACATCCCCGATCTCGCCGAGGCCGTCGGCGGGCCGCACCGAATCAGCGACGAGCACGCGCAGGTCGTCGCGGTGCTGCACGCGCTCCCGCAGGTCCCCGTGATGACGTGGGGACGCGACGAGCTCGGCGCGGGTGACATGTGGAACTCGAACTCGGTGGTGTCATGGGCGCTGGCATCCACCGGCCACGACATGGGTGCCATAGCTCCCCCGGCCAACGGACGGGCTCCCGGGTGGACGGCCGGACTTCGTCTTGCCGACCGCGAAGCCGCATACGGCAGGACCTTGGCCTCTGACGTCGACCGCCGAGGTCGAGCAGACTGAGAGCGCCAGGCTGAAGCTCCGTCGCCGCCGAGATGCGGCAGGCGTTCTGGAGCAGACCGGCCGAGTGACCCGGTCTCAAGGCCTGGGTCAGGAGCGTGTGTGATGACCATGCAGGCAAAGTCGTTGTCTACCGCGCATCTCGACCGACCTTCTGGACCGGTGACGGGTGGCGACGGGGGCATCAAGGGCTCAGGGCTGCTTCGCTCGCTGTCGCTGCGCGTGAGAACGGACCATCGCCTCGCTTGGGCCGTCGGCCTCGCCGCTGCGGGCGGTTACGGCTTGCTCGCCGGTGGGTGGACGCCACGCGGTCCGATGTCGGCGTTCGAGGGGCTCACGACGATGGGCCTGGGGCTGCTGGTCGGACTGGTCGCCGGGGCGCTGATCCGTTCCCGTTGGGTCATGCTGGCGGCGCCCGTCACGTTCGTGGTGGTCTTCGAGCTGGTGCGTCTCGGGGTCACGGGGCCGACGGTCGACGGAATCCATCTGGGCAGCACGTACGGCTTCATGGCGTTCGCGGTGGGCCGCGGCGTACACGGGCTCCTGGCGCTGCTGCCGATGGTGCTCGGAGCCGCCCTGGGCGCGGCCTGGGCGCGGTCTCGGGTGTCGACCACCTCCCCGCAGCGGGGTTTCCTGCGTCGGGTGGCTCTCTGGCTGCGTCGGGGTGTGGCCGTCACCACCGGACTGGTACTCATCGCCGTGGCCGGCCTGGTTGCTCGTCCTGCCGGGACCGACCCCATCGTCGACGCCGACGGTCAGACGGTCGCGGGCAGCATCGCAGAGCTGACCCGGGTCGAGATCGGCGGGCACGATCTCGCCCTGATGCTCCGCGGACGCAGCGAGACCAACCCGGTGCTGCTGTTCCTGGCCGGCGGACCCGGCGGTAGCGAGCTCGGCGCGATGCGCCGCCACAGCGAGGCGCTCGAAGACGACTTCGTGGTCGCCACCTTCGACCAGCGCGGCACCGGCAAGTCCTACGACCAGCTCGACCCCACATCCACCCTGACCCTCGACGCGGCTGTCGCCGACACCATCGAGGTCGTCAACTACCTGCGGGACCGGTTCGGGCAGGACAAGGTCTACCTGGCCGGCCAGTCGTGGGGCACCGTCCTGGGTGTCTTGGCGGTGCAGCGTGAACCCGAGCTGTTCTCGGCCTTCATCGGGGTCGGGCAGATGGTCAGCCCGACCGATACCGACCGGATCTTCTACCGCGACACCCTCGCCTGGGCCCGGGAGAGCGGCAACACCGGCCTCGAGGCCACGCTGACCAGCAACGGGCCGCCGCCCTACACCGACATGCTCGCCTACCCACCGGCCCTGTCCTACGAGCATGAGGTCTACCCCTACAGCCACGCCGAGAACTCCGAGGGCTCGGGGCAGATGGGCGAGAACATCTTCGTGCGCGAGTACACCCTGCTCGAGCAGCTCCACATCTTCGGCGGCGTCATGGACACCTTCTCGGTCCTCTACCCGCAGATCCAGGACGTCGACTTCCGCACCCAGGCAACCAGTCTCGACGTGCCGGTCTACCTGGCGCAGGGTGCCCACGAGGCGCGGGGGCGGGCCGAACCGGCCACAGAATGGTTCGGTCTCCTCCAGGCACCGAGCAAGAAGCTCGTCACCTTCGAGACCTCGGGCCACAGGCCCCTGTGGGAGCAGCCCGCCGAGTTCCACGACCTCATGACCGCGGTTCTGGCCGAGACCGCAGCGAGCCCGTAGTTCGCGATCGCCGCCCATCAGGAGGCAGACAATGAGCGCCACCCAGCCAGTTGACATCAGACCAACCGCCGTGGGTCTCCCGCGCGCCGGCACCGTTGCGGAGATCTGGGAGTTCCTGCTCCGCTACGCCGTCCGCGCACCCTCGGGTCACAACACCCAGCCCTGGCGATTCCGGATCGCGGACGGCCACCTCCATCTGTACGCCGACCGCGGTCGAGCGCTGCCTGTGGTCGATCCCGAGGACCGAGAGCTGGTGATGAGCTGCGGGGCGGCTCTGGCCCACCTCACCGTCGCTCTGCGTCACTTCGGCTACGCCGGCGAGGTGACCCCCTTCCCCGACCCCTCCGACCATGACCTCCTGGCAACCCTGGCGCTCGGCCAGCCACACACACCTCGACCAGGCGACCACGAGCTGTTCGACGCCATCGACAGCCGGCACACGCACCGCGCGGCCTTCGAAGCCCGGGCCATCCCTGACACCGTCCTGGCGCAGCTGAGGCGCGACGCCCAACGGGCAGGGGCAGACCTGCACGTGGTCACCGGCGACGAGGCCCGGGCAGCCGTCGCCGCCCTCGTCGGCGAGGGCGACCGCACCCAGTTCGACGACGCCGGTTTCCGGCGCGAGCTCGCCGCCTGGATCCGCCCCAACCGCACCCGCCGACCCGACGGCATGCCCGGCTACGCCTTCGGCGTCTCGGACCTGCCTTCGGCGCTGGGACCGACGATGATCGCCACCTTCAACACCGGCGCCAGCCAGGCACGGAAGGACGAACAGATCGCCCTGGCAGCGCGTGCCCTGGTGGTCCTGACCACTTTCGACGACACACCAGCGGACTGGCTCACCGCCGGGCAAGCGGTCGCCGCAGTCCTGTTGCGCGCCACGACGAACGGGCTCTCAGCGTCGTTCTTCAACCAGCCCATCGAGGTGCCCGCGCTACGGGTCCGCCTGCGCGACCTCGTCGGCAGCGGCCGCCATCCGCAGCTGCTGCTGCGCATCGGTTACCCCATGACCGAGGGACCCGTCGATCGCGCCACCCCTCGGCGCACTGCCGCAGACGTGCTCACCCAGGGCGACCGGCCTGGTCCGGGCCCGTTCTGACACTGGCCCCGCCGACGCCATGTCCATCGAGAGAAAGCCCGACCATGTATCCGCTTGAGATCGAGCACCTGACCAAGCGCTACGGACACGAGGTGGTCGTCGACGATCTCACCTTCACCGTCACCCCCGGCCGGGTCACCGGATTCCTGGGGCCCAACGGCGCCGGGAAGTCGACGACCATGAAGGTCCTGTTGGACCTGGCCTCCGCCGACGACGGTCACGCCTGGATCGCAGGTTCGCGGTACCGGGGTCTGAAGGACCCGGCACGCACGGTCGGGGTGGTCCTGGAGCCGAACGCCTTCCACCCCGGACGCAGCGCCCGCAACCACCTGCGGATCCTCGCTGACGGCGCCGGCATCGCACCCGCACGCGTGGACACGATGCTCGAAGCAGTAGGCCTGGGCCACGCGGCCGAGCGCCACGTCGGCGCCTACTCCTTGGGAATGCGGCAGCGGCTCGGATTAGCGGCCGCGCTGCTCGGCGACCCCCCTGTCCTGGTGCTCGACGAACCAGGCAACGGGCTCGACCCGCAAGGGATCCGCTGGCTGCGTGACCTCCTGCGCGAACGCGCTGCTGCCGGTGGCACGGTCTTCGTGTCCAGCCATCTGCTCTCCGAGGTGGAGCACCTGGCCGACGAGCTCGTCGTCCTGAACCATGGCCGGCTCGTCACCCAGGGAGCCCTCGCCACCCTGCAGCAAGCGGGTACATCGGTGCGCACACCCGAACCCGGTCGACTCACCCAGATCCTGGCGGCGGCCGGTGCCACGCTCCACACCAACAGTGATGGTGAGCTCGTTGTCCGCGGCGTCACGATCGCCGAGATCGGCGACCGCGCCTGCGCCGCGGGGATCCCGCTGCACGAGCTCAGCCCTCAGGCCGGCTCGCTGGAGGACCTGTTCCTGGGCTGGACAACCGATGACGGTACCCAGACCGGCGACTCCAGCGGATCCACGGATCGCGAGTCCGCCGGTGTGGTCGAGACCGAGAGGAAGGCAGTACCGCTATGACCTGGCTACGACTCGTCAGAGGCGAGATCCGCAAGCTCACCACCACGAAGATGCCGTGGGGGTTCCTCGCGGTGCTGGTGCTCATCGCCGGACTGGACGCGGCGGTCGTCGCGTTCGGCACCGACATGGACGGCAGCAAGGCTTTCGTCTCCACCGCCGCGGACCAGCAGTCCCTGATGGCGTTCGCCTTCAACGCGATGCTGGGCACCGCGCTGTTCGGTGCCATTGCGGTGGCTCGTGAGTACGGACACGGCACCGTCGTGCCCACCTTCCTGACGTCCCCGAAACGTCCCCGCGGGTGCTCGCACAGCTGACCGCGGTCCTGATCGCCGGCGCCGTCCTGGCGCTCGTGGGTCAGACCCTGATCATCACCGGAATTGCCCTGGCGCTCCCGACCACCAACTACGGCTTCCTGGTCTCGGCCGGCGATCTGACCCAGCTCCTCGCCGCCTCGGCACTGGCCGGAGTGATCGGTGCCGTCCTAGGCGCCGGGCTCGGCGCCGTCATCCGCAACCTCGGTGGCGCCGTCGCAGCGGCCATCCTCGTGCTGTTCGTACTCCCCCCGCTCGCCGTCCAGCTGTTCACCGACGCCGCCTCCTGGATCCCCCCGACGCTCTTCGCCGTGATCTCCGGGGTGAGTACCGAAGTCAGTGTGTGGGCTGCCCTGATGGCCGCCGCCGTGTGGGCGCTGGTTCCGGCCGCCGCCGGACTCATCGCCGTCCAGCGACGCGACGTCGTGTAGGGACGAAAGTTGCTACCAGGCAGCGAACACCGAGCTGGGGCCAACGCGGAGGGAGTCACGATGAAGGTCACAGAGGCACTGAGCACGGCGCGGGACGCGATCACCGTCAACCCCAGTCGCATGAGACCGAAGGGGAGGCGGCCATGGTGGCCGCACCGGCACCGGTGAACGGGGCCGTGCCTGTCGCCCGTGCAGATCCGCAGCGGGGAACCGTCGAGGAGTCACCATGAAGGCAGCACGGGCGGCGCAGGTGGAGACCCACCAGCGCAGCGCCGACCGGTCGTCCGCCGCCCGCATCCGGCCACGGTGGTGCAGCCCGGGAACCACCGAGCCGTTCCTCGACGCCAACGGAGACCGGCTACCCGGGAGCATCGCGCAGAAGCTCGCTGTGCCGATCAACGGCGCGCAGCAGGGCATGGTCATCCGCGGCAAGGACACTTCCAGTCCCGTACTGCTGTGGGTCCACGGCGGACCCGGGATGCCCGACTACCCCCTCACGCAGCAGTACCCGACCGACCTGGAAGACCTGTTCACCGTTGTCTGGTGGGATCAGCGTGGCGCTGCACTCTCCTACGACCCTGGCGTTCCACGTGACTCGATGACGATCGAGCAGTTCATCGACGACACGCTCGCCGTGACCGACTACCTGCGGCAACGGTTCCACCAGGACCGGATCTACCTCCTCGGCCACTCCTGGGGCAGCTTCATCGCCTTGCAGGCGGCAGCACGTTCACCCGACCGGTACAAGGCCTATCTCGGCATGGGGCAAGTGGTGTACCAGCTCGAGTCCGAGAAGATCGCCTACGACTACATGATCGCCGCCTACCGGGACCGCGGCGACACAGACATGGTGCGCAAGCTGGAGGCGGCCCCCGTCACGATGACCGGCGGAACGCCCGATGCGTACCTGAAGGTGCGCGACACCGCGATGCACAAGCTCGGAATCGGCACCACCCGCGACATGAGGTCGGTGATCACCGGGATCTTCCTCGCCTCCTGGCGGTTCCGCGGCTACACGCTGCAGGAGAAGGTCAACCTGTGGCGCGGCCGGGCGTTCTCCCGCAGCTTCGGGCTGTGGGACCAGTTGATCCGCATCGACCTCCGCAGAACCGTTCCCGCGTTGCAGATCCCGGTCTACCTGTTCGAAGGGAAGTACGACTACACCACCGTCACCTCCCTGGCGAGGGACTACGTCGAGCAACTACAAGCCCC
>Ga0136633_1001119_pt1 | contig 19921 bp, 17 predicted proteins | sample AntDrymeUQ832206_2_FD_105494 | JGI IMG/M metagenome (GOLD analysis project Ga0136633, IMG submission 105494) | Polar desert sand microbial communities from Dry Valleys, Antarctica - metaG UQ83 (22.06) | ecosystem: Environmental > Terrestrial > Soil > Desert | place: Antarctica: Dry Valley...
GCCCTTCCTGCTTCACGGTCTGGATCGAGACCCCGTGGTCGGCGAACGCGGTCGCCACCGCGGCGAGCACGCCGGCGCGGTCGTCGACGTCGATCGCCACGTGGTAGCGGGTCACGGTCTCCCCCATCGGCAGCACCCGGCGGTCGGCGTACGACGATTCGCCGGGGCCGCGGGTGCCAGCCAGCCGGTTGCGGGCGACGGTGACCAGATCGCCGAGGACGGCGGACGCGGTCGGGGCGCCACCAGCGCCGGGGCCGTAGAACATCAGCTGGCCGGCCGCCTCGGACTCGACGAAGACGGCGTTGAACGCCTCGCGGACCGAGGCCAGCGGGTGGGACCGCGGGATCATCGCGGGGTGGACGCGGACCGCGACCGCCTCGGCGCCGGAGGCGTCGCGGCGCAGCTCAGCGATCGCGAGCAGCTTCACGACCGAGCCCATCTCGCGCGCCGACTGCACGTCTGCGGCGGTCACCTCGGAGATGCCCTCGCGGTAGACGTCGTCGACGTTGATCCGGGAGTGGAAGGCGAGACTGGCCAGGATCGCGGCCTTGGCAGCCGCGTCGAAACCCTCCACGTCGGCGGTCGGGTCGGCCTCGGCGTAGCCCAACTCCTGGGCCTCCTCCAGCGCCTCGGAGAACCCGGTGCCGGAGGTGTCCATCTTGTCGAGGATGAAGTTGGTCGTCCCGTTGACGATGCCGAGAACCCGGGTGACGCGGTCGCCGGCCAGCGACTCGCGCAGTGGTCGCACGATCGGGATCGCACCGGCCACGGCCGCCTCGTAGAAGAGGTCGCGCCCGGACTGGTCGGAGGCGGCGAAGAGCTCCGGGCCGTCGGCGGCGAGCAACGCCTTGTTGGCGGTCACCACCGCGGCGCCGCCCTCCAGCGCAGCCAGGATCAGGGACCGGGCCGGCTCGATGCCGCCGATCACCTCGATCACGACGTCGGCGCGGGTCACCAGACCAGCCGCGTCGGTGGTGAGCAGCCCGTCGCGGACCTCGACCTCGCGCGGGGCATCGAGGCGGCGTACGGCGACGCCGACCAGCTCGAGGCGGGCGCCGATGCGGGCGGCCAGGTCGTCGGCCTGCTCCTCGAGCAGCCGGACCACCTGCGAGCCCACGGACCCGCAGCCCAGCACGGCCACCTTCAGCGGCTGGTCAGTCACCCTGTCTCCCCATGTCACTGCGCTCCCATGTCGGTGGCCAGTAGGTCGTCCTCGGTCTCTCGGCGGACCAGGACCCGGACCACACCCTCTCGCACGGTGACGACCGGCGGACGGAGCAGGTGGTTGTAGTTGGACGCCATCGACCGGCAATAGGCACCTGTGCCGGGCACCGCCACCAGATCGCCGGGGGCGACGTCACCGGGCAAGAACTCGTCCTTGACCACGATGTCGCCCGCCTCGCAGTGCTTGCCCACGACCCGCGACAGGACCGGCGCGGCCGCCGACGAGCGGTTGGCGAGGGTGCACGAGTAGTCGGCGACATAGAGGGCGGTGCGGATGTTGTCGCTCATGCCGCCGTCGACACTCACGTAGCGGCGCACGGCGCCGCCGTCGAGGGCGACCTCCTTGACGGTGCCGACCGTGTAGACGGTGCACATGGACGGGCCGACGATGGCGCGGCCCGGCTCGATCGACAGGCGTGGCTGCTCGATGCCCAGCGCGCGGCACTCGTGCTCGACGATCGTGGTCATCTCCTCCGCGAGCTGCGAAGCGTCCGACGGGTCGTCCTGGGTGGTGTAGGCGATGCCGAAGCCGCCCCCGAGATCCATCTCCGGCATGGCGATGCCGAGGTCGGTGGACACCGTCGCGTGGAGTGCCAGCACCCGGTGGGCCGCGACCTCGAACGCCGAGGAGTCGAAGATCTGGCTGCCGATGTGGCAGTGCAGGCCGCGCAGATCCAGGCCCGGGGCGGCGGAGATCCGGCGTACGGCGCCGAGCGCATCGCCGCCGGTGATCGAGAACCCGAACTTCTGGTCCTCGTGGGCCGTGGCGATGTATTCGTGGGTGTGGGCCTCGACTCCGGGCGTCACGCGGATCATCACGGGCACGGTCCGGCCGAGCTCGGCGGTGATCTGCTCGAGACGCTCGATCTCGTGGAAGGAGTCGACGATGATGCGGCCGACCCCGTGAGCGACCGCCCTGCGCAGCTCGGCGTACGACTTGTTGTTGCCGTGGAACCCGATCCGGGCGGGGTCGACGCCCGCGCGCAGCGCCACCGTCAGCTCGCCGTCGGTGCAGACGTCGAGGGACAGCCCCTCCTCCATCACCCAGCGGGCGACGGCGGTGCAGAGGAACGCCTTGCCGGCGTAGTAGACGTCCCAGCCGGCACTGTCGGCGAAGGCGTCTCGAAATGCGCGGGCACGGGAGCGGAAGTCGTCCTCATCCAGCACGTAGGCCGGGGTGTTGACCGCGGCGACGACGTCCGGGACAGCCGCACCGCCGACGTGAAGGACGCCGTCGGTCTTGCGGGCCGTCGTCGACCACAGGTGTGGCACCAGGGCATTGGGGTCGCCGGGCTCGGGCAGCCAGGTCGGCCCCCTGAGCGCGCCGTCGGCGTGCGCCCAGCCGGAGGGGTGGGAGGTCGGAGCCACAGCCGGTTACATCCGCTCGGGAGCGGTCACGCCGAGCAGGTGGAGCCCGTTGGCCAGCACGGTGCGGCTGGCCACGACGAGCATCAGGCGAGCCTCGTTGACGGGGGCCACCGGTTCGTCGCCCGTGGGAAGCATCCGGCACTCCTTGGTGTCGTACCACCGGTTGAAAACCGACGTCGTGTCCTCGAGGTAGCGAGCGATCCGGTGCGGCTCCCGCAGCTCCGCGGCGGCGGTGACGATCTTGGGGAAGTCGGCCAGCGCGCGCAGCAGATCGCCTTCCTTCTCGTGGTCGAGCAGGCTCACGTCGGCAGAGCCCTCCCTGACCTGCATTCCGAGGTCGGCCGCGTTGGCCATCATCCGGCACGTGCGGGCGTGGCCGTACTGGACGTAGAAGACCGGATTGTCGGCCGACGCCTTCGCCCACAGATCGAGGTCGATGTCGATCGTGGTGTCGTTGGTGTAGCGCGCCAGGGCGTAGCGCGCGGCGTCGTTGCCGATCGCGTCGACCAGGTCGTTCATCGAGATCACGGTGCCGTTGCGCTTGGACATCCGCACCGGTTCACCGTCCCGGAGCAGGTTGACCATCTGGCCGATCAGGATCTCGAGATCCTTGCCGGGCTGGTCGCCGAATGCGGCGCACATCGCCATCATCCGTCCGACGTAGCCGTGGTGGTCGGCCCCGAGCATGATGAAGCATCGGTCGAACCCGCGCTCCTTCTTGTCGAGGTAGTAGGCGAGGTCGCCGGAGATGTAGGCGGGGCTGCCGTTCGACCTGACGATGACGCGGTCCTTGTCGTCGCCGAACTGCTCCGTGCGCAGCCACAGCGCGCCGTCATCCTCGTAGGTGTTGCCCATCTCCGTCAGCCGCGCGATGGCCCGCTCGACCGCGCCGGACTCGTGCAAGTTGTTCTCGTGGAAGTAGACGTCGAAGTCGACGCCGAAGTCGTGCAGATCCTGCTTGATCTCGTCGAACATCATCTGTACGCCGACCTCACGGAAGACCTCGTTGGCCTCCTCGTCGGGCAGCTCGACCACGTCCGGTCGCTTGCCCACGACCGCGGTCGCGATGGTGCTGATGTACTGCCCGCCGTACCCGTCTTCGGGGGGACTCTCGCCGCGCGCGCTTGCGAGCAGGGACCGGGAGAACCGCTCGATCTGGGCACCGTGGTCGTTGAAGTAGTACTCGCGGGTGACCTCGGCGCCCACGAACGTGAAGACCCGGCCCAGCGCGTCTCCCACGGCAGCCCAGCGGGTACCGCCGAGGTGCAGCGGGCCGGTGGGGTTGGCCGAGACGAACTCGAGGTTCACCTTCTCCCCCGTCATCGCCTGCGAGGAGCCGTACGCCGCACCCGCGGCGACGATGTCGGCCGCCACCTGACCCTGCGTTCCGGCGTCGATGGTGATGTTGAGGAAGCCCGGCCCCGCCACCTCAACGGCGGTAATGCCGTCGATCTCCCGCAGCGCGGACGCGAGCAGCTCTCCCAACGCACGCGGGTTCGTGCCGGCCTTCTTCGCCAGCTGCATCGCCGCGTTGGTGGCGTAGTCGCCGTGTCCCTTCTCCCGCGGTCGCTCCACCGTCACCTCCGCAGGCACGCCGTCGGGCAGGACGAGCGCACCCTGGTCGACGAGCGACGCGAGGGCGTCAACGACAGCGGCGGAGAGCTGAGCGGGATTCACCCGCGAAGCGTATCGGCGTGCTCCGGTTTCCTTCCCATCAGTAACGCCCGGTAGTGTTCGGCACCGCGTCGCTGCTGGTCGAGCGTGCGCTGGCCTCCGTAGCTCAGGGGATAGAGCACTGGTTTCCGGTACCAGGTGTCGCAGGTTCGAATCCTGCCGGAGGCGCCCCCCTTTTCCAGATCGTCGAGTCGGCGCGCCTTCACCTCTCCAGGCCGTCGAGTCGGCGTTAATTCACGCCGACTCGACGCCTTTCACGTGCACATTCGCGCCGACTCGGCCCTTCAGCAGGGGCCGAGGGTGGCGTCGGAGCGAGCTGCGTCGCCGTAGCGGCGGGCCTGCGAGACGTTCGGGAAGATGATGCTGGCGCCGCCGATGTTGCCGAACGAGCCGCCCACGACACAGGACCGGATCTTGCGCGGGTCGACCTGCGCCACCACCTGCGCCAGCTCGAAGATCTCCGCTGGCGCCAGGTTCGTGTCCATGTTGCGCATCACCGTCACCACTCCCCGCTCGATGAACCCGGGCTGGTCGGCTCGCGTGGCGATCCGGGACTGGATGCCGCGCAGCACCCGCTGCTGGTTGCGCGACCGGTCGAAGTCGCCGCCGGCGAGACTCTTGCGGATTCGCGAGAACGCCATGGCGGAGTAGCCGTCGAGCTTGATGTGGCCCTGCTTGAACGCCTTCGGCTTGAGGTTGGAGTCGCTGAACGGGCGCGGGTTGTCGACGTAGATGCCGCCGATGTCGTTGATCATGTTCTCGAAGAACGGGAACCGGGTGACCATCACGTAGTCGGGCCGGATACCGACCAGGTTGCCGACGGCCGTCCCCATCAGCGAGGGGCCCCCGAACGTCAGGGCCGCGTTGATGCGGTTGGAGCCGAAGCCGGGGATGGAGACCCACGAGTCCCGTGCGATGCCGATGGCCGAGGCGGCGCCGGTCTTCGTGTTGAGCCCGACCAGCTGGATCGCGTCACCCCGGGTGCGAGTCATGCTCTCACCGGGCCGGGCGTCCGAGCCGACGGCGAGGATCCAGATCACGTCGTCCCCCACGTCGACACCGTCGGCGCCGCGCAGCTTGACCAGGCTCAGCTCAGCCGGGCGTACGGCGCTGTCGGGGACGACGATCCCGACGATGGCCAGCGACATCACCAGCAGTCCGGTGCGCACGATCGGCCAGAGGCGGGGCAGCGTGAGTGTCATCAGCGGGCTCCCTTGCTGAGGTCGTAGCCGAAGATCTTCCAGCGGCCGTCCTTCTTGGTCAGCAGCAGCCGGCCCTGCACGCGGACCCGCTTCTGCACCTTGCCTGCGGTGCGGAACGCGAGCGCGACATGGGCAGTGGCGGCGACCGCGTGCTGGTTCACGGCCAGCAGGTCGACCTTCACGCCGATGGACGTGGGGGTGACCTTGTTGATCCGCTTGCCGATCGGCTGGTTGGTGAGCAGCGCCCGATCCTTCCGGGCGACCTTGGCAGCACCACCGGTGAAGCCCGGGTAGGCGTCGCGGAAGTCGGCCCGCGGGTAGTCACCCGCGAGGTACGCCGCGTTGAGAAACCGGACCGCGCGGGCCGAGATCGCCTTCTCGACGCGGACCCGGTCCTTCGTGGGGAGTCGGCCGACGATGCTCCCTGACCGGGTCACCGGGGCGACCTCGAGGGTCGGGGCCTCGCTGGGCTCGCTCAGCTCCACCGTCGGGGACGTCGATGCGGCGTCCGGCGGCGGATCTACGTCGCCGCTGCAGCCGGTCACGGAGAGCGCGCCGAGGGTCACCAGCACGGCGACGTACCGACGGCTGCGCGAGGTCGTGGTCATGGGTGCGAACTCCCTGTTTCGTATGTCGCGCGACAGCCTGCCCGAACTCTGGGGCTGGGCTGCGCATTTGCTGGCGTGTGGGACTAGCCTTGACAGTGGAAACCCCGACACTCCACGCGCAGATCGGAAGAGGCGAAACAACCAGTGCCGCAGTCCCCTGGCCAGCAGTCCCACGACACCTCCAGCGAGTTCGGGGCCAACGAGTGGCTCGTCGAGGAGATGCTCGAGCAGTACGAACGTGATCCGAACAGCGTGGCTCCCGAGTGGGTTCGCTACTTCCAGTCCAATGGTCAGGACCACGGTACGGCGGGCGCGAACGGGACTCGGACCGCCCCCACGAAGGAGCAGGAGGCCGAGCCGGCCGCGAAGCAGGAGCCGGCGAAGGCGAAGGAGGACGCCCCCGCGGCGAAGGAGTCCGAGCCGGCCGGGAAGTCCCCGGGCGATGCCAAGGGTCCCGCGCCGGTCGCCAAGCCGCGCCAGGTGGCCGCAGCCGCCGAGCCCGCCGCGGGCACCAGCTCGCCGGTCGCGAAGGAGAGCAAGCCGTCCGAGTCGGCCACGGCCAAGGACGAGCCGACCTACACGGTGCTCCGCGGCGCCCCCGCCCGCACCGTCCAGAACATGGACGCGTCGCTGACCGTCCCGACCGCGACCTCGGTCCGCTCCGTCCCGGTGAAGCTGCTCTGGGACAACCGCACCGTCATCAACAACCACCTCGCCCGTGCCCGCGGCGGCAAGGTCTCCTTCACCCACATCATCGGCTTCGCGATGGTCAAGGCGCTCCGGGCGATGCCCGAGATGAACGTCGGCTTCGACACGATCGACGGCAAGCCCAACCTGATCACCCCGGCCCACATCAACCTCGGCCTAGCCATCGACATGAAGAAGCCCGACGGCACCCGGCAGCTGATCGTGCCCTCGATCAAGGCCGCCGAGTCGATGGACTTCGCCGGGTTCTGGACGGCGTACGAGGAAATGGTCCGCAAGGCGCGTGACAACAAGCTGACGGTCGCGGACTTCCAGGGGACCACGATCTCGCTGACCAACCCGGGCGGCATCGGCACCGTCAGCTCGGTTCCGAGGCTGATGAAGGGCCAGGGCGCGATCATCGGCGTCGGCGCGATGGAGTACCCGCCGGAGTGGCAGGGCGCCTCGGCCGACGCGATCGCCCGCAGCGCGATCAGCAAGGTCATGACGCTGACCTCGACGTACGACCACCGCGTTATCCAGGGCGCGCAATCGGGCGAGTTCCTCAAGCGAATGCACGCTCAGCTGCTCGGCGAGGACGACTTCTACGATGAGATCTTCCGCTCGCTGCGCATCCCCTACGAGCCGATCCGCTGGTCGCAGGACATCGCGACGTCCCACGACGACGAGATCAGCAAGCAGGCCCGGATCCTCGAACTGATCCACGCCTACCGCGTGCGCGGCCACATGATGGCCGACACCGACCCGCTCGAGTACCGCCAGCGCAGCCACCCCGACCTCGAGGTGGAGTCACACGCCCTGACGCTGTGGGACCTCGACCGCGAGTTCGCCACCGGCTCGTTCGGCGGCGAGGGGCGCCGGTTCATGAAGTTGCGCACCATCCTCGGCATCCTGCGCGACTCCTACTGCCGCACCACCGGCATCGAGTACATGCACATCATGGATCCCGAGCAGCGGCGCTGGATCCAGCAGCGCGTCGAGCAGCCCCACACCAAGCCGCCTCGCGAGGAGCAGCTGCGAATCCTGCTCAAGCTCAACCAGGCCGAGGCGTTCGAGACGTTCCTGCAGACCAAGTTCGTCGGCCAGAAGCGCTTCTCGCTCGAAGGCGGCGAGACCACGATCCCGCTGGTCGACGAGATCTGCGAGGCCGCTGCCGAGGCGTCCCTCGACGAGGTGACCATCGGCATGGCCCATCGCGGCCGGCTGAACATGCTCGCCAACATCGTGGGCAAGAAGTACAGCCAGATCTTCCGCGAGTTCGAGGGCAACATCGACCCGCGCACCGTCCAGGGCTCCGGTGACGTGAAGTACCACCTCGGCGCCGAGGGCGAGTTCACCGCCGGATCGGGCGACACGATCAAGGTGTCCGTCGCGGCGAACCCGTCGCACCTTGAGGCGGTTAACCCGGTGCTCGAGGGCATCGCGCGGGCCAAGCAGGACATGCTCGACCAGGGCGCCTCCTACCCGGTGCTGCCGTTGCTGGTTCACGGTGACGCGGCGTTCGCCGGCCAGGGCGTGGTCGCCGAGACACTCAACCTCTCGCAGCTGCGCGGCTACCGCACCGGCGGCACGATCCACGTGGTCGTCAACAACCAGGTCGGCTTCACGACCTCCCCCGGCTCCTCACGCTCCTCGCTCTACTGCACCGACGTGGCCCGAATGGTCCAGGCGCCGATCTTCCACGTCAACGGCGACGACCCGGAGGCCTGCATCCGGGTCGCGCGGCTCGCCTTCGACTACCGCCAGGAGTTCAACAAGGACGTCGTCATCGACCTCGTCTGCTACCGCCGCCGCGGTCACAACGAGGGCGACGACCCGTCCTACACCCAGCCGCTGATGTATGACCTGATCGAGCAGAAGCGATCAGTCCGCAAGCTCTACACCGAGTCGCTGATCGGCCGTGGGGACATCACGATCGAAGAGGCCGAGCAGGTCCTCAATGACTACCAGCAGCAGCTGGAGCGGGTCTTCACCGAAGTGCGCGACGCCAAGAACGAGCCGCTGTCGGAGTGGACCACCGTCCCGCACTACCCGGAGAAGCAGGCCGGCACCGCCACCACCGCTGTCACCGGCGAGGTGATGAAGCGGATCTCCGACGCCTACGTCACTCCCCCGGACGGCTTCACCGTCCACCCGAAGGTCATGCCGCAGCTGCAGCGCCGTGCCGCCGCGATCACCGACGGCCCGATCGACTGGGGCACCGGCGAGATCCTTGCGCTCGGCTCGTTGCTCATGGAGGGCCGCCCGGTCCGGCTGGCCGGTCAGGACTCGCGGCGCGGCACGTTCGTCTCACGCTTCGCGACGATCATCGACCGCACCAACGCCGACGAATGGACCCCGCTGAGCTCCCTCACCGAGGACCAGGCGCGGTTCCACGTCTACGACTCGCTGCTCTCCGAGTACGCCGCCCTCGGGTTCGAGTACGGCTACTCCGTGGCGCGTCCCGATGCCCTGGTCATCTGGGAGGCCCAGTTCGGCGACTTCGTCAACGGCGCCCAGATCGTCATCGACGAGTTCATCACCGCCGGCGAGACCAAGTGGCGCCAGCAGTCCGGTGTCGTGATGCTGCTCCCCCACGGCTACGAGGGCCAGGGACCCGACCACAGCTCGGCCCGGATCGAGCGCTTCCTCAACATGGCCGCCGAGGACGCGTTCGTCGTTGCGCAGCCGTCCACGCCGGCGTCGTACTTCCACCTCCTGCGCCAGCACTCACTGGGCGAGGACCACCGACCGCTGGTCGTGTTCACGCCGAAGTCGATGCTCAAGCGCAAGGAGGCGGCCTCGCAGCCCGAGGACTTCACCTCGGGTGAGTTCCGGCCACTGATCACCGACGCCGACGCCGACCCCGAGAAGGTCGACACCCTGCTGCTGTGTTCGGGTCGGGTGACGTGGGACCTCAAGGTCGAGCGCGGCAAGCGCGAGGACGGCGACCGGTTCGCGATCGCGCGGATCGAGCAGCTCTACCCGCGGCCGGTCGAGGAGATCAACGACTACCTCGCCACCTTCCCGAACCTCAAGGCGGTCCGCTGGGTGCAGGACGAGCCGCGCAACATGGGCCCGTGGCCGCACTACCAGCTCAACGTGTGGCCGGCGCTCGAGCGCACGGTCGAGCCGGTCACGCGAGGAGCGTCGTCCTCGCCCTCGGTCGGGACGCAGAAGCGGCACGTCGAGGAACAGAAGGGGTTGATGGACCGGGCGTTCGCGCCCGCCAGCGGCCACCCGGGCGACGACTACTGATCCCGATGTACTTCACCGACCGCGGCATCGAGGAGCTCGACAAACGCCGGGGTGACGAAGAGGTCACCTTGGCGTGGATCGCCGAGCGGCTCCAGGAGTTCACCGACCTCCACCCCGAGTTCGAGACCGCCACCGAGCGGCTGGCCACCTGGTTGGCGCGGTTGGACGACCCCGACGACTGATCTCAGTCGACCGAAGTGCCGCACGCCGCCAGCGCGGTGTCGAGCGCGTCCCGCCACTGCCGCGGATCACCCTGGTGTCCCGCTGTGTGGACGGCCTGCACCGCATCGTCCAGTTCGGCGAAGGCGACGTCGGTGTCAGTTGCTCTCGCCGAGGCGACGATCGCCTGGTCGAGCAGGAGGACGGCGGCCGCAAGCCGGGCATCGGTCTCCACGCCTGCGGCCTCCTCCGCCTTGGCGGTCAGGTCGCACGCCACGTCGGCGTGCTCACGCGCCGCGTTCTCCGGCTCCTCGCCGGCGGGCCGGAGCAGGACCACGGCGAGCACTGCCAGGCCGACAGCGACGGCCAGCGCGACGGCCACCCGTCGGCGTGTCGCGCTGAAGGGTGAAGAACCCGGCGCCTGAGCGGCTCGTTTCCTAGGATCGCCACTCCTGCGACTGGGACCGTCGGATCGACTCATGGGGACTGGGCGCTTTCCAGCAGGGTTCTCGACGAGCGGTCACGCACGCGATGGGCCGGCACCGGGGGAGGACCGGCCCACCGTGGCATGGCTACAGCCCCGTGGTGGGCGCCTTCTTGCGTCCGGGGTAGGAGCTCGGGTCGTAAGGGTCGGTCCCGTGCGCCCGCTCCTTGGCGTTCGAGTGCCCGTCGCCGTCGATGTCCTTGTCGCAGGCATCACCCTGACCATCGCGATCGAGGTCCGCCTGGTCGGCGTTGGGCTGCTTCACGCAGTTGTCACTCCCGTCAGCAACCCCGTCTCCGTCGCGGTCGGTGCCCGCAGTGGCGTGCACGACCGTGCGGTGGTCGGTGGCGATGACGTCGCCGTCGTCCTCCCACTCGATCATCAGGTCGTGGGTGCCGGCCGGAACGGTGACGCCGAGCTCGAACGAGTCGAGATCACCGCTGGTGTCGACGTCCTGGCTGGCCGCGAGCACGCCATCGACGTACACGTGGACCTGCTCGGTGGCCGGGATCGGGCAGCCATTGGCACCGTTGCCCGGGACGTCCGGGCAGACGTCGTAGACGTCGGCGACGCCGTCACCGTCGGAGTCCGGGCACCCGGTCGGGGCCGGACCGGCCACCTGCGGGCAGCGGTCGTCCCCGTCGAGGATGCCGTCGCCGTCCGTGTCGCCGGACACGCCCACCAGGGTGGCGGTGAGGGTGTACGTCGTGCTCGGAACTCCGGTGACGAGGTAGGGGTCGACCACGATGTCGAGCGTGCCCTTCACGTTCTGGAGCAACATCCGCTCGGGCTGACCGGCCGTGGCGGCCGAGCCTGTGGCCGCACCGGTGACGGTCATGTCGAGGTCACTGGCGTCGCCCCAGCTGAGGAGCAGCTCCACATCGCTGGCTTCAGGCACCGACAACGTGAAGAGGTCCTGAGTCCCCTGCGTCGTCCCGAGCGAGCTGTCCAGTGGCGTGAAGGTGTTGCCCCCGGGCTGCTCGAGCACGATCGTGTCCAGGATGCTTCCGGCGGCCGATCCACCAGAGCCTGACGTAACGTCGGAGGTCGTCCCGCTGGAGCTCCCCGCCGGCGCGGCGACCCCGATCGCCCCGGTGTCGGGCGCCCGGTCGTCGGTGACGAGCGTGAACTTGTTGTTGGCGACGTAGCCGCTCAGGGCGAAGACGTCGTACGGGGCCGTCACCTTCGCACCGGCCAGGTAGCTGCGCGGGATGTGGAAGGTGACCGTGTTGGCCACCGCGTCCCACTCCGACCAGTCGCTCGGCAGCGGCTGCTCCATCGAGTGGTCGTAGGTCATGACCTCGTCCGGGCTGCGCGGATCGGGCACGAACGACTTGATCTGACGACCGTCGATGCTGACGCCGTACTCTGGCAGGCTGGGCACCTGGGTCGTCGGCCACAGCTGGGCCACCTTCAGCACTGCCGTCACCTCGAGGTCGGTGACCTCGATCTCGACCTGTTGCAGGTCGGACAGGTCCGAGAGCGCGTCGCCCTCGGGGTCGTCGTGCGAGGCGGTCGGCGATGTCGGCGGGGCCTCGAGCGGCCGCCGCTCCACGGTGCCACTCACCTGGAAACTGCCGTTTGGGCTCTCCGCACCGTGCTCCGGGGTCGTTACCTGGAGTACCGGTTCGGTCGTGTCAACCGGCTCTGGCGTCCAGTCGGTCCGCTCCCCCGGGGTCAGGCCGAGATCGGGTTGCGGGCAGTCCCACACCGAGCCCGTCGAGGAGGCGTAGAGATGGTTGTCGGGGTGTTGCACCTGGAACGGGTTCGACCCGTCACCGAGCGCGTCGTTGGGCACGAGCCAGTCGGTCTCGGTGACCGCACCGCTGCCGTCGACGTCCAGGTAGTGGCTCATCCGGACCGCGAACGCCTCGACGTTGAGGGTCGAGACACACTTGTTCTGGCCGGCCGGGTCGGCGCTGTAGGCCATGATGTCGGTCGTCGGCACCGGCCCCCACTCGCCCTCGGCACCGTCGCCGACGTGGCCAAGGGTCAGGCAGTGCCCCGTCTCGTGCAGCACGAGGTCGTAGAGCGAGAAGGTGTCGGTCACCCCGGGCACCGGGTCGATGGCTCCGTTGACGGAGAAGCACACGTTGCCGCCCGCGCCGCCGCAGTCCTCGACGTAGGTGCCGCCGCGGGCGTCGTGGTGGGAGTCGAAGCCGGGCAGGGCCTCCCACGCCTCGACGTCGAACGGGTTCTCGACGTTGGTGCACGGAACGCCGTTCTCGTCGAAGATGCCGAGCTCGCTGGTCAGGTAGGTCGGGTCAACCCCGATGCCGATACCGCCCACCGGGTTGGTGGCGATGACGACGATCTCCGGGTCGTAGAGCGGGTACGTCGTGAACTCGCCGCCGTTGTCGCCGGTGAGGTCGATCGAATCGACGGTGATGTGGAAGTCGACGCCGTCCTGCAGCCAGTCGAGCCCCATCTCGCCGGAGAGGTACTCGATGCCTCCCTCCCACGACTCCACCGCCTGCCGCATGATGCGCATGTCCCGCTCCGCGGTCGGTGAGACCGGCACCAGTACGGCGACGTCGATCTGAGGCGAGTCCAGGGCGTTGAGGCCCAGCTTGCCGTGGTAGCAGACGTTGGCGGGGTTGTCCCGGCTCATGTCCTTGATGCACCCGGGCGGCAGGTTGCCGTCGCCGAAGTAGGGGCCGACGTAGTCGTCGGCGGGGCTGGCCTGCGCCGCCGTCGTCGTAGCCAGGGTGGCCGCGATGAGCGACAAGCCGGCGAGAACGGCAGTGAGCAGGAAGTAGAAGCGCTGACGCACAGGGGGTTCCTTTCCTCGGGCACCGGTGATCGGTGCCGTGCTGTGCTGGCTCGTGGCTCCCGAAGCCCAGGCGTGCCCGCAGCCAGACAACGACCCACGGCCGCTGAGGTTAGGCCGCAGGGGCGGCCAAGTACGGCCACCCGGCCTCAGCGGCCAGGATCAGAGCCAGCCGCGCTTCACGCACGAGCCGACGACAGATGAGCAGGCCCCAGCTAGGAGGACTGCGGACCGAGCACGCCAAGTCCGGCCTCGGCAGGTGCGCCGTTCTCGGCGTCCGCCCCCTTCAGCTCCACGAAGATGACGTGCGTCGCGGTATCGCCGATGTTTTCCCCGTGATGTGTCTGGGCGGGCAGCCAATTGGCCGCGCCCGCTCCCAGCTCGACTTCGCGCCCGACGTCACCCGAGACGAGCCGTCGTCGAAAGGAGCTCAGGGTGTACATGACGCTGTCGGGATGCTGGTGCGGGGTGGTGACGTCCCCGGGCTGGTCGGTGTACTCGAGCACTCGGACTCGGTCGTTCTCGAAGACAACTCTGTAGTGCTCGGGGTTGGTGACGACCGGATCCATGCTCATCCCCGCAGGATGGCAGAACCAGGGCCCTGCAGGCTCAAGATCCACCGACGGAGGTAGGTCGACCTGAGCTCGGCTCTGCGACGATGAACGCATGACAAAACCGAGGCCGGTCGAGTGTTGGTTGACCGACATGGACGGCGTGCTGGTGCACGAGGAGTCGCCGATCCCGGGCGCCAGCGAGTTCCTCGAGGCCCTGAAGCGACACGACCGGCCATTCCTGGTGCTCACCAACAACTCGATCTACACCCCGCGTGACCTGCGCGCCCGGTTGCTGCGCGCCGACATCGACGTGCCCGAGGACGCGATCTGGACCTCGGCGCTGGCGACCGCGCAGTTCCTCGACGACCAGCGGCCCGGTGGATCGGCGTACGTCGTGGGCGAGACCGGCCTCACCACGGCGCTGCACGAGATCGGCTACACGACCAACGACCGCGATCCCGACTACGTCGTGCTCGGGGAGACCCGCACCTACTCGTTCGAGGCGATCACCCGCGCGATCCGGCTGATCGAGGCCGGTGCCCGCTTCATCGCCACCAATCCCGACCCGAGCGGCCCGAGCCCGGCGGGGACGCTGCCCGCGACCGGATCGGTGGCTGCCCTGATCAGCACCGCCACCGGCCGGCAGCCCTACTACGTCGGCAAGCCGAACTCCCTGATGATGCGCTCGGCCCTCAACCGGCTCGAGGCTCACTCCGAGACCACGGTAATGATCGGCGACCGGATGGACACCGACATCGTCAGTGGCCTGGAAGCGGGACTGCGCACGATCTTGGTGCTCACCGGCTCGACGCCGCGCGAGCGGGTCGACAGCTTCCCCTACCAGGCCACCCGGGTGCTCGACTCGATCGCCGACGTGGTGCCGCTGGTGGACGAGTTCGACCCTTCGCGGTTCGCCTGATCTGGAGGCCCGGTGCGGAGGCGTCAGTCGGCGTCGCTGTCCGCCGCGGCGCGACGGGCCGAGTCACGGATCTCGAAGATCTCGGTGGCGAAGCCGCCGAGCGCGCCCGCCACGTCCTTGACCGCCGTGGTCAACACCGTGGCGACCTGGCCGACGGTGCCGGCGGCCGCCTCGACCGTGCTCTGCACGGCGTCCTTGCGGATCTCGGCCCTGCTGAAGCGCTCCATGGGTCCAGTGTGGAGGACCGGTGCCGCCCGCGGCCAGAGGGCTGCGTCACACCCGCCTCAGTCGGTCTCGCCTGCCAGCTCCTCGGCCGACGCGCGCGCGATGTGAACACATGTGCACCGATACCATGCGGGGCGTGACCGAGACCCGCGGGGAGCGCAAGCAACGCACGCGCCGCGCGATCCTGGACGCCGCGCTGCTGCTCTCGGGAGAGCAGACACTGGCGGCGCTGTCGCTGCGGCAGGTCGCGAAGGAGGTCGGCATCGTGCCGACCGCGTTCTACCGCCACTTCGGCTCCCTCGACGACCTGGGCCTGGCGCTGGTCGAGGAGTCGTTCGCGTCGTTACGGGCCCTGCTCCGCGACGTACGCCGGGACGCCCCCGCGTACGAGCGCATCATCGACCGCTCGCTCGACGTGCTTGTCGAACACGTCCACTCCCAGCGTTCGCACTTCGGCTTCATCGCCCGCGAGCGCGCCGCCGGCCCGGCGGTCGTCCGCGAGGAGATCCGACATCAGATCGAGCTGTTCGAGCGCGAGCTCGCCACCGATCTGGCGCAACTCCCCGGCACCGATACCTGGTCCCCGGACGACTTGGGGGTGCTCGCGAACCTGATCGTGACCTCGGTGGTCGCCACGGCGGAACAGATCATCACCGCTCGCCCCGAGGCGGAGGCCGACATTGTCGAACGCGCGCGCACCCAGCTCCGGATGGTGCTGATCGGCGCGCTCAACTGGCAGTCAGAACGCTGAGCAAGCGGTTACCGTCCCGTCATGGGACTCGCCGCTGACCTCGACTACAGCCACAGCACGGCCAACCCGGTCCATCGCGCCGGCCGCTGGTTGGGCGGGACCCGCGTCGGCGGCTGGCTGTTCTCTCGCACCTTGCGCCACCTCGACAGCGTGATCGGGCGGCTCAGCCGCGGCCGGCACAGTGCACCCGGACTGCTCACCGGCCTGGCCGTGCTCGACCTGACCACGACCGGCCGCAAGTCCGGCCAGCGCCGCACCAGCCACCTGATCGCGACGCCGTACGACGACACGCTGGCACTGCTCGGCACCAACTTCGGCCAGGAGTCGACGCCAGCCTGGGCGCTCAACCTCGAGACCGACCCGCATGCCACGGTCAGCTACCGCGGCACCAGCCGCGACGTCATCGCCCGGCCGGCGACGGAGGTGGAGACCGACGCGATCTTCACCCGTGCGGCCTCGTTCTACGCCGGCTACCGGAACTACCGGGAGCGGATCGGCGGCAGCCGCCAGATCCGGGTCTTCGTGCTGGAGCCGGTCAGCGGGGCTTGATCGACAGGTCCGAGACGGTCGCGTCGTCGCCGAGGTCGAGGACCCCGAGGATCGCCTCGGCCACCGTCTCCGGCTGGATCCACGCGTCCGGATCGTAGTCCTTGCCCTCCTGCTCGTGGACCTTCTCCTGCATCGGCGTCGCGGTCCGACCCGGATAGACCGTCGTGACCCGGACGCCGTGCTCGGCCTCCTCGCCACGCAGTGAGTCCGCCAACGCCCGCAATCCGTGCTTGGACGCGGCGTAGCCGCCCCAGGTCGGGTGTGCGACCTGCCCGGCGCCGGAGTTCACGAACACCACGGTCCCCCGCGCCGCGCGCAGGGCCGGCAGCGCGACCCGGGTCAGCGCCGCGGGTGCGACCAGGTTGACCTGGAGCTGGGAGGTCCAGGCGTCGATGCTCAGCTCGGAGACCGGGCCGAGCTCGACGACCCCGGCGGCGTGGACCACCGAGTCGAGGGACCCGGGCAGCACCAACGACTCCACCGACTCCGGCCGCGCGAGATCGGCAACCAGGACCGTCGCGCCCGCCAGCTCGCGGGCCAGCTCCTCGGCACGCTCCTCGGATCGGGCGACGGCGAGGACGTCGTCGCCGCGCGCCAACAGCCGTTGGGCCAGGACCGCGGCGATGCCCGAGCCGGCGCCGGTCAGCAGGTGCGTGGCCATCAGAGGGTGAACACGATCTTGCCGAAGACATCGCCGTCGGCCATGGCGGCGAACCCGTCGCGCGCCTGGTCCATCGGCAGCGTCCGGTCGATCAGCGGCCGGGCGCCGGTCGCGTCGAGCATCGTGACCAGCGAGGCGAGCTCGCCGCGGGTGCCCATCGTCGAACCGATGACCCGCAGCTGGAGGAAGAAGATCCGGGTGAGCTCGGCGTCGTCGAGCTTCGGGCCCGACGTCGTACCGCTGATGACGATGGTGCCGCCTGGCCGCAGCGCCCGGATCGAGTGGGACCAGGTGGCACGGCCGACCGTCTCCATGACGGCGTCGACCTTCAGCGGCAGCCGGGCGCCCGACTCGAACACGTCGTGGGCGCCGATCTCGAGCGCGCGCGCCCGCTTCGCCTCGTCACGGCTGGTGGCGAACACGCGCAGCCCCGCCGCGCGCGCCAGCGTGATCAGCGCGGTCGCAACCCCACCGCCGGCACCCTGCACCAGCACCGTGTCGCCGGCCTTCAGCCCACCCTGGGAGAAGAGCATCCGGTACGCCGTGAGCCACGCCGTCGGCAGGCACGCGGCCTCCTCGAAGGACAACGACTCAGGCTTGGCGACCACGTTGCGTCGTGGCACGGCCACCCGGGCCGCGAAGGTGCCCTGGTGTCGCTCGGAGAGCAGCGACCGCTTCGGGTCGAAGGTCTCGTCGCCGGCCCAGGACGGGTCGCTCACCACGGCGTGCACGACGACCTCGTTGCCGTCCTCGTCGAGCCCGGCGGCGTCGCAGCCGAGGATCATCGGCAGCGACTCGTCCTTGAGACCGACCCCACGCAGCGACCAGAGGTCGTGGTGGTTGAGGGAGGCGGCCTTGACGGTGACCGTGGTCCACCCGTCGGGTACGTCGGGATCGGGGCGCTCACCGACCACCAGGCCCTCGAGCGGGTTGTCGGCGGAGAAGCTGTCGGCGTAGACGGCGAACATGCTGTCCACGCTAGAGCCTGGCGACGCCGTCCCGGCGGGCGGCCTCGGCGACCGCGGCGGCCACGGACGGGCCGACTCGCTCGTCGAACGGCGAGGGGACGATGAAGTCCTCGCGCAGGTCGTCACCGACCAGGTGCGCGATGGCATCGGCCGCAGCGACCTTCATGCCCTCGGTGATCGCCGAGGCGTGGACGTCGATGGCGCCGCGGAAGATCCCCGGGAACGCCAGCACGTTGTTGATCTGGTTCGGGAAGTCGGAGCGGCCGGTCGCGACCACGCGCGCGTGGCGGTGTGCGACGTCGGGGTGGACCTCCGGGTGCGGGTTGGCGAGCGCGAACACGATCGCGTCGGGCGCCATCGTCGCCACGATCTCCTCGGGGACGGTGCCCCCGCTCACTCCGATGTAGACGTCGGCACCCGCCATCACGTCGGCCAGCCCGCCACGGCGGCCGAAGTGGTCGGCGGTGTCGACGGCCAAGGCCCGCTTGACCGGAGTGAGGTCGGATCGCTCGGAGTTGAGGACCCCCTGCCGGTCGAGGACCGCGATGTCACTGACCTCTGCCTCGAGCAGGATCCGGGCCACGGCCACACCGGCGGCGCCGGCACCGGAGATGACGACGCGAGTTCCGGTGCCGGTGCGGCCGGTCAACCGGAGCGCATTGGTGAGCGCGGCGAGCGCCACCACCGCCGTACCGTGCTGGTCGTCGTGGAAGACCGGGATGTCGAGCAGGCCTTTGAGCCGGGACTCGATCTCGAAGCACCGCGGTGCCGAGATGTCCTCGAGGTTGATGCCTCCGAAGCTCGGAGCGAGCCGGACCACGGTCTCGATGATCTCCTCGACGTCGGTGGTGTCGAGGCAGATCGGGATCGCGTCGACGCCACCGAACTGCTTGAAGAGGACGGCCTTGCCCTCCATCACCGGCATCGCCGCGGCCGGGCCGATGTCACCGAGTCCGAGCACGGCGGTGCCGTCGGTGACGACGGCGACGGTGTTGGGCACCCAGGTGTAGTGGCGGGTCAGCGACGGATCGGCAGCGATCGCCTCGCAGACCCGGGCGACGCCGGGCGTGTAGGCCAGGGACAGGTCGTCCTTGCCGACCAACGGCACGGTCGACCGGATCTCCATCTTGCCGCCGACGTGCAGGTCGAAGACCGGGTCGTCGGCGTACGGGTGCGGGAGGGAGTCGGCCACGGCGATCGATCCTTCCACAAGAGGGAGATCCGGTCGGTGCCGGTCTCAGACGGGCCGCGGCCGAGGCCAGACCCGGGCCAGGGCCACCCCCACCACGTCGGTCTCCGGGACCGGTCCACGGTGGCGCGAGTCGACTCCCTCGGGGTTGTCGCCGAGCAGCCACCAGCCCGCGCGGCCGTCGCTCGTCGTACGCCGCTCGACGGCGCGCTTGACCGCCAAGGTCCCGTCGGAGAAGCGTGCCACCACGACCGAACCCGGCCGTACGGCGGCGCCGTAGCGCACCAGCAGCCGGTCGCCGTCGACCAGCCCTGGCCGCATCGAGTCTCCCCGCACGAGGGCCCAGCCGACCGGGATCCGGCCCACCTTCAAGGGTGATGACACGCGGAGTAGTGTCGCAGGGACGACAGATTCCGAGCAGATAGGACCCTTCTGAAGATGTTCGACACGCTGTTCACCCGCACCGTCGAGGTCTCGGCCCACTGCGACCTTCCCTGCGGTGTCTACGACCCCGCCCAGGCGCGCATCGAGGCCGAGTCGATCAAGGGCATCATCGCCAAGGTCGCCGACAACGACGACCCCGACTTCCGCACCCGCGCCATCTTGATCAAGGAGCAGCGCTCCGAGTTGGTCAAGCACCACCTGTGGGTGCTGTGGACCGACTACTTCAAGCC